>ENA-OQES01000027-OQES01000027.1-human-gut-metagenome-genome-assembly--contig:-NODE-27-length-59512-cov-12.953221_pt1 | contig 59512 bp, 66 predicted proteins | sample MGYA00242798_ERZ504641 | MGnify/ENA primary metagenome ERZ504641 (study PRJEB26092, sample SAMD00036327) | human gut metagenome | host: Homo sapiens | study: EMG produced TPA metagenomics assembly of...
CTGGTTCAGTGTCTGCTCTCTCTCATCATGTCCGCCGCCCATACCGGTTCCCACGCTGTCTTGCAACCGCATCGATCTCATCAATGAAAATAATACATGGTGCATGGCGTTTGCCTTCTTCAAAAAAAGATCTCGCACACGTGATGCACCTACACCGACAAACATTTTCCACAAAGTCAGAACCGGAAATGGAGAAAAACGGAACTCCCGCTTCTCCTGCCACTGCCTTTGCCAGAAGTGTCTTACCAGTTCCGGGAGGGCCTACAAGCAGCACACCTTTCGGAATCCTTGCGCCTACTTTTGTATATTTCTGTGGAGATTTCAGGAAATCTACCACCTCTACCAGATCTTCCTTCTCCTCCTGCAGACCTGCTACCTTGTCAAAAGTAACTTTCTTATTATCATCCGGAGATGACATTCTTGCGCGGCTCTTGCCGAAATTCATCATCTTGGCATTTCCGCCGCCACCGCCACCTGCCATCTGGCGGTTCATCATCATGATCAGAAAGATCACAAGGGCACCTGTGAGAAGAACCGGAAGCAAGGTTGTCAGAAATACATTGTCTCCGGGTACATCCTGAGTTGTAATATCAATATCGTATTTATTCAACAGTTCGATTGCCTGATTGACATCTGTCACATAAACCTTCTTCTGACCGGAGTCAGTAGTATCTACGATCACAGAACCTGTAGGCACTTCTCTGTTCTGTTGAATTGTCGCATCAACCACTTTGTTGTCTTCAAGAGCCTGCTCCAGTTGCTTCTGTGTGTAATTACTCTGGGAAACCACCTGGTTATTCAGATAAAAATAACCGGCTACCAGCGCAATGATCAGCACCAGATACAGACCAATTCTGCTTGGCTGTTTATTCACTTACTTAAATCTCCTTTCAGTCTTCCCCCAGTTCCACTACTCCTATGAATGGAAGATTCCTGTATTTCTGTGCATAGTCCAGACCATAGCCAACTACAAACTCATCCGGGATGTTAAAGCAGCAATAATCAACTCTTACATCTCTGACTCTTCGCTCCGGTTTGTCCAGCAATGTACACAGACGGATGCTGTTTGGATTTCTCTGCTTCAGAATTTCGATGAGATAACTTAATGTTCTTCCTGAGTCAATGATATCCTCTACGATCAGAACGTCCTTTCCTTCCAGTGGCTGGTCAAGGTCTTTGACGATCTTTACAACACCGCTGGACTTGGTGTCATCACCATAGCTGGATACAGACATAAAGTCAAGAGAAACCGGCACTGTGATTCTCTTTGCAAGTTCACAGGTAAAGAATACACCACCTTTTAATACACAGATTAAATGGATTTCCTTGCCTGCATAATCCTTGCTGACCTTTGCTGCGATCTGCTTAATACGGGAATCTACTTCCTCTTCGCTGAGTAAAACTTTGATTTTCTCACTCATTTTCGTTTCCTCCTTGGTAATTTAATACTAACACCTTCCTGGTTTGGGGGTTAATTTTATACCTCTCATTTATCCTGCTTCCCACCATCCAGAGGATTTCTTTTCCACATGCGATCAGCGGAATGCTGTCTCTGTATTCCGACGGGATTTTCTCATCGATCATACAGCGGTTCAGCTTCTTTGTGTTCCCCTGCGCATTGATAACCATATAATCTCCTGTCCGTCTGGTGCGAATATACGGATTCTTTTCTATTTTATCATAATCCATCCATTTCGTATACTTTTTTTCTTCAATCTTCTGACCTTCATACAAAAATATTTCTGCCGAAAAAATTCCCAGCGGACTGGTCACAGTCCCCGGAATTCTGATTTTCCATTCCCTGTCTGATATATTTTTTCCGCAAACTGTTTTTCCGTTTTGGATATCTGAACCTTTATGCTTTTCACCGATCATCCCGGATGACTTCTCCTCTCCGTACCGGCAAAGTCTTACTCCCTCGTAATCTCTTCTGGCTTCCATGTGATAAGGAAGGCTGATCCGTCTTCCAGTCTGCATTTCATAAAGTTCCAGAACCTTCTCATAGTGAACAGCCGCCAGATCCTTCCGTCTGCCTGCCAGCTGTTCCATCGCCTGTTGTAATGCATAAACCTGAATGATCTGAGGCTCCATTAAAAAATTTTTCAGTAAAGTAATATTCCTTACCTTTCTGAAACTCGCCCAAAACCAGGCAGCTCTGCTGCGTAAGATATTCCTCTGCCTGGGAAATCCTTGCCGCAGTCTCTGCCATATGTGCCGCTGCCTTTCCATTGACCTGCTGTTCCAACATAGGAAGAATATGATGTCTGATTCGGTTTCTGGTATATTCATCTGACAGATTGGTGCTGTCCTGAATATGAGAAATCTTCTTTTCTTTCAGATACTCTGCAATTTTGTCCCGGTTTAAGCACAGAATCGGGCGGATAATCTCTCCGTCTACAGGGCGCATGGTGCATAGTCCCCGCAGACCTGTTCCTCTGCACAGATTATGAAGCATAGTTTCCGCAAGATCCTCCTGATTATGCGCTAATGCAATTTTTATCTCACTGTCCTTTCTCCCACAGACGGCAGCTTCCCTCTGAAAAGCTTCTTTTCTTACAATCCTTCCCGTCTCTTCCTCGCCCAGCTTCCACTCCCGGCTCAATCCCGGAACATCATAACAATAAACAGTACATGGAATCTGCCACTTCCGGCATATGTTTTCCACAAAGCTTTGGTCCCTGTCCGCTTCCTTTCCACGTATTCCATGATGTATATGGACCACTCTCAATGTAAAATCCAGTTTTCCCTGAAGCTCCTTTAAAATGCGGAGCATTGCCATAGAGTCACTTCCGCCGGACACTCCTGCCAGGACCACATCATTTTTTCCGATCATCCTGTTTTGCTTTATATAAGCAAGAATTTCTCTTTCCATTTTTTATCCTGATTTCCTTTTCTATCTTAGAGCATTATTTTTTGCCACACGCCTGCCACCAGCACTGTCATATCATCCCGTGCATGATAATCGCTGTATCCCAGCACCCGTTCCAGTATTCCCCTGCCGAAATCTTTCGGTGATTCCTCGTGAACATCCATAATGATTTCTTTCATGGTTTCCTCCTCTTTCTGGTCAGGCAATGCATCCAGGACTCCATCTGTCATCATGATCAGGTAATCCCCATGGTACAGCTTTCTGGTAGCTGTCTCAAAATCAATCTGCTGTACAAGCCCTGCGGCCAGACTTTCAGAAGTAATAGATTCCACCCAGTGATCTCTTTTGATAAATGTAGACGCTGCCCCCGCCTTCAGAAAATTGCAGATTCCTGTATACAGGTCCACTGCGCAGATATCCACTGTAGAAAACATACCCTCCTCTCCTTTGAGTACCAGAGCAGAATTTACCATCTTTGCTGCCGTTTCCTGGGAAAATCCTGACTCCATAAACTGTTCCAGAAGTTCCACAACTGTCTCGCTCTCCCTGCATGCTTCCATCCCTGAGCCCATGCCATCCGAAAGGCACATAACAAACCTGCCGCCATCCTCCTGTCTGCATATATAATTATCTCCGGAAACCTTCTCTTCTTCTCTGGTAAGCCTGGCCGTTCCATAGAGAACCTGATAGCTTACATCCTCAGCAAAATGTACAGTGTGATATTCTCCGTTTACAATACATCTGCTCCCATTTACAGGTACCATGGAAATTTCACAGTATTTTGAAAGAAGCTGTGCGATCTCTGTCATGGAAATACACTGACCGCTTCTGGCACGCATGGTGAGAAAAATCTGTTTACGTCCTTTCACCTTATTCATCATCCATGCCCTGCGAAGGATCACATGGCTCTTTCTCAGTCCCTTGCGAAGTTCTTCTTCAAACTGCGGCGTTACTCGCTCCAGGTCATACAGATCACTGGCTACGTTCTCCATGATATGTGAGACTTCCATAAGCTGCTGTGCTACTGCCAGCCGATTCTCTATCATACGGTTATCCCACATCAGGTTCTGCCTTTCTTTCTGAAAATTCTCTGCAACCGTCTCATAATACTGTACGGAACGGGGACATATGCCTGTCCAGTCAGCGCGGATGCCTCTGACATTTTCCTCGTTTCCACTCTCCATGGCACGTACCAGTGCCTCCACTCCTTTCACCAGTTCCTGACTGTGTTCTCCCCAGCAGATTTCCCTCTGATAGCATCTGCTGCATACCTTTGCATTTGTATCCTCAATGATCTGCTCAACCTGCCTGCTGCTCAGATAATCTTTCCGATAAGGCATCCCGTAGAAAGTATCTGCCAGTTTCTGAAAAGATGCCGCATACTTCTCCACCCTCTCTTTCTGAGGATGGCCCTCCTGCAGAGACGGCAGTTCTTCTGTATCCGGCAGATTTTCTGCTAAAATAGTTTTTGCCATGTCCCGTATGATCAGCATAATGCTGATAACGAGCATGGCAATCATCCATTCCTGCATATTCTCCCCTCCCCTTATTCATTCCCTGTATATAGCAGACTACTGCATTCTTATCAGAGAATTTCAATAACTGTTCAACAGTCCTCTCTTTCACAAAGTACTAAACAGTTACAGATATTATATGGAAGGGTTTCTGAAATATCTGTCAAATGCAGACGAATCCTTCGCAAAAGTTTTCGACATTTATTACTGCTGTTTCTTAAAAACAGTCTCATTGTCCTTCACAAGTCCCAGTTTCTCTCTGGCAACCTCTTCTGCATATTCATCTGTCTCCATATATTTCTTTAATTTATCAATTTCTTCTGTACGTGTCTGCTCATCTTCAATCTGCTGCTGAAGAGTGGCGGCCTTAGCATCATATCCTGTGAGGCGTTCCTTAAGGTCATTACTTTTTAGCATAAGTCCTCCCAGAAGGACTAAAACAACCAGCGCAATCGCAATCATTCCAAGAGAGTTATACCCTACTTTCTTTTTTTTCTTCCTTTTCTTAGAATTACCCAATTTGCCAGCCTTCCTTTTTAGCACATTTATACGCTTTATACCACAGAAGTTTACATCTTTTGACCGGAAATAGCAACCATTTTATCAAAAATTTAATAATTATTACAGGAATCTCCATAAATTTCGTACAGCATTTTACAAAAATATCTCCTAGAATCCTGTGGCAGATATACGCTCCGGATAAAAAGCCTAAAACCAAAAAAAAGCGCAGGATCCCTTCATTGCTTCTGTAAATCTCCGAAAAAATCAAAAAAGGCACAACAAAGCCAGTATAGAATGTCTTCCGTCCCGACAGCTTTATCCGAATGTGCAAAAACATTCCTGAATGCAGCCAGCAGATCATAACACAAAAGGAGAACAGCACCCACAGCTATTGTCCGGAGCAGCAGAAGTAATTCATGATGAATAAATGCACTCATCTCTCACCGGAACATCCTTCTAAATAAGGATTCATCCCTGTTATCTGTATTCTTTGACAGATAGGTAAGACTGTCCACTTTTCCTTCCAGATCTACTTCTCCCTTTTCCAGATCAAGCTGCTTCACATGAAGCTGTTCTCCCTTTATTACAAGTTTCCCTGCCTGTGTAAAAAGCAGGATTTCTTTTTCATCAAAGGATTTAATATCCTTTACCCCGGTAATTCTCCCGTTCTGACGGTTTTCCAGCATCAGGCTGTGAGTTGAAAGTATCTTCTTCTCTTCCACAGACGCCTCCCGGTCACAGCCTCCGGAAACTATGACCTGCCAATCTGTTACTTATCAGTAGTTTATGTGCCGGAAAATGGAAATAGACAATAAAATGTTAAAAATTTATATGTTCCCACTGCACAAATGCCAAAAGCTGCAAATTACCATCCGGAATCAAAGATATTTGTACATACTCTCTACATCTTCTTTTTTGACAGTTTCTTTTACATCCAGTACTTCTACTTTGACATTCTTACTTCCGAACTGGATTTCAATAGTATCTCCCGTCTTTACCTGTACAGATGCCTTGGCAGGCTTATCGTTGACAAGAACTCTTCCTGCATCACAGGCTTCGTTTGCCACTGTACGGCGTTTGATCAGACGTGACACTTTTAAGTATTTATCTAATCTCATATTTTACTCCTGTAAATGGATACTCACGAATTACTCCGCCGGAGTATCAAAAAAGGGGAACTTTCGTTCCCCCGGTTATCGCCTTTATTATTTACCGTTAACCATATCTTTTAATGCTTTTCCAGCTTTGAATTTCGGTGATTTAGAAGCTTCGATTTTCATAGTTTCACCAGTCTGAGGATTTCTTCCCTCGCGAGCAGCTCTTTCACTTACTTCAAATGTACCAAATCCTACTAACTGGATTTTTCCGCCATTTTTCAGTTCTTTAGAAACGACATCAACGAAAGATTTCAGAACGTCTTCTACGTCCTTCTTGGATAAGTTTGTCTCTTTCGCCATAGCTGCTACTAATTCTGTTTTATTCATGGTGTTTCCTCCTCTAATGATCTCTTTCTTGTTTGGTGGCATCTGCCAAAAGCGACAGAGCTCTATCCTCTATATATATACCTTTTTCCCCATATTGTCAAGGTTTTTCGTAACTGTTCCGTACAACTGTTCCGCACTGTTACTGAGGATAATCCCTGAAACATTCCTCTGCAAAATTCTCCCAGATTTCTCTCTGTCTGATAAGATTCTGAAGCTTTTCCACATTTTTCTCTGAAATCCACACCTTTTTGTGTGAATAATAATAATTTGCCAGTTTCCAGTATTTTTCAGGATAAGTGAAACGTACACGCAGATTTTTCCACTCTTCTGCCGAGATTGGACGGATTTTATGATATTCCCTGAGCATTTCCCCTGCCAGTTCCAGATTCCAGTTATATTTCTCCAGTATTTTTCTCATGAAACGATACAAATCTGCTACCTGAATATCAAAACTCCAGTGACCAAAATTTGTGACTGCTGTCCCAAAGTGATCACCTTTCAGCATCAGAACATTATGCTGATTATATTCTCCATGACATACCTGTCCTTCCCGCCATGCCCTGTCCCTGAGATCATCATAATCCGTCTCATCCAGAAGCCTTACTGCATACTGTGCCCTTTCAAGAAACTGCTCCACACTTGCCAGATAATTTTTCTCAAATACATTGGATGCTCCTTTGTTCCGTATAAATTTGCGTATCTTACGAAGTTCCTGATTGTGCCGAAGATATTCCTCCCTGAGAGATCTTTCCCTGTATTCCTCCACAGGTTCCATTTTCATTAAAATATGTAACCTTGCCAGTGTCCGGACACTTTTTAAAATATCTTCCCGGGATTTTGTGTCACACTCTTTTCCTTCATACCAGTGCTGGAGTGTAAACCTTTGTTCAGTCTTATCTTTACTGACCAGACTTTCCTGATTATTCCGCAGAAAATAGTCGGTATTTATACCATTTTCCTGAAGTCTCAGCAAAAGCTCCTGCTGTTTTTCCAGCTTTTTTTCCTGAACCATGAAACTCCCTCAAGATCAGAAATCCCCGGGATGTATAGCAGAGCAAAGCCCCTCTTGTCCTTGCAGAACGGTCTGCTGTCAGCTCATACTGAGCCAAGGTACCAAGTCCGTAATCATACAATGACATATCCCCCTCTTAATCATCTTAATTCTTTCTATACATATGAAGAAAATCCGGTGGATATACCCCCGGATTTTCATAAAGCCACTGTTATTTACTATATTCGTTACTGTTCACTCCGTTCACAGTAACGTAGCCAAAATTCATTCCAGATTGCCTGCGGCAATGGAATTTTGGCTTGTATGTCTCGGGATTTTGGCATATTCATGCCAAAACACCTCGCGGAATAGTGGTGTGTGAACAGTAACCTATATTCTGATATACTGACCATTCCATAAAACTGCACTATTTCTCATCAAGCAGACCCAATAATATCTCTTTCTGATTCTTCTGTGGATCGGCAAGCACTACTTCCAGAAGACGGTTCAGCGTTTCTCCTATTTCACGCCCCGGCTTATAACCGGCTTCAATCAGATCTTTCCCTGTCACCGCCAGAGTTTTTAAAGATACACACTGATGTTCATTAATGATCGTCTCATAAGCCTCTTTCACCTTATCCAGACGTTCCTGCTTCTCTGCGCGTCTGTAATCACTCTGTGCCAGCATATCTGCCTGCTGCACTTCCAGATAATATGGAAAGAGCTCCTCACCGATACGGTTCACTGCCCTGCGCACTGCCTTTGTCATTCCCTCCGGTCTGTCATCATGCCATTTTACCAGACGGGTTACCTTGCGGATCGTATCATTATCGAATTTCAGCCTGCGCAGGATCTGTGCAGCCATCTTTTCTCCCGCAATCCCATGCATCTTGAAATGATCTCTTCCATTCTCATCTGTTTTCCGGACAACCGGCTTTCCAATGTCATGAAGCAGCATGGTAATCCTGAGAACTTTATCTGCACGTACATGACAGAGACTGTGCAGGATATGCTCCCCTACTGTGTAACAGTGGTGCGGCGTATTCTGAGATGTTGTCATACATGCATCAAACTCCGGAAGAAATTCAGCTGTGATCCCGGCTTCATAAGCCACCCTGAGATAATCCGGATGAGGAGACATCAGAAGCTTCACAAGCTCTACCTGAATCCTCTCTGCACTGACATGCTTCAGATTCGGTGCCAGAACCTTCAGTGCCTTACGAGTCTCTTCTTCAATAGTAAAGCCCAACTGCGCACTGAAACGGACTGCACGCATGATCCGCAGTGCATCCTCTGTAAAACGCTCCAGCGGGTTTCCCACACAGCGGATGATTCTTCTTTCAATATCCTCCAGTCCGCCGAAAAGGTCCACCAGTCCTGAAGAAGGATTGTATGCCATTGCATTAATGGTAAAATCCCGGCGTTTCAGGTCTTCCTCAAGGCTTGCTGTAAAGGTGACCTCTTTGGGATGTCTGCCGTCCTCGTACTCACCATCTACACGATAAGTCGTGACCTCATATCCTTCTTTTTCCATAAGAACAGTCACTGTTCCATGCTGCAGACCTGTATCCACTGTTCTGTGAAACAAAGCCTTGACCTGCTCCGGCTTTGCGGATGTGGTGATGTCCCAGTCATCCGGGCTCCGTCCCAGAATGGAATCACGCACACAGCCGCCTACCACATAGGCTTCATAGCCTGCTTTTTCCAGTATATGCAAAATTGTTTCCGCGTTTTTCGGTATTTCCAGAATCATATGACCATCCTTATCTTCTTCTATTTATTCTTAACCCCGAAAACCGGCACTCAGATATCTCTGCTGCCGGTTTTCTTTATTTTCTTATTGATTAGTATGCTCTTCCCCAGTAAACCATCTTCTTGGCAGGTTTTCCACAGCATACGCAGACATCACTTAAGTGTTCCTGCTCAAACGGCATACATCTGGATGTAGCCTGAACATCTTCTTTGATCTTGTCCTCACATGCGCGGTCACCACACCACATAGCTTTTACGAAGCCTGGTTTGTTAACAATAGTATCTTTGAATTCTTCATAGTTTGTAGCAACATAAGTATGGGAATCTCTGTGCTTACGTGCACGCTCCAGCATATCTTTCTGGATTGTTTCCAGGATTTCCTGTACTTTCTCCACAAGCTCATCAAATGTAACAGTATATTTCTCTCTTGTATCACGACGGCAGATCACAGCCTGACCATTCTCGATATCCTTCGGACCGCACTCGATACGGATCGGGATACCACGCATTTCCTGCTCTGCGAATTTGAATCCCGGGCTCTTGTCTGTGTCGTCTACTTTTACGCGGACTCCTGCTGCTTTTAATGCTGCAAACATCTCATCTGCTTTCTCAAGAACGCCTTCTTTTCTCTGCTGGATCGGAATGATCACTGCCTGTACAGGAGCGATTCTCGGAGGCAACACCAGACCACTGTTATCACCATGTACCATGATAATAGCACCGATCATACGTGTTGTCATTCCCCAGGATGTCTGATGTACATACTGAAGTTTATTTTCTTTATCTGTATACTGGATGCCGAATGCTCTTGCAAATCCATCGCCAAAGTTATGGCTTGTACCGGACTGAAGAGCTTTTCCATCATGCATCAGGGATTCAATTGTATAAGTAGCTTCTGCACCGGAGAATTTCTCCTTGTCTGTTTTCTGTCCCTTGATAACCGGGATTGCAAGTACTTCCTCACAGAAATCTGCATACAGATTCAGCATCTGGATAGTACGCTCTTCTGCTTCCTCGGCTGTAGCATGAGCTGTATGGCCTTCCTGCCATAAGAACTCACGTGAACGAAGGAACGGACGTGTTGTCTTTTCCCAACGCACTACAGAACACCACTGATTGTATACCTTCGGCAGATCTCTGTGGGACTGGATTTCTTTTGCATAGAAATCACAGAATAATGTCTCTGATGTAGGACGTACACACAGACGCTCCTGAAGCGGATCCAGACCACCATGAGTTACCCATGCAACCTCAGGTGCAAATCCTTCTACATGATCTTTCTCTTTCTGAAGAAGAGATTCCGGAATAAAGATTGGCATGTACACGTTCTGTACGCCAGTCTCTTTAAATCTTCTGTCCAGTTCGTGCTGGATATTTTCCCAGATCGCATATCCTGCAGGTTTAATTGCCATGCAGCCTTTAACGCTGGTATAACCGCAGAGTTCAGCTTTCTTTACAACGTCGGTATACCACTGGGCGAAATCGTCTTCCATGGATGTGATGGCTTCTACCAGTTTCTTGTTGTTTGCCATGATTACTTCTCCTTTTTATGTGATTGTGTTGATCCTGACAGTGCATCAGGATATAGTCGCGGCGGAATGCATATTCTTCTTATTTTTCTTCTATAAATAAATTTCCTTATCTACTTCACAGTACAAAAATCTGCTTTTTTATAATCCGGCAAAATCTGTCATATTATAAAAAACGAAAAAAAGAAGCCCAGCATCCCTCACAAGGGACCGAAAGGCTTCGGCGGTACCACCCTAATTAGCACTGTGCCCAAATGCCTGCACATTGCTCGCTCTTCTTCCGATAACGCAGGAAAAACGCCGTACTTCAATTGTACGGAGCTCCGAGGCCGGTTCCATAATTCACGCACAGAATCCTTCCACCACTGTTTCACAGCCAACCGGCTGTTCTCCGGGACTCTTCTCTGGGATTGCTCCTTATGTACTATTCTCTTCATCGCTGTATATATTTCGCATTTGATTATATTTTATTTGAAATAAATTGATGTGTCAAGAGTAAAATCGTTACTGTTCACACACCACTATTCCGCGAGGTGTTTTGGCATGAATATGCCAAAATCACACTTCTATTGTAATCTTACGTCCTGTCCGGTTATATTTATAATAACGTACCCCGGCTGCATCCAGCATTCTCTTGGAAGCGATCACTGCCGGCGTGTCTGCATATTTATCGCAGTCATAGACAATCGTCTTAATACCTGCCTGAATAATTGCCTTGGCACATTCATTACATGGAAAAAGGGAAACATAAAGCTTTGCACCTTCCAGACTTCCTCCCCTGTAATTAAGGATCGCATTCAGCTCACTGTGGGTCACATAAAAATATTTCGTATGAAGACTGTCACCCTCTCTCGCCCATGGAAATTCATCATCTGAACAGCCCTTTGGAAAACCATTATAGCCCATAGACAGGATTTTATTATCCTCACTCACAATACAGGCTCCTACCTGAGAATTCGGATCCTTGGAACGCATCCCTGACATCATGGCAACTCCCATAAAATATTCATCCCATGATAAATAATCTGTGCGTTTATGATTTACATCCATTTTCCACACCTCCCCTTCACATACTTCACCATTCATCTGCTTCATAAAAGCAGCACATTGTCCGTTACTGTGAACGGAGCAAACAGTAACCATTGTCTGCTTATAACTGACACAGCCAGAACTTCACACTTTACTCTACAGCAATTCCCATTCATCATACATGTGAGAGAATTACTATAATCATGCAGGCTCTGGCTGTTTTATCAGTTTTCTTATTTTATGGCTTATTCAGTCTCTATCTGATTAATTCTTCTGATATGTCTCTCATCGTTGGAAAACGGAGTATTCAAAAATGTATCCACAATCTTCAATGCCAGCCCAGGTCCTACCACTCTTCCGCCAAGTGCAAGGATATTGGCATCATTGTGAAGTCTTGTAGCCTCTGCTGTAAAACAATCTGTGCAAACTGCAGCTCTGATTCCTTTAAACTTGTTTGCTGTAATGGAAATTCCGATACCTGTTCCGCAGATCAGAATTCCCTTCTCACATTCGCCGTCAAGAATTGCATGTGCAACCTTCTTTGCATATACCGGATAATCTACGGAATCCAGACTGTCACATCCATAATCTTTATACTCGATTCCCTTTTCATCCAGATATTTCTTAATCTCCTGTTTTAATTCATATCCACCATGATCACATCCTAAAGCTATCATTAATCTTCCTCCTGAAATTAATTTATTTTCTTTACCTCTTCAGCAGACTATTTAAATGAATCTTCATTATCCATCTGGCCATTACTGCTGATAAGATTATATAGTCAGGCATATATCTGCTTCACTACCTGATTATATCATACCACCTGTATGATCTTATGTCCCGCTGCCTTCAGCAGACGGTTCATAATGGCCTGTCCCATTCTTGGTGTATAAAACGCTTCTGAATAAATAGACCTGACTGCACTCTGGTCAAAGTCCCGCAACACTTCATACAGATGATGCGCTATCGTCTCTTCTTCCTTCCGGCTTCCAATGCTGACTACCAGACCTTCCGGATATCTGTCCTTTGTCTCGTCCGTTGCAATAATTCCAACCTGCTCGCCGTGTGCTTTCGCCTCCGCAGCCAGCTCATTGATCTTCTTCACAACAGCTTCCTCCGGTCCCTCAACAATTGCCAGATCTGCCTTCGGTGCATAATGGCGATATTTCATACCCGGTGCTTTCGGACGCACTTTGCTGTCAGCCGCAATCAGCCCCTTGTCCATCCTTACATCCCCCAGAGTCTCCTGAAGCATCTCCAGAGAAATATAACCCGGACGTAAAACCACCGGCACATCCTCAGTAAAATCAACGATCGTAGACTCAAGACCGATTCCCACCTGGCCTCCGTCAATAATCATCTCAATCGCCTCGCCAAGATCCTCCTCTACATGCTGTGCAGTAGTCGGACTGGGTCTGCCTGAAGTATTCGCACTGGGTGCTGCCACATAACCACCTGCAGCCTTGATCAGCTCCTGTGCAATCCTGTCGCTCGGAAACCGAACCGCCACACTGTCCAGACCACCCGTAGTCTCCTGTGGTACAAGATCCGACTTCGGAAGAATCATAGTCAGCGGACCCGGCCAGTACTTCTCTGCCAAAATCTTCGCCTTCTCCGGAACCTCCGTTACAATCGGAGCCAGCTTATCAAACTCTGCAATATGCACGATCAGCGGATTATCCGAAGGTCTGCCCTTCGCCGCATAAATTTTCATAGAAGCCTGCGGATTCAACGCATCCCCACCAAGACCATAAACAGTCTCCGTAGGAAACGCAACCAGACCACCCTGTTTCAAAATATCTCCACCACGCCGGATAGCTTCCATATCAAGCTTGTCCGCTTTCATGGATACAACTTCTGCTTTCATTATATTCCTGCCTTCTTTTCACTTCGTTAATTTCTTTTATTTATTACATTTTTACTATTCTACAACTGCTATTGTACACGATTTTTCAGGTTTTGTCTCTATATTTATTCATCTTTTACAAAGCTTGCAAATGAATCATAAAAGATTATGGATTTCTGTATCTGTAAATTTTACTTTTCTTCTCTTTACCGCCTAATAATTACTCTCCCAACCATTCCAACCAATAACCAGCGTGAAAAAATATTTCATTTCCTGTGCATTTGCAGGGTACTTAGATATTCTTAGCCGGCAAAAATCTGCGTTATGAGAAATCAGAGACACTGTCTGAGCCGCAGGCGAGTTTGGCTCTGATTTCTCATGCTTTTAGCAGATTTTTAGCGGCTTAGAATATCTTAGTGCCCGAAACCGCACAGGAAATGAAATATTTTTTCACGCGTCCCTTTTTGACCCAAACAAAAAATGGCGACACAAACTGCCGCCATTTTTCGCCCTCTTACTTATTAACTTTAAGAATATAAGTACTATACACCTCATCCTGGAACACAACTTCTCCAAGCGAATTCAGCACCTCTTCATTCAGTGCATCCCCATATTTCTCCCGTTCTTTCGATCCGACAAAAATATAAGAAACATCATACTCTTCCAGCAGTTCCTTCACATACTCCACATCCAAAGAAATATAAATACTCTCAATATCCGCACTCTTCTCATTCAGATCCGCAGTATCATCTCTCCACAGCCACTCATGCACATACCATCCCAGCACAGTCGGAAGCCCGGTCATAGCAGAAACACGCTCATAACCACTATAGCTGTCCCCGTTCGCCTCAAGCACAACCGGTGACCCTTTCACATTCTTCTTCAGCCATTTAATACCAGCCACATCCTCTGTGAAATCATTTGACAGGAAAGATGTCGCATTCAATCCTTTATATTCAGAAGGCTCCCATACCTTTCCAAACCACGCATACACACTGTTTCCAAAATAACCAAAGGTCCAGCAAAGCAGTACCAGACCGATCACTGACACAACCTTAAACACTTTCTTACGTGCAGCCACCAGCATACGGAAAATACCATATCCCATGGTCATCCCAAACAGCATATATGCCTGATAAGTCAGCTTAAACATAGTATTCGCCCTGGCGTTTCCATTTTCGTAAATATCTCTTACATAAACCAACTCCGGAATCACGATCAGCCCGATTGCACAGAGTCCCATGACAATCGCAAACAGATCCGGCACAGAGATTGCTTTCATCAGTTTATACAGACTTCTGTTCGCACCACCACAAAGCTTCTCCCAGATAATACAGATGATCAGCAGAACTGTCAGAATCACAGGCAGCCCCCACAAAATCAGCAGCTGATGGATCATAGAATGATTCTGCGCAATTCCCACACCTTTAAACATGCTGTCAAACTGCAAAGTAAACGGCAGAGAAACAACGTATGAGATCACAATGATCTCCACTGCCTGAACCGCAGTCACTGCCAGAATCCTCTTCACTTTACCATCAAACTGAACGATATTGGTAAACAGCACCACTCCACCGGTCACCACGAAATAAATAATAAAATCCCAGAAATTTGTAAACCGGAACATACCGATCATCACTGCAGCCAGCAGGATATGCGGAATCAACAGATGTTTTTTCCAGAACTGTTTCCGGCCCGGCTTCATGATCACTGCTTCTCTCATCCGCACACTTCGCATCCACGCATAAAGAAGTCCCACCAGAAACAGCACAAACATTACATTTACCACATGGGCATGGAGATCACCCAACACAAAGGAATAACATGGAAATTCATGGATCGTCTTGTCCGGCACATCCGGATTGTATCCAATATAACGGGTCGCATCCGGGAACCAGTAGCTGTCCGCTTCTTTTCCCTGCAGCTTCTGGAGCCATGGAATGACCTTACTGTAAACCACATAATGCATATTTCCCGCAATTGATACAGAAAGTCCTGCTATGATCCCGGCCACTGCCGGCACACAACGTTTCTTTCCTGTCAGGCTTCCTTTAAGCCTGTCCACAGACATCTGACGAACCAGTGAAAACGGAAGCACAAACGCAAATGCAGCCACAAAAGTACGCATCAGATTGTAAGTGAGTTCTACTTTACTGCCAGTCAGCTTCGTCAGAAATACTGCAAAATACTGTCCGCCATAATAATAATTAATCGTACCTTCTGAATACCACAGATCTCTTGCAGGAAGTGTCGTACTTCTCATCATGGCTTCCATGAAACCATAATCCATAAATTTCTCAGTTCCGTATGCCTGCGGACGGAATCCTGCAAAATAAGTCCACATCAGGAAAAATATAAAGAACAGAATTTCCTCTCCGTAAATCAGATTTACCTTTCCGGACGGAAAGCAGTCAATTCCATTTTTTCCCTGAAAATGATATAAAACCCCACAGCCAACAGCACATACAATAGACACACCGATACATGTCGCTGCAGTAAATGGCAATATCTTCGCAGTTACCAGAAACCACGTAAGAAAACCTGTCACAGTAATCGCCAGCACTTTTGAAAACATCCAGCCTTTGTCCTCAAATCCGGCAAACAGTCTCCCTGTCACAGGCATGGCAACCATTCCCATCAGAAATGCCAACAGCCACCAGGTCCAGAATGTCCATACATCTCCCTTTAACAGAAATGCAGACAGCCCTGCAAGAGCTGCTGCAAGAAGCACTCTCGGTGCCCATTTCTTCATCCGTACGTCCTCCTTAATCATTTATAAAATTATTGTGGTTACTATAATCTTACACATTCTCTCTTATCTCTGTAAATCTGTGATCACCCGGCTCATAATCATAAATCCGGAGTAATCCCCGTAATAATGCATTTGAGGATTATTCTGTTGTTTTATAGATCCGTATCCGTCCATCCTGAGTCTCATAAACCTTTTCATATGCTGCAGCAATTGTCTCCTCACGACATTCCTGCTGTTCAAATTCCGAACCTTCTTCAAACAGGATATATGTTATTTTTTCCTGTTGTACTGTTTTTTTCAATGTTTCACTGTCAGATGTGGTATATATCGTTACAGCCTGTGCAGCCCTGTAATTCGTATCATAGCCTGCAGACCATGCGTAATATGGCCATCCACAGTAAAGCATAGCTCCGGACATCGTCACTTCATTCATGCTATACTCAGGAGTAAGTAAAAGATCGTTTTTCTCCAGATTCTCCTCCAGCCATTGGGTCAGCTCGCTGTTCATATTTACAGTCACACGTCTGCCCGGACCATTTCCCTTTATGATCACCACAAAGTCATAAATCCCGGTCACACTCAGAGATATCACCAATACTATTGCCAGTATCTTTCCCATAGTTTTCTGTATCCCGGACTGCCCATTTCTCCCTTTCCAAAGACTGCATACTGCCCATGCCCAGAAAATCGTCAGAAACGCATATGATATCATGATATATTTATGGTTTACATTAATATCCGGTGTCATCAGAAGCACAAAAGCAAAAATCACCGGAAACAGGAAACTCACAAGGATTGCTCTCTCCCGTCTTCTCATAAACCATACCATTAGTACCAGCCCAAGGAAAAAAAGCTCCACTCATCCAGAACAGATATTTCACAACTCCCGGGACAGTCTTATCCTCTGCCAGAAATCCCAGATAAATCTGAGGACTCATAGCACTTCCAACAATAAAAATCTTTGACTGAAGCCAGGAAAAGAAGATGGATACCCCCGCCATGACAGCGTAATCCACTTTTCCATCCGAGAAAATCGCAAAGCCGCACAAAATCAGCAGACCACCGATCACTGCTGCCCCATTCCAGAACGCACACAGACCCAGAAACATTCCCATAAGCAGTGCCTGATCCAGATTTCTGCTTTTCCATCCTTCCTTCGAAAAGATTCTGTTTTTTATCCAGAGTATTCCCTTCTCTTCATGTGCCGTCCCGGCTTCCAGCCAGTCCATAAACAGATATAGCGCCAAAGTCACCATCAGAAGTCCAAATGCCAGATGCCTCTGATTAAGATAAACATTAAAGTTCCACAATCCCCAGTTCTCATTGACAGTATATCCGATAAAGGAAGTATTTTCTTCCAGGGTTTCCACAAGATTCCCTGCCTGGATATGCTCCCATACAAATCTGAAAAAAGCCATTCCGCTTCTGAAAAAGAACAGAAACAATGCCAGTACACCGCAGCACATTTTGCCTGTGATCCTAAGTGCAAGCTGATATAACAGCATAAGAAATCCCACAAGCGACAAGGTACTTACGATATTATAGGCAAAGTCTATACGCATTCCAAGATATTCCAGATTTCCTGTGAGAAACTGAAACATAAAATGATACTTTACATCTGCACCTCCATAATGAGGATACTGTGTGGGAAAATTATTTCCTGCAGAAAAAGAACGCATCATCGCCGTATGTGGTGCATAATCTCCATACACAGTCAGGCCGGAATACAGGATTCCGTCTTTTATATAGAATACATAAAACATCATATATGTAATAAATACAGTCAGCAGACCAAAGAGTAATATTTCCTTTTTTTAATCTGCGCTTATCCTGTGTTTTATCAATATTCCATATCCTGTAACTTCCCTGTTTTCTGTATTTCTGTACGCTGAGCAGTATCATAATAACTGCTGCACCTGTCATCCCGATAATATTTCCATACAAAAGTGGATTTTCAGCTTTTCCCACAACACTGAAAAACCAGGAAATAATATATACCATCCAGGTCAGTAAAAGTGTTCCGACTCCAAAAGAAGCCGGAAGCATGAGCCAGATACGATTAATACCTGACACACTCCTTCCCTCTCCTGTCAGCATTTTCGATGCTTCACAGCCCAGCATTCCTGCCAGAAGCAGATAAATAATTCCAAGCATAATTTCTCCCTGTACATTTCCCCGCCATGCAGATATTCCTATCCTCCCGGGGGATTTTATCAAACAAGTATCAGTATAGCAAAAATCCCTACTTATTAAAAGCAAGTTCACATAAATTAAACATTTTAAATTTTTTGTTGCTTCAGATATTGTTCAATCCCTTTCACTATAGCTTCCACTATTTTATTCTGATATTCTTCTTTGCAGAGAAGTCCGGCCTCTTCCGGATTTGTAAGAAAACCACACTCTACAATATTCAAAACACTTTCACTTCTTTTTAACAGATAATAGGTTTTATTACCTTTTGCCACACGAGGGCGTTTTACTTTCAGTCCCAGATTCAGTTCTTCCTGGATAAACTCTGCCAGATTCTTTCCCCGGACAGAATCTTCATAATAAAACACCTGTGGACCGCATACAGACGAATCCTGATAGCTGTTCTGATGAACACTTATGCACAGCACAGGTCTGTATTTCTTTATCATAGCAATCCTGCACTGCATATCCTGTGCTTTCTGATTTCTGCTGTCCTCCTTATAAAGGCCCTTATCTTCTTCCCTTGTCATGATTACAGAAAATCCTTGTTTTTCCAGAGAATCCTTTAATTTTACGGCAATCTGAAGATTTATCCCCTTTTCTTCCAGTCCGTTCACTCCGATCATTCCCGGATCCGCTCCACCATGTCCTGCATCTACCAGAATGATTTTTGAATTTTCTGTTGAACTCATAGTCTCTGAAACTTCAGCTGCCTGTTTTGACAGAATGAGAAAACTGACAAGAAGCAGACACCCTAACATTAATTCCAGTCCATATTTTTTCAAACTAAAAACACCTCCTGAGACATCTTTTACAGTCTACGGGAAAATTCACTGTTCCTGTAGACTGGCTATAGCAATTCCATAAAATAATGCAATCAGTATTTCATAAAATTCTATATTAATATATGTTTCAGAAGATGTTTTTATAGCCTGCTGATGCAGAACTTTTAATTATTCAGATTGTCCGAGATTACCTGCCAGATTCCGTTGTTTTCAAATCCAAGCTTCCATGCAGAAACTCCTGCAAGGTCATATTTGGATACCAGCTTCACTTTCTCTGCAACTGACTGAGCATCCTCAAGCCAGATCTGATAGGTAGAATTATCTATATCATATTTTCCATAATTCTGGGAAGTGGTCTTATCCCAGTAGGTTTCCACATTATTCTCGGCAATTGTCTGCTGTGCCTGATCCATGCCGATCGCTTCACTGGTTACATTTCCCCCTGTGGTCCTCCACAGTCTGGTATAAAACGGAATGGCATTGATCACACGTTTAGCCGGAACCTCATCCAGTGTATCCTGGATTCCCTGTTCCACCCATGGAAGAGATGCCACAGAACCGGCTTCAGATCCTACATAATGCTCGTCATATCCCATGATGATCACATAATCTACAACCCTTCCCTGCTCAGCCCGGTCATAATGGCTTGTAAAATCCTCAGGAACCGGATTATCCACTGAAAGAACCAGATTATTCTTATGACACTCTATGGAAAGTTCTCTCAGAAATTCCAGAAAATGAGTTCCCACATCCTCGCTGAGAGATTCAAAATCCACATTAATGCCATCCATTCCCACATCTTGGGCTGCCTGGATCAGCTGACTGATAATATTCTGTCTCGCCGCAGTGCTGGAAAGTGTTTCAGTTGTACTTACTTCCTGTGTAAAGTTGTCGATCAGTCCCCATACCTGGAGCCCCTTTTCATGAGCCTGTGATACATAATCTGCACTCGCAATGCTTGCAATGTTTCCTGAAGTATCTGTCAGATAGAACCAGGTAGGCGAGATCACATTCACACCTGTCATATTTGCTGTCGCATCCGCAAAATAAGCATTGGCATCTGTGGAAGTCACCTGATGCCATACCATATTGACCTTGCTGTCCATAGTAAGATAGGAATACTGTTCCTTCTTAAAGCTTCGTTCAAATTTTGTCTTCTCTGCTTCTGCCACTTTCTTCTTATCTATATAACCGATATATCCGTCATCCGTAGCTACCTGATCCCAATTCTCCATTTCTTCAATAAGACGAAGCTTTGTACCTTTCTTTACAGAAGTAAGAATAGCCGATTTGATTCCACCGCGGTAACGTATGCTTGTATTCTTCTTAACTGTGACTGTTTTTACATTTTTGAATTTATACTGTATGGCAATCCTGTATGGATCTTTTGTGATGTATGCATCAAGATCTGTAAATTCCTGCACATAAGTGAGATTCAGATACACTTTATCATCTTTCACCCATACCTTATCTCCTGCCTCAGATGATGCACTCGCAGAAGTCAGCTCCGAAGGTGTTGCATAAAGTATCTGCTGATTGGCAGAATCCCAGTAATATCTCTGGTTCAGATAAGTATTCACCACATCCAGTGGTAAATAGACTCTGTCTCCGTCCACCAGACCACGTTCTTCCATTTTCTCAGTTCCAATGACCAGGGCAATCTCCCCATCTGCCATTTCTCCATAATATTCATTCAGATCCATTTTCTCAGAAGATGGTATGTACTTCATTACTACATGAGTGACAATTCCAAGAATCGCAACAAGAATGACCAAAACGGCAACTGCGATAACTGGTTTATACTTTTTATTCATAGTATTTTTCCTTTCAGTAAATATTGTGTTACCGGAAACAAAGCAGACAGTAACACGATTGCTATTGATACATCAGCTCACAGAAAGGTATTTCATATAGTTATTTTGAGTATGATGTACCAGTATTATCAACTGTATCGGCAACTTGATGATACTGGCTTAAGTATACCATAAAATATTACAATTGTATTGCAAAATCGTATTTTTCACAAATTTTTAAGATATGCGTAATTATATTCTTATGCTGCCCGAAGGCATTATGAACATCGGGGGGACTGATTCAGAATCTGTTCGGGCAGCTTTCTCTTTTGTTATTTTTCTTTGACGAAATCAAAATCCACACGAGCGATCCGTCCTTTTTCATCTTCAACGTAATCACGCATGTATCCACCACCTTCTGCAATCTGACAGGCTTTTGCAATTGTTTTCGGATTACTGAGTATACCATTCAGATACAGAGAAATTCCCTGTTCACGATAACTCTTCAATTCTTTTTCCAGTGGTTTACGCATGCTCTTTTTGGTTGCCCGTGATATATTTTCCGTAAGCTTACCTCCCTTCTTTCATAAGATTTTTTAGAAAGCACCTTATCGGCTGTTGAAAAAACAATATCCCTGCACCTGTTTTATCGTTACTGTGAACGGAGTGAACAGTAACGTTTCAACTTCTTATCATCATGGAAATTTTACCTGTACATTGCCACAGCAGGAACGCTGCATGAAAAACGGCAATGAAGTTTAGAAATAAAAGATCACTTTGGTTAATGTTTCAGATCTTCGCTTATGTGAACCGCAGGTTTACTGCTTCTTCTGTTTTCATTATATCCATCTGGTAAACAGATGCAAGTGTTTTTCTTCATTTATGTATTTTTTTCTGTTTTGTTTCTAAAAATTTAATATTTTGGTTGATTACTTATCTTTACATTTTGCAGTTCTGTGTTATATAATATAGTGTATAAAATTTTATAAATTCACAGTCAGACAATAGAATTTTTGAAGTTACTTGCAGCAATTTTCCAAAGACAGTGCATCTATGGCAATCCTTTAAAATTGCTGTTCAAAAAAACAATAGTAACTTTTAATTTATCCGTAATTGTCCGCAGCTTTCAAAAGTTAAATTTTCATTATCAGAAACACTTTTAATGGATTTTCACAGGCAATTATGAAGCTGCCAGATAATTCAATGTTATTCAGAATAGGATGTGACAACATGAAGATAGAAAAGATCAACGACAACCAGATACGCTGCACACTGACAAGAGAAGACCTGGAGAACCATCAGATCCGTATCAGTGAACTGGCTTACGGCACTGAGAAAGCCAAGAAACTTTTCCGCGATATGATGCAGCAGGCACAGATACAGTTTGGTTTTGAGGCAGATAATATTCCATTAATGATCGAGGCCATCCCGGTGAGTACCGAGAGCATCATCCTGATCATTACCAAAGTAGAGGATCCTGAAGAACTGGATACCCGTTTCTCCAAATTTGCTCCATTCAGAGGGAATGATAAGACAGATACTCTTCAGCTTGACGGTGCAGACAATATTATTGATATCTTCCAGAAGCTTTACGAAGCAAAGATGAAGAGTACTCAGACAAAAGATGGCAAATCTGCTCAGAATACCGGAGCAAAGGAAAATGACGATACTCAGGTTCCTGATGTAAATCTTATCCGTCTCTATGAGTTCGACACACTGGACGATGTGATTGCGGCCGCCCATGGACTGAACGGCTATTTTACCGGTACAAACACCCTGTACAAAGATCCGGCCGATGAGCTTTACAAACTGGTACTTCACCAGTCATCACTTTCTCCGGAGGATTTTAACAGGGTATGTAATATTCTTACGGAATATGGACAGGGAAAGGCTTTCTCTCTTTCAGGAGAAGCTTATCTGACAGAACATGGAGAACTGATTTCCGATTCTGCCCTTCAGCAGCTGATTCAACTGTAATAATTTTCATAATTAAAAGAGCATTCAGTTTTCATCTGAAAGCTCTTTTCTTATACCATAGTAAATTACAGATTTCTCAAAAAAAGGATGTCCTGAACTTATTCAGAACATCCTTTTTACATGTCAGTCTATGACAATTCAACAATTGTCATAGTCCGTCATATGATTACCTTTCAGGAAGATTATTCTCCAAGAAAATCATTGATCTGGTTAACCAGTACATCAACATCCAGTCCATGAACCATAGCTGCTTCTTCGAGAGATTCCATCTGGGAAGATGGGCATCCAAGGCAATGCATTCCTGCTCTCATAAGAATCGGTGCGATATTTGCATCAATCTGAAGAAGCTGACCGATCAGCATGTCTTTTGATACTTTAGCCATTGTATATTTCCTCCTTAATTTTTCTTTATACTACTCAGCTTTTATAGCTTCTGATATTATAATACTATTTTACTCTGGAATCAACTGCAAACTTTTAATTTTATCGTTCCTCCCTGAAATACGGAAGTCCCAGCGCAGCAGGCGGCTGGTGTTCCTTTTTCTTTCGAAAGCTTGTGAATACCAGTACGATAATCGTTACCACATAAGGCAGTGCTTTAAATACTTCCTGCATGCTTCGTCCAAGTCCCGGGATATAAAGATACAGAATATAAAGAGCTCCGAACAGGAATGCTCCCCAGATTGCATTCAGTGGTTTCCATAATGCAAAGATTACCAGTGCAACAGCAAGCCAGCCACGATCTCCAAAACCATTGTCTGTCCAGGTTCCTCCTGAATATTCCATTACGAAATAGAGTCCGCCCAGACCTGCCAGACCTGCACCGATACAGGTTGACAGATATTTATATTTGATAACATTGATACCTGCTGCATCCGCAGTTCCCGGATTTTCACCGATTGCCCTGAGATTCAATCCCGCTCTTGTCTTGAACAGAAAAAACGATAACAGGACTGCTATAATAATACAGAGATATGTAAGGAAACCATAATTAAATAAAATACCTCCGATAACCGGAATCTTAGACAATCCCGGGATTTTTGCCGTATAGGCACTTCCTGTTACTTTTACGGAAATCTGTCCTACACCGCCTGCAAGCTTGGAAATAGAACCGCCAAAGAAGTTACCAAAACCTGTACCAAAAATGGTAAGTGCAAGACCTGTTACATTCTGATTTACACGAAGTGTGATAGTCAGGATACTGTAGATCAGACCACCGATTGCAGCACATGCAAATGCACACAAAAACGATATCAGTACACCCACAAGTGCATTGGGATCAGGATTATCCTTCTCATAGAGGAAAGCTCCCATAAGACCTGAAATGCCGCCCATATACATAATTCCCGGAATACCAAGATTCAGATTGCCGGATTTCTCTGTCATAATCTCACCAAGCGCCCCATACAGAATACAGATGCCCTGGACAATTGCTTTTTGAATAAAAACTATCAGTACACTCATTGCCGCTACCTCCTATTTCTTTGCACGCTTTACTCTGTAGTTGATAAAGAATTCTGCACCGATCAGGAAAAACAGAATGATTCCCAGAAGAACATTGGAAGCATTCTCATTCAGTCCATACTGTGTTGCGATCTGTACGGCACCCTGGTTCATAAATACGATGCCAAAGGAAACTGCAACCATAATAAATGTATTAAACTTGGAAAGCCATGCGACAATGATCGCAGTAAATCCACGACCGCCTGCTGTTGCAGTGGAAATCGTATGGCTGGCTCCGCTGACAATAACAAAACCTGCGATACCACAGATTGCACCGGAGATTGCCATTGTACGGATAATAACCTTTTTCACCTGGATACCGGCATATCTGGCAGTATTCTCGCTCTCACCTACTACTGCAATCTCATAGCCCTGCTTACAGTATTTCAGATAAATAAACATTCCCACTGTCAGAATCAGGACAATGACTACATTCCAGCCATATTTCTGTCCGAACAATTCCGGAAGCCATCCGCCTTTTGTAGCCTGATTGATGATACCGACTGTATTGGAACCTTTCGGATTTTCCCAGAATACAATACAATAAGTTACTACCTGCATGGCAACATAATTCAACATCAGAGTAAACAGTGTCTCATTTGTATTCCAGTTTGCTTTAAATACAGCCGGGATCATTCCCCAGATCATTCCGCCAAGTGCACTTGCCACAAACATTACAATCAGGAGTAACCCTGTAGGCATCTTATCTCCTGCATAGATCATGACGGCAGCAGAGCAGGCACCACCGATCAGGATCTGACCTTCTGCACCGATGTTCCAGAATTTCATTTTAAATGCAGGTGCCAGACCAATGGAAATACACAGCAGTACCATTGTATCTCGTATAGTCTGCCACAGACGGCGATCCGAACCCATTGCTCCATCCCAGATTGCCTTATAGACATCCACCGGATTCATCTTTACCAGGGCAACGATCACCGCTCCGCACACGATCAGTGCAAGGATCAATGCAATGAAACGGATCAGAAGACGTTCCTGCCATCTGGCTTTGTTTCTTCTTTTACTTACCTGTAAGAAAGGTTCTTTCTTCATGCCTGTGTCCCTCCTTTTTCATGCTTCGTCATAAGAATCCCGATTCCTTCTTTCGTTGCAGTTCTTCCATCCTCAATTCCGCTGATTTTACCTCCGCAGAACACTGCAATCCTGTCACACAGTTCAAGAACTACATCAAGATCCTCAATAACACAGACTACTGCAACCCCTTTTTTCTTCTGTTCATTCAGAAGGCGGTAAATCACATGGGAAGTATTGACATCCACCCCTCGAGTTGGGAAAGCTACCAGAAGCACTTTCGGATTCTGGGCAATTTCTCGTCCTACCAGAACCTTCTGCACATTTCCTCCTGACATCTGACGGACAGGTGCGGAAATACTTGGAGTCATGACTTCAAGCTGTTCTTTGATTTTTAACGCCAGTGCCTTTGGACCTTTTCGATCCAGGAATGGACTTTTGCCATTGCGATAGCTTCTGAGCATCATATTATCGGTCATATCCATATCGCCCACAAGCCCCATACCAATACGGTCTTCCGGAACAAAAGCAAGGCTGATCCCTGCTTTATTAATGGAGATAGAATCCATTCCAGCAAGCTCTGTTCCTTTTCCATTGTCATCAAGCAGGGTGATCGAACCGCTCTCTATTGCCTGGAGTCCTGCAATTGCCTCCAGAAATTCTTTCTGGCCGCTTCCGGAAATGCCGGCAATACCCAGAATCTCTCCTGCATTTACTGTCAGATCAACATCATCCAGAGTTTTTACCTCTTCTTTGTTTTTACAGTTCAGACCTTTGACTACTAATCGTTTCCTTACATTCTCCGGTTCAGGACGGTCGATATTGAGATCTACTCTGCCGCCTACCATCATCTCTGACAGACTCTGTGCATTTGCCTGAGCTGTTTCTACTGTATCAATATACTTTCCTTTTCTGAGGATTGCCACACGGTCTGATAACGCCAGAACTTCCTGGAGTTTGTGCGTGATGATCATAATGGAACATCCATCTTTTCTCATATTTCTCAAAATATCGAATAACCGGTCAGACTCCTGTGGTGTCAGAACTGCGGTCGGCTCATCCAGGATCAGAATCCTTGCACCGCGGTAGAGCATCTTTATGATCTCAACTGTCTGCTTCTGGGAAACGGACATTTCGTAGATCTTCTGTGACAGATCCAATTCAAAGCCATATTTATCTGCCAGCTTCTGAATATCCTCTGTGATTCTCTTCATGTCCAGCTTTCCCTTTCCCGGAAGTCCCAGAACAATATTCTCTGCTGCTGTCAGTACATCTACCAGTTTAAAATGCTGATGTACCATACCGATTCCCAGTTCATAGGAATCTTTCGGTGAACGGATCGTTACTTCTTTTCCATTTACAAAAATATGTCCTTCATCCGGATAATAAATTCCATAGATCATATTCATCAGAGTTGTCTTTCCGCTTCCGTTTTCCCCCAGAATTGCAAGAATCTCCGATTTTCTCAGTGTGAGATCTACATGATCATTCGCCTGGACCGAACCAAAACTCTTGGAAATATCTCTAAGTTCAAGTGCATAGTTTTCTCCCACTATCGTTTCCTCCTTTTATCTAATGATATCCAATCTACAGTAAAAGTCCTGTCTCTTTGACTGCCGATATCATTTAATCCTACTTCTGAATTATGGAATTGCTCTCCTGTATACTCCATAATACAGCAAAAGAAACCTTCTGTCAGAAGACTTCAAGACTTCTTTTGCACGTACGATATGAAAACAGCAGAGCTGCCGCCCGGGCAGCCCTGCTGTCGTAAATTGCTCCGCGCTTTGCAGCTCCAGCAATTTTCTTATTCTGTAATAGATGTAATTCCATCAATCGCAATATCAAATGCAGGTGCGGAACCATATTCAGATTCATGGAAGTATCCGTCAGAAATGTACTCTGTATCACCCTTCTTATAAGTATCAAGTTCCTTGCCGTCTACTGTAAATGCAGATGTATCAAATACATGAAGGGAACCATCAATGAGCGCATCTTCCACTTCTTTGACCTTTTCTTCTGTACCCTCTGCTACAGTTTTGTCATTGAGAGCTGTGATCTTATCTGCACCTTCCGCAAATCCTTTACACCAGTCAGTATCAATTGCTGTGCCGTCGAGCATACACTGTACTGCGTATGTATAATATACACCCCAGTCCATAGATGCAGAAGTAAGTGCTGTGTTCGGAGCAACAGATGTCATATCAATATTATAACCTACACATGGAACTCCTGCTGCTTCGCATGCTGTAGGAGCACCTGTTGTATCTGCATGCTGGCTGATCAGTACACAGCCGTCAGAGATCAGAGCATCTGCGCACTCTTTCTCAAGGTCAAAGCTTGCCCAGCTGTTTGTATATTTTACTTCCATTGTTACAGACGGGCATACGCTCTTCGCGCCAAGATAGAAAGCTGTATAACCGGAGATAACCTCTGCGTATGGGAATGCACCTACATAACCCATCTTGCATGCGTCTTCTTTTACTGTGCCGTCCTCGATCATTTCATTCAGTTTCAGACCTGCAACTACACCTGACACGTAACGTGCTTCATAAATATTTGTAAAATAGTTATGCATGTTGGAAAGTCCGCTGGATGCAGCCTGTGTTCCTGTTGCATGACAGAACTGAACCTCCGGATATTCCCCTGCCGCTTCCAGTATATAAGTCTCATGTCCAAAGCTGTTTGCAAAGATGATCTGACATCCCTGATCTGCAAGGTCTGCTGCCGCATCATAGCATCCTTCATCTTCACCGATGAGAGTTTTCTCAATAATCTGAGAATCGTCAAGACCAAGCTTCTCTTCCATCTCATCAATTCCTTTCATATGAGCAGCTGTGTAACCTTCATTCTCATCACCGATATAGATCACTCCTACTTTCAGGTCCTCTTTTGCAATCCCTTTACCTTCATCTTCTGCAAATACCGGTGCACTCATGGAAACCGCCATTACTGCTGCAAGTCCAATTGCCAATGCTTTCTTCATTCTTCATTCCTCCATTCTTTCTATTTGTTTTCTGATTCCTGCTACGGAACAAAAGAGGCACAACTTTCTGTGTTATGCCTCCTTGCAAGTATCTTTACTATAACCGTTTATGTCTGAATTGTCAATAAATTCAGCAAAAACGCACTTTCTTTTTGATACTCTTATTTTTTTTGGTATATTAACAGACTATTTTCCATCATACAAATGCCTGTATTTTGGCAGGATAATTTCTCTGCTCGGACAGACATTCACATGTCCGTCAGCTATTTGTAATCTGCAGGTAAAGTAAGCAAATACTAACTTAATATTATTTTATAATGTATCTGATTTTATACTTGTAATTCAGACAAAGATATATTAAAATGTATGCAGAACCCCGAAAGGGGCCTAAAACGTTATTACGATAAGGAGGATTCTAATTATGGCATATGTAATTTCAGACGAATGTGTAAGCTGTGGAACATGCGAAAGCGAATGTCCTGCAGAAGCTATCTCTCAGGGAGATGAGCATTATGTAATCGACGCTGATGCATGCTTAGACTGCGGAACATGTGCAGATGCATGTCCAACAGAGGCTATTCATCCAGCAGAATAATTCATGATTTCAAAACAGCTTCATCTCTGTTTACCGCAGAGACGAAGCTGTTTTCTTTATGGATAACTTTTACAAATGTTTTCTTCTGATCCTCCTGCTTCTTTTTTCCAGTGCTGCAGCAGCCTCTTTTCTCGCAAGCTGTCTGTTACGGATCGTTTCATCCAGATCCCGGCACTGGTCTTCTCCCTCTTTTTTCATATGTAACTCCTGAGCGATCAGACGTTCCATGATTTTCTGAAATTCAAGTATTTTTTCCCTCTCAGGCTGTTCATCTTCAAGAAGCTTCACTTTGCTCGCAGTAGTCCCGGGTGCAGTCCTTGAAATTCTTGGAACCAGTTCTTTGATTGCTCTCAGGGCAAGTCCTCTTTTCTTTAGTTCCTTTATATTAGCCAGAAGCGTAATATCATTTCCTGTATAGTAACGATGTCCCTGCTCATTCCTGCATATCCTCAGTTCCAGTTCTTCCTCCCAGTACCGGAGGACCGATGCCCTCACGCCAAGGATTTCTGCGGTCTGAGTCACAGTATACCGCTGCTCCATGCTGCCCCTCCTCCTTTTGAGTCCATTTTTTCATCAGAAACCACTGATGCATATCAACAACTCAATCTATCACCTGATATCATTGAACCACTGCACTGTAAAAACAGCTGTCGTAATCCTGATATCATGTATATTTATTATAAAACGCCATAGCGAGATTGCAAGAAGTTTCGATTGACAAACTTCCCTATAAAACTTTATTTTGACACAAAAAACAGGGAAACAGTACCGGATTCTCCCCCTGATACTTTTTCCCTGTGAAATTTTTCTATAGCAATCCTCGTAAATAATGCATTTAAGACAATTCAACAGGATTTCACACTCTGATGGGCTGGATTAAGATGCATTATTTTAGAGGATTGCTATAATATTATTCAAGTCAAAGATCAAACTCCTCTGAGATAGATTATTTCTTCATATTCACAAACTGTGTATATCTCGGCAGCCATACCAGTTCTACTGTTCCGATGGGACCGTTTCTCTGTTTGGCAATGATGATCTCTGCAATGTCCTTCTTCTCTGTATCCTTATGATAATAGTCATCTCTGTAGATAAACATTACCACATCGGCATCCTGTTCAATGGCTCCGGATTCTCGAAGATCCGAAAGCATTGGTCTGTGATCCGGACGCTGTTCCACCGCACGGCTGAGCTGAGACAATGCGATCACCGGCACATTCAACTCTCTGGCAAGAGCTTTCAGAGAACGGGAAATATCTGAAATTTCCTGCTGTCTGGAATCACTTTTTCCACTTCCGCTCATCAGCTGCAAATAATCGATCATGATAATCCCAAGATTATGTTCCAGCTTATATTTCCTGCATTTGGAGCGCATTTCCGCAATAGAAATACCCGGCGTGTCATCAATGATCAGATTAGATTTACCGATAATATCTGCTCCTTCTACCAGTTTTGTCCAGTCCTCGTCTTTCAGATTACCTGTTCTCATATTCTGGGAATCTACATGAGATTCCATTGCCAGAAGTCGGTTCACCAGCTGTTCCTTTGACATTTCCAGACTGAATATGGCAACTGTGACATCCTTTCGGAATGCCATATACTGTGCAATGTTCAGTACAAAGGCTGTTTTCCCCATGGAAGGACGGGCTGCGATCAGCACCAGATCAGAAGGATGCATACCGGATGTTTTATAATCCAGATCCATAAAGCCTGTGGGAATACCTGTTACAGAACCCTTAAGCTTAGACGCTTTCTCAATGTTATTAATGGCATTCAGAACTACCTGCTGGATTGGAACATATTCTTCATTGTTGCGTCTCTGGAGAATATTGAACAGTTTTTTTTCCTGCTTCTTCCAGAATAATCTCTGTATTCTCCTTCTCCAGATAGCAGGTGTTGGCAATTTCTTCATTTGCCTTGATAAGTCTGCGAAGGACTGCTTTCTCACTGACGATCTTTGCGTAGTACTTCACATTTGCAGAAGTAGGAACCGCTGAGATCAGATCTCTTACATATTCCATACTGCTGATATCCGGCGGGAGTTCTTTCTCCTTTAAACGATTCTGAAGGGTCACCAGATCTACCGGTTTCCCTTCATTACACAATTCCACCATTGCATCAAAGATGATGCCATATTGTTTCTGATAAAAATCATCACTGGTAAGTATCTCAGATGCCACAAGGATCGCATCTCTGTCCAGGATCATTGAGCCGATTACAGACTGCTCTGCCTCTATACTGTGGGGGAGTATTCTTTTAATCAGCGCTTCTTCCATTCTTTATCCCTCCGGAAGACTTATGCTTCTTTTACCCATACTTTAAGAGTTCCTGTTACCTTAGGATGTAATCTGACAGGCACCTGGGTAACACCAAGTGTACGGATTGGCTCAGGAAGCTGCAGTTTCTTTTTATCAATGTCAAGATTCAACTGTTTCTTTGCTGCTTCAGAGATTTCTTTGGAAGAAACGGAACCAAAGGTTCTTCCGCCTTCTCCTGTTTTCAGTGTAAGGATGATTTCTTTTGTCTCGAGATCCTTTGCAAATGCCTGTGCTGCTTCATATACTTCTTTTGCGACCTTCTCTTCGTTTGCTTTCTGAAGTTTCAGATCATTTAAATTCTTAGGAGTTGCCTCCAGCCCCAGTTTCTTAGGAAGGATCATGTTTCTTGCATATCCGTCACTTACATTTACGATCTGTCCCTTTTTTCCAAGTGCTTTTACGTCTTCAAGTAAGATTACTTTCATTTTGTGTTTTCCTCCTGATATTCCTGATCTATGATGTCTTTAAGCATTCTCTCCACCTCATCCGGAGAAGCCTTGACCTGGGCACCGGCAATATTCATATGACCGCCTCCGCCCATCTTTTCCATCATTACCTGTACATTGACTTCGTCAATAGCCCTGGCACTGATATAAACTTCATTATTGTACTGAGTCAGTACAAAGGATGCCTTAACCCCTGCAATATTCAGAAGCTCATTGGCTGCCTGTGCTCCTATAACTGTAGGACTGTCCAGATTTTCACTTGGACATCTGGCAATGGCATAGCATTCTCTGTAAATCTGTGCAGTTCTCACTGCTTCTGCACGTGCCTGATAAGATTTCAGATCATCCCTTAACAGTTTACGTACTCTGGTCACGTCTGCTCCACTCCTTCTTAAGAATGCAGCAGCCTCAAAGGTACGTACACCTGCTCTTGTCGTAAAATTGTTTGTATCGATCATAATTCCCGCATAGAGACAGTCAGCCTCCATATTGCGGATACGCAGGTCATCCGAGAAATACTGCAGGATCTCTGCTACCATCTCACAGGCTGAGGATGCATAAGGCTCCACATAGGAAAGCACCGCATTCTCTATCACTTCGCTTCCCCGCCTGTGATGATCCAGCACAACAATTGTCTTTGTCATGTGCAGAAGCTCCTCGCATTCCGTATAGCTTGGTCTGTTAGTATCAACTACAACCACCACTGTATTGTTATCTACCATATCTTTAGCCTGCTCGCTGTCCACAAACATAGATGGCTCGTAGTCTGGATTATTCACATATCCTGCGATCAACGGTCTGATAGATTTTGTCGGATCATTCACTACAATACTGACAGATTTTCCAAGTGTTTTACCTGCACGGAAAATACCGATTGCTGCTCCCAACGCATCCACATCTGTGATTTTATGTCCCATGACAACGACTCTGTCTTTCGTACTCATAAACTCTTTCAGTGCCTGCGCTTTTACCCTGGCTTTTACGCGGGTATTCTTCTCCATCTGCTGAGTCTTTCCGCCGTAATAGGTAATATTATTTCCATTCTTAATAACAACCTGATCACCGCCACGTCCAAGTGCCATCTCTATAGCAATACGTGAATACTCATAATTTTGAATATACGTGGAGGCATTCAGTCCCACACCAATACTCAAAGTGATCGCCATCTCATTTCCGATATTAACTGTTTTAACCTCGTCCAGAATATGAAATCTCTGTTCTTTCAGAGCCTCAAGCGAACTCTGGCGCATGATCAGGAAATATTTGTCCTTCTCAAGTTTCTTTACAAGACCATCGAAATTGGAAAAATATTTCGTAATCTTCCGGTCAATCAGAGCAATCAGAAGTGAACGTCTCACATCCTCTACACTCTCAAGTGCTTCCTCATAGTTATCCAAATAAGCCAACGCTACAACAAGCTTATTGTCTTCATTCTTTTTAATGTAAGACTTCAGTTCTGTATCGTCATACAGATACATGGCGATCAGGCTGACATTCCTGTTTGAATTCTCCAGAAACTCACTTTTGGCAACCACTTCACCAAGAGACACCCTCTGCATGGAAATACGATAAGTCTTCTCTCCAAATCGAGTACTGATCTCAGCAGTCTCTTTCTTATCTGCAACCGGTAATTTGTCAGCTGTTACATCCGGAAAAATCAGTGCTGACATTTTTCTTATAAAACTGATCTTTACCTGTAAGCTCCGCAAATACTTTGTTGGACCAGATCATTCTGCCATTCATATCCATAATGGCATAGGGCAATGCCAGTTCTTCAAGGATTCTCTTTTCAAGCGAATCATACTGATTGGCAAAGGCTATCAGTTCATTTACAATGAACGGTCTGTGGCATCGGAGTATTATTACTGCACATCCCACATAAATCAGGATTCCACCTGACACAATAATACCAGCCTTCACGCTGACAAAATATACCCAGATATTAAGTACGATCAGTAAAGCCGAGAGAATCAGAGGCCACCGCATGAATGCTTTCATATGCCCTTTTAATTTCAGTTTATCACTCATATCTTTCTTTCCGTTCTTCATCATTCTATTTGTTTCGCCTGTACACAGCAAATGTGCTGCATATAGGCAGGTTCTGTGAAAAACGCCCTTTGAATCATATTATAACAGATTTGAACAGAATTTACCATAGCAACAGAAGAACGCACAAAAATAATGGTTATTGTGTTACTGTTCATTCTGTTCTATAGCAATTCTCGTAAATAATGCAAAAATGCTGCTCCGCCAAATGCGGAGCAGCATTTATCATCTTCAGAATTAGTCCTGGATGTATGGCATCATAGACATATGACGTGCTCTCTTGATAGCAACTGTCAGTGCTCTCTGATGTTTTGCACAGTTTCCTGTGATTCTTCTTGGAAGGATTTTTCCTCTTTCAGAAACATATTTTCTTAATTTTGCTACATCCTTGTAGTCGATCTCGTTATTCTCTTTACCACAGAATACACAAACTTTTTTTCTTCTGCGGCCGCCTCTTCTCTTCATTGGAGAGTCTGGTCTTTCGCCTCTATTGTAAGCCATGATTGCTTTCCTCCTATTTTATTCTATCAGTTTGTATTAAATAAACGGCAGTTCTTCATCAATTCCATCCGGAATGTTCATGAAACCGTCTGCACTGGCTGCTCCCGGAGCCGGCATGGATGGTGCAGGTGCAGGGGATGATGTCTGAGGATGGGAAGCTGCGTAATTATCGCTAGCCGCCTTGCTCTCAGCAAACTCCTGTTCCTCAACTACTACCTCTGTGGTATAAACCTTCTGGCCATCACGATTGGTGTAGCTGCCTGTCTGAATGCGTCCTGAAACAATGATCTTAAGTCCCTGACGGAAATACTTCTCAGCAAACTCGGCTGTACGTCCAAAGGATACACAACTGATAAAATCTGCTGTTGCTTCACCGTCACGGCGGAATCTTCTGTCTACTGCCAGTGTATATCTGGCAATTGCCAATGCATTCTCTCCTGCGGAATATCTCACCTCAGGATCTCTTGTTAAGCGTCCCATTAAAATTACTTTGTTCATATAAATACCTCTTCGTTTCTGCTTTGAATGGTTGAACGGATCAATTAATGGTGCCTTCTAAAATCCACCCTGTATAAGATTATGCGTCTTTTCTTACGACTAAGTATCTTAATACATTGTCCATGATGCGAACGTGTCTTTCAACTTCCGCCGGGCACTGTGCGTCTGCTTCAAACTGAATGAAATAGTAGAAGCCTTCATGCATTTTCTGAATTTCGTAAGCTAATTTTTTCTTACCCCATTCTTCTACTTCTGTGATAGTGCCGTTGTAACGTGTGATGTATCCTTTTGCTTTCTCAACAACTGCATCACGTACTTCGTCTTCAACTTTTGCACTAACAACTAATGCTAACTCGTACTTGTTCATGTCTTGCTTTACCTCCTTATGGTCTGTTGGCCCTTTGCCTGTCAAAGAGCAAGGATATAAAATATATCACGAGTGTTGATTCTAACATAGTTTTTCGTGTCTGTAAAGTACTATTTTTCTTTTTTTATCAAATTTTTAGTATTTTTCTCAACCATCTTGCGCGGTACCATGATCTGATGTCCGCATCCTGTACATTTCAGGCGGAAATCAGCACCTACCCTTAAGATTTCCCAGTCTCTGCTTCCACAGGGATGGACTTTCTTTAATGTAACAATATCACCAACTTCATAGGGAAGTCCCATAATCTCTTACTCCTCTTATATAACTTTAACAGTAACCTGAACAGTTACCCTTAACCGGCTTTAACAGTGAATCTGTGCAAACACCTGTCCGATCGGCCCCTGAATCAGAAGGTCTGCATATCTGTCTCTCGGAGTCGGGGATTTGTTGATCACTACAAGGTGCTCTCCCCGGAAGTAATCGATCAGTCCTGCTGCCGGGTAAACAGCCAGGGAAGTTCCCCCTATGATCAGCACTTGTGCCTCTGAGATTGCCTTCACTGCTTCATTGATCGTCTGATTGTCCAGACCTTCTTCATACAATACCACATCCGGCTTGATAATTCCACCACATTCGCATCTCGGAACACCTGTGGATGCTTTCATGTGGGCAAAATCATAAAATCTGTGACACTTCATGCAGTAATTGCGGTATACACTTCCATGAAGCTCCAGCACCTTCTTACTGCCTGCCATCTGATGCAGATTGTCGATATTCTGGGTAATAACTGCTTTCAGTTTGCCTGCCTGCTCCAGTTCTGCCAGCTTCAGATGTGCTGCATTTGGTTTTGCAGTGTCACAAAGCATCTTGTCTCTGTAGAATTTGAAAAATTCTTCCGGCTTTCTCATAAAGAATGTATGGCTTAAGATCGTTTCCGGAGGATAGTCATATTTCTGATGATAAAGTCCGTCCTGACTTCTGAAATCCGGGATTCCGCTCTCTGTGGAAACACCTGCTCCGCCGAAGAAGACAATATTGTCATATTTGTCTACAAGTTCCTGTAATCTCTCAACTTCTCCTGCCATTTAGAATTCCTCCTTTATTTTTTCCAAACACTGTTACTGAAATTTTATCATCTGAATTTTTATCGTCTGCTTTTACAGCAATACGATTTTCTTCTGATTCAGGTAACTGCTCTTCATAATTCTACTGCCCGACATCAAGTGTATCCACACGTTTTCCCTGGACAACATAACGGGTTGCCTCGTTTCCTGTACAGGTAGACAGAGTAATGATCTTGTCCTTTATGTTCATTCCTTCTGCATCTGTCCGGATCTCGGAATATCCTCTGATCTTTTCCAGATATTTTTCAAATTCCTCACCAGGTCCCTTAAACAGGGTATAGGTATCACTGTTCACACCTGTAGTGTACGCGGAGATAATCTCATACCTGTAGTTTTTCTCAGGTGTAAAGATCCAGAAATATTTGCTCTTCTTATAAGTCTCTTCATCCTGTGTAAATTTCTTAAGCTGAGCAAACATGGAACCATTTTTCATATTATGGCCATACACGATCGTATTACAGTCACTGAAATCCCCTTTGTTTTCATAATCCACAAAGATAGTACCTGCAAAATTGTAATTCTTCTCATAGGTTCTGTGAAGATAAGTTTCATTGTCTTTGCCATGCACAATGGGATAATTGATATCCGGCACTGCTTCCACATAAATCCATCCCACTACATCATCATTTACACTTTTAAGAGATGCAAAGTCAATATCCATAGGCGCTTTCAGTTCACTGCCTGCCTCCGGCCCTGCTGCTTCTCCATCCGGATCTCGTTCTGTTACTGCCATCTGTGTGATTGAATTGTACTCATCCGTACCTTTCTTATATTCTGTATAAATATGAAACAGATTATATCCTGCATAACAGAATATACAGATTGCTGCGATCAGAACAACCGTCAACACAACATCCCCTGCTGTCTTCTTTTTTTCCAGGCTGTTTTTCTGACATTCTTCCTCCATTTCCGCAGCGTATTTCTGCTGCTATGTATCAGCTGCTGTCTGATTTGCTTCTATCAATAATATACTGACTGCCGTTTTCAGATACTGTCTGTAACAGATATTATACCCGGTCACGGCTTTCTTCCTGTAGTCTTTCATGCACTGCCTCCAGACACGCTTTTCGCAGTTCATTTTCTTCTTTATTATATAAAAGCATCTCGCTGTGTTCAAAATATGCCGGACAGCCATTTCCGGCAATAAACGAAGTCATTGACTTATCCGCTGTGATCCCTGTCACGAAAAGCAGCATTTCCTGATTTTCGCCAAAGCTCTCTTTAATAAATGAAAAGGCATTCTGCAGTTCTCCCTGGAGTTTCTGGATCATATCTTCTCTGCATACTGCTTCTTTTTCAAAACATTTACTGATCCGCTTAAATCCATTTTCAGCTGACCGCACATGTTCTTTCTTTGCTGTCAGAATATATTCCCTCAGCCTGCGGATTGCCGTCTCCTGATATTTCTGTTCTCTTACTGAGATCAGTTCCATCTTTACTTTGATCTGCAGACTGTTTTCCTGTTCCTGCACAAATTCTTCAAGCAATGAAATTCCCAGCTTCTCTTCCTCAGCATTCTTTCTCACCTGAGTTCTCAGATGCAGAAGCATCTCATAGAGTACCTCAAGCTGATGATCTGCCTGTCCATATTCTTCCGCTTTTTCTCTCAATGCCCCCAGGATCAGATTTACAACTGCAAAACGCTCCTCAAAAGCTCCATCTGCAGCCATCTTCTCCTTCAGCGCCAGATTCTCCCGGCTCAGATTTCCGGACAGGATCGACGGGATTTCATAATCCTCCCCATACTTTGTATATAACTGATAAAAACCTGCAAAATCTCTGGCTGTTTCCTCTTTCTGGAGAAATTCCTCCACCAGTTCCTCACTGATCCCGATCCCCAGCTTTTCATAGCTTTGCAGAAGTCTTGAAAGATCCTCCCATCCCCTGGCAGTCACAAAGAATTTACCGTCTACTGTATTCTCCACCGCATAGAAATTGTTTTTCTTCACAGACAGATAAGAAATGATCGCCTGGTGCACCTTCTGCTGTCCTGCATATTTCAGCCAGATATCGCAGTCAGGCTCAATTGTAAGCTTACGGACACGGTCGAGTGTGACAATATCAAATTCCCTGACAGATTTATTATACTCCGGTGGATTTCCCGCTGCTACCAGAATCCAGCCTTCCGGAATCTTATGACTTCCAAAGGTTTTATTCTGGAGAAGTGCCAGCATTGCCGGTGCCAGGGTTTCAGACACACAGTTGATCTCATCAATAAACAGGATTCCCTCTTTCCTGCCTGTATTCTCCATACAATCATAGACAGATGCCACGATCTCACTCATTGTGTAATCTGTCACCATCATTCCTTTTCCACCGTAATTCCGTTTAACGATCTCCGGAAGACCGATGGCACTCTGACGGGTGTGATGGGTAATGGTGTAGGCTACAAGTCCCACACCGCACTCTGCTGCCGCCTGTTCCATAATGGCAGTTTTGCCGATTCCCGGCGGACCGATCAGCAACAGCGGTCTCTGACGGATCAGAGGATAAGTATAATATCCATTCTCATCCTTCGCCAGATATGCACGAAGTGTATTACAGATTTCTGTTTTTGCTTCCTGTATGTTCATTTTATTATCATACTCCTGCTAATTATTTAGTTACTGTTCACTCCGTTCCCAGCAACACGCTTCGCGATGCACAGAATTTATGCTAATCGCATAAATTCGCGCGGTATGTCTCGGGTTTTCTGTGACCTTCGCTCACAAAAAACACCTCGCGGGATATTACCAGTGAACAGTAACATTATTTACTCAAACTGACATCTGCTCCGCAGTTTGCACCATTCCTGTGATCAGACATTTCGCCCATGGCGGCACCAGTTTCATCTTGTCCGTCCGTTTCAGAAATACAAATGCAGTCTCATAATCCGGCTTTTGTCCCGGATAAATCCCGTCACCATCTGTAAAATAGATCAGTGCTCTGAGATTCTTCAATTCTTTTCTCTCTTTTTCCTGACGGATCAATTCAAATACAGGGCGGAAATCTGTACCTCCCCTGCCCTGGATCTTAACGTTCCGGATGTATTCCTTCCACTCTTCCTCAGAATGGATCACATCCACTTTCTGGATAAAACAGTCGCACTGGACGATATATACCTTCATCCTGCTGAAAAAATTCTCTTTTTCACTTAAAATCCCATAGGTTTCACCCAGAAATCTCTGTACAGTTTCTCCTGAACATGAACCGGATGTGTCAATGGCGATCACCAGCTCCTCCAGACGGTTTACTTCTTTATACTCCAACGGTTCTATCAATGGAATATTTCCATAATGTTCCATTCCAAAGCTGTAAAAAATATAATCAAAGCTCTCCGTATCCAGCTCCACTTCCTCCCGCAGTCTGCAGAACTGCTTCAGAAATTTCCGGTAATCATATTTACTGCGGTAGATCTCATCCAGTTCTTCCTGCTGATCGTTTGTCTGAGTCCCTGCCCTGCTTTGCATACCGGTCTTATTCTGTGAGGTATAAGCAAGGATATGTTCCCATTTTTCCTTTGTTCTCCTGCCTCCTGATGCCTGTCCGGCAGTTCTCTGCCAGAATATGTGATCATCAAAAGTATTTGTGTTCACCTGTGTATCATCTGATTTTCTTTTCTTCAGGCTGATTTTGCCTTCTCCGACAGCCTTGTCGATCAGCTGCTCTACAAAACAGTCGCATTCCCTGTCCCATTCACCGGAATCTCTGTCAGGTTCCATGAAAATATGAAGGTACAGACAGTGAAGCAGCATGTGCAGATATCCTCTTCTTACTGCTGCCGGATCTTCCAGATATTTTTTCATAAGAAATACCGGATTAAAATAAATCAGCTCCCCGTCTGTCCCAATTGTATCAATGCTGCTGTCTGCTTTGTATTCCAGACTTGTAAATGCCCCGTCCAGATAAGGAAAGTCCAGATATAATTGATTTCTGCAGTTTTGCAGGATTTTTTTTCCGGTAAGTTCCTGCTCTGTTGTTGTTTTACAGTGAAAAGTCTTTTTTTTGGTATCCATATTTTTTATCTTTCAGATGAAGCAGCCATACCAGAGAACGCAGCTTTGCTTTTTCCTGTGCACATCTTATAAAATTCTCCAGTTCATTTGCGGAAAACCATCCGCATTTCTCGATCTGCTCCATCCTTTCTGTATCCTCATTCTCTATCAGAAGCTCCATTACAGAACGTATTCTGAGCTTCAGGTATTTCTGTATCTCCTGATATTTATCGGACTCTCTGTCCGGATTTTCCTGAAAATAAATCTCCAGAGCCTGTTCAAGCTTTCTGTCCTGCATCAGATCATCTTCCTCTCCTGTGAAATTACCATAACCACAATATAACACAAAAAAGCTTCATTTTAAAGTCCTGTTCCTGCCCCTCTATTGACTTTTCTTTCTGTTATGTTACTATAAAATCACATATATTCTATCACAGATGAAAGGATTTTATCTTATGAATACTATCGAAAAAATTCATCCACTACTATGGTCCGTATAAGACGGTCCTTTTTTATTGATCTGATATGTGCTGCCGTGATCAGTCTGATAGATCTGGCATATCCTCAGATCCTGCGGACTATGACAAAAACACTGTTTACTCAGGATCAGTCAAGGATTCTTCATGCACTGCCTGTGATCGCAGGAGGACTCTTTCTTATGTATGTGATCCAATGTCTCTGCAAATATTATGTAACCTGTCAGGGACACATGATGGGAGCAAATATGGAACGGGATATGCGGCAGGAATTATTTGATCATTACCAGCAGCTTTCATTTTCCTATTACAGTCAGAATAATTCCGGTCAGATGATGAGCAAGCTGGTCAGTGACCTTTTTGATATTTCCGAGTTTGCACACCATGGTCCTGAAAACCTTTTTATCTCTCTGGTAAAGATCATCGGTGCTTTTGTCTTTCTTTTCTTTATCAATAAGAAACTGGCATTTCCATTGATCATCCTCGTTATTGTTATGTTTTGGTTTTCCTTTAAGCAGAATGCCCGAATGCAGGCAACTTTTATGGAAAACAGACGTAAGATCGGGGATGTCAATGCAAGTCTCCAGGACACACTTTCCGGTATCCGTGTGGTACAGTCCTTTGCAAATGAAGATATTGAACATAACAAATTCAAAAAAAGGCAATGAAGCTTTTCTGCTTTTCAAAGCGTGATAATTATCGCTGTATGGGAAGCTTTATGAGCTCTAATCTGTTCTTTCAGGGAATGATGTATCTGGTCACTCTGGTGTATGGCGGTTATCTTATTGCCAACGGAGAAATGCAGACTGCAGATCTTGCCATGTATGCACTTTATATCGGAATCTTTATCAGTCCGATCCAGATTCTGGTCGAGCTGGTAGAAATGATGCAAAAGGGTCTTTCAGGCTTCCGCCGTTTCCTTGATGTTATGGAAACAGAGTCAGAGATCACAGACGCTCCGGATGCCAGAGAACTTACTGATGTGAAGGGACATGTAAGCTATGAGCATGTATCTTTTCATTACAGTGACGATAATACCCCTGTTCTCAGTGATATCTCTATTGATATCCCTGCCGGAAAGTCTGTGGCACTTGTGGGTCCGTCAGGTGGCGGGAAAATCTACTATCTGTTCTCTTCTGCCACGCTTTTATGATGTAACAGAGGGACGGATCACTGTTGATGGAAAAAGATATCCGCAGCCTGACCCTGAAGAGTCTCAGAAATAATATCGGAACTGTACAGCAGGATGTCTATCTGTTTGACGGTACGATCCGGGATAATATTGCATATGGAAAACCGGGAGCTTCTGATGAAGAGATTATTGCAGCTGCAAAGCGGGCAAGCATTCATGATTTTATTATGGAACTTCCACAGCAGTATGATACCTATGTCGGAGAACGCGGAACAAGACTTTCGGGCGGTCAGAAACAGAGGATTTCCATTGCACGTGTGTTCCTGAAGAATCCACCGATCCTGATCCTTGATGAAGCTACGAGCGCTCTGGATAATGAGAGTGAACGATGGATCCAGAGAAGTCTTGAAGAGCTTTCACAGAACCGTACTACTATTACTATCGCGCACAGACTTTCTACGATCAGGGATGCGGATGAGATTATTGTGATCACTGAGGATGGGATTGCTGAGAGGGGGACACATGAAGAGCTGTTGGATATGAATGGAGTGTATGCGGCTTATTATAATATGTGATTTTGTTTATAGTATCCGATAATAAACTGCGAAACAGTTATCTTTATATTTGCAATCTACTGATATATATTATAACAGCGCAGGAAAATTAATTGTCTGGCGTGCATTTGCAGGATACTTAGATATTCTTAGACGATAAAAATATGCGTTATGAGCCCACAGGGTCACTGTCTGAGCGACAGCGAGTTTGACCCTGCGGGCTCATGCTTTTAGCAGATTTTTATCGCCTTAGAATATCTTAGTGTCCGAAACCGCACGCCAGACAATTAATTTTCCTGCGCGTCCGTCAATCTATACTATTTTCGGTATACGAATGACGGGAGGCCGTCTTCACCGCAGGGGATCTGTACTGTTCCTTGGATCAGAGGGCGGGCGTAGTTTATGAAGGCTTCAGTGACGTCAGATCCGTCTTCTGTGATCCACTCTGATGGAACTGTTTTTTCTTCGTTGCAGATGGCATTGACGTCTTCAAGACCACATTCCATGATATAGGTTCCGTCAGAGGTTTCTTTGCGGATAAATGAGATCATTTTTCCTGTTTCGCCGTTGAGGGCTGCCTGTACGCCGAATTCTCCGGCTTTGATGGCTTCCTGCTGGTCTGTGGCGGACATCATAGATGCAGAGCAACGCTGGCTGACGTTGAGTTCTACAGAACGGGCTTTTACACCGAGGCGGTTTCTGACAAGGTTTTCGAGATATTTACCACAGCCTGCCAGCATTTTGTGTCCAAAGGTATCAGTGCCTACGGAATTGTCGTATTCACAGATAAATGTGCCCTTGTCGTCATGGATTCCTTCTGATACGCAGACAATGACATTGCAGTTTTTCTCAAAGGAGTTCTCTACTGCTTTAAGAAATTCTTCCTGGTCAAAGGCTGTTTCCGGAAGGTAGATGAGAAGAGGGTTGTCTCCTGTATATTTGCGGGCAAGTGCAGATGCAGCAGTGAGCCATCCTGCGTGGCGGCCCATAATTTCTATAATAGTTACGGATTTCTTTTCATAAACATTTGCATCTATGGTAATCTCGCGGACTGTAGAAGCTACATATCTGGCTGCACTTCCAAATCCCGGAGTATGGTCTGTGTGGATCAGATCATTGTCGATTGTTTTTGGTTCTCCGAGGATACGGATATCACTGCCTGTCTGTGCAGCATAACGGGAAAGTTTGCTCACCGTATCCATGGAATCATTTCCACCGATATAGAAAAACCAGCCAATATTCATTTCTTCAAATTTTTTAAAAAGTCTTGGATAAACCGGATCTTCCAGTGATTCCGGCAATTTATAGCGGCAGGAACCAAGATAAGCACCTGGTGTGACTTTCAGACCGTCAAGTTTCTCTCCCGGAAGTGCTTCGGCAAAGTCAAGAACTGTTCCATTTAAAAATCCTTCAATTCCGTTTATCATTCCGTAAACATGCTCAATAGCTTCCGGATGACGCATTCCCTCGGATACAACTCCGTAAAGGCTGCTGTTAATTACTGCGGTAGGACCGCCGGACTGACCGACGATCAGATTCTTTCTGGACATAAGAAACCTCCTGTATCGTTTGATTTAATGTGATTGCTTTTCATTATATCATACAACTGCCTTCCATAGCAATTCAATAAAAAGGTGTGTTCCCACATCCCCCCTGTGAAAGCACACCTTATATTTCCCATATTCAGTTTCTGTTTTTATCCCCGAATTCCCTGTGGTCTTCTTCCAGTTTCTGTTCTATTTTAATCATTTTTTTTGCCTCTTCTTTCTGCTCATCCCGTGTTTTCGGAAGGATCACATTAAGCATTACTGCAATAATAGTTGCAAGGACAACCGGTGATTTACCGAAAATTGTTGTTACCCATGTGGGAAAGCTTGCAAGTGCAGCTGTTGCCTGAGATACACCCATTCCCAGTGCAGCTGCAAGTCCTACGATAGATGAATTACGGTAATCCATCTCAGCAGAAGCAACCAGCTTCATACCTGTCATTGCGATCGATGCAAATACAGACACAGTTGCACCACCCAGTACACACTGAGGAATCGTTGTCAGGATAGCTGAGAATTTCGGAACCAAACCTGCTATACCGAGAATTGCAGCTGCAAGTCCCAGTACCCAACGGTTGATAACCTTTGTAGTTGTAACAATACCAACGTTCTGGCTGTATGTTGCTGTGGGAAGTCCGCCGAGCAATGCGCCTACAACGTTAGAAAGACCATAACCAACGATTCCACGCTGCAGTTCATCATCCTTAGGTGTTCTGTCCATAGCTCCGATCGTAGTCGCTGAATAATCACCGATTGCCTGAATAGAGTTGATAGCAAATAAAATTCCCAGTGCAACACAGGAAGACGGCTCAAACTGTACTCCAAAATGCATCAGAGATGGAAGCTGACAGACACCTGCTTCCCCTATGCTTGAGAAATCTACCATTCCAAACGGAATAGAAACCAGATATCCCACTATAATACCGATCAGAATAGATGCCAGTTTCCAGATTCCCTTTCCAAAATGATTCAGAGCTGTAACAACGATCAGCGTGAAAAATGCAATTGCCCAGTTCTGCCAGGATCCGTAATTCGGACTGCTGGTACCGCCTGCCATATAATTAATGGCAGTCGGATACAGGGAAAGACCGATGGTAAATACGACTGTTCCTGTGATTAGCGGCGGGAAAAATACCCGAATCTTCTTGACCAGCAAACCCATAACAACTGCTACGATACCACCAACAATCTCCGCACCCATGATTGCTGCTATTCCATACGATTCCGCTATCGCCTGCATACTTGGCACGTAAGCAAAGCTGACACCCATGATAATAGGCAGGCCTGAGCCAATTGCAAATTTCGCCTTTCCGCCAATCGGAAACAGCTGAAGCAAAGTTGACAATGCTGCAATGACCAGTGCCGACTGGATCAGGATAACCTGGTCTTCTCTGGAGAGTCCGCCTGGAACTGCTCCGGAAACGATGATCGCCGGTGTGACACAGCCAACGATCATAGCTACGACATGCTGCATGGCAAGGGGTAAAGCCTCACTCATGCGGGGGATTCCGTCAGTTTCAAAAATACTGCCTCTCTTCATAATTGCCTCCCAATTTCTTTTGTACGATTGTAACATTTTTTGTCCCAAAAAACAATTAGACTACATAATTATTTTTTGTCTAAAACTGTACAATATTTTCTCTTAAATTTAGTTATTATTTTATCTTTTATATGTATTTTCAAGGTTTTCAATGCAACGTCTATCTACACAGTATTTCATAAACCTTTCAGTTTATAATCTCAAATGTCCGATACAGATCCAGTCTTCCATATCCCCATCCCGGATTGGGGTATTCCATCTGTTCTTCTCTCACTGCCCCTTTCTGCAGATAAAACTTCACCGTATTTCCCGATGCATAAGGAATATTTCCTCTCACGATCGCCCATTCCTGCACCAATGCTGCTGCTCCTGCAACAACAGCCGAAGAAAGACTGCTCCCCGAAGCCTTTCCAAACGCCCCTCCCGGCAATGGAATGAGCAGATCTACTCCCGGTGCTGCCAGATCAGGTGTCACCTGGTTATTTGGAGTAAACCCTCGCCCAGCCTGAAAATACAGACTGTTATCCAGATACTGATAAGCTGTTGCCGTAATACCTCTGGTTGAATCCCCAGGTGCAGTAACAGTTATATAAGGTGTAGACTCCAGAAAATAAGTATCCGGCGAAATCAGCCCTTGCACCGGAAGCCACATGTGAAACCTGCTTCCCGATATTCCATTTTTTACTGACATTTACCTTCCAGATACCTGCTGCCGGATGAAAGAAGCGAAAATAAATCAGCTGTTTCCCGGTCATCCGCTCCATCTTTACGTAATTGACCAGCACTTTCGTCTCCACAAAAATGAAACTTAATTCCTGAGTACCTGCACCAAGAGAACTGCTCACATACAGCTTTTCTCCTGCCGGTGACTGTAACGATATCCCATAGTCATCCGGCGGATCTCCCCAAAATTCCATGGAAAATCCTTCTTCTTTATCCGCAATACGAAGTTCAACAGTATCCTGATTTTTCACATAGTCCAACTCTGCTGTATAATGATGCTGTGCTGCACCCTCATTTCCTGCTGCCACAGATACTGATACCTGAGAATCTTCATTAATATAATCTACATATCGACTCAGCTCACTGTCACCAACATGTGCGCTCTGATTGGTGCCAAGTCCCAGACAAACGGAAACCGGCATTCCCATCTCTTGTGCCATCTTCACTGCAAAAGAAATCCCCAGCATAATGTCGTCTTCCTGAAATACCGGTGCCTGTGGCGGATACTGGTAAAATTTTCTCAGATAGGATTTTGCTTTCTTTAATTTCACCACAATGATCGTTGCTTTCGGAGCTGCTCCTGAGAAATTTTCTGTGGGTACAAAATTGCCTGCTGCCAGCCCTGCCATAGCTGTACCATGTCCGTTCTCATCCAATGAGGGTACAATCTCCTGTGGATTCTCCGACAGCAATGCCTGATTAATTTCCTCTCCGGTAAAAACCTTTCCATAAGGAACCTGTTCATCCTCATTTCCCGGAATTGTCTGATCCCAGATATATGCAATACGGCTTACATCTCCGTTTCGAAAGATTGGATTCAGATAATCAATCCCGGAATCAATCACTGCGATCACTGTGCCCTCTCCCTGAAGTTTCAGATAGGGATGATTATGTAACCGCGTAATCCCGGATGAATTTAATGCATCCGCATCCATAAATGTATAACACTTCGGCAAAGATGCATACGTATAGGAATTAATTTCCAGCGGACCAATCTCATTCAGCGGAATATATAGAATTCCAAACAATTCATTCACAGGAAGAAATTTTCCACCCATATTCTGTCCATGTTTTACAATAAAATCCCCGTACTCTTCATCCTGTGCCGGCGGTATTGACGGCTCAGTATGAATGCCCGGGGGGTTTTCCTGCTGTATCTGCACTTCAAAATCGTCAGGTCTGAACATTACTGTCCTCCCTGGATTTTTTATACATGATATGCACAATATATGCTCTTTATGACAATTCTAACCTTTACTGTTCAGACTGATATTCGCTTCCTGCTTTTGTTTCTTCACAACAGTCAGTAATAATATAATTCCAGCCACAGTTGTAAAAATACTAATAAACTGCGAAGTCGACAATACTCCTACGCTTCCTCTTTCAATATCTCCTCTGAAAAATTCGATCACAAATCTTCCTATACTGTAGAAAATAAGATAGCAGGCAGCCACCTGTCCATCTGCTTTCTTATGCTTTGCCACATAAAGCAGCAGCAGAAAATGGGCAAAATCCAAAAAACCGGAATAAATCTGTGTCGGGATCAGAGCAACATTGTTGGGTGCAAAATCTGAATTTGTAAACGTAACCGCCAGAGGCCCTGAAGTTTCTTTCCCATAACAGCAGCCTGCCAGAAAGCATCCAATCCTGCCAAATCCCTGTGCCAGTGCAATGGATGGCATCATCAGATCAAAATACTCCAGAAATTTCAACTTCTTTATCCTGCAGTACAGCCAGCCCACCAAAATTCCTCCGATGATTCCTCCATATACCACAAATCCATCTGATCCTATGATCTGCCTTGGATTCTGCAGAAATTCCCTCCAGTTGGTGATCCAGAACAAAATCTTCGCAGATGTAAATCCACCAATGGCGCACCACACTACCAGATAAAAAATATGTTCACATGCAAGTTTCAGTTTACGCGCTCTCTGCTCAGCCACAAACCAGGCAGCCAATACTCCCATGGCAATCATAAATCCATAACCATATACCGTCAACGGTCCTATATGCAACAATTCATTATGCATGTCTCAAATCCTCTCAAATCTTAAAATACTTCCTGTCACTCTCTCATTTTATTTATTATTCACAGTCGGATTTCCCAAATAAACCTTCAAAAACCTCCAGCAATTTTTCATTTGCATAATCATTGGCTTCATTCTCATGTACCGCTTCCGCATCTGCTTCTCCGCAGATATCCACACCGGCAATCTTTCCACTGCTTTCTTTTGCACATTCCAATACAGTCTGTACACCGGACACCAAAGTTGTCAGCCTCATATCCCCCTGGCTCCATGTCGTCTGTGCATCCTCTGTACAAAGCACATCTTTATCAACAGATATATATAATGGAAGGAATTTTTCAGCATCTTCCTGTAAACCTTCCGATTTTCTCCAATTACATACTTCACTGACTGTTTCCCTGAGAAACCAGTTTCTCTCTTCATCATTCATCACCTGAAGTTTCTCTCTGGAGAGAAATATCACTCTGTCCTTCAGATTCTCATCTACCTGCTCATAGGCTGCTTCATCCGGTCCCACAAGGATCACATATTTCAGATTCTCCAGTTCCTCCAACGCTGCCGCGATCCATCCTCCACACGACAAAATCCCACCAAAAGCCGGAGGCTGCATATCTGTATGATTATCGTATACCAGCAGACAGAACGGTTGATCCATTCTTGTCAGCCAAAGTCTTGTCATATAGTGATAATTGCCGGAATCAATAAAATGGATTCCGGCAGTTGGATAATTTTTTCGTTCGTTTATTAATCTCTGCGATTGCTTCCTCATCACAATAGCAGTTTGTCCCACAGACATCCTGAAGCTCAATCCAGGATACCTGTCTGTTTTTCCAGAATTCTTCTTCTCTGTAAATTCCGGAGAAATTCATCAGTACAATGGGATTCTGTTCCTGCATATTTCACTCAGTCCTTCCATTCTTCCAGCGGTTCATCATGATTTTTCAGCATTTCCCGGATTTCTCTGCCGGGACTTTCCACGCCTTCATCCGGAGTCTGCATCTCTGCATCCAGAATGGCGTCTGCATCTGCTGCATCTGCAGTCTTCCCGGTTTCTATTTCCATCTCCGCTTCCTGAACCTGAGAATCTGTATCTTGCTTCCATTCTGTTTCATCTTCATTTAAAGATTTATCCTGCACTTTTTCGTCCAGACCTGCATCTGCCGGGTCATCCCATGGTTTCTCTTTGCCATTCTCTTCCTGTTCTTTTTCAGCACAGAGTTTTTCGGATTTTTTCATTCCAAGACGAATCATGATCAAAAATACAATGTCTGCCACTCCATCAGCAGTCAGAATAATTCCGGAAAACAGAATCATCCGGGTTACACTCAAAAAAGAATAGAGCAACATGGAAACACCCAGCGCAATAAATACCAGACAGCCAATAAGAATAATCTTCCAGCGTCCTCTATGGGCTTTTTTCAGTCTGTAACTTCCCTTTATCTTCCAGATACTGTCAACCAGTACCAAGGCTCCCAGTAAATATGGCAGGATTTTGATCACGATCTGCGGTGTAAAGAAAAGAAAAATTCCAAGCACCATGACGATCACACCTGTAAACAGATCAAGAATCGTTGCCTTTTCCTTCTCAGCTGTATAAATAACAATGTGATAAATACCGGAAGCGATCATTACCAGTCCGAATACAATCTTGCAGATAATGTTTACGGTCTGGTCCGGAACCAGGAGCAGACACAGACCAAATGCCAGATAAAAAAGCCGATGATAAAATCTCGCTTTTTAAAAAATCAGAAACTTTTTTCCCCATAACCTTTTCCTCCTGACTGTATGATAGCAAGTCCACACCCACTCTTATTGCTTTTCGCAATCTCCGCAGGGGACTTACTTGATTCGGTTAAAAATACTATTCCATTTCTTCTAAAATAGTATAACTTCTTTCTTTCTCTTCGTCCACAGGCAACTGCATGACTTTGTGTAAAATTTGTGAATTTTTCCTTGAAGTTTTTTTCAGTGCGTATTATAATTATAGCGATACTCATAAATAATACATTTGAGAGTATTGCTATAAATTAAAACTATGTCATAAAATGGATATTTTTCCATAGGAAGGATTTATTTTGAAAAAACAACCAAAGAATAAAGTTTTATTTCTTATCCCTGTCGGTGTTATACTCGCCGGTGCAGTGAATTTTTTTATGCACCCGCGGAAATGAGAATGATTCTGTCTGTAAAGAAAATGTAGCCCGCCTTCAGGCTCTGGAAAATTCAGACATTTCACAGACAGAAGAACAGCTTCAGGCTCTGAAACAGACAACCGGCATTTCTTCCGGTTCTGATGCTTCAGACGGTTCCGGATCTACCCTGTTAAGTGATGTAGAAATCCGACAGGTTTTTGCCGGAAACGTCATCATCGGTGACTCTATCACAGAATCCATCGTAGAATACGGATATCTGGATACGGATGTGGTAGTCAGCAAACGAGGATTAAATGTAGGTGCAGCCGATGATCAGATCAGTACGGCAATTGCTCTGAATCCCTCTCATGTATTCATGGCATTTGGTTCCAACGACCTGGAAATATATGGTTCGGCTTCATCAGAATTTATTGATGCATACAGGACGCAGATAGAGAAAATCCAGACAGCCTTACCGGATGTCCCAATTTATATCAACTGCATTCTGCCGATTACTGATGAAGCGATCGCACAGACTCCTGATCTTGGATATTACCCTGATTATAATGAAGGACTTATCAAACTCTGTCAGGAAATGGGATGTACCTTTATTGACAATTCAACGATTGTAACAGACAGTTCAGAAAATCTGTATGAACCGGACGGTGAACATGTGATTCAGGACTACTATCCCAAATGGCTGACAAATATGGCACAGATTGCGGGGTTAAAGGCATGAAAAATTATTTACATATTTTTATCAAAGGTGCATTTGTTCTTTTCCTTATCGCATATCTGGCTGTCCTGTATACCTCCGACAGCGCAAAGAATGTACCCATGGAACAGATTGCACAGACTATGGAACAGGATTCTGATATCACTTCTTTAAATAAAGAAGCACGTTCCGATCTGAAACATTATTATCAGACAGATGACCGCAATATTGACGGTTATTTCTTCTACAAAGCCGCTTCACCCATGGCAGTAGAAGAAATCTGTATTATGAAAGCCACTGACAATACCCAGGCAAATACTTTGCTTGAAAATGCAAACGCCCATCTCTCCGGTCAGAAGCAGGTATTTGAGGGATATGGCACAGATCAGATGGCTCTTCTGAACAATGCAGTTGTTGGAAAAAAACGGAAACTATGTATATTATATGTGCGGCGCAGACGCACAGAACTGGCGCACTGCCTTTCTTTCCATGATATAAGCACTTTACTTTAATCCTCGTAACTGTTCCGCATTTTACGCTAATGGACTGCAGAACCATTACTATGGCAGTCCTCTTAATAATACCGTTAAGAGAAAATGCAGTTAAGAGAATTACTATAATATATCCAGATTGGAGAACTTTTAATATGGTATTCAACAGTATATTTTTTAATATTCTGCTTTCTTCCGGTTTTCATGCTGATCTACTACCTGGTACCGGGAAAGCTCCGCAATCTGCTGCTGTTTTTGGGCAGTCTGATCTTTTATGCCTGGGGAGAACCTGTATATGTGATCCTCATGCTGTTTTCCAGTATCTTCAACTATTATATGGGTACAGAACTGGAACGTTTATATTATGATGACAGGAAACAGAAAATTAATCTGATCTTCTCGATCATTATAAATCTTGCAGTACTTGTGTTTTTTAAATATTATGGATTCTTACTTAACACAATCGGAGGAATCATCGGTATCCATATCCCTCATCCGGAGCTTTCGCTGCCGATAGGACTTTCTTTCTACACTTTCCGTAATTTGTCCTATCTTTTTGATATTTATTTAAGTAAGGTCAGTGCGCAGCAAAATTTCCTGACCTTTGCCGTATACAGCACAATGTTTCCTTATACCTCTGCCGGACCAATCGTACGATATACGGATATAGAGACGCAGCTGAAGCAGCGCACCATCAATATCTCCAAATTCGGTATCGGTGCAGAGCTTTTTGTCAAAGGTCTTGCAAAGAAAGTTCTTCTGGCAGATAATCTCTCGGTTTTATACAGCAGTATCTGTGGTCATCCACAGATGTCTGTATTTACTTCATGGCTTGGCATTCTGGCTTATACAATGCAGCTTTATTTTGACTTCAGCGGCTATTCGGATATGGCCATCGGTCTGGGAAAAATGCTGGGATTTGATTTTAATAAGAACTTTGATTATCCCTATATTTCCACCAGTGTTTCTGAATTCTGGAGACGCTGGCATATTTCTCTTGGAAGCTGGTTCAGAGATTATATTTATATCCCGCTTGGCGGTAATCGGGTCTCCACTCTGAAACATATCCGAAATATCCTTGTGGTATGGGCACTTACCGGTCTATGGCATGGTGCAAGCTGGAATTTCGTACTATGGGGTGTTTATTACGGACTCTTCCTTTTACTCGAAAAATTTGTACTTCAGAAATATCTGAAAAAAATACCATCCTGGCTTTGCACTGTATACACTATGCTTGTAGTCATGATCGGATGGGTATTCTTCAGCCAGACAGACTTTGGTGCCCTTGGCCATTACCTTGGAACTATGTTTGGGATCGGAGCTTCCGGTTTCATAGACAAAACTGCACTTTACTACCTCAAGACAGGATTTATCCTTCTTCTGATCAGTATTCTTATGTGCCGTCCTGCTCCTTACCAATACTTTAAGCGTCTGGTCAGACGCAGACCTGTTGCTGCAGTGATCATAAATCTTATTTTATTTGCATTATCGATTGCCTATATGGTTTATAACTCTTACACACCATTTTTATATGCAAAATTTTAGAAGGTAAACAATATGAAAAAAGTCATTAAGAAATTATCGTTTATTTTTCCACAGAATGGGACTTTATTTTATTTATCCCTTGATCGTACTCATTCTGAGCATTGTGCTTCCTGACAGAGGGTTTTCTGAAAAATGAAAACCGCGTACTTTCTTCCCTGCCTCATTTAAACGGCAGTCAGATTGCTTCCGGCGGATTTGAAAAACAATTTGAAACCTATGAAAATGATCAGTTTCCACTTCGAGATCTGTGGATTACCCTGAAAGCCGGAACTGACCGTCTGATGGGCAAAGTAGAATCTAATGGCGTATACGTTGGAAAATCCGGATATCTTATGGAAGAATTTAAAGCGCCTGATCAGACACAGTATGACGCCACTGTAAAAGCAATGACTGACTTTGCGCAAAAACATTCTGATCTGAAACAATATGCACTGATTGCCCCAAATTCTGTGAATATCCTGAGCGACAGGCTTCCTGCTTTTGCCCCTGTCCAGGATCAGAATTCCTGGCTTGACAGCCTCTCTGCCTCCCTGACCGATGCAGGTGTGACCTTTATTGATGTTCGCAGCACTTTTAAAGATCACAAAATGGAAGACCTCTATTATCACACTGATCATCACTGGACTACCCAGGGTGCTTATTATGCCTATCTTAAGGCAGCCAAAGATATGGGAATTGATACTTCAGCAGACACTTATGACAAAGCACCTGTCACCCGTTCTTTTCAGGGAACACTGTCTGCCAAAAGCGGTTTCCGCTCCGGCGAAAAAGATGAGATCGATGTATTTCTCCCCACCGGAGATCAGGCACTCTCTTCTGTAGTTAATTATGTAGACGAACAGCAAAAAAAGTGCCAGCTTCTATGATACTGAGAAACTTGAGACAAGAGATAAATATGCATTATTCTTTGGTGGAAACCACGCTCAGATAAAGATCAGTACTCCTACTGAAACAGATAATACACTGCTTGTGCTTAAGGATTCATACGCAAACAGCTTCATCCCATTTCTTGCTCAGCATTACCGAAAGATCATAATGATTGATCCCCGTTATTACTTTGGAGATCTGGAGCAGTTAATGCAGGTTGAAAATGTTCAGGAAATTCTGTACCTGTATAATGCTAATACCTTCTTCACAGACACTTCTCTGGAGCTTGCCCTGACAACTGCTGAACAGGATTCTTCTGATACATCTGATATCAGATAATATTATATCAAAAAATCCCCACCGAAATCTCAATGCCGAGGAAACATTGACTTTCGGTGGAGATTTTTCACACATTCACACACATTTTATAACACACACTTTTCACACACTTTTTAATAATAGGTCAGGTATAACGACTGATTTAAAACAATAATACTGTGTCTTTCATTCCCCGTTCCCAGTTTATCTGTTTTTTCATATCAGCTGTACCTTAATGTGTATTATATCAGCATTTACGCCCTCTTTTCATTTTATGCAAATTCAGCAATTTATTCTGCAAAAGTGTCCTTTGAGTCTCCAAAATGATTTACAAAATAATCATAGTACGTATCCAGTATTTCTTTCCGCCCACGAACACGTATAGGCACAAGTGTTCCATCTTCCATAATAAAATCGTCCTCTACATCCTTAATATAATCCATATTCACCAGATAACTCTGATGGCAGCGCAGAAAACGTTTCTCGTTAATTCTCTTCTCAATTTCTCCCAGCTTGTCCACTGTTATAATTTCGGAACCATCTGACAGATGCAGGGTGACATTATGTTTATCGCTGTCAATATACATGATATCATCTGTACATGGATAACGGTACTGTCTTCTGTTTTTGATCGCAACACGCCTTTTCATATCCGTTTTAAGAATCCTGTTCAGAAGTTTCATCAGTTTCTCTTCTGAAAATGATTTCAACAAATATCCGGAAGCCTGTACTTCATAACTCTCTATGGCATAATCCGGTGAGGCGGTAAGAAAAATGATCGGCACCTTACACTGTATCTGTCTCAATTTTCTTGCAGTTTCCATTCCATTAAGTTTCTTCATACAAATATCCAGAAAAAGCAAATCCATAGCAATGTATCCTTCTTCCACGTCGGCTATAAGCGTCTCTCCTGAATCATATTCTACAATTGAAACCTCTTCATTTATTTCTTCAAAATACTGACACAATATTTCTTTTAAAAGAAGTCTTTCAATCTCAACATCATCACAAACGACGATCGTTTTCATGTAATTTCCCCTTTCCGTATCAATATAAAAAGCAGTTTCCAAAATCCTGTCAGTCGCAAAGTTCTGGCATTTATCTGTAAACAGCACAATTTCTATTAATTATATATGCTTAATCCTACGTATTCAAGTACTTTTTTTCATTTATTTTACTTTTTATAACAATCATTGTTGTTTACTTTTTTTGTGTTATACTTATATGGTAGCTTCACTTATGACAGCACTTTGGTAAAACAATCATATACTGAACTGTTACTCTATTTAACCGAATCAGGTAAGTCCCCTGCGGAGCAGTTATTCGGTGTAAAGCTGCGTAGCAAAGCGGATGATTTTATCCGCTTGACACAGAAAGAAGGAATTATATGCGTCAGGAAAAATTTAAAATGGAACGTCAAGGATTAATAAATGTGGGAGATGAAATAGAAATTTCCGAATATCAATCTTTTATGAATTACAGTTATATCATTGAACCGGCTGTGGCAATGTCCGGCTGTTATCCAAATGCAGAACGCATCAGATCCAGAAAAGGAATCGTAAAAAATATTGAACATACACCGCGAGGTTTTATAGTGACTGCAGAATTTGATGAATAGTTACATATATTTTTCAAACACACTTCAGAAAGGAAATTATCATGAACAATAAAATAATAATCCGTACCGCTTCTGCTGCAGATGCGCCGGCACTGCTTAAAATTTACAGACCATATGTAGAAAATACAGCCATCACCTTTGAATATGATGTTCCCTCCACAGAAGAATTTGCTTCCCGAATTGAACACACTCTGAAAAAATACCCTTACCTTGTAGCTGAGGAAAAAGGAGCTTTGCTTGGATATGCATATGCAGGTCCTTTCCATGAAAGACCTGCATATGACTGGGCTGTGGAAACATCTATTTATGTTGATCAGTCTCTTAAACACAGAGGGATAGGCCGCAGGCTTCATGATGCCCTTGAAACCGCTTTACGTGAACAGGGTATCTTGAATATGAATGCCTGCATTGCCTATCCTCCAAAGGAAGATGAACATCTTGACAAAAACAGTGTGGAATTTCACACTCATATGGGATATCGTCTTGTAGGTGAGTTCCATAAATGCGGTTACAAATTCAACCACTGGTATAATATGGTCTGGATGGAGAAGCTGATCGGTGAACATCTGACAGTTCAGGAGCCACCGAAATTCCCTCTCCTGTAGCCTGTTATTTCTGTGACTTCCAGAAATTATCAGAATCAATCCTGTGTCACTATCGCAAGTGTCAGTATACATTAACACAAAAAAAGCCTTAGAAGATATTTCTAAGGTTTTCCAAACTGTCCACCTTATATCCACCCTAATTTTCATGTTGCTTTCATGCCATATCAGGTATTTTACTGTGCCAAATCTATGCCACTTAGCACCCCTATGGGCATATTATATACATTTTAGTATCTTTCGTCTACAATTATTTTACTACAACTACAATATTATATGGAGGTTTATCGTGAATTATCAATTAGAGTTAAAACAAATTGTGGATTTTCCACGCTGCCAGATTTACCGGGAATTTATACAAACCCTTATGAAAGACAGAAACATCCGTACCAACGGAGGTTCCTGTCTTTTTTATTTTCTCATTTTATGTTCTTATGCAAATTACAGCTCCTCTTATCGGAACATCGAACACCTTACTTACAAAGTTGTTCCTGGCGAATGGATCTGTTCTCTTAAAGAACTACAGATTCACTTCCGCCAAAAATTCCAGCATCAGGTCATATCCATACTGGATACCCTGGTTGAGCAAAACCTTCTAACCTACTCACTGCACGAAAAAATAAGATTATCCAATACAAGATCAAAGACTGGCCAAAAGATAATACTGCCCTTTCCTATAATTACCCATGCAAAAAAGACATCTGGGTTTTTCATTTTTTCCAATCGCAGATGTTCATAAACTAATCGGACTGGGAAAATGTTCAGAAATGGATGCTCTTTTGGATCTTTGGATTCATGCAGTCTACAATGATCCATCTGTGCAAGGCTCTGATGCCGGTCCGGTAGTATATTTTCGCAATCAGACTGGAAATCCCTTGTTCAGTTATCAGGAACTTGCCAGACGTTGGAAACAGTCGAAATCTTCTGTGTCCCGTCTGCTAAAAAAACTTGAAGATACCGACATGATCACACTGATTTCCTATTCCGGGAAACATGGCAGCATGGTATATCTGCGTAATTATCTGTCCGTTATGTTTAATATCAGTGATGTCATGATTGATAAGGAGGAAATTGCCATGAAAATGCAACTGCCAATACATATACCCGAAGACACCTTGCCTGTTAAAAAACAATTCTGAATGCGTTTCAGAATCTATTACTGACGAACAAATCATCGTTTCACAGGAAGGCTCCTGCGTTCCAGAATCACACATCAAAGCCATTGTTCGCAAAGTCGCTGAAATACTGGAAATACAAGGCATTTCTTGTTGTAGATGCCCCAAAACAAAGTATATATTATCTCCTTTATCAGCCTGCAAAGATAGTATATATCTATATTCACTACGTATTATCTGCCCCTGGGGGAAAGCAGCCTATCAGTTTGAGTTAAAACTAAAACCGGAAAATCCCGCCGTCACCAACGTCCCAGGGCATACTCCGCCTCTGCAGCATACCTTACCTGCCTTCGCTGAAATCCCAGAAGTTCTGTTGAAAGGAGGGGTTGTATAATGGCAAAGAAAAATCACCACCCTGTTTCTGCTGAAGTAGAAAATAATCCGTTGTACCATGATACCTATAAGCTTCTCCGTTGTTACCGGGATTCTACTTATAGCCTGATGGTTGCTGTCCGGCAGGTAGAAATTCAGTTCCAACTGGAATACAACACCAGTATAGACGAATTTCTGGATTCCATCTATGCTGCAGGAGCAGATCTGGGAGACAGCCAGATTGAAGAATGGGCAAAAAGCATTGCCCGCAGCAATAAAATGATAAAGCTGCTTCTCTCTTCTGTGGATCTGCTCCGGAAAAATCATAAGCATGGGGAAGAATATTACTGGATATTATATTACGCCTTTCTGTCTCCCCATGAACTGAAAAACACAGAGGAAATCCTGGAAGAGTTGGAAAAGCATGTTCCCAGTATCTCCTACCGGACGTACTACCGAAGAAGGCAGGCTGCTATTAACGCTCTTAGCAGCATACTATGGGGATTTTCTGCAAAGGGGACACTGGAAACTTTAAATAAATTTTTCCCAAAATAAAATCGACATTTTCCATATAGGCACTCATTCTCTATATTAAAATGAGTGCCTATAAAAATTTGATTTTCCCAATTGTACTTTTACAGTAGTTAGTTATAAGTTTCCAAATACCACTTCTTGTTCTGTTTATATTTATTTGCTATAATATGATAGCGGAAAACTAATAATTTCTTTACAAAATGGGGAGATTTCTCTAATCTTACCTATTATCTCAAATGACTAACGGAGTGAAAGAATTAGATATGACTAAGGAATTTAAAAGTGTGAAAGAACAATTTAAAGCAATGTACAATGCATTGCAAAAAATGGCCATTCATGATGGGGATAACCATTCTTATGTTTGTACTTCTGATTTCGTCAGAATACTTGGCTGATAATGAGCTTATACATTTTTTTACAAATAATAGGGTTTGCTATAAGTTTCGCATTCATAGTAATGATTTTAATCCTTGATAAACACGGAAAACAATATTTGAAGAAAATGAGCTTTTTTTGCCAGCTTATGGTTTGCATCCTGTCTAGCTCTTGCAGATTTCAATCAACCCACTCTTAAATTAATCATCCAATTATATACTGCCTTTCTTTTCATTTTTGATGCTTGTATTATTCCCGATTTTCTCTCAAGCATTGATCCAAAAGTCAAAAAGAGAAAAAGATTTTGATGATATGGAAAAAAAGTATCAATGCTTGAAAAGAAAATAGAGGTAATTGAAAAAAATTAAATAGTACTGATGAAGAACTGATAAAAAATAAATAACCTTTATAGCAGGTAGTTCCCCCC
>ENA-OQES01000028-OQES01000028.1-human-gut-metagenome-genome-assembly--contig:-NODE-28-length-59469-cov-9.168127_pt1 | contig 59469 bp, 51 predicted proteins | sample MGYA00242798_ERZ504641 | MGnify/ENA primary metagenome ERZ504641 (study PRJEB26092, sample SAMD00036327) | human gut metagenome | host: Homo sapiens | study: EMG produced TPA metagenomics assembly of...
TGCTGGAGAGGGGCCAAAGGGAGCTCAAGCCCATAAGGAGGGCCTACGAGGCATGGGTCGAGGCCGGACTTCCGCTCGATTGGGACAGGCAAGCCTTCGAGGCCGAGCGCAAAATGGATTCTAAAAAAGCACCTTGCCAAATAGGAGCGTCAGACCAGAAACGCCCCCGTTCGTAGCTCCGAAGGAGCAGAACGGGGGCGTTTCATTGGTCGAGGACGTTTTCAGGGGTTAACCTGTGCGGCCTTCGGGCGAGTACGTCCGCTACTCAGCCATCTGAGCCTGGACGGCGGTGATGGCCACGACACCCACGATGTCGTCGGCAGAGCAGCCGCGCGACAGGTCGTTGACCGGCTTGGCGATGCCCTGCAGGATGGGGCCGTAGGCGTCGGCACCGGCGAAGCGCTGGACCAGCTTGTAGCCGATGTTGCCGGCCTCGAGGTCGGGGAACACGAGCACGTTGGCCTTGCCGGCAACGGAGGAGCCGGGAGCCTTGAGCTGGGCGACGGTGGGGACGATAGCGGCGTCGAGCTGCAGGTCGCCGTCGATGGCGAGCTCGGGAGCCTTCTCCTTGCAGAACTTCACGGCCTCCTGGACCTTCTTGGCGACCTCGCCGCCAGCGGAGCCCATGGTGGAGTAGGAGAGCATGGCCACGTGCGGCTCAACGTTGCCCATGAAGGTGGACCAGGAGTGAGCGGAGGCGATGGCGATCTCGGAGAGCTCGTCGGAGGACGGGTTGATGTTGAGGCCGCAGTCGGCGAAGATCAGCGTGCCGTCGGTGCCGAACTGCGGGGTGTCGGTGCACATCACGAAGAAGGCCGAGACCAGCTTGGTGCCCGGGGCGGTCTTGAGGATCTGAAGCGCGGGGCGCAGGGTGTCGGCGGTGGAGTGGCAGGCGCCGGAGACCAGGCCGTCGGCATCGCCCATCTTGACCATCATGGTGCCAAAGTAGGTGGCGTCCATCACCTGGGCGCGAGCCTGCTCGATGGTAACGCCCTTCTTGGCGCGGAGCTCGGCAAACTTCTGCGCGTACTCCTCGTGTTTCTCGGCATTGCGCGGGTCGATGACGGTAGCGCCGGGAACGTTGATCTCGTCGGGGTTGCCCAGGATGACGATCTTTGCCAGGCCCTCCTCGATGATCTTGGTGGCCGCGACGATGGTGCGCGGATCTTCGCCCTCGGGCAGGACGATCGTCTTAAGGTCGGCCTTGGCGGCAGACTTCATACGGTTAAGGAAATCGCTCATGTTACTCCTTACAAGCGTTTCACTAAGCTCCAGGCGCCCGGCTGTTCACGAATAAACCCGCTGCTAGCGGGTTTACCTTTCAATTATGTACGCCGCGGTGCTTGAGCTTTCCTTGTGTGGCAAGCTCATTATAGGACGCATTAGCGCTATAATCGCTCTGATAAATATGTCTCGAAGAATGTTCGAGAAAAGCCCAGCTAACGAGCCCGTGGCTTTTGACAAGGAGTATCGATGCAGATTACCTCAGGCCTGCCTGAAGGCTTTAACGCCGGCGCGTACGACATGATTGTCGTCGGTGCTGGATATGCCGGTGCCGTTTGCGCCCGCCGTCTTGCCGAGACCATCGGCTATCGTGTTGCCGTTTTGGAGCGCCGTAGCCACATTGCGGGCAATGCCTATGACTGCACTGACGAGGCCGGAATCCTGATCCACGAGTACGGTCCGCATATCTATCACACCTTTAACGAGCGCGTGCACAATTTCCTGTCGCGCTTTACCAAGTGGACGGATTATCAGCACAAGGTGCTCGCCAACATCAACGGCACCCTTATGCCCGTGCCCTTCAACCACGCGAGTCTCAAGCTCGCCTTTGGTGACGAGCGCGGCGAGGAGCTGTATCAGAAGCTCGTGGAGACCTTTGGCAAGGATGTCAAGGTGCCCATTATGGAGCTGCGTAAGAAGAACGACCCCGACTTGGCCGAGGTCGCTGATTACGTCTACGAGAACGTCTTTTTGCATTACACCATGAAGCAGTGGGGCCAGACGCCCGACCAGATTGATCCCTCGATCACCGGCCGTGTTCCCGTCTTTGTGGGCGATGATGACCGCTACTTCCCGCAGGCTCCCTTCCAGGGCATGCCGCAGGACGGCTATACCGCGCTGTTTGAGCATATGCTCGACCACGATCTGATTGATGTGTTCTGCGACGTGGACGCCCGCGACCTCTTCGAGATCGACGAGACCACCGTCAAGATCGACGGTAAGGTCTATGGCGGCGAGATCGTCTACACCGGTCCGCTCGACGAGCTGTTCAATCTCGACCTGGGCGCCCTGCCGTACCGTACGCTCGACATGAAGTTCGAGACGCTCGATATGGATCAGTTCCAGCCCGTGGGCACCGTCAACTACACCACGAGCGAGGATTACACGCGCATCACTGAGTTCAAGAATATGACTGGCCAGGTCCTGCCCGGCAAGACCACCATCATGAAGGAATACTCCAAGGCCTATACGCCCGGCTCGGGTGAGACGCCGTACTACGCCATTCTTGAGCCCGAGAACCGTGAGCTCTATGAGCGCTATCTTGAGCGCGTCCAGAACCTGACGAACTTCCACCCGGTGGGTCGTCTGGCCGAGTATCGTTACTACGATATGGACGCTGTGACCAATTCCGCCCTCGATCTTTCGGATGAGATTATCGCCTGCCATGCATAAAGTCATAACATTCGGTATTCCCTCGTATAACGCCGCCAAGGACATGGACCATTGCATCACCTCTATCTTGGAGGGGAGCAATTACGCCACCGATATCGAGATTATCGTGGTGGACGACGGCTCCAAGGACGAGACGGCCGCCAAGGCCGACGAGTGGGAGGCCCGTTACCCTGGAATCATCCGCGCGGTGCACCAGGAGAACGGCGGTCACGGTATTGCCGTCCTTTCGGGTCTGCGCGAGGCGCAGGGCACCTACTACAAGGTTGTTGATTCGGACGACTGGCTTGACGGTGCTGCCCTTTCGACCATGCTGTCGATTCTGCGTGGCTTTGAAGAGCGCGACCAGCGCGTTGACCTGTTTATCTCGAACTACGTGTACGAGAAGGTTTACGAGGGCACGCATACCGCTATTGGCTACAAATTTGCCCTGCCGCGCAAAAAGATCTTTTCTTGGGATCAGATCGGTCATTTCCGCCTGGACCAGAACCTACTCATGCACAGCCTGTGCTATCGCACGGATGTGCTGCGCGAGTCCAACCTTCCCATGCCGCCGCACACGTTCTATGTGGACAACATCTACGCCTACGTGCCGCTGCCGCGTTGCAAGACCATGTACTACGCCGACATCGACCTCTACCGCTACTTTATCGGTCGCGAGGGCCAGAGTGTCAACGAGGCCACGATGGTCAAGCGTCTGGACCAGCAGTTCCGTGTTACGCGTATCATGATGGAGTCGTACCACCTGTACAGCGATGTCGAGTCGTCACGCCTACGTTCGTACATGATGGGCTACTTCACCATGATGATGGCGATCTGCTCGGTGCTCACCAAGCTTTCCGAGGAAGATTGCGCCGACGAGCGCCTAAAGACGCTGTGGAATGATTTGAAGGCCTACGACGAGCGCATGTATCGTCGTGCACGCTACGGCGTGGTCGGGTTCTTCACCAATCTGCGCGGACGGGCCGGAGACAAAACCACACTCGGCCTATACCGTCTTGCCTCAAAGATCTTCAAATTCAACTAGCTGCCGAGTAATCGCTGCTGATAGGTTGACTGGGCCCCTTGGCCTTTAGTTTGCTACTGCGAACAGTCCTGCTCGCACGGAAAGCACATTAAGTGCTTTCCGGCTCGTGCGGAACTTGTATCAAACTAAAGGCCAAGGGGCCTCTGCTATAAGAATCGATTGTCAGGTTATTTGAATTTGAAGATCTTCGACGCGCGGTACACAGGGGCCTGGGCTGAAAAAGTATTAGTTGGTAGTCGGTCGGAGGCGGGCGGGCATTACGTTTGTCGCGAGTTCCGCATGCAAAGAAGGCCACTTAATGTGGCCTTCGTCTTGCATAGGACTGTAGAGCAGCAAACGTAATGCCCGCCCGCCTCCGACCGACGGTCGAGTGAGATTACTTTGCAGCACCTGGGATTCCGTGGGAGGTTTTGGCGGTTTTGGCTCCGTTTACGATGGCGGTTTCCAAGGCCCTTACGGCGAGCATGCCCAGCAGGTCTAGGGGAACGGCGGCGCTTGCCTGGGCGCCCAGTTTGCCGCTGGCGAGGGTGTAGATGGTGTCGCCGTCGTTGGTGGTGTGTGTGGGGCGGATGGCGTGTGCGTAGGCGTCTGCGGCCATCTGGGAGACCTTGGTGGCTTGTGCCTTAGTGAGTTCCACGTTGGTGACGATGCAGCTGATGGTGGTGTTGGTGCGGTCGGTCGGCATCTGCATGGATCCGGCGGCGGCAAAGGCTGCGAGTTCCATGTCGACGATCTGGTCGCTATCGGCTGCGGCGCGCATGCCGGCGACCCACTCGCCGGTGAAGGGGTCGACAACGTTGCCGCAGGCGTTGACCGAGACCACGGCGCCCACCTTGATGGGGCCGAGCGCCACGGCGGCAGCGCCAAGGCCGGCCTTCATGCAGGTAGCGGGGCCCATGAGCTTACCCACGGTAGCGCCCGTGCCGGCGCCTACGTTGCCCTGTTCGAGCTTGGTGGGGGTGTTGTCGAGTGCTTCGCGCACGGCGGCGATGCCGGCCTCAATGTCGGGGCGAACGGTGGGGTTACCAAAGGCGAGGTCGAAGATACAGCTCGAGCACACGATAGGCACCTGCGTGGGGCCGACGGGAAGGCCGATGCCGCAGCTCTCAAGCTCGCGAGCGACGCCGCTTGCAGCCTCGAGGCCAAAGGCCGATCCGCCCGAAAGGCAGACGGCGTGGACCTTGTCGACGGTGTTCTCGGGTCGCAGCAGGTCGGTCTCGCGCGAAGCGGGAGCACCGCCGCGAACGTCAACGCCGCCGGTGGCGCCCTCGGGTGCCACGATTGCGGTGCAACCGGTGCCGGCCTCCTCGTCCGTATAGTTGCCATAGCAAAAGCCATCGACATCGCAGACGTCAATGGCCTCGAGCAGTGTATCCATGTTTAACTCCTATCGGTTTTCCGCCGCGCCTTGTGCCCGGTCGGGATCCGTACGGTACGCCAAAATTGTAGGCGCTGGGGGATACCCAGCGCCAGATGCAATTACGAGAGTTTTTGAATCGCGCGCGCGACGCGGGCGATGGGTAGGCCCACCACGTTATAGAAGTCGCCCGAAATATCGTGCACGAGCATGCGGCCGCCTGTGCCCTGGATGCCGTAGGTGCCTGCCTTATCCATGGGCTCACCCGAGGCAACGTAGTGCTCGATCTGCTCGTCGGTGAGCTCGTAGAATGTCACGTCGGTCATATCGACAAACGACAGGCTCTCGGCGGCATGCGGGGCGGCCGTATCGCCTGCCTTAACGATGCAGACGCCGGTTGCGACCTGGTGCGTGCGGCCCGAAAGCTCACGGAGCATGGTGCGCGCCTCGCCCTCGGTTGCCGGCTTGCCCAAAATCTTGCCGTCGAAGGTGACGATGGTGTCGGCCGCGACCGTCAGCTCATTGGGCTCGGCATACTCGGCAGCAACGGCAGCCGCCTTGGCGCGTGCCAAGCGCTCGACAAGCGTGAGCGGGGCCTCGCCATCAAAGGGCGTTTCGTCGATATCCGCGGGAATCACGCGAATGTTGTAGCCTGCCTCGCGCATCAGCTCTATGCGGCGCGGTGATTGCGAAGCCAAAATCATTGTTGGATGCCCTCGGCGACCTTCTCGACAGCCTTGTCGCCGGCGATCGTGCGCAGCAGCTCAAGCGCAAAAGGGGGAGCGACTGGGCCATGCCGCTGGCGGTGATGATGTTGCCGTCTTGCGTAACCTTCTCGCCGGTATAGGCGCCCTCGGGGAAGCTTTTCTCAAAGCCAGGGAAGCACGTGGCGTGGCGCCCCTCGAGCAGGTCGAGCTCGCCCAGGATAAACGGGGCGGCGCAGATGGCGGCGACGTGCTTGGTCGCGGCGAACTCGCAGACCACGTCGCAGACGCGCTGATCGGCGCGCAGGTTGGTGGCACCGGGCAGGCCGCCGGGCAGCACGACGCAGTCGTACTCGTCAAAGTTGATCTCATCAAAGAGCGCATCGCAGGTCACGGGGATCTGCAGCGAGCTTACGACCTCGCGCGTGGGCATAATCGAGACGAGCGTGGCGCGCACGCCGCCGCGACGCATGACATCGACCATGGTCAGGCATTCAATCGTTTCAAAGCCATCGGCGGCAAGAACGGCAACGCTGGGCATAAGGGTTCCTTTCATAGGGCGGCATACAATTAGCCGTCTTATACCCCGAAGACCCCCGCTTGCCACGCTCGATTTCCCAATGTTTAAAAGGGACGGGGATTAAATAATCATTCGGTACAAATTGATCATTTAATCCCCGTCCCAGAAAAATCATCAGCTAGTTGCGCCTAAGGTGGACGACGGTCTCGCAGTGGAAGGTTTGTGGGAACAGATCGACTGGCGTGATCTTTACGGGGGAGAAGGTGCCTTCTTCGACAAAGCGTTTGAGATCGCGCGCCAGGGTGGCCGGGTCGCAGCTCACATAGGCGACATCGCGAGCGCTTGTGCTGGCGATGAGGTCGATGGCCTCAGGCGCTAGGCCTGCACGCGGCGGGTCGACTACTAGGACATCGGCGTCCTGGTCGGGGAACTCGCGCACCGCGTCTCCGCCAATGACGTCGACGTTATCAAGCTTGTTGATTTCCAGGTTACGGCGTAGATCGCGCACGGCGGGGCCGTAGGCCTCGACGGCAGCGACAAAGTCGCAGCGGCGGGCGAGCGGCAGGGTAAAGGTGCCGGCACCGCAGTACAGGTCCACGGCAAGCTCGTCTTCCTGCGGATCGAGCGCCTCCATAACGAGCTCGATCAAAATCTCGGCGCCCTTGGTGTTGACTTGGAAAAACGATGGGGCGGACAGGCGCATCTGGCCGTCAGCGATGTTCTCGGTCCACGAGCCCTCACCGGCGAGCATCTCCACCTTAGAGACACGGCGGGCCTTCTTTTCGCCCTTGCTCATCACGCGCACGATGCTCGTGGGATGAGCGGCGTCCGCCAGCACGCGGGAGACCTGCGAGCGCGGAAAAGAGCCTGTCGGCGTCCAGAGTGCGACCTCGAGTGCCTTGGTGCGGCGCGATGCGCGAATGCCCACGCGTTCGAGCCCAAGTCATGGCTGCCGCTTAGATAGTTAAGTGCGCCGACGACCGATTTGAGTGCCTTCGGGAAGCGCTTATCGAACAGCGGACACATATCGACGGTCACGATTTTGCTGGGGTCGACACCGTGCATGCCAAGGCGCACGCGACCGTTGACGACGGTCGGTTCGAGCTCGATTTTATTGCGGTAGCCCCAGTCGTCCTTGGTGTGGCAGATGGGCTGTACCAACTCATCGACCTGCTCAGGAGCGAACTTGCCGATGCGCTCGAGCGTGGAGCGCAGGTTTTGCTCCTTGGCGGCGAGCTGTGCCGTGCGTGAGAGATTGCCCCACGAGCAGCCGCCGCAGATGCCCACGAAGGGGCAGGGAGGCTGAATGCGATCGGGGCTTGGCTCCAGAATCTCGGTGGTGCGGGCGCGCATGAACGACTTGCCGTCCTGTACGACCTCGGCCTCGACGATGTCGCCTGCCACGGCACCCTGCACAAAGACGGCCTTGCCGTTGTCGGCGTGCGCCAGCCCGTCGGCGCCGTAGGTCATCGATTCTATAGTGAGCTTCATATTCCTGCCTGTCATTCGCGTTGTTGTTCGCACCATGGTAGCAGGGAAAAGCGCCCCGCATCCGAGGCTTTCCTCAAATGCGGGGCGCTTCTACAAACTGCTTCTACAAACGACTATTTCGTCTTGCCGGTAATGAGCGTCTTAAGACCCAGGCCGATCAGACCCAGGCCCATGCGCACACGACCGGGGCGATGGCGCTCGATGGCCTTGGTCTTGCCAGCGGGCTTATCGCGACGGGCACTCGTCTCGGGTGCGGGCTTGGTGACCTGCGGCTCGGGCCGAGGTACAGGTGCAGGCTCGGGCTCAATGACGGTCGCCTGGACCTTCTGAACCTCGGGTGCGGCCGGCTGCGGCTCAGGAGCAGGGGCGGGCTTTGCCTCGGCGGCGGGCCCCGGAGTCGCGGTAGCGGGCGCGGGCGCTTTCTCCACGGCGGGCTCTGCGGCAGCCTCGGGCTCATTCACCGGGGGAGCGGCAACCGCTTTCGGTTTGGCAGCTGCCCCATGTTCAACCTCGGCCTGAATAGCCTCCTCGGCTACGCGTTCCTTCTCCTGTGCGCGCTGTTGCGCGGCGGCCTCGGCGTTGCGATAGGCACGCTCCAGCAGAGCTTCCTGCGAGTTGAAGGGTTTTTCACCCTCTGCACGCTCCACGGGGACCCAGGTGCCGTCGCTCGTGAGGCTGCGGGCCTTCACGTTGTCCCGCAGCTGCATGCCCATGTACTCGTGCACTAGGGCGCGGCAGGTGGGGTCGAGCACGGGGAAGGCGATCTCCACGCGGTGCTCGGTGTTGCGCGTCATCATATCGGCTGAGCTCAGGTAAATCATGTCCGAGTCCACGCCGAAAGCATAGACGCGCGCGTGCTCCAAAAAGCGTCCGACGATGGAGCGGACATGCACGTTCTCGGTCTTGCCCGGAACACCGGGCTTGAGGCACGAGATGCCGCGGATGATCATGTCTACGCGCACGCCGGCACACGATGCCTCGGCGATCTTGTCGATAACCTCGCGGTCGGTCAGTGAGTTGAGCTTAAAGAACACGCGGGCGGGCTCGCCGGCAAGGGCGCGCTGGATCTCGCGGTCAAGCCCGCGCATGATGAGCGGTTTCAGTCCGACGGGCGCCACACCCAGGAAGCGGTAGTCGCCGCGCAGGTTGCCCAGCGACAGATTGCGGAAGAACAGGTTGGCGTCTTCACCGATGCCGGGATGGGCTGTCATGAGCATAAAGTCGCTGTAGAGTTTGGCCGTCTTCTCGTTAAAGTTGCCGGTGCCCAAAAGCGTGAGGCGGGTGAGCGCCATGCCCTCGCGATAGGTGAGCTGGCAGATCTTGGAGTGGCACTTAAAGCCTTCGGAGCCGTAGATGACGGTGCAGCCTGCCTCTTCCAGACGCTCGGCCCACTCGATGTTGTTCTGCTCGTCAAAGCGGGCGCGGAGCTCCATGAGCACCGTGACCTCTTTGCCGTTCTCGGCGGCATCGATCAGCGACTCGCATAGGCGGCTCTGCTTGGCCACGCGGTAGAGCGTGATGCGCAACGAGATGCACTCGGGATCGTAGGCTGCCTCGTGTACCAGATCCAGGAACGGATTCATGGCCTCGTAAGGGTAGAAGAGCAGCTTGTCGTGCTGCAGCACCTGCTCGCGGATGGAGCGGGTCATGTCGATGGTGGGGTTGGGCTGTGGCTTAAACGGCGTAAAGAGCAGCTCGTTGCGCAGGTGCTCGGGAATCTTGCTCTCAATGCCAAAGACGTAGCCCAGGTTGAGCGGGATATCGCAGGTAAAGACAGAGCGGCGCGAAAGCTCGAGCGCCTTGCGGATAGTCTTGAGCGTCGCCTTCTCGAGCGACCCCGAGACCGCGAGCACTACCGGCTGCAGGCGCAGGCGCTTCTTGAGAATGCGCTTCATGTGCTGGCGGTAGTCCTCTTCCTCTTCGATGCCCTCGCCGTCCGGATCGATGTCGGCGTTGCGGGTGACGCGGATCAGCGCACGATCCAGCGGCTTATAGGAGCCAAAGCAGCTGTCCAGGCAGGCGAGGATGACGTCCTCGAGCAAGATGTAGGAGTAGGTGCCGGTGGGCGAGGGGATCTCGACCACGCGGTTCATCGAGGCGGGAATCTCGATAAGGCCCAGTAGGCTCTCCTCGTCGGTGGCGCCGTCCAGACCACAGGCCAGATAGAGCGCGCCGTTGCGCAGGTTGGGGAAGGGGTGGCGAGGATCGATGACCAGCGGCGAGATGACCGGCGACACGTAGGCCTGGAAGTAGCGGGTTACAAAGGTGCGCTCCTCGGGCGTAAGCGAATCGATGTGGGCGCGGTGAACGCCCAAGGTGTCGAGCTTGCCCTCGATGCTCTTAAAGATGGACTCCCAACGGGTAAGGAGCCCGGGCAGCTCTTCCATGACAGCATCGACCTGTTCGGAGGCGGTCATATTGCTCTTGTTGTCGACAGGTTGATTTTTTGAGCTCCGCCAGATCGGACAGGCCGCCCACGCGCACCATAAGGAACTCGTCGAGGTTGGACTCGAAGATCGAGACGAACTTTAGTCGCTCGAATAACGGAACGGTTTCGTCGAAGGCTTCGTCGAGCACGCGGTTGTCAAAGCGTAGCCAGCTGAGCTCTCGGTTTTGCGTGCATGAGAAGTCGCGCGGCGGTTTGCGCAGCTTTGCGGCGGCTTGCTTCTTTTCGATTTTGCTCGGCATATGCATCTGTCCGTTCAGTCCCCACAGGGGACGGTAGCCTAACACTATTCACTATTGTCTCAATTTAGTCGACCTGTGGCACGGACGTATCGCGTGAACGGTATCTTTACCTACTTCTTACGCTGCCAAGGCATGCAACTAACTGCCCAACTCGTTTAGAAACAATCTATATCCATACTCAATTGGTGAGGATGTATGAATAAGAATGATTGCGAGCTGAATATAATCGAATCCAAATTGAATCATGGACAAACGACATATATATGCAGAAAACCGTTTTAGCTATGCAATTCCTAAACATGAAAATATTTGTGCAATCTAGCTTAATTCCTTAGAAAAAAGAACATTTACCTTTGAAAACCTGCTTTAGAGAACCGAAGTGCATCATGGGGGAATCATATGAGATATACCGTTCATCGCACTTTGCTGACCGTTCGGGGGCGAGGTGGAATTGCAGGTTGTTTTTGGATATAACTAGAGCTGTCAGCAAGCAGCGTCCCATACGGAGGGGCGCTGATACATTCGGCCAGTAAGGCCCGAAAGAAAGGTAGGAGGCCATGACGAAAGGTCTGCACGTGCCTTCCGAGATCGGCAAGCTCAGGAAGGTCTGCCTGCACCGTCCCGGCGACGAGCTCCTCAACCTGCCGCCCGACGAGCTCGAGCGACTCCTGTTCGACGACGTCCCGTTCCTGGAGGTCGCGCAGCAGGAGCACGACACCTTCGCCCAGATCCTGAGGGACCAGGGCGTGGAGGTCCTCTATCTCGAGAACCTCGTCGCCGAGGTGTTCGACCAGGTCCCCGGCGCCCGCGCCGAGTTCACCGACCAGTACATCGCCGAGGCCGGCATCCGCGGCCAGCACATGCCGCAGATCGTCCGCGAGAAGCTGGACTCCATCGAGGACAACCTCGAGTTCGTCAAGAAGACCATGGCCGGCATGACCAAGTCCGAGATCGACATGCCCCTCACGGCGTCCACGACCCTCGACTCCCTGGTCAACTCCGAGTCCGAGTCCGACCTGATCATCGACCCGATGCCCAACCTCTACTTCACCCGCGACCCGTTCGCGGTCGTCGGCGAGGGCGTCAACCTCAACCGCATGTACTCGGTCACCCGCAACCGCGAGACCCTGTACGGCAAGTACATCTTCAAGTACCACCCCGACTACAAGGACGTCTCGCTGTACTTCCGCCGCGACTGCCAGTTCCACACCGAGGGCGGCGACGTGCTGAACATCAACGAGAAGACCCTCGCCGTCGGCATCTCCCAGCGCACCCAGGCCGCCGCGATCGACGTCATGGCCCAGAACATCTTCTGGAACTCCGACTCCAAGGTCGAGCGCATCCTGGCCTTCGACATCCCGGTCTCGCGCGCCTTCATGCACCTCGACACGGTCTTCACCCAGATCGACGTCGATAAGTTCACGATCCACCCCGCCATCATGGGCACCCTGCGCGTCTACGAGCTGACCGCCGGCAAGAACCCGGGCGACGTGAACATCCGCCTGATCGAGGACACCCTCGAGCACGTCCTGGAGGACGCCACCGGCGTCGACCAGGTCAAGCTGATCCCCTGCGGCGGCGGCGACCCGATCGCGGCCTCCCGCGAGCAGTGGAACGACGGCTCCAACACCCTGTGCGTCGAGCCCGGCAAGATCTGCGTCTACGCCCGCAACACCGTCACCAACGACGTGCTGTACAAGGAGGGCCTGGACCTTCTCGTCGTGCCCTCCGCCGAGCTCTCCCGCGGCCGCGGCGGCCCGCGCTGCATGAGCATGCCCTTCTGGCGCGAGGACCTCTAAGTCCTTCCGTTTCCGGTGCGGTCCCCCTACAACCGCACCGGCTTCGCCCGTTAAACGGGCAACACTAATACTTACGTAATTCATTTCTTCGAAAGGAATCGAACCATGGGTGTTAACCTCTCCGGCCGTAGCTTCCTCAAGCTTCTCGACCTCACCACCGAGGAGATCGAGTACCTGCTCAAGCTTTCCAAGAACTTCAAGGATATGAAGCGCGCTGGCGTTCCGCACCGCTATCTCGAGGGCAAGAACATCGTTCTGCTCTTCCAGAAGACCTCCACTCGTACCCGCTGCGCCTTCGAGGTCGGCGGCATGGATCTGGGCATGGGCGTCACCTACCTCGATCCGGGTTCGTCGCAGATGGGCAAGAAGGAGTCCATCGAGGACACCGCCCGCGTTCTCGGCCGCATGTATGACGGCATCGAGTTCCGTGGCTTTGCCCAGGACGACGTCGAGGAGCTCGCTGCTAAGTCCGGCGTGCCTGTCTGGAACGGCCTGACCACCGAGTGGCATCCCACCCAGATGCTCGCCGACATCCTGACCGTCCAGGAGAACTTCAACTACGACATCAAGGGCAAGACCCTCGTCTTCATGGGCGACTGCAAGAACAACGTCGCTCGCTCCCTCATGGTTGTCTGCTCCAAGCTCGGTATGAACTTCGTGGCCTGCGGCCCCGAGGAGTGCATGCCCGCTGACGACGTCATCGAGGCCTGCAAGCCCATCGCCGAGGCCAATGGCTGCACCATCAAGCTGACCACCGACGTCAAGGACGGCGTCACCGGTGCCGACGTTATCTACACCGACGTGTGGGTCTCCATGGGCGAGCCCGACGAGGTCTGGGCCGAGCGCATCGCTCAGCTCACCCCGTATCGTGTCACCTCCGACGTCATGGCTATGGCCAACCCGGGTGCCATCTTCCTGCACTGCCTGCCCAGCTTCCACGACACCAACACCACCATTGGCGCCGAGAAGTGCGAGCAGTTCGGCATCACCGAGCAGGAGGTCACCGACGAGGTCTTCGAGAGCCCCGCTTCCAAGGTCTTCGACGAGGCTGAGAACCGCATGCACACCATCAAGGCTGTCATGTACGCCACGCTCAAGTAAGAGCATCTAGCATCTCGCTCGGGGTGTATTGCTGCACACCCCGAGCGGTTTTATCTGGTAATAATCTCGCATCAAGCGGCAGGCACGGCACGGAAGAGCCGCTTCGGGCGAGATCAGTAAATGATTTATGAAGGGGGGCATGAGAACTATGACTGAGACCGCTAAGAAAAAAGCGCGGTATGCCTTCATCGTTCACCATTCTTCTTGCTCTGCTGGCAATTGTCGCAGTGATTACCGTAATCGTCTCCGGTACGTCCGGCGGCGCGGTTACTGCAGCCCGTCTGAGCGATTTCTGCACCGCCCCGATCCTGGGCTTCGCTGACGCTCTGCCCGTCTGCCTCTTCGTTATGATCCTGGGCGGCTTCCTCGGCATGATGACCGAGACCGGCGCCCTGGACAACGGCATTGCCGTTCTGGTGCAGAAGCTTAAGGGCAACGAGATTATGCTCATTCCCGTGCTGATGCTCATCTTCTCCCTCGGTGGTACCACCTATGGTATGTGCGAGGAGACCGTTCCCTTCTACGCCCTGCTCGCCGCTACCATGATGGCCGCTGGCTTCGACCCCATGGTCGGTGCCGCTACCGTCCTGCTCGGCGCTGGCTGCGGCTGCCTGGGCTCCACGGTTAACCCGTTCGCCGTCGGCGCTGCCGTCGACGCTCTGACCGGCGTTGGCATTGAGGTCAACCAGTCCATCATCATCGGCCTCGGTGCCGTCCTGTGGATTGTCACTACCGCTATGTCCATCTTCTTCGTGATGAACTATGCCAAGAAGGTCAAGGCTGACAAGGGTTCCACCATCCTGTCGATGCAGGAGCTCAAGGACGCCGAAGAGGCTCACGGCAAGGCTGCTTCCGAGGTCCACAAGGAGGTCAAGCTCACCGGTCGTCAGAAGGGTGTTCTGATTGCCTTCGCCTTCACCTTCGTCGTCATGATCGTCGGCTTCATTCCGCTGGCCGACCTCAACGAGGGCGTCGCCAACTTCTTCGACGCTGGCGCCGTCTACGACGCCGACGGTAACGCCGTCGTCCAGGGCTGGTCTGCCCTGATCACCGGCCTGCCCATTGGCCAGTGGTACTTCGACGAGGCTTCCACCTGGTTCTTCCTCATGGCCGTCCTGATCGGTATCATCGGTGGCCTGTCCGAGAAGCAGATCGTTAACACCTTCATCACCGGCGCTGCCGACATGATGTCCGTTGTTCTCGTCATCGCCCTCGCCCGTGGTATCTCCGTCCTCATGGCTAACACCGGCCTCGACGTCTACGTCCTCGACGCTGCCGCCAATGCTCTGGCTGGCCTGTCCGGCGTGATCTTCGCTCCCATGAGCTTCCTGGTCTACTTCGGCCTGTCCTTCCTGATCCCCTCGACCTCTGGTATGGCTACCGTCTCCATGCCCATCATGGGACCGCTGGCTGTTAAGCTCGGCTTCTCGCCCGAGGTCATGGTCATGATCTTCTCCGCTGCTATCGGTGTCGTGAACCTGTTCACCCCGACCTCCGGTGCCATCATGGGCGGTCTCGCCCTGGCCAAGATCGAGTGGACGACCTGGCTCAAGTTTGCCCTTAAGCTCATCGTCGCGCTCTCCGTCGTCTGCGCCGTCATCCTGACCGTCGCCTGCGTGCTGCTCTAAGTACCCAACGGGTACCCCACGGAAACCTTGACGATCCTGTAAAGGATCACCTGGTCATCGTCTGTCCGGTGGGGTCAACCCACCGGTAGACTCCTACCTTTAGCCCCCTCCCGTTCCGTGCGCGGGAGGGGGCGCTCTTGTGTTCCGGCGTTTTACCAAACGCCGGAACCGCTCGACGCTGCAAGCCCGCCAGAGCGGCAATCTGACGTTCAATCGTCGGGCATGGCCAAAAGGCCTATGCCCTCCTCTTTCACGTCACCTTGCTCGCTCTGGCGGGCTTTCGCTCATATGACCCAATCCGCTGTCAAGAGCCACAATGGCCCCGCCGACCGCTTGCAATCGGTCGGCGGGGCCTGCCGTTAACCCGTCCCGGTCCGCCCCCGGCATGTCGTCGACGCCTTCGGCTCAGTCTCATATCCGCGGATACCGTTCTGTCGGCCCGCACTCCATTCCTTCGGCGGGGCTCCCCAAGTCTGACTACGCGCATGCGGCCGCTGCCGCGCGCCCAGCGAAAGCGGGGGTATCCCCGAAGGCTGCCCGGCTCGCCGGGACGGGGGCTATGTCTATTCGGTTGCCTCCCGGCACATCGCGCCGAGGGCCCACAGCCACCTCACGAGCTCGGCGGCGGTGGCGGCGTTCGCCTTCGCCTGGGGCATGCCCCTGGCGAGCATCTCCTCGCGGCGCCGGAGCAGGCGCTCGGAACCCTTCCTCCCGTGCATCCTCACCTCGAGCGGGACGCCGCTGCCCTTGGGCATCAGCTTCGGTTGGTGGCTCGCCTGGACGTAGCTCCAGGACCCCTCGACCGCCAGCCTCCTGACGAGCGCGTCGCCGGCCCCGCTGATCCCGCCGAGGCGCACGGAGTCCGCGCTCGACCTCTGCTTCGGGGCGAGGCCGAAGTAGGCCGTCACCTGCCTGCCGGAGCGGAACCTCGAGAAGTCGCCGACCTCGGACGCGAAGGCGGCGGCGAGCGCGAACCCGCACCCCTTGATCGACTGGAGCGCCTCGACCTCCGCCGAGAGGGGGCCCGCCGCGACGGCGGCCCTGTACTCGGCGAGGAGGTCGTCGCGCGTCTCGGCGGCCGCCTCGACCTCGTTCCTCAGCGCCGCAAGCGCCCGGATGCCGCCGTCGTCGGCGGGCCGGACCTTGTCGAGCCGCCTGAGGAAGTCGTACGTCCAGTACCTCCGGGGGGTTTTGCCGGCCGGCGTCGTGCCGCCGTAGGCGTAGCCACGGCGGGCCAGGAACGCCAGGAGCCGCTGCTTCGCCGCCGCGAGCCTCGCGGTCGCCGCGTCGTGGGCCCCGGCGAGGTCCCTGAGCCCCTCGATCTCGGGGGACGGCACCCATACCGGGGAGATATCGTGCGACAGTATCGCCTTGGCCATCCTGGCCGCGTCGTTGCGGTCGTTCTTGGACGAGAGGTCTGCCGCCGACCTCGGGACCTTGGAGACGGCCGCGACGACGCAGTCGACGCCGAGCCCGGAGAGCTCCCTCTGCGGGGCGAAGCCGAGGTGGCCGTTCTCGTAGGCGGCGAGCGACGGGCCGGGGAAGCCCGGCATCCACTCCGCGACCTCGCCCCAGGGGTTGCCGCGGAACCTCCTCGTCACGGCCTCGCCCGTCTCCGCGTCGAGCGCGCAGACGGTGGTGGACCTGAGGTGTACGTCCATTCCGAAGGCGGTAGAATATCTAGGCACGGGAGCCTCCCAACCTCGTTGCGGCGCGGCTGCGCCTCTGGCACTTCAACAACATTGTCGCAGCCCCGACCCGCGGTCACGAGCCGGGGGCTCCTGTCGTTTCCGTGCCCTCGGATTGGGTCATAGTGTCTGGCTTATGCTCAACCTGCGGCGCTGCCATCGTTGGTGCTGAGCGACTTGTTCCCCGCCTCAAATTAGCCATCCTGGGTCCCCGGTGGTTGCGGTGGGCGTGTTTGGTTGGTGCCTGTTGATGGTTTGGGTATCGGGGAGGGCGGGCTCCGTTATAATCGCCTAGAACATTAAATGGAAACGGGACGGGAGCCATACATGCGCCAGGGTTTCGACAACGCGAAATATATCGAGCTGCAGGCCGCTCATATTAAGGAGCGCATCTCGCAGTTTGGCGGCAAACTCTATTTGGAGTTTGGCGGCAAGCTGTTTGACGACTATCACGCGAGTCGCGTGCTGCCGGGTTTTGAACCGGACAGCAAGTTCCGCATGCTCAAGAGCATTGCCGATGACGTTGAGGTTATCATCGCGATCAACGCGAACCACATCGAAAAAAACAAGGCTCGTGGTGACCTCGGTATTACCTATGACGAGGATGTGCTGCGCCTGGTTGACCTGTTCCGCGGCAACGGCTTTGCCGTCGCGGCTGTGGTCATCACCCAGTACGCCGGCCAGCCTGCTGCCGATGTGTTCCGCAACCGCCTGAACGCGCTCGGTATTCCCGCCAAGCTGCACTATCCCATCGAGGGGTATCCGCACGATGTCGATCTGATCGTGTCCGACGATGGCTACGGCAAGAACGAGTTTGTCGAGACCACCCGACCGCTCGTCGTGGTCACTGCCCCCGGTCCTGGCTCGGGCAAGCTTGCCACCTGCCTGTCTCAGCTCTATCACGAGCACAAGCATGGCACGGCCGCCGGCTATGCCAAGTTTGAGACCTTCCCGGTCTGGAATCTTCCTCTGACGCATCCGGTCAATATTGCCTACGAGGCCGCCACGGCTGACCTCGACGACGCCAATATCATCGATTCGTTCCACCTTGAGGCCTACAACAAGACCACAGTCAACTACAACCGCGACGTCGAGGCCTTCCCGGTGGTCCGTGCTCTGATGGAAAAGATCCTGGGCAAGAGCCCCTACCAGAGTCCTACGGACATGGGCGTCAATATGGTCGGCTTTGCCATCACCGATGACGATGCCTGCCGCGACGCTTCCAAGATGGAGATCGTCCGCCGCTACTTTACCGCGGTCGAAAATGTGCGCCGTACCGGCGTGGGCGATGAGCAAGTCGACCGTCTCAAGATTATTATGAAGAAAGCCGGCATCGATAAGAACTACTCACCGGCGCGCTCGGCGGCCCTCACCAGGGAGCAGCTGACGGGTGGTCCCGTGGGGGCCATGGTCATGCCCGATGGCTCCGTGGTGACCGGTAAGACCTCCACGCGCCTGGGCGCCGCAAGTTCGCTCATTATGAACGCCCTCAAGCACGTCTCGGGCGTCGACCTTGAGCTCGAGGTTATCAGCGATGAGGCGATCGAGCCCATCAGCAAGCTCAAGACGCATTTCCTGGGCAGCAAAAACCCGCGCCTCCACACCGACGAGACGCTTATGGCGCTGTCGATCACCTCGGCCACGAGTGAGACGGCCGCTCGCGTCCTTTCGGGCCTGGAGCAGCTGCGCGGTTGCGATGCCCTTTTTTAGCGTGATTATCTCGCCGACGGACGAGACGGTACTGCGCAAACTGGGTATCAACGTGTGCTGCGAGCCCAAGTTTGAGCGCCGCGGTTTCTTCCATCGCTAAGTTTGAAGCACCGCGGTAATTGCATTGCATTTTGGCCGTATCGGGTTAGCGCCCGGTACGGCTTTTTGATCAATAAAGCGCCTATTTCGGCGAAAAATAGCTGTTTACCTGCCTAGAAACAATTTGAGCGGTATACAATAACCATAACTGTTTCATCCTTAGCGGGATGCCGCATGATGGATATTACCTGCCATCGTGAGGTGTGTCGGTCGCGCACGGCGCGTTAGATGCTCGTGCTCGGTTTGAGGAGGCTGCTATGGCGGGCAAGGGTCGTGCGAGTGTCAACGATATGAAGCGTGTCGAGGTGCTGGTGTTGATGGAGATCGACCGGCAAACCGAAGACAATGGCGGGCCGTATGGTTTCTCGCGCAAAACGCTTGCCGAGCGCGTGGGGGTTTCGCCGTATCGTGCCCGCGCCGCAATCGATCGCTTGGATTCCGAAGGCATGATTGATGTCGTCTCGCGTTATAGCGACGACGGCGGTCAGCTTGCAAATGGCATTTGCCTCACCGAACATGGCAAGTGGTATCTTGAGGGCGTCCGTACCGGCATGCTCGTTCAAGAAATGCTCGAGGACGAGGTTGCTGATCGATAGCAGCATGTAACCCTTGCCATAGCGACGCCGCCTGGGAAACCGGGCGGCGTTTTGTTTCAAGATTGAGAAATGCAATCGCACGCGAGAAAAATTGCGAACGGTCCGCGGCGCGAGTATTACAATGAAGACCCGTAAGATGTGGATAAACAACTTCTACGGGAAGCGCAGGTAACTCAATATGACCAAGCATGTGTTCGTAACCGGTGGCGTGGTTTCGTCCCTGGGCAAGGGTATTACCGCGGCCTCGCTGGGCCGTCTGCTCAAGTCGCGTGGCTACAAAGTAACGATGCAGAAGGCCGACCCGTATCTGAACGTCGACCCCGGTACCATGAGCCCCTTCCAGCATGGTGAGGTCTTCGTTACCGAGGATGGTTACGAGTCCGACCTGGACCTGGGTCATTACGAGCGCTTTATTGATGAGAACCTGACCCGCGATTCCAACTTTACGACCGGCGCCATCTATAAGAGCTTGATCGCCCGCGAGCGTCGCGGCGACTTTTTGGGCGGTACCGTGCAGGTGATTCCCCACGTCACCAATGCCATTAAGGACAAGTTCCGCCGCATTGAGGAGCAGACCGGCTCCGATGTAGTCATCACCGAGCTGGGCGGCACGATCGGTGACATCGAGTCCCAACCGTTTGTCGAGGCCATCCGTCAGTACCGCAAGGAGGCCGGCCCCGAGAACGTCTGCTACATCCACGTGTCGCTCGTTCCCTATATCGCCGCCGCCCACGAGGTCAAGACCAAGCCCACGCAGCATTCCGTCAAGGAGCTCCGCAGCTTTGGCATCCAGCCCGATATCATCGTGCTGCGCTCCGACCACCATATCGATGACGCTATCCGCGGAAAGATCGCAAGCTTCTGCGACGTTGACACCGATTGTGTCTTTACCAACGAGGACTGCGCGAGCATTTACGATGTTCCGCAGCTGCTTGCCGAGCAGGACTTTGACCTGCGCATTTGCGAGCGTCTGGGTCTGGACCCGCGTGAGCGCGACATGAGCGAGTGGAACGAGTTCCTGCGCAAACAGAATCACGCCAACCATCACGCCGACAAGGTGAAGATTGCCGTCGTGGGTAAGTACACGCAGCTGCCCGATGCGTACCTGTCGGTTATCGAGGCCCTGCACCATGCGGGCGTCTTCTACGATCGCCATGTGGACGTCCAGCTGGTCGACGGCGAGAGCCTCGACGAGCAGAATGTCTCCGAGGTTTTGGGCGACGCCTCGGGCATCCTGGTCCCCGGCGGCTTTGGCAAGCGCGCCCTGGAGGGCAAGATCCTCGCGGCCGAGTTTGCCCGTGAGCACAAGATTCCGTATCTGGGCATTTGCCTGGGTATGCAGGTGGCCGTGTGCGAATTTGCGCGCAACGTCGTCGGCCTTGCCGGCGCCAGCTCCTCCGAGTTCGATCCGGATGGCCCGTATAGCGTCATCGATCTGATGAGCTCGCAGGAGGACGTGACCGAGAAGGGCGGCACCATGCGCCTGGGCGCCTATCCGTGCAAGCTCGCCGCCGATACCCTTGCTCGCGAGGCATATGGCGAGGAGCTCGTCTACGAGCGTCACCGTCACCGCTTTGAGTTCAACAACGCCTTCCGTGACCAGCTCGAGGACGCCGGTTTGGTTATCTCGGGTCTGTCGCCTGACGAGCGCCTGGTCGAGATGGTCGAGCTGCCGCGCGACGTGCATCCGTGGTATGTGGCAACCCAGGCTCATCCCGAGTTCAAGAGCCGCCCGACCAACCCGCAGCCGCTGTTCCGCGAGTTCGTGCGCGCTTCGATCGGCCAGCACGAGGGTGTCGACCGTCTGCAGGTGACGCCCATGAACCTCGCTACGGACTAAGGGTGCCGGCGAATAAGGAACATACCGAAGCTACTCCCTCGTCGCTCGCCGTGGCGGCGGGGGAGTATCTCGATTACCTTGCGGTCGAGCGGGGTTTGGCGCGCAACACGATTGCGGCCTATCGTCGTGACCTGACGACGTACTGCGCCTATCTGGAGCGGGTGGGTATTGTGTCTTTTGAAGAGGTGACCCGTCAGGTCGTGGAGGGCTTTGTCGCCGACCGTCGCGATGGGGGCTATTCGGATGCCTCGGTGGAGCGTGCGCTTGCGGCCGTGAAGGGCCTGCATGCCTTTTTGGTGCGCGATGGGGCTGTGGCCCAAAATCCAACGGCGGCGTTGCGCCTGCCTAAAAAGGCTGAGCGTTTGCCGGAGTATCTATCGGTGGAGGATGTCTCGGCGCTGCTCGATCAAGACTTCCCCGAGGGCGAGATGGGCTTGCGCGACCATGCCATCTTGGAAGTGCTCTACGGATGCGGTTTGCGTGTGAGCGAGTTGGTGGGACTCGATGTGGGCGATATCCATATCGACGATGGCTTTGTGCTCGTTCGCGGTAAGGGCTCGAAGGAACGCCTGTCCCCGCTGGTGGGAAGCGCGGCGCGAGCTCTGACGCTTTATGTAACTGAGGGGCGTTCTCGCTTGGCGGCCCATGCCCGCGGAACCGAGACCTCGGCGGTCTTTTTAAATAAGAACGGCCGCCGTCTGTCGCGCCAGGGCATCCATGCCATCTGTGAGCGCTACGGGCGCCAGGTGGGACTGGTGGGGCTCCATCCCCATACGCTGCGTCACTCCTTTGCCACCCATATGCTTGCGGGCGGCGCAGACCTCCGTGTGCTACAGGAGATCTTGGGACATGCCGATATATCGACCACGCAGGTCTACACGCATGTCGATCGTACGCAACTGACCGAGGTCTATTTGGCGGCGCACCCGCTGGCACATCGTTAACACATCGCTGACCTGCATATTTATAGGTATTTGGGGACGGGCTCCAGATTGCCGCGGCGTGCTTTTGCGCGCGCATGGGCAATCTGGGGCCCGTCCCATTTTTCGCCACTTGGCGTCGCGGTGGTGGGCCGCACGGGCCTTGGGTGGGGGAGTTTGGGGGCGATGTGAACGCCATGTAAAAGGACGCAAAAATCGCCTCAAGGTCAACTTGAAGGTTGAGGTTGAAAGGCGGGGTGCCACAGGTGGCATCCCGCCTTTGCTGTAAACACAACATATTGTGTTTTCGAACATATGCTCGGGGGTTGTTTTACAACATATTGGGGGTGGAATGGTGGGGCGGGTGGGGGAAGGGGTGGGGAAAGGTGTTGAAAAATGGGGCGGTTCCCCATATTATTGATGACGTCGACAGGCGGGGTGGTTTCCCGCGTACGTGCCATCTGAGTAACCGAGGGGAGGGCGCACATGGGAATGACTGGTGCATACGAGCGCAATCTCGATGCAAAAGGTCGTCTATCCCTGCCTGCGCCCCTTCGCGAGGAGCTTGGAGAGCACGTTCGCGTGTTTAAAGCCCTGGATGTCGATGCTCTGTACGTGTTCTCTGCCGAGGCCTTCGATAAGTGGGTCGAAGGACTCTTCGCGGGTCGTGAGGGCCACGAGGGTTTTAACCCGCGTGACATTAATGACCAGAAGCTCATGAGGGCGATCAACAAGCGCACCACGTCGATGGACGTGGACAGCGCCGGTCGTATCGGTCTTTCCGAGTCTCTCCGCAAGCAGGCGAACCTCGACCGCGAGGTTACGGTTGTGGGCAACTACGACCACCTTGAGGTTTGGGATCGCGCCGCGGCCGATGAGGACGATGACGATGAGGCCCTGCTGGACCTCTTCTTCTCGTAAGGGCAAGGCACGGGTAACGGATGGAGCGTGGGATCTTGACACAAGAATATCGGCATGAACCTGTCATGCTCGGCGAAGTGCTTGAGTCGCTGCGGCTAAAGAGCGGCTCCGTTGTCTGCGATTGCACCCTTGGCGGTGCCGGCCATTCGGTAAAGATGGCCGCGCAGGTGGGGGAGACGGGCCTTTTGCTCGGCGTCGATCAGGACGACATGGCCCTCGAGGCCGCTGGCGCCCGTCTGGACCGCGAGGTTCCCGGAGTTCCGCACCAGCTGCTGAAGGGCAACTTCGGCGACTTGGACGAGCTGCTTTGCTCGGCCGAGGTGCCCGGGGTCGATGGCTTCCTGTTCGATTTGGGCGTTTCGTCACCGCAACTCGATATCCCTGGCAGGGGCTTTTCGTATAACGAGGACGCCCCATTGGACATGCGGATGGATCCGGGTAATAACACCTTAAACGCAGCTGAGGTCATCAACACCTATAACGAACACGACCTCGCCCGGATTCTACGCGTCTACGGCGAAGAGAAGTTTGCCTCGCAGATCGCGCGCGAGATCGTGCGCCGCCGCGAGCAAGAACCGATCGAAACCACCGGCCAATTTGTCGAGATCATCAAGGCGGGTATCCCGGCTGCCGCTCGTCGGCATGGCGGACACCCGGCCAAGAAAAGTTTCCAGGCCATTCGCATCGAGGTCAATCACGAGCTCGATGTGCTCGAACGAGGGCTTGATGCCGCCACCAGGTGGCTCAACCCGGGCGGACGTATCTGCGTCATCTCGTATCACTCGCTCGAGGACCGTATCGTAAAGAACCACTTTAAGGAGATGAGCCAGGGGTGCACGTGTCCGCCGGAGATTCCGGTGTGCGTGTGCGGCAACGTGCCGATACTCAAGGTCATCACCCGCAAACCCCTGGTTGCCCAGCCTGATGAGGTTGAGCGCAACCCTCGGGCGAGATCAGCCAAAATCCGCGTGGCGCAGCGTCTGTAGGCGCGACCGCGCGATATTGGACCTCCCGCTCGCACCATAAACGAAGCTTAAACACACTACCAACGTACTCGGGATGGGAGGCGGCATATCATGGGCTACAACACTTCAAGCGCAGCACTCGCCTATGATATGAACGCCATGCCCGCCTATCGTGAGACGCCGCAGGCCCCCGTTGCTCCCCGTGAGCAGCGCACGCCGCGCTTTGATGTCTACACGGGCGCGGGCCGTCAGGCAAACCAGGCGGTAAGCCCGGTTTTCATGAGCGTTCTTAAAACGTTTTGCATCATTGCGGCTATCTTCATGACGATCGGCGTCGCCCGCGTGGCGCTCGCCGGCGTTACGGCCCAGGTGCTCAACAGCAACGCCGAGCTTACCAACACGCTCGAAAAGGCGACCGATGAGAGCTCCGACCTGGAGGTCATGCACTCGGTCTATGGCGCCGACACGCGCATTCGCGACCTTGCGGGCGCTTATGGCATGGTGGAGCCCAGCGAGAGCGTTACACTTGACTTTTCGCAGGATGCAGCCGCGGGCGCCAACGCGACCGCGACCGCTCAGTAGCAAGACGGTAGCTGAGTATGACAAATGACTATCGCCGCGGTTCCGATAGGGGCCGCGGTTCTGGACGTCCCTCGTCGCGGGGACGTTCTGGTTATCAAGGAACGGGTCGGCAATCTTACAACGCCGGGCGGTCCCGTGGCAACGACCCGGCGTCGCGACTTCGCGGCTCGGGCGGCCCTCAAGTGCATAACACCAGGTCGCGCAAGAGTTCGCCGACCGAATGGCTCACAGGCACGCCTCTGCCTCGCCGCAAAGCCGTCATGGGATTCATTGGGCTTGGCTTGGGCTTGGGCGTCTTTCGCCTTGCCGACTATCAGGTTGTCGAAGCCGATAAACTGCGCGAGCGTGCCGATGCGCGTCGCCTGCTTGCGCAGACCCTCTATGCCAAACGTGGCACCATCTACGACCGCAACGGTAACGTGCTGGCGTCGTCGGTCGAATGTCGCAACATCGCCGTGAACCCGCAGCTTGTCGAGGACGTTGACAAGACGGTGTCGGCGCTGGTCAAGGCAACTGGAATCGATAAAAAGACCTGCCGCAAGCTCGTTGAGTCCGATGGAACCTGGGTGTATATCAAACGCCAGGTGGACGAAGACGATGCTGCGACGCTGGAGAAGAAGAACCTGCCCGGTGTGCTTTTTGAGCAGGCCATGAAGCGCGTATATCCATACGGCAATCTGGCATCGCAGGTGCTGGGTGTAGTGAATGTGGACAACGATGGCTTGACGGGTCTCGAAAAGCAATACAACAAGCTTCTGACCGGCACGAACGGTTCTCTCGTACGCGAGCGCGCGAGGGACGGCAGCTATATCGCGGGCGGTGCCTATAAAAAGGTGGCTGCGGTCGACGGCGTTGATATCGTGACGACGCTCGACGTCAATATCCAGCGTGCGGCCGAGGATGCCCTGGCAGAGGCAGTTGAGAAGACTAAGGCCAAGAACGGCTCGGCGCTGGTCACCGATCCTACGACAGGCGAGATCTTGGCAGCCTGCTCGTATCCGACTTACGACCAGACCAATCTGGAAAACGCCAAGACCGAGGATATGAACTTGCGCCTGGTCACCGACGCCTACGAGCCCGGCTCGGTCTTTAAGACGCTCGTGGCGGGCGCCGGCTTCGACTTGGGCGTCGTGCGATCGAGTACGTCGTTTGAGGTGCCGGCGAGCATCAAGGTGGGCGACGATACCGTCACCGATGCCGACAAGCGCGACTACGCCATGACCATGGATGTGCGCGAGATGATGCGCCGTTCGTCCAACGTGGGCTTTGTCCTGGTGGGGCGCAAGATCGGTGCCGATGACTTTGCCGCTTATGTGGACAAGTGGGGCATCGGTCACAGCTCTGGTGTCGATTTTCCGGGCGAGAGCCTGGGTATCGTCAAGGAGCGTGACCAGTATGACGGCGCCACGCTGGGCTCGATGAGCTTTGGACAGGCGCTGTCCGTCTCGCCGATTGAGATCGCACGCGCCGTGGGCGGCATCGCCAACGGCGGCGTGATGATGACACCGCACTTCTATAAGTCCAGCAAAGGCGACGAGAAGGACTGGGGCGAAGGCGAGCGCGCGATTTCGGAGGACGCCGCATCCCAGGTGACATCGTGCATGCAGACGGTCGTGTCCGAGGGAACGGGCGTTGGCGGCGCGGTTGACGGCTATGACGTGGCGGGTAAGACCGGTACGGCCGAACGTGCCGACGAGAACGGCGGCTACCTCAAGGAGAACTACATGTCGTCCTTTATGGGCTTTGCACCGGCACAATCGCCCAAGGTGCTGTGCTATATCACGCTCGACGGAACGCCGAGCGGCTCAGATGCCGCTGCGGTGCCGTTCCAGTCCATTATGGCCAACGCGCTCGACGTGCTGGGTATCCCGCACACGAAGTAGGGGGTTACAATCTTTGGGGCGTGGTTTGTTGTCCCATATGAGGGTGTTCACATGCCCTGCACCACGCATGTGCGGCGCTGGGATACAATACGCCGATAGCATTATTAGGTTTACAGGGGAGCTGCAATGATAGAGATCGCCGTCAACAACCTCGCGGCCGCAACAGGGGCCCGAACCGTGACGGGAGAAGCCGATCGGGTATGCCGCGGGTGCGTTATCGACTCGCGCCAGGTCGAGGAAGGGACGATTTTCGTCGCCTTTCCCGGTGAAAACGTCGACGGCAATGATTTTGCTTCCCGTGCCGTCCAGTCGGGTGCCGGCGCCGTCGTGATGACGCGTGAGCCCGAGGCCGAGCTGGTCTCGCTGGCGCAGGACAAGGGCTGTGCCATCTTGCTGACCGATGATCCCGAGGACTTTCTGCTGCGTTTGGCGCACACGTACCGTCTGGAGCTTGGCTGCCTGGTCGTTGGTATTACCGGTTCCATCGGCAAGACGACGACCAAGGACGTGCTCGCCGCCGTGCTCGCCAAGCGCTATCGTGTCTGGGCCACCAAGGGCAATTTCAATAACCTGATCGGCATGCCGCTCACGGTGCTTTCCGCTCCGGCCGATACCGAGGTCCTGGTGCTCGAGATGGGCATGAACCATTTCCACGAGATTGAGCGCCTGTCCCAGTCCACCAATCCCAACCTTGCCATCGTGAGCAAGATTGGTACCTCTCATATCGGCATTTTGGGTAGCCGCGAGAATATCGCCCGCGCTAAGGCCGAGATTGTCCAGGGTATGTGCGCCGCTGGCGACTTCTTGCCGCTGCTGGTTTTGGGCGGCGAGGACGACTTTACGCCGTTCATTCGCGATACGTTCGCCCAGCCTGCTGGTATCGACGTGATGCTGGCCGGCGTCTCGGACGATGATGAGGTCCGTGCCCGCGACATTCGTGTTGATGACGAGGGCCGTCCGGTCTTTACGCTCGATTTTGGCCAGGGTGAGACGATCGATACCATGCTTGCCATCCCCGGCGTGCAGTCCGTTCCTAATGCCGTTAAGGCCGCCGCGGTTGCCTATCGCCTGGGCGTGACGACCGAGCAGATCGATACTGCCTTTAGGGGCCTCACGATCACCGGTCACCGCCAGGAGATTAAGCGCGCCAAGAGCGGTGCCCGCGTCATTGACGATTCCTATAACGCCAGTGCCGAATCCATGGCTGCTGGCCTCGATCTGCTGTGCTCGCTTTCGTGCACGGGGTCTCGCATGGCGATCCTGGGCGAGATGGGCGAGATGGGCGATGAGGCTCCTCGCATGCATGAGCTCGTGGGCGCCTATGCCGCCGCCAAGAAGCTCGACATGCTGGCGTGCGTGGGTGGTGAGCTGGCCCAGCTTATGGCCGATGCCGCGCGCATGATGGGTATGGACGAGGACCGCATCCAGGTGTTCTCCGATTATCAGCAGGTGCTCGACCGCATGGGCGGCGCGCTTGAAAAACATGATGTTGTACTGGTCAAGGGTTCCCGCTTTGTTGAGCTCGACCGCTTTGTGGAAGGTGTGTGCTAGCCCATGTTCGGCAATCCCTCGTATCCAACGTATCAGGCTTTTTTGGGGGCTTGGCATCGCCGCTGCCATTGCGCTGCTGCTCATGCCGTGGTGGATCAAGCTGCTTAAGGTCGAGGGTATCGGCCAGCAGGTTCGTGCCGACGGCCCCAAGCGTCATTTGGTTAAGCAGGGAACGCCCACCATGGGTGGCGTTGTCATCCTCGTCGCGATCTCGCTGACCTGCCTGCTGATGGGCAAGCTCACCACCGAGCTCGTGCTCGTGCTCCTCGCCACGCTGGCGACCGGCGTGCTGGGCCTGATTGACGACCTGACCTCCGTTACGCATGGGCGCTCGCTCGGTCTGACGCCTCATGCCAAGATGATCGGTCTAACCATTATCTGTGTCACCTTTACGGTACTTGCCGTTAACTGGTGCGGCGTCGCCCCCGAGATTCGTTTTCCCGGCGGCCTGACGATTGACCTCGGTGTTCTTTCGACCACCATCTGCGGCCTTTCGTTCCCGTGGCTCTACATTGTCTTTTGCTGGCTGATGATCGCCGGTCTTTCTAATGCCGTGAACCTGACCGATGGCCTTGACGGTCTTGCTGGCGGCACCTCCATGATTGCCATGCTCGCCATGGCTACCATGGCGTTTTTTGCACGGAGACGTGAACCTGTCCATCTTCTGCACCGCGTGTGCCGGTGCCTGCTTGGGCTTTCTGTGGTTCAACTGCTATCCGGCGAGCATCTTTATGGGCGATACCGGCTCGCTTGCCCTGGGCGCCGCGTTTGCCTGCACGTCCATCATGACCAACACCGAGGTCGTCTCCCTCATCATCGGCGGCCTGTTTATCGTTGAGACCCTGTCGGTCATGATTCAGGTTGTCTACTTCCACTTTACGCACAAGCGCGTCTTCCTTATGGCGCCCATCCATCATCATTTCGAAAAGAAGGGCTGGGCCGAGACCAAGGTCGTCATCCGTTTTTGGATTATCGCTGCGGCCTTTGGTGCCGTTGGCCTTGCCCTGTTCTTCCAGTTGGGATAGTGGTCTTTCATGCCTCTTGCTGATGTCTTTAGCCTGCTCGTTTTGGGTCAGGGCAAATCCGGTCTCGATGTCGCCCGCTGGGCGCTGGCACATCCCGAGCGCGTAAGCGCCGTTACCGTGTATGGCGGCGGCACCTCTGAGCCCAATGACGCCACGCGTGCGCTCGAGGCTGCTGGTGCGTCGTTTGTCTATGGGACCGAACAGGTCGAGGGCGCCTATGACGTATGCGTGACGTGCCCGGGCATCTCGGAGTTCTCGGGCTTCTTTAAGGCCGGGCGCGAGCATGCCGCCCAGATTATGGGTGAGCCCGAGTTTGCCTATCGCCTGTCGCCCGATAACTGGATTGCCATCACGGGCACCAACGGCAAGACGACCACCACGTCGCTGACTGATTATCTGCTCAAGGCTGCCGGCGAGGCCAGCGTTGCTGTCGGCAACATCGGCGAGCCGCCGGTCAACGAGATTGACGGCCGAGCCCACAACGAGTGGTTTGTGGCTGAGCTCTCGAGCTATCAGATTGCTACGACAACCGAGCTCCACCCCCGCGTGGCGGTGCTGCTCAACATCACTCCCGACCACTTGGGCTGGCATAAGAGCCATAAGAACTACGCGCTTGCCAAGATCAAACTGTTTGACAATATGGTCGATGACGATCTGGCGGTTGTCGACGTCGAAGACGCCGGCATTCACGAGTTCGATGAGTACATCTACACGCCGGGTCGTCGCATCTGCAAGGTTGCCTTTGACGAGCCTGAGGGCGAGGATGCCGCCTTTGTGCGCGATGGCAAGATGATTGTGCGCCTGAAGGGCGTCGAGACCCCGCTCATCGCTACATCCGAGCTCAAGATCTCGGGCCATCACAATGTTATCAATGCCCTGTGCGCCGCCACGGCTGCCTTGGCGGTCGGTGCCGATGTCGATGGTGTCTGCCGCGGTCTTGCCTCGTTCCAGCCGCTCGAGCACCGCGTGGAGCCGTGTGGCGAGATTGACGGCGTGCGCTACGTCAACGATTCCAAGGCGACCAACACCGATGCGGTCGAGAAGGCACTGACGGCATTTCCCGATGACGACGTGATCTTGCTGCTCGGCGGCCACGATAAGGGCACGCCGCTCACGGACTTCGCGCGCGTCGTTATGGACAACGTGCGCTCGGTCGTCTGCTTTGGCGATGCGCGCGAGCGCTTCACCGCCGCTATGGACGAGGCCGATGTCGATGGCGATGTGGATATCGCCCAGGCGGATGACCTACGCGACGCCGTGGACGTCGCCCGTTCGCTGTCGAGCCGTGGTGACGTGATCTTACTTTCTCCTGCCTGCTCTTCGTTCGATGAGTTCTCGGGCTATGAGGAGCGCGGCCGCGTGTTTAAGGACTACGTGGCCCAGCTTGCCGCTGCAGCGAAATCACAAATGGAATAGGGGTTGCGGTGAGAGAGGAGAGCCCCCGACAAGGTACGAGGAGGCCCGACTCGGACCGTGCTTCCTCGCGGCGCAGCACACCGCGTTCCAGCCGCGGCGGGCAGTCGTTTAGCGAACGCTATATTGCCGGCGTTCCCGCCCGTATCATGCGCCCCCGTTTGATATTCATGGCCTGCTTGTTTACCTTGGTATGCTTTGGCCTGCTGATGGTGTACTCGGCGTCTTCGGTCGAGGCGCTGCACGAGAATGGCTCGGCGACGTTTTTTCTGGGTCGACAGGCCGCGTTTGCCGTGGTCGGTGTTCTGGCGCTGATTGCCATCGTGCGCGTTTTGCCGGACAGCTGGTTTGGGGAGGATGTGCTCAGGATCTTCCTCATAGGCATGATAGGGCTACTGTTTCTGGTGTTCTTGGTGGGCAGCGGCAGCCGTGGCGCCACGCGCTGGCTTAACATCGCCGGTATTCAGTTCCAGCCTTCCGAGTTTTTAAAGCCATTTGCCATTGCGTATTCGGCCATCATGCTTGATCGCTTCTTTTCGCCCGGTGGCAACATCAACGAATTCCTTCGCAAGATGGGCATCTACCTGGGCATTTCGCTCTTTCTGATCTTTATCCAGCCCGATTTCGGTACTGTCCTGATCATCCTGTTGACCCTCATGTGCATGGCGTTGTTTGCGGGTCTCGACCCCAGATTTATCATCGGCGTGCTAATCTTCGGCATTCTCGTGATCGTGATTGCGCTTGTCGCAGAGCCGTACCGTATGGTGCGTATTCAGGTTGCCTTGAACCCTTGGGCCGACGAGTATGGTGACGGCTATCAGGCCACGCTTGCCATTATGGCCTTTGCCTCGGGCGGTCTGTTCGGCCGTGGCATCGGCAACTCAACCATGAAGTACTCGTATCTGCCCGAGGCGCACAATGACTACATCCTGGCCATCATTGGCGAGGAAGTCGGTTTTGTCGGAACCGTGCTGTTCTTCTTGGTGTTTGCGATGCTGATCTACTCGGCGTTTCGCATTGCCGAGCAGGCGACCGATCGCCGGGGCGCGCTTATGGCGTCTGGCTCCGCGGTCATTCTCGCAGTGCAGTTTTTGATTAACGCGCTGGGCATCCTCAACGTGTTTCCCATGACGGGCAAACCGTTGCCGTTTATTAGCTACGGCGGTTCGTCGATTATTGTGTCGCTCATGCTTGCCGGGTTGATCCTGCGCGTTTCGTACGAGAGCGCCCGCCGCGATGAGTATGACCGCCGCCGCGAGAGCTTTGCCGTTATGGATGAGAGTACCGCCGGCGTGCCCCACGTGCGCGGCGAGCGATCTTCGCGTAACGGTTTTACCGTCCTGGATGGCTCTGCGACCGAGCCGGCAGCCCGCCCGCGTCAGCGAACGGCGCCGCAAGGTCGTCCTCAGCGCCCCAGCCCTCGCAACGCGGGCGGCGGATATAATCGAATCGATTTGAACTCGGACCCGTCGGCGCGTCTGCGTACCGACGACCAGGGACCGCGTGTACGAAGGGACTACCATGACCGATAAAATGACCGTTGCTATTGCAGCCGGCGGCACGGCCGGGCACATCAACCCCGCGCTCGCCTTGGCCGAAGAGCTGCGTGACCGTGGCCACCACGTTGTGTTCGTGGGCCAGTCGCGCAAGCTCGAGGGTCGTCTGGTCCCCGAGGCTGGGTTTGATTTTGTGCCCATTACGGTCACGGGCTTCGACCGCTCCCGTCCTTGGACGGCGCTGACCTCGCTGTGGCGTGTCAACAAAGCCAAGCGTGCGCTCGCCAGTCATTTCTCAAAGGTCGGCAAGCCCGATGCCGCCATTGGTTTTGGTGCCTATGTCGAGGTTCCGCTGCTGGGGTGGTGCAAGGGCGCGGGCGTTCCGTATCTGCTGCATGAGCAGAACTCTGTTCCGGGCTTGGCCAACAAGATGATGAACTCCCACGCCGCCCGCGTGTGCATCTCGGTGCCGGCAGCGCGTTCGGTCTTTGAGCGCGAAGGTGACCCTGACCACGTGCTCATGACCGGCAACCCCGTACGTCGCTCGGTGATCGAGGGCGATCGCGCTCGCGGCCGCAAGGCACTTGGCGTTCCCGAGGACGCTACGCTGCTGCTCGTCTTTGGCGGTTCACTTGGCGCCCAGCACCTCAACGAGCGTGTGGCTTCGCTCAAAAACGAGCTGCTTTCGCGCAAGAACCTCTATGTGTTGCATTCGACGGGTGCCGACGGCTTTGAGGAGACCGAGCGCGCTTTGGCGCTGACGCCCGAGGAGGCGAAGCGTTACCGCGTCCAGCCTTACATCGACAACATGGGCGATATGCTGGCTGCTGCCGATTTGGTGCTCTCGCGTTCGGGCGCATCGAGCGTGGCCGAGATCGCTGCACTCGCCGTGCCTTCGGTGCTCGTGCCGTACCCGCATGCGACGGCCGACCACCAAACCACCAATGCCCGTTATCTGGTCGACGCTGGGGCCGGCGTGCTCTGCGCCGATGCCGATATCGACGGTTCTGCCTTTGCCGATGAACTGCTGCACCTGGTCGATGACGCGGCGGCGCGCGACGCCATGCGTCAGGCGGCGCGTGGTCTGGCTCAGGATAGGGCCGCCGCTCTTCTGGCGGATGCGGTAGAGGGTTTGCGTTAGTTAGACGGGATATCGTCGGTCGCCCTCGCGCTGATGCGGTAGGTGCGGTACAGTTAACGGGTTACAGGCAGTGTTTACGCAAGGAGTACACGAGCACATGGCTGATTCCCAGACTGCAACCTCCGCGCCCGAGTTTAAGAGCGCCCACTTTATCGGTATCGGCGGCGCCGGCATGAGCGGCATCGCCCTCGTTCTGCACGAGCGCGGTTATGCCGTTACCGGCTCCGACCTTAAGACGTCACGTTATATCCGCCAGCTTACCCGCGCTGGTGTGAAGGTGCATGTGGGCCATGAGGCCGCCACGATCGACGAGGTCAAGCCCGACGTGGTTGTTGTCTCCACCGCTATTCCGGAGTCCAACCCTGAACTCGTGCGCGCTCGCGAGCTTGGTATTCCCGTGTGGCCCCGTGCCAAGATGCTCTCTGCTTTGGGCCACGGCTACACCACCGTCGCTGTTGCCGGCACGCATGGCAAGACCACCACGTCTTCGATGTGCGCCACCATGCTCGACCGCATGGGCCTGGATCCGAGCTTCTTGATCGGCGGCATCGTCGAGGGCTATGACACGAACGGCAAGAACGGCTCGGGCGACTACTTTGTCGCCGAGGCCGACGAGTCCGACAGCTCCTTCCTGTTCCTGAACCCCAACGTGGTCATTGTGACCAACGTCGAGGCCGACCACCTCGATCACTACTCGGGTATCGAGGAGATCGAGGCAACTTTCGCCAAATTCATGAGCTTGGTGGGCGAGGACGGCACCGTCATCGTCTGCGGTGAGGACCCGCATCTGGTCGAGCTCGCCAAGTCGACGGGCCGTCACGTGCTTTCCTACGGCTTTGCCGAGAGCAACGACATCGTCTGCATGCACCCGGATGTCAAGGGCATCCAGAGCGACTTTATCGTTCGCTTTGAGGACGGCACTGAGCACGCTGTGGAGATCAAGAGCAATCCCGGTCGCCACAACATGCTCAACGCCACGGCGGTGCTCACCGTCGCCCATGTCCTGGGCCTTGACATCGACGCCGCCGCCAAGGCGCTCTCGAGCTTTGAGGGCGTCCGCCGTCGCTTTACCCACGTGGGCGATATCGATGGCATCACCGTGGTCGATGATTACGGCCATCACCCCACCGAGATCAAGGCGACGCTTGCTGCTGCTTCGTCGCTGGGCTACAAGCACGTCGACGTCGTGTTCCAGCCGCACCGCTATTCGCGCCTGCAGGCCCTGTGCGACGACTTTGCCGATGCATTTGCCAATGCCGATAAACTGCTGCTGATTGATGTGTTCTCGGCTGGCGAGATGCCCATTCCGGGTGTCACCTCTAAGATGCTCGCCGATACCGTGCGCGCCAAGCATCCTGGCAAGGAGGTCGTGTATTGCTCCAGCCGTCTTGAGCTCAATCAGGAGCTCGAGCAGATGGTGGGCGAGGGCGACCTGCTGCTCACCATGGGTGCCGGTGACGTTACGACCGTCGGCCCCGAGTTCATTGAGTATCTGACTGCCAAGAAAGACGCTTAAGTCTAATGGGTCTGTTTAACGCCGTCATGGCGCTCTCGGGCATGATCGACACGGATGTGATCGAGGACGAGCGCCTTGCGCGTCATACGAGCTATCGTATCGGCGGCAAGGCCGACCTCTTTGTGACGTGCCATAGCTATCATGCCCTTCGCCGCGCCGTGGCGGTGCTCGATCGCGAGCAGGTGCCGTGGGTCATCATCGGCAAGGGCTCCAATCTGCTGGTTGCCGATGGCGGTTATCGCGGTGCCGTCATTTCGCTCGGACGTGAGTTTCAGCGCACGGTTGTTGCCGATGACGGTTGTACGCTGACGGTCGGTGCGGGCGTGATGTTTGCGCGCCTGGTCAACGATGCCCTGTCGCGTAGCCTCTCGGGCCTTGAGTTTGCCGTTGGCATCCCTGGGTCGGTCGGCGGTGCGATATCTATGAATGCCGGCACACGGACCGAGTGGATTGGCTTGCTGGTTGAGGATGTCGTAACGTTTGACCCGGCATCCGGTATCAAGCATTATGCGGGGTCCGAGATCACTTGGGGCTACCGCGAATGTAGCCTTCCCCGCAATGAGATCATCCTCGAGTGCGTGCTCAAACTTAAACCGGCGCCCAAGGCCGACATTCGCGAGCGCATGGAGCGGTACCTGACGAGGCGCAAGCGTACGCAGCCCATGGGTCGCGCATCCTGCGGGTCGGTCTTTCGCAACCCGCCCGATGCGAGTGTGGGCAAGCTTATCGAGGATTGTGGATTAAAGGGTTTTTTCGATTGGCGGCGCGGAAGTTTCGCCCGTTCACGCTAATTTTATCGTTAATAACGGAACTGCCTCGGCCGATGACGTTGCCGCGGTTATCAGACATGTGCACGGAAAGGTGAGGGAGGCGTATGGCATCGAGCTCAGACCGGAAGTTAAATTCCTCGGCTTCTAGAGCATCGAAACCCACCTTCCGCCGCGCCGGAGGGCGTTCCGGCGCGCCTGCCAAACCTCAACGCAATACCGTCGCGCACTCTAAGCTTGTCGGGCATGCTCGACAGACCAGTCGTCCGGTTGTCGGCTCGCAGCTCGGCAATCGTCCGGCCGCAAAAAAGTCCTCGCGTCCCTCGCTGACGTCAAAGCCTGTTATGGGCGCCAAGCCTGCCCGTCCCATGGCAACTCCTAAGCCCTCGACGGGAACTAAGGCGGCGCGTCCGGGTCGCACGCTTGGCGCATCGAAACCGCGCTCGCTGACATCGGTGCCGGCTACCGCCAAGAAGCCTTCGGGTAAAAAAGGCGTCAACCCGTTGTCTTCACTTGGGGCGATGGCAAATAAAACGTCAGACGCCGCTTCTCTCGTTACAGGCAAAGGCAAAATCGTGGGCGGCGTTCTGGCCGTCTTGGCCGTGCTCGTCGTCGTTGCTGTCGTGGTGATCAACTCTGGATTGTTTACCGCCACTGATATTCAGATTCAAGGCAGCGAGCATGTGACGAAGCACGATGCTATCCAGCTGATCGATTTGCCCGAGGGAACGTCGCTTTTTAACGTCGATCCCGACCAGATTACCGAGGACCTCAAGCAGAACCCGTGGGTCTCGGGCGTGGATGTCCAGCGCCAGTTCCCACATACGCTCATCATTACGCCGATGGAGCGCAAGGTCATTGCAATTGCCTATATCAGCTCCGATGACCTTGCCTGGGCCATCGGGGATGATGACACCTGGATCGCCCCGCTGTCGACGTCGGTCGAAGTGGATGACCAGGGCAACGTCATCACGACGGGGCAGGGCTCAAATACCCTGACCGGCATTGATGCCGCGCTGGCGCTCGCTAAGCACTATGGCGCGGTGTTGTTGACTGATGTCTCGGCGGATGTCGCTCCGGTTTCCGGCCAGGCAGTGAGCTCCAAGGCCGTTAAGGCTGGCTTGGATTATGTGCGTGGTTTTTCGAGCGAGTTCTTGGGACAAGTCAAGGATATTTCCACGCCTTCGGTCGAAGCCATCTCGGCAAACCTCAATAACGGCATTGAGGTGTCGCTGGGCGATTCGAACGATATCGTCAAGAAGGAGCGCGTAGTCACCAAGCTGCTTTCGCAGGTAGAGGGCGTAACGTATATCAATGTGCGCTCTCCGGGTAACTATACATTTAGGAACGCTCCGACCTCGTAGCGCTGGTTGATGCTTTGTTGAGGGGCCATACCACGCCGTTTATCTGGTTTGTTTGGTTTTCACGGTCAATTATTTGACTGATACGTTCATAATGTGCAAACATAATACGGTTTACCTTTGCATTTACTTTCAACCTGAAGGTTAATGTGCGCAGGGGTCGACCCATGCTATGGCTATAACCTTTGTTCGGAGGACCGACATGCACGAGACAGAGATCAACAACTACCTTGCCGTCATTAAGGTGGTCGGCGTCGGCGGCGGCGGTACCAACGCGGTCAATCGAATGATCGAAGAGGGCATCCGCGGCGTCGAGTTTGTTGCCATCAACACCGATGCTCAGGCACTCGCGATCTCTGATGCCGATATCAAGGTGCACATCGGCACCGACCTTACCCGCGGCCTGGGCGCCGGCGCCAACCCCGAGGTTGGCCGCAAGGCTGCCGATGAGTCCCGCGACGACATTGCCGAGGCGCTCGCTGGTGCCGACATGGTGTTCATCACCTGCGGCGAGGGCGGTGGCACCGGTACCGGCGCTGCTCCCATCGTTGCCGATATCGCGATGAACGAGGTCGGTGCGCTGACCGTCGCCGTCGTGACCAAGCCCTTCACCTTCGAGGGCCGCAAGCGCAAGAAGAGCGCCGAGGAGGGCATTAAGACCCTCTCCGATTGCGTCGACACCATGATAGTCATCCCTAACGATAAGCTGCTCGACATCGCCGAGAAGAAGACCACCATGCTCGAGGCCTTCGCGATTGCCGATGGCGTCCTTTCCCAGGGCACCCAGGGCATCACCGACCTCATCACCGTCCCCGGTATCATCAACCTGGACTTCGCCGATGTTAAGACCATCATGAAGCAGGCCGGTACCGCCATGATGGGTATCGGTACCTCTTCTGGGGACACCCGTGCCGTCGACGCTGCCCAGCAGGCCATCTCCAGCCCGCTGCTCGAGAGCTCCATCGATGGTGCCACGCGCGTGCTGCTCTCCATCGCCGGTTCCAAGGACCTGGGCATCCAGGAGATCAGCGACGCCGCCGACGTTGTCGCCAACGCCGTCGACCCCGAGGCCAACATCATCTTCGGTACCGTTGTCGACGAGTCCCTGGGCGATCAGGTGCGTATCACCGTCATCGCTACGGGCTTCTCCGACTCCAACGTCAACCGTCAGGACGAGCTCTTTGCTGCTCAGCAGTCTCAGAGCAAGGCCGCTGCCTCCGCTGAGCCGCAGCGCACCGCTCCTGCCACGAGCCCGGCTCAGGCCGCTCCGACCCGCAACGTCGGTGGCACCGAGCTTCCTAACTTCGGCAACGATCAGTTCGAGCTTCCCGACTTCCTGAAGCGCGGTAGCTTCTAAGTCGTTCTTTGCATTGTTGTGCGCAGGGGCGTGTCCGTATGGACGCGCCCTTTTTATTTCGACTTTGTAAACTAGAACCTCCAATCTCTTTACGTTCCCTTTACGATTGCCTCCAGCGCAGCAGGTATCCTTTTAGAGAAGTATGACAGCCGTATAAACGCGGACTGCGCGGCGATGCCGCGGTACTTGTGTTATTAGGAGGCTTTAGTATGGCAGCACGTGCGGACAAAGTTTCGCGTGTCGACCATGATGGAGTTACGTTGGTGGAGGGCGCGACATCCGATGTTCGCTTTGCCTTCACCGAGCGCGCCGGTGGCGTTTCCGAAGATGCGTACTCCTCACTCAACTTGGGCTCGCATGTTGGCGATGACCCCTTTGCTGTTCAAGAAAATCGTCGTCGCGCGCTCGAGGCTATGGGTGCCGCCGAGTGCGAGCACAACCTGCTCATTCCCAATCAGGTCCATGGTGACCATATCGTTGCGGTGGCCTCGAACGGCGCCGATGACCTTGAGGACGTCCGCGAGCAGATTGCTGAGGGCTGCGATGCCATCGTCTGTACGGCGCGTAACGTGCCCGTGCTGCTCTGCTTTGCCGACTGCGTTCCCGTGGTGCTGGTGGCCCCTGGCGGATTTGCCGTGGTGCACTCCGGTTGGAAGGGCACGATTGCACGTATTTCTGCCAAGGCGTGCCAGGCGCTTTGCGATGCTGCCGGCTGCGATGCGAGCGACGTTTCCGCCTATATTGGCCCCCATATCTTGGGTGACGAATATGAGGTATCCCAGGAACTCATGGATCGCTTTGCCGCCGAGTTCTCTTGCATCGATGCGAATACCTCTCGCATGCTTGATCTTTCCGCTGCCATTCGCGAGGCGCTGGTAGATGTCGGTGTCGACGCGGATAATATCGTGGATACCCAGCTTTCGACCATGCGTCAGAACGACCGCTTTTATTCCTACCGTAACGAGGACGGCACCTGTGGGCGCCATGCTGCGATCGGCGTGATGCTATGAGAAAGATCGTATCGGTTCTGAGCGCCGCTGTGCTTACGCTTACGCTGTGCGCCTGTTCTTCGGGATCTTCGACCTCTTCCATTACCGTGGCCGGCTCCACGACCTGCCTTCCTATCGCCGAGATTGCGGCCGAGGGCTTTAAGGAGGAGACCGGCATCGACGTGCTCGTTTCCGGTTTGGGTTCTTCCGCTGGGATCGAGGCCGTCAGCGCCGGCACGGCCGATATCGCCAGCTCCTCCCGTGGACTCAATGCCGACGAACAGGATCTGGGCCTGACTCCCATCGTCATTGCCCACGACGGTATCGCGGTCATCGTGAACGACGACAACCCCGTCGATAACCTCTCGACCGAGCAGCTCCGCGATATCTACGCCGGCAAGATTACCAATTGGAAAGAGGTCGGTGGCGAGGACCTGAGGATTCAGGTCATCAACCGAGACGAGGCGTCCGGTACGCGCGAGGCCTTCCGTACCATCGTGATGGATGGCACGCCGTTCGATCGCCGCTCGGCTGTTCTTTCGGGTACGGGCCAGGTGCGCGACGTGGTATCTCGTTCGCGTGGGGCCATCGGCTACATTTCGCTGGGCTTCGTCGATAGCCTCAACGCCAAGACCTCGGTCAAGGCCGTCTCGGTCAATCATGTTGAGGCGTCCGAGAAGACGGTCGCGAGTGGCGGCTATCCCATCTCGCGCGACCTTTACTTCTTTGTGAAGGGTGTGCCTTCGCAGCAGGCGCAGGATTACATCGACTATGTGACGTCCGAAAAGATGGACAAGCAGATTCGCGAGGCGGGCTTTATTCCCGTCACCAACGACGAGAAGGGGAGTGAGTAGCATGGAAGCACAGGAAAACTCCCAGACTGAGCAGAATGTTCAGACGCCCAAGAAGCGCGAGCTGGCGCTCGTATCGCGCAGTACCTATATCAAGGAGAAGGCGCTGCAGTGGATCTTCTTTGCCTGCGCGTTCTTGGCGGTCGTTACCGTCATCCTGATTTTTGTCTTTACCACGTACTCGGCGCTGCCCGTCTTTACTGACATCGGTCTGGCTGACTTCTTTAGCTTTACGTGGGCGCCTTCCGAGGGCCACTACGGCATCTTGTCGCTGCTTGCCGGCTCGGGTCTGGTGACCGTCGGTGCGCTCGCCATGGGCGTGCCGCTGGGCGTGGGTACGGCCGTTTACCTGGTCGAGATTGCCAGCAAGCGCGTGCGCAAGCTCATCAGCCCCGCCGTTGACCTGCTGGCGGGCATACCCTCCATCATCTACGGCTTCTTTGGCATGATCATCATCCGCCCGTTTATCGCACAACTGACCGGCGGCCTTGGTTTTGGTGCGCTGACGGCGTGGTTTGTGCTCGCCATCATGATCGTCCCTACCATCACCACGCTCACCATCGATGCTCTCAATTCCATTCCCATGGGCATTCGCGAGGCATCGTATGCCATGGGCGCCACAAAGTGGCAGACCATCTATAAGGTCGTGCTACCTGCCGCGAAGCTGGGTATCGTTGATGCCATCGTGCTGGGTATGGGCCGTGCCATCGGCGAGACCATGGCCGTGCTCATGGTCGTAGGTAACGCCCCGGTTATTCCCGACAGCATTGCGAGCCCCATCTCGACGCTCACGAGCCAGATTGCGCTCGACATGAGCTATTCCTCGGGTCTGCACCGCTCGGCGCTGTTCGGCATGGGTGTGGTCCTGTTTATCATCTCCGCCACGCTGGTGGGTATCGTCCGTCTGATTTCCAAGAAGAAGAGGGGGTAGGCTATGTCCGATTCCGTTGACACGACGGTCGATACGACCTCGTCGCGCGAGCGCATCAAGCGTGCCCTTTCCCACGGCAAGAAGGGCCGCATCAACAAGGACCTGTCCAACAAGATCATGCTTGGCGTGTTTCGTGCCGCTGCCTACATCACCACGCTGGTGCTGGTCGCTATCATCGCCTACGTGGTCATCAACGGCCTGCCACACATCTCGCTCGACTTTATCTTCGGTTGGCCCCAGGGCGTCAACGCCGAGGGCGGAATTTGGCCCACGATCGTCTCGACCGTCTACGTGACGGCGCTCGCCATGCTTATCTGCACGCCGATCGCTGTGCTGGCAGCCGTCTATCTGGCCGAGTACGCCAAGCAGGGCAAGGTCGTCGAGCTCATTCGCTACGCTGCTGACGCTTTGGCCTCGGTGCCCTCCATCGTTATGGGCCTGTTTGGCTACGCCTTGTTTGTCGAGGCTATGGGCCTGGGCCTTTCGATGGTCTCGGCCGCTCTGGCGCTCGCGCTCTTGATGCTTCCCATCGTCATGCGCACCACCGAAGAAGCCATTCGCGCCGTTCCGCGCTATATCCGTTGGGGCGCGTACGGCCTGGGCGCTACCAAGTGGCAGGTCGTCTCCAAGATCGTGCTTCCTTCGGCCTTTGGCCGCATTGCCACGGGCATCGTCCTTGCCATCGGCCGTGCCATCGGCGAGACCGCCGTGGTGCTCTACACCATGGGCCAGGCCATCAATCTACCTATTTCGCCGCTCGATTCCGGTCGTCCCATGACCGTTCACCTGTACCTGCTTGCCAACGACGGCATCAACATGAACGCAGCCTACGGCACTGCGCTCTTGCTGATGGTGATCATTTTGGCCTTCAACCTGTTTGCGCGCTTCCTGTCGCGTAAGCGTCGCTAGTTAAGGAGTCCCATGTCCGTTTATCAGTCCGCTCCCGCGTTGGAGCAAGCGGCCATTACGGCCAAGGATTTCAACTTTTGGTACGGTGACTTTCATGCGCTGACGGGGCTTGACCTCAACATCGCCAAAAAGCGCCATCACCTCCTTCATTGGCCCTTCGGGCTGCGGCAAGTCGACGTTTTTTCGCGCTGCATCAACCGCATGAATGACCTGATCGAGGGTACGCGCGTCGAGGGCACCATGACGCTCGACGGCAACGATATCTATGCCGAGGGTGTCGACCCGGTCGACCTCCGTCGCCGCGTGGGCATGATCTTTCAGCAGCCCAATCCGTTTCCCAAATCCATCTACGAGAATGTCGCCTTTGGCCCTCGTCTGCAGGGCGTGACTAGCAAAAGTGACCTCGATGACATCGTGGAAGAATCGCTCAAGCGCGCCAACCTCTGGAAAGAGGTATCCAATCAGCTCAACAAGGATGGTTTGGCGCTCTCGGGCGGTCAGCAGCAGCGTCTGTGCATCGCGCGCGTGCTTGCGGTGCAACCCGATGTCCTTCTGATGGACGAGCCCTGCTCCGCCATCGACCCCACGTCCGTCTCTAAGGTCGAGGATTTGATGGCCGAGCTGGCGCCCGAGATGACGATCATCATCGTCACGCATTCAATGCAGCAGGCAGCTCGCATTAGCGACTACACCGCATTCTTCTTGCAGGAAGTTGCCGGCGAGCCCGCTACGCTCATCGAGTATGGTCAAACCGACGCGATCTTCACCAGCCCGGTGGACTCGCGGACGGAAGACTATATCACCGGCCGCTTTGGCTGATCGGTGCGACTAGTCCCAAGCCGATCGGACCTGGTCCGGTGCGTATTCACTGTGCGGGCGGCATGACCGCACCCAACTGATTGGAGTGAACCATGCGCAAACTGTTTTCCCGTCAGCTCATCGAGGCCCGCCACGAGATGCTGAGCATCTACGAGGCCGTCGATCTGGCCCTCCACGATGCCGTGAGGGCCTATGTTACCGACGACCGCAAGCTCGCCACCAAGACCAAGAAGCGCACGCTTTCGGTTGACGCACGCTGCGCCAACCTGGAGGCCGTCTGCTACAACCTGATTGCCACGCAGTCACCGGTCGCCTCCGACTTCCGCTTGCTGCAGACGATCATCTACGTCGACTTTAACCTGCAGCGCATGACCGATAAGGTTCGCCAGATTTGCCGCGCCACGCGTCATATGATCAAGGCCGACATCTCGCTGCCCAAGGAGCTTGTCGGCACGGTCGAGGCCGAGGCTGAGGCCGTCTACCAGGTGCTGGGCTCTTCGCTTTCCGCGCTCGTCACCAACGACATGTCCATCATCTGCAACTTGGCCGTCGAGGACGAGCCAGTGCACGCCGCCTACGAGAAGTTCTTCCGCACCTTTAACCGCATGGACACGGGCGATTTTATGGACGACGACAGCAACTATGACGACCTGCGCCGCGCCATCATGGTATCGCGCTATCTCGATCGCATCGCCTCGATTTCCATCGATGCCGCCTGCCGTCTGACCTTCCTGTTGACCGGACAGCGTATGACTGCCGGTGATATCGCCTGCACTGATGAGGATGAGCTCGAGAGCATGCGCGTGCCTTCGGGCGAGGGTGTTATCATGAGGCCCGCCGTCGATGCACGCTACGTTGCCAAGGTGCCCGTTAACGAGGTCAGCGAGGGTCTTCGCTACCTGCTCGATCATCTTGAGGATGAGGACGATGGCGAGGACGACGAGGAGTAAGTAACCCCGTTCGTCGAAAGATTGTAAATACCTAAGTGAGCGCGGCCTTGCACATGCGGGGCCGCGCTCTTGCGTTAGCATGGGACTACTTGTTTGGCTGTCAGCGGAGGCGATTGGCAATGGATAACTATTTGGACTTGATGCGCGCTCGCCGCGAGCAGATTCTGGAACGTTTTTATGCGGCGCTCGATCGCGCGGGCCGTCCCCACGACGCCGCGAGCCTCATTGCCGTGTCCAAGACCGTTGGTGTCGATGAGACCGTTGCCGCTATCCAGGCGGGGTATCGCCATTTTGCCGAGAACCGCCCGCAGGAGCTGGTTCGCAAGCTCACGGGTCTGGCGGAGCATCCGGAGCTGCCCGAGGTGCGCTTCGATATGATCGGCAACCTGCAGACCAATAAGATCAATGCGGTGCTGGGCTCAGCCGAGCTGATTCACTCGGTGGGTTCGCTGCATCTGGCGCAGGCGATCTCGAGCCGTGCTGTTCGCAAGATTGAGGCAGGCGAGCTCGTCGGCCCCCAGCGTGTGCTCATTGAGGTCAATGTGAGTGGTGAGGAGTCGAAGGGAGGCTTTTCACCCGATGAGATTCGCGCCGCCGCGGGTGAGCTTGCAGAACTTGAGGGAATTTGCGTACAGGGGCTTATGACTATGGCGCCCCGGGGGAATAAGGATGTGGCACGCCGCACCTTTGCGGGGCTTCGTGAGCTGAGGGATGAGCTGGAGGCGGCGCATCCCGATTTGAACCTGCCTGAGCTTTCCTGCGGTATGAGCGAGGACTTTGAGTCTGCCCTTGAGGAGGGCTCTACGCTCGTTCGCCTGGGCAGGGTAGTATTTAGCCCGGAGTTTGCAGTAAAATAAGGCTCTGAAGTGCGCACTGATTATCGGGGCGCCTGCACTAAACCGCGAGAGGACACAACCATGGGCTTCCTTGACGAGATTAAAAATAAGATGCACCTGGGCGGCCAGCAGGGTTACGACCAGGGTTATGGCCAGGACGACGACTACGGCTACGATGACGGCTACGACGATGGCTATCAGAACAACGGCTACAGTGGTGCTTCGGGCGAGGGCTTCTACACCCAAGACGAGCCGAGCAACGGCCTGCTTGGCCAGACGCGCCGCGGTGAAGCTGAGTCGGTTGCCGTGTATACGCGCTCCGGTCAGCTGGTCGGCGATGACTCCCGCCATGCCACGACGTATAACCCGCCTTCGCGCTCGCAGGACAGTGTTGCGAGCGGTTATCGTCCTGGTGCCTATGACACGCCGTCGAGCTACGCCGAGAATACCCGCGCCCGTGCCGCCGCTGCACCCGCGCCTGCACCGAGCGATGCCTCGGCCTATGCGAGCAATATCATCAACGCCACGCCGCAGCTGCCGGCCTATGTCCTGCGCCCCGAGAGCTATGACGACGTGGAGACCGTGGTGCGCCGCGTTCGCACCAAGCAGCCTGTCGCACTGAATTTTTGTGGGCGTACGCACCGAAGTTGCCAAGCGCGTCTTGGACTTCTCTTACGGCTTTGCCTGCGGTCTGGGTGCCACGGTCAAGGAGGTGGGCGACCGCGTGTTCATGGTGCTGCCCGCCGGTTGCGAGGTCAAAGATTCCGATCTCAAGAAGCTTCGTGCCGACGGCTACCTTAAGTAAAGACAAGACGAGGAGATTCCCATCAACATCTACACTATCGTCCAGCTGGTCAACACGCTGTTCAACTTCTATTCCACGCTCATTGTCGTCTACTGCTTTATGACGTGGATTCCCATGAAGCAGGGTGGTTTGCTTCAGGATATTGCCGCGGTGCTTGATAGCGTGTGCGGTCCGTGGCTCAACCTGTTCCGTCGTTTCATCCCGCCGATGGGCGGTATCGATTTTTCGCCGGTCGTTGCGATTATTGCGTTGCAGTTGGTGCAGAGGCTGGTTCTGCAGCTTCTTATAGGTATACTCGTGTAGAACTGACTTAGTAACTTACGTCGGGCGTGTAGCGCCGAGGCGATGAAAAAGGAGACTTGTTATGGCTATTACCCCTGCAGACATCCAGGCTCAGACTTTCTCTGAGGCCAAGCGTGGCTACGATCCTGCTGAGGTCGACGTCTTCTTGGAGACGCTGTCCTCCGAGGTTGACGCTATGCTCGCTAAGATCGTCGACCTTAAGGGTCGTCTGACTGCTACCGAGCAGCAGCTTGCCGATGCGCAGGCTCAGCTTGCCCAAGCTCAGGATGCCACCGCCCAGGCCGTTCCTGCCGCCCCCGTGACTGTTCCCGCCCCTGACTTCTCCGCTCAGGAGCGCCAGATTTCCGCTGCCCTGATCGCTGCCCAGCAGACCGCTGAGACCATCGTCAACGATGCCAACGAGAACGCTGAGCGTATCCGCAACGAGGCTGACGCCAAGGCCCGCGAGGTTATCCGCCAGGCTCTGACCGAGAAGCAGGCCGAGCTCGAGGAGATCGATCGTCTCAAGGCTTCTCGTGAGGAGTTCAAGGCCGAGTACCTCAAGCTCATCCAGCACTTCATGGACGATGCCCAGAATTCCTTCCCGGCCGATCTGATGGCCTCCACGCCGGTCGGTTCTGCCGCTTCTCCTGCAGTGACTGTTCCCGCCGAGCCGCTGCCCGTCGCTGACCCGGTTGTCCCCGTGGCCGATCCCTTCGCCCCGATCGACAACTTTGCTGCCGACGACCTGGACTAACATTCGGCCTACAATTTAGTGCCTAGAAAGGACCCGCAGCTTGCGGGTCCATTTTTTATGACTGTGCAGGGGCGCGCAACATAAAAAACCGAGCCCTGCACATTGTGGCGCAGAACTCGGCGAATGGGTGAGCGGTAAAAGGTAGGTTTTAGGGCATGTCCCAAAACCTACTTGAGGAGGAAGTCGGAGAGGGGAATGGTACGGGCCTCGCGATGCTCGGGATCGGCGATGTGGTCGGCAGGATATCCACAGACGAGCATGTGATAGGGATAGACGCCCTTGGGCAGATTGAACTGCTCCTGTGCCACCTCAGGCTTAAAATGGCATACCCAGCACGTTCCCAGGCCCTGCTCGGTGGCCTCCATCATCATCTGATCACACACGATGGACGTATCGATTTCGCTGGAATTCATCTGATCATACGGGCGCACCCAAGCATCATCGGTAACGCTGCAAATAAGGAAGATGAGCGGAGCGCCAAAGATAGATCCATCACGAGCAAACCGAGGCTGACAAGCAGCAGCCTTCTCCAGAAGCTCAGGCGTATCCAACACCATCACACGGGTTGGATGATTATTACAAGCAGAAGGAGCAATGCGCCCCGCCTCAACAATGGCATCCACCACCGACCGCCCAACAGAACGGTCCTCAAACTCGCGACAAGAATACCGAGACCGAGCCAGATCCAAATAAGACATACAAGCCCTCCAACAATTTAATAACGAAATAAAAGATAACCAAAGGTTACCCAGAGCAACATCCAGCCAAACGCTCAGCGCTGCCCAAAGTCATGACTGATGCCAAAGGCGCTTTCAACCAAAGCCACCGTGCATTCCGCCTATTAGCCAAGGTTCCCAATGGTGGTACGCAAGGCGAAGGCCCGACACCTATTTACTTTCGAACGACTCTGCCGTGCAGCCGGAGTGAGAAAGCAAATAGGTGCCGGGCCTTCGCCGGTGGGATGCGTACCGCTAATTAACTGTTCTTCATGACAATCGAATCCACAACATCGGCCACATTCTCGCAGCAGTCGGCGCAGTACTCCAGGAAGGCGTAGACGTCACGCCAAGCGATGACCTCGAGCGGATCCTTGCCGTTAACGTGCAGGTTGCGCATGGCGTTGATGTAGAGCTCGTCGGCCTCGGACTCGATGGTGTTGATCTGGATGACCAGCTCGCGCAGCGTTTTGGACTTGCGGTAGTTGGGAAGCTCGACCATCAGGTCTTTCATGGCGCGGCAGGCGTCAGTCACCTTGTGGGCGATGACGATGGCGTCGGGATGGATGCTCTGAATGTTGGTGAAGTAGACGCGCTGCACGACGCCCTCAATACGGTCGAGCACGGTGTCGAGCGCGCAGCTCATCAGATCCAGATCCTCGCGCTCGAGCGGGGTGATAAAGGCGGTGAGCAGGGCGTCTTCGAGCTCGTGGTGCTTCTTGTCTGCCGCATGCTCAATCGCATGCATCTTATTGAGCATGTCGTGAATCTGCGCGGGATCGAAGTTCTCAAAAATCTGGGTAAGCAGCTCGGCGGCCTGGACGGCGAGGTCGGCGCAGGCGACGTAGTTGTCAAAGTAGAACGAATCGGGTTTCTTAGCCATGGGTGGGTCCTTTCGAGGCGAAGACGGGTGGGCGAAGTGTTGCGGTCCAGATGGACGTTCGGTTTGACTAGAGGAACATCATGAACAGCTTGGCCATGACAAAGCTGATGAGTCCGCAGGCGGGGAAGGTGAAGAACCAGGTGAACATCATGTCCTTAACGACGCCGAAGTTGATGGCCGAGAGGCGCTTGACGGCACCGACGCCCATGATGGCGCAGGTCTTGATGTGTGTGGAGGACACGGGGATGCCGGTAAGGGTGGCAAGCAGCAGGTTCGCGGCGCCCGCGAGGTCGGCGGAGAAGCCCTGATACTTCTCGAGCTTAACCATGCTCTGGCCGACGGACTTTATGATGCGCTCGCCGCCGACGCTGGTGCCGATACCCATGGTGGCCGAGCACAGCAGCATAATCCAGATGGGGATGCCGGCATCGCCGACGCTGGTCTGGCCGTTTGCGAAGGCCACGCCTAAAAAGAGCACGCCGATGAACTTCTGTCCATCCTGCGCGCCGTGCATAAAGCTCATGGCCGCAGCGCTCGCGATCTGAGCGTATTTAAAGAAGACATTGGCACGTCGCCTGTTGGCGGCGGCGAAAAGAACCGAGACGAGTTTGCACAGGACCCAGCCCATGACAAAGCCCAGGCCGATGGAGAGCGCCAGGCCGTAGATGACCTTCATCCACTCGTGGACGTTGACGCTGCTCGCGCCGCCGAGGGCGATAGCGGCACCGGTCAGGCCGGCGATAAGGCTGTGGCTTTGCGAAGTGGGGATGCCAAAACGCGATGCTGTGGCGCCGTAGACGACGATGGAGAACAGCGCTGCGCAGAGGCACGCGAGCGCCATGGTGCTGTTTCCGCCAAAGTCGACGATATGTGAGATGGTGTTGGCGACGCTCGCATTAAAGTGCGTCATGATGAGCACGCCGAGGAAGTTGAATGCGGCGCTCATGAGAATGGCGGCGCGGGCGGGCATGCAACGCGTAGTGACGCAGGTCGCGATGGCGTTGGGCGCGTCGGTCCATCCGTTGACGAAGATGGCGCCGAGCGCGAGGATCACGGTGACGGCAAGGACTGGGTTCGACACAATTTGGCCGAGGAAGGTTGAGAACGTTACGTCCATATATGGGCTTTCTCGAAGTTTGCAGGCACGTTACAAAAACATGATAAATCGTATCACCTCCTGTGGGTTTCTTAACGGAGTTCTGACGTGAGAAGTGGATTTTTTGGCACTAAAATTGAATATTAGTCCTGTTGACCGCGGGTATTCTTTTTGCTAACACGCCATGCGGACACGTGCGATTGCTACGACACTCCAAAACCACAGTCTGTTCGCTTTACAACATGCAAACATGCGTTCGATAATAGGAGGCATGGAATATCGACAGACAGACGGCAAAACTCGGCGCGTACACAAGCAGTATGTGGACGTCGTGGCTCGCATCCTCGCGGGCGGACAAGTCGTGCCAGTCGCCGTCTGCTGGGTCGACGGTCGTTGCTTTACGATTGACGAGATTGTCTCGACCACTGGGTTTGGCCTGACGGTTCACGGCATTCGTACGGCAACCTATAAGGTGCGTTTTGGCGGGCACGCGACCGAGTTGTATCTGGAGGACCAGACGCGTGAACGACCAGATGGCTCGCAGGCCCATCTGATGCGTTGGTGGGTGTGGGCATTCGACCGTACGCTCGAGGGCGAGCGCCGTAGGTAAGGACGCACGGCGTTCGGGTACAATGACAGGAATCTTGTCAGCTACTGCGCCGTTATTTGTGGCGCTTTTTGAAAGGACGAACCTATGAACGATATCCAGGGCTATCAGAACGGCCCCGTCGAGAGCGGCGCAAGCCGCGCCAAGGAGATGTCGCCGCGCGCGTACAATCTCGCCATGTCTGCCCTGATCTTCTTGGGCTTTTGCGCCATGGGCGCCGGCGCCTACTTTACGAGCACCATGTCGTTTGCGCGCATGATGATGAGCGGCGCCGCCTTGCCGCTGGTCTTTGGCTCGTTTATTTTGACCATCGTCGGCATGGTCATGATGTCGGCCGCCGCCAGCAAGCAGTCCGTGGGCCTGTCCCTTGTGGGCTACATAATCTTTGCGAGTACCTTTGGCCTGACCGCGTCGTTTGGCCTTGCCAACTACGACCTGCCCACCATCAACACTGCCTTTATCGCCACGGCCGCCATCACCTTTGTCTATGGCGCCTTGGGCGTGACGTTCCCCAAGTTTTTCCAGCGCGTATATGGCATCGGCTTTGGCATTCTGCTCGCCACTATTCTGGTTGAGATTGTGCTGATGTTCATGGGCGTCTCGCAGACCATCACCGATCTGATCGTGATCGTGGTGTTCGCCGGCTTTATCGGCTACGACACCTATGTTGCCACGACGGTGCCGCCTACGCTGCCCAACGCCGTGCTTATGGCATCCAACTTGTTCGTGGACATCATCAACGTGTTCCTGCGCATTCTGAACATCCTCGGCCGTCGCGACTAGTGGCGAATTGCGGCGGTGTTTGCCGTGCGTGTAAATCGATGCGAAAGGCGGTCCTTCGGGGCCGTCTTTTTTGTATGCGGCGGGGTATCATGGATGGGAAAAGCCGATAGCGGCAGAGACCGAGAAAGGTGACCACTTATGGCAGACGTCGACAACAGGAACCGTAACCGCAGGTCCAACCGAGCGGGTCAGCCCAATCCCAAGCGCGAGGCCCGTGCCAAGGCCGCCGAGCGTCACGTGGCAACTGTGTCCGAAGCGTGCGCCAAGGATATCGAGCGTTCGCTTGCCGGTGTTCGCGAGTTTGACGGTATGCCTGCCGGCTTTGTCGCGGCGATGAAGGCCAAGGTTCAGAGTGCTGTGGCCGCCGAAGAACAGGTTGCCGAGGACGTCGAGGGCGCGGAGGCTGCCGAGGTCGAGGCAGCGCTCGAGCCCGTCGAGGAGCCTGCCGAGGAAATCGCTGAAGCTGAGTCCGCGCCTGCTGAGGAGCCCGCTCCGGTTCTGCCCGAGGTCACCGTGCTCGATGCCTCCGCCACGCAGGCCATCCTGGACAACGGTCGTGGCTATGCGCAGTTCTGCGACATGGCCGTGCTCGCCTTTGCCTCGTTCACCAACCCGGGCGGTGGCTATATTCAGGGTTATCTGGGCCAGGAGGCCACGCTGTGCGCCGATTCGTATCTGTACAACGTTCTCGATATGCAGCGTAAGTGGTACGGCGAGAACCGTCGCCGCAACATCAACTGCGAGCTCTATCGCAACCGCGCCCTAGTGGTGCCTGCGGTGCGCTTCGACCGCAACCACGTGCATGCATACGCCGACGTGATCGTGGCCGCCGCGCCCAACGTTAAGCGCGCCCGCCAGGAGTATCGCGTGAGCGACGATGCTCTGCTGGATGCCCTGCGCGACCGCATTCGCTTTGTGCTTGCCATCTGCGACGAGCTGGGTCGCGAGAAGCTCGTGTTGGGCGCATGGGGCTGCGACAACAACGGCTTTGACGCAGAGGCCGTGGCCGAGCTCTTCCGCAAGGAGCTCGCGTCGGGCGACTTTAAGGTCAAGCAGGTCTTTTTTTGCTGTGCCCTCTACGCGCTGGGACGAGGATTTTGCCAAGTTCGAGCACGTGCTGGCAAACTTCCCCGAGCGCAACGAGGAGTCCTATGCTCAGGTTGCTGCCCGCGCCGCAGCAGCCCGTGCCGCCGAGCAGGCCCAGGCTGCTGCCGAGGACGACGAGGATGACGATGACTGGCGCAAGTACCTGTAATCGGTACGTGCTGACAGATAGGTCGAGCCGGCGGGAGAGGCTGCTCCCGTCGGCTTTTTACTAAAGGAAGGGCTTACGATGAAAAACGTTCTATGTTTTGGCGACAGCAACACCTATGGTTACGATCCGGCGGGCATGCGCGACGGCACCGCGGTGCGCTATGCGCGGGATGTGCGCTGGTGTGGCGTGGCCCAACGTGACTTAGGCGAGGGCTGGCATGTAATTGAAGAAGGCCTCAACGGCCGCACGACGGTACGCGACGACATGTGCCATCTGGACACCAATCTTAACGGCATTCGCGCACTTCCGATGCTGCTCGAGGCCCATAAGCCGCTGGACGCCATTGTGATCATGCTGGGCACCAACGACTGTAAGACGGTCTTTAACGTGACAGCTTCCGATATCGCCCGTGGCGCCATGGCGCTGATTCGCGCGGTGCGTGCATTTCCCTGGACCAATGCCGCACCCTGCCCGCGTATTCTGCTGATGGCACCTATCAAGATCAAGCCGCAAATCGCCGATGTATATATGACCGATTTTGACGAGCGTTCCGTCGAGGCCTCGGAGCATTTTGGTGAGTACTACGCACATGTGGCTGAGCAGTTTGGCTGCGACTTTTTGAATGCCGCCGACTTTGCCGAGCCGGGCGATATCGACTATCTGCATATGATGCCCGAAAGCCATGAGAGCCTGGGTCACGCCGTGGCAGCCAAGCTCCAAGAGATGCTCGGTGAGTAGCGCGACCCCAAACCACCGCAAAGGTGCACTGTCCCCTTTGCGGTGGCTTGGGCTGCGAATCTTAATACTGCCACATGTGGTTGACAGGGCCGGAGCCTTTGCCCATGTTCAGGCCGGCGGCCAGAGCGCCTGTCAGGTATGCCTTGCCGGCGTTGACGGCGTCGGCAAGATCCATGCCCTGAGCCAGCGCGCAGGCGATGGCGGACGAGAGCGTGCATCCGGTGCCGTGCGTGTTGTCGGTCTCGATGCGCTTGTGGCGGAACCACGTGGTGAGTGGATCTCCCAGATGGTTGCCCTCGTCATCGAGTGGCGCGGGTTCGGCCAGTACATCGTTGGCCTCGTTGACAAGATGCCCACCCTTAACGAGGGATGCACAACCAAAGCGGCGGGTGAGGAGCATGGCAGCATTTTGCTGCGTGCGCTCGGAGTCGACCTCGTAGTCGAGCAGGGCCATGGCCTCGGGAATATTGGGCGTGATAACCGTCGCTAGCGGGAACAGGCGGCGAGTGAGCGCCTCTGCGGCATCTTCGGCAATCAGCCGTGCGCCCGAGGTGGCTACCATGACGGGGTCGACTACCACGTTTGTCGCCTTCCAGGCGCTCAGGCGGTCGGCGATAACATCGATAATCTCGACAGAAGAAACCATGCCGATCTTGACGGCGCTCGGGCGGATATCGTCAAAAACGGCGTCAATTTGCGCGGCTACGATATCTGGCGAGATATCCTGCACGGCGGTAACGCCCAGTGTGTTTTGCGCTGTGATGGCGGTGATGGCCGTCTGGGCATACAGACGGTGCGCCGTGATGGTCTTGATGTCGGCCTGAATGCCGGCGCCGCCGCTGGAATCGGATCCCGCGATGGACAGGACGGCAGGTACCTTACTACGATCCATGTTCGCTCCCTTGTTCGGTCGGAATCAAATGGGTCTTTAAGCCAGCATTATAAAGATGCCCGGGCCGACTCTATGTCGAACCCGGGCGGGCGATGCAATCTTTACGCAAATGCAAGCAAATGTTCACACGTCAACAATTGACAGGCACCAGCTCGCCGACAGAAGCGGCCGCGGCGACAGGCTAGTCCTCCATGCCGAGGTCGATCGTGGTGCCCTCGAAGATCTTGTTGACGGTGCGGACGGCGCACATCTTGCCACACATGGTGCAAGTGCCCTCGGTGGCGGCGGGGGACTCCTCGTAGCGCTTCTTGCCCGTAACCGGGTCGAGCGCGCACTCCCACATGGCGTCCCAGTCAAGCTTGCGGCGTGCCTGGCCCATCTTGTCGTCCATGTCGCGGGCGTGGGGCACCTTTTTGGCGATGTCGGCGGCGTGTGCGGCGATCTTGGTGGCCATGAGGCCGTCGAGCACATCCTGGGCGTTGGGCAGGCATAGGTGCTCTGCCGGTGTCACGTAGCACAGGAAGTCGGCACCGGAACTGGCGGAGATGGCGCCGCCGATGGCGGCGGTGATGTGGTCGTAACCCACGCCGATATCGGTCACCAGCGGCCCGAGCACATAGAACGGAGCATTGTGGCACAGGCGCTTCTGCAGTTTCATGTTGGCGGCGATCTCGTCGAGCGCCATGTGACCCGGGCCCTCGACCATGACCTGGACGCCGGCGGCCCAAGCGCGCTTGCACAGCTTGCCCAGCTCGATCATCTCAGCGGTCTCGGTGGCGTCGTTGGAGTCGTAGAGGCAGCCCGGGCGGCAGGAGTCGCCGAGCGAAATCGTCACGTCGTACTCGTGGCAAATCTCGAGCAACTCGTCGTAGAACTCATAGAATGGGTTCTCGTTACCGGTGACCTCCATCCAGCCAAACAGCAGTGAGCCGCCACGGCTCACGATGTTCATGAGGCGGCCGGTCTCCTTAAAGGTCTTGGTGACCGACTTGTTTATGCCGCAGTGGATGGTCATAAAGTCCACGCCGTCCTCGGCATGCGCGCGCACGACTTCGAACAGGTCGTCCTTGGTGAGCTTGACCAGCGGCTTTTCCATGTAGCCGATGGCGTCGTACATGGGGACGGTGCCTACCATGAGCGGCGTCTCGTCGATGAGCTGCTGGCGGAACTGACGTGTCTTGCCCGAGTTGGAGAGGTCCATGATGGCGTCGGCGCCAAAGTCCTCGGCGATCTTGACCTTCTTCCATTCCTCGGCGGCATCGGCCTTGTCGCCCGAGATGCCCAGGTTCACGTTGACCTTGGTGGACAAGCCCTCACCGACGCCAAAGGCGCGCATGCCCTTTTTGATGTGCACGATGTTGGCGGGAATGGCGATGCGGCCGTCGGCCACGCGCTCGCGGATGTACTCGGGGTCGCGATGCTCGCGCTCGGCGACCTCCTTCATCTGCGGTGTGATCTGCCCGGCGCGGGCGAAGTCGATTTGCGTGACGAGCTTGGGCTCGGTCTGTGTGCTCATTGGCACGGCTCCCTTCGTTGGCATTACCCATATCAGGTTTGCGGGTCAGGGCGGGCGCGCCCAGTCTCAGCCTGCCGTCTTGTCCTGCAAGCTCCCCGTTTATGTGGTGGGCTCAAGTATAGCCTGAATGGGTACGATTGGGCCAACGAGCGTGCCTGTGGGGAGGCGAACATGGAAGACAAGCATCTATATCGAGAGACGCAATGGGATGTATCGGCCGAGGAAAGCCGTGCGCACCATGGCCTTGTCGCGATTGGTTTTGCGGTGCTTGCCGTGCTGGTGATTGCCTTTTGTATCTGGACGTTTGGCGGTCGCGGCGGCGCTGCCTGGGAGTTTGAGGCCGACGATGCCCTGCCGATCATGACAGTGAAGGTCGCGGGCGGCAATACCGTTGCCGCGCCGGGCGACTATTGGTATCCGCGCAACGAGTTTGTGCAGTTGCAGCTGAGTGGCGGATCCATTCCTGGTGAAGAGATCGAGCGCGTGACCTTCGATGCGTCGCTTAAGACGCTGTCGGTCGAGCTCAAAGATCAAGGGGATGTGCCCACGACAATGGATATCGCGCTGACGGAATGGCGCCTGGAGCCCCCGTCGGGCGTCAAGGTGTCCGAGGTGGAGCATGTCAAGATTACCTATCAGGACGGCTCGACAAATGAAATTGCCAAAGCCGACGGCTTGGCGGAATAGACGCCGTGCCTAGGCAGCACATTCAAAAGTAGCGGTGGTCCTACAAGGCCTGTTCGTTCAGGAAGACCAGAGTGTTTTTATTTGAAAGCTCGGGAAAGTGACGATAACCAACGTCGAACGCGGTGAGCCCGCTTACATCCTCGAGCTTGTTTTCTGCCATCCAGCGCACCATGGAGCCGCGCGCCTTTTTGCTGGCTGTCGAGCGCTGGATGGGCTTGCCGTTGCGGACACCTTCGCCAAAGAGACAAGTGACGGTTGTGGCGTCGCCTGCGAGATGGGGTAGAACGGCCTTGGCGTACTCCACACTGGCAAGGTTGACGATCGTGGTGTTAGAGCCCGCCGGAGCGATGGCCCGTGCGAGCTTGTCGCTCCAAAACGCGTAGAGGTCTCGGGCATCGTCAACGGCGAGCTTCGCGCCCATCTCCAGCCGATACGGTTCGACGGCATGAAAGGGACGAACGCACCCGTAGAGGCCGGAGAGGATCCACAGATGGTCTTGCAGCCATGCGAGCTGCGTGGAATCCATCACCTCGGGTGCCATGCTCTGGTATTGAATGCCGTGATAGGACATGACGGCAGGGGAGAGGTGACGGGCGAGTGCGGGATTGTCGAGATCGCCGCTTTTCAGGATGGGCCCGAACTCATGCAGTGTGTTGAGGCAAGGTCCCAGCAGTTTGTCACTCACGTTCCACAGCGCCTGCAGGCCGCCGCTGCCTTCATTCCGCTCGATATCTAGCAGTGCGCGGTGGAGGCGAGCCGTCTCGCGCACAAAGGGTGGGATGCCCAGGACTTCAAAAGCATCTTGGGCCGCGCGCATCTGCTTGGCGGGCGAAATGATGACCTGCAGCATGGACTCTCCTCTGCCAAAAAAGTTGCGGTGGAATACGGTCTGTTTTGGCCGTTTATGGGCCAGTTTAGTCCGTAATTCACCGCAACTGATGAAGGGTGGATTAGGCTCGCTCGATGAAGGCTTTGTAGCCGCGGTAGGCCTCGTAGATATCGGCCTTGTTGGCGACCTCCCACAGGGCGTGCATGGACAGGACGGCAACGCCGGAGTCGATGACGTTCATGCCATACTTGGCCATGATGTAGGCGATGGTGCCGCCACCGCCCGCGTTGACGCGACCGAGCTCACAGGTCTGGAAGTCCACGCCGGCCTCGTCCATGATGTCGCGGACGAGGGCCACGTACTCGGCATCGGCGTCGTTGGAACCGCCCTTGCCGCGGCTGCCCGTGTACTTGTTAAAGCACAGGCCACGACCCATAAAGGCGGCGTTCTTCGTCTCGAACTTGCCGGCATAGCCCGGGTCGAAACCGGCGGACACGTCGGAGGAGAGCATGCGGCTGCGGGCGAGCGCGCGGCGCAGGGCCAGCGGGCTATCCTCGCCGGCGAGCGTCATGATCTCGGCGACGGTGTTCTCGAAGAAGCGGCTCGTCATACCGGTGGCACCCACGGAGCCGATCTCCTCCTTATCGACGATGAGCGTGATGCTCGTGCGCTCCACGTTGGTGACGTTGATCTGGGCGAGCATGGAGGGGTAGGCACAGACGCGGTCGTCATGGCCATAGCCCAGAATCATGGAGCGGTCGAGGCCCATGTCGCGGGCGGGGCCGGCGGGCACGACCTCGATCTCGGCGGAGAGGAAGTCCTCCTCCTCGACGTCGTACTGCTCCTTGAGGATATCCAGGAACATCTGCTTGACGGGCTCCTTGGGGGCGTCCTTGTCGTCCTCATCGAACTTGACGGGGCGGCCGCCCACGATCACGTCGAGAATCTCGGCATCGACGGCGTCCTTGGCAGGCTTGGACATCTGCTCGCTCGAGAGGTGGATCAGCAGGTCGGAGATGGTAAAGACCGGGTCGTCCGCCTTGTCGCCGATATTGATGTCGACGGTGGTACCGTCCTTTTTGCAGATGACGCCCACGAGTGCGAGCGGGGAGGCCACCCAGTGGTAGCTCTTGACGCCACCGTAGTAGTGCGTGTCGAGGTAGGCCATGTCGCCGGCCTCGAAGGCGGGGTTCTGCTTAAGGTCTAGGCGCGGCGAGTCCACGTGGGCGCCCAGGATGTTAAAGCCCTGCTCGAGCGGGGCGTTGCCCAGGTTGACGAGCATGAGGTCCTTGCCGTGATTGGCGGCGTACACCTTGTCGCCTGCCTTGAGCTCGCGGCCTTCGGCGATCACGGTCTCCAGGTCGACGTATCCCGCCTCCTCGGCCATCTTGATGCCGGTCTTGACGCACAGGCGCTCGGTCTTGTTCTCGCTCAAAAAACTGCTTATAGCCGCGGCAAAGCTCCTCGAGCTCCTCGACTTGCTGTGGCGTGTACCTTTTTCCATGCGCAGGGACGCTCCATGACGCAGGCTCCTTTCGGATCGATCGTGCTGGTTGATGTACCGTGAGCCATCGTATCACGCGCGGGCTCACGGTGGCGGGGGAGCTTTATGTGAGGTGGCCGCGGGGCGGGGAGCGTGTAAACTGGAGTGAGCAAACCGTGCCCAGCCCAAAGCGAGGTATTTAATATGTCTGACAAGCGCCGCACTTTTGCCGTTATCGACGGCAACTCGCTCATGCACCGCGCCTTTCACGCCGTGCCGCCGACCATGAACGCGCCGGACGGTCGCCCCACCAACGCGATCTTTGGCTTTCTGAACATGTTTCTTAAGATGATCGATGCCTTTAACCCCGACGGTGTGGTCGTGGCGTTTGACAAGGGTAAGCCGCGCGTGCGCATGGAGATGCTGCCGCAGTATAAGGCGCAACGCCCGCCCATGGACCCCGATCTGCATGCGCAGTTCCCTATGATTAAGGAGCTGCTCACCGCGCTCAACGTGCCGATTCTGCAGTCCGAGGGCTGGGAAGGCGACGATATCCTGGGTACTATGGCGCGCCTGGGCGAGCAGGCCGGCTGTGACATGCTGCTGGTGACCGGTGATCGCGACATGTATCAGCTTGTTACCGAGCACGTCAACGTGGTCTCGACCCGTAAGGGCCTGTCCGACGTTGCGATTATGACGCCCGAGAGCGTGGATGACTTGTATCACGGCATTACGCCGGCGCTCGTGCCCGACTTTTATGGTCTGAAGGGCGACGCGTCCGACAACATCCCCGGCGTGCCGGGCATCGGTCCCAAAAAGGCGAGTGCGCTCATCGCACAGTACGGCAGCTTGGACGAGGTCATCGCGCATGCCGACGAGGTCAAGGGCAAGATGGGTGAAAACCTGCGTGCACACATCGACGACGCGCTGCTGAGCCGTAAGGTGGCGACCATCCGCACCGATGCGCCCGTTGAGCTCGATTTTGAGGCAACGTCCTTCCCGGCGTTTTCTGCCGATGAGGTTTCCGCGGCGCTGGGTACGCTTGGTATCACCGCCATGCAGAACCGTTTCTTGGCGCTGATCGGCGGCGAGGGCGGGGCTGCTGCCTCCAGTGTGTTTGAGATACCTGCTATGGTTCGCGCAGCCGCCGGCGATGCCGACGCGCTTGGTGCCGTTGCGGCTGAGGTCTCCCGCGCGATTGATGCCGGCGAGTGGGTCGCCGCCGTGGTGGACGACGACAAGGAAGAGGGCGCGCTCTTTGGGCTGACGCGCACGCTGTGGTTGGCGACGTCCAAGGGCCTGTTCGCGCTCGAGGAGGGCGACAGCTGTGCGGCGGCTGAGGTTGAGGGCTTCAACTTCGCTCACGGTGTGATCGCCGGCGTGCTTGCGCGCCTGTTTATGGAGGGCCGCGTGGCGAGCCCGGATACGAAAGCGCTGCTGCACGAGCTTTCGCCCATCGATTCTTCTGAGCCCGAGCTCATGGATCCGCTCGCTGCCGATTCCACGCGTATCTTCGATACCGTGGTCGCTGCCTATCTGCTGGATTCCGATCGCTCCGAGTTCGATGAGGCATATCTGGCCGATACCTATCTGCAGATGGCGTTGCCTGCGGCGCGCGGTGCAGAGGGTGCTGGTGAGGACGCTCCGGCGCCTGCCGCTCGTACTGCGGCCCTGACGCTGGCGCTCGTGGCGCCGTTGCGCGAGTGCATGGCCCGTGAGAACGCCGCCAACGTGTTCGATGGCATCGAGATGCCGCTCGTTCCGGTACTTGCCAAGATGGAGCGCGCGGGCATGCTCGTGGACCCCGACCGCCTGCACAGTCTGTCCGAGGGTCTGGCGACCCAGATCACCGAGATCGAACGAAGCATTCGCGACCTTGCCGGTGACGAGACCTTTAACATCGGCAGCCCATGCAACTTTCGCATGTGCTCTTTGATGTGATGGGCCTTCCGACCAAGGGTCTCAAAAGACCAAGCGCGGTTACTATTCGACCAATGCCAAGGTACTGAGTGATCTTGCCCGTGACCACGAGATTG
>ENA-OQES01000029-OQES01000029.1-human-gut-metagenome-genome-assembly--contig:-NODE-29-length-59186-cov-13.250766_pt1 | contig 59186 bp, 57 predicted proteins | sample MGYA00242798_ERZ504641 | MGnify/ENA primary metagenome ERZ504641 (study PRJEB26092, sample SAMD00036327) | human gut metagenome | host: Homo sapiens | study: EMG produced TPA metagenomics assembly of...
CCCTTTTATTGCCCGTTGCGCAAAGTCATTGATGGAACAGACGCTGACGGATGTAGAGTATACTTTTTGTTGATGATGCCTCACCAGATGGAAGTATTGCGATGCTACTTAAAGTACTTGCAGATTATCCAAAACGGAGTAATCATGTTAAAATCTTGACTCATACGGAGAATAATGGGGTTGCCTGCAGCACGCAACACAGGTCTTGCCGTGGCTCAAGGAGAATACACTTTTCCACTGCGACAGCGATGATTTCGTAGAGCCGGATATGCTTGATCAACTTTACCGCAAGGCAACTGATATTGATGCGGATATAGTGTGGTGTGATTGGTGGTTGTCGTTTGCTAAGAACGAGCGGTATATGAAACAGCCGGAATTTCATACACCTATTGATGCACTGAAAGGCATGTTGAGTGGGGTTATGAAATTTAATGTGTGGAATAAGCTGATACGTAGATCCTTATATGTGGAAAATAAAATAGAATTTCCTGCTGGATACGGTATGGGAGAAGACATGACTATTATGCGTCTTTTTGCTCGGGCTTCTAAAGTAGCTTATTTACCCAAAGCCTTTTATCATTATGTGCAGCTTAATACCGGAGCGTTCAGCAAGACATACTCTAATAGGCATTTGGAGGAATTGCAATATAATGTATCATTATTGTTAAATGATTTACAAGGGATGTTCGGAGAACAATTGAAGAAAGAAATGGCTTTCTTTCAACTGGATGTGAAATTCCCTTCTTGATTACTGATGATTTTCAAAATAATTATCACGGATTCCTGTTTAAAGATTGCTGGTAAATTGTATCATATTGAATGTCAAAGTGTAGACGATACAACTATGGCAATTCGTATGATAGAATATGATTTCTCCATAGCAATTGAAAATGCACAGAAACAGGGACGCAAATACAGGATGGATTTTCCAAAGTCCTGCGTATTATATTTGAGAAGCGGAAAGAATACGCCGGATTTTCTGGAGATAGAGATGGTACTTTCGGATGAGAAAATAGTACATTATTGGGTTCCGACAATGAAATTGGAGACATATACGAGAAACAGTATTTTTGAAAAAAATTTACTGATGCTTCTGCCGTTTTATATTATGCGATATGAAAAGGATATTCATGAAATGAGTGAGAATCCGGAAATGTTCCAGAGTTTGCTAAATGACTATGAGGAAATCCGGATAAATCTGGAAAGAGAACTTTCAGGAGCAGATAAGACGGCTTTATACATGAATTTAAATAAACTGATCATAAAAATAGCGGACTATATATGCAGGAATGAAAAAAAAGTCCGGAAAGGAATAGGTAAGATTATGGGTGGAAAAGTTCTTGAACTGGAATCTGAAAGGCTCGAACGGCTTCAAAAAGAGGCGGAAGCAGAGGCAAAAGCAATTGGAGAAGCAAGGGGCAGGGCAATTGGAGAAGCAAGGGGCAGGGCAATTGGAGAAGCAATCGGCGAAGAACGATTAAGCACTTTGCTTAATCGTCTGATTATGGATGGAAGAAGTGCAGAAATACAGTCTGTTGTGACAAATACAGATATTCGAAAACAGTTATATAAGGAATATGGAATTTTGTCAGAATAGGTATTAAATAAAAAGACAGTATTACTTTTTATATGTGAGTTAAGGGGTGAAATTTTAGAGATAAAATGCAACTTGACGAACGATATGAATGTGGATATAATAGGTTCAGAAATAAAAAAATTGGAATTTTTAACCGGATTTGACCGGCCCTGATATCGCTAAGGAGGAACATGTTATCATGAAAATCGGAAATGATATTTATTATGTAGGTGTAAATGATCATCAGATAGATCTGTTTGAAGGTCAGTATGTAGTGCCAAACGGTATGTCCTATAACTCATATGTGATCATGGATGAAAAGATTGCAGTTATGGATACCGTAGATGCTAATTTCAAAGATGAATGGCTTGAAAATGTAGCCAAAGTCCTGGACGGTGCGAAACCGGATTATCTGGTAGTACAGCATATGGAGCCGGATCATGCCGCAAATATCGAGAACTTCATGAAAGCATATCCTGACACAACTGTAGTTGCAAATACCAAGACCTTCACTATGATGGGAAATTTCTTCAGAAACCTGAATCTGGACGGAAAGAAACTGGTGGTTGCAAACGGTGACAGCCTGACACTTGGAAAACATGTGCTGACTTTCGTATTTGCACCAATGGTTCACTGGCCGGAGGTTATGGTTACATATGACAGTACTGATAAGGTTCTGTTCTCAGCAGACGGTTTCGGTAAATTCGGAGCACTTGACGTAGAAGAAGACTGGGACTGCGAAGCTCGCCGTTACTATATCGGAATCGTTGGAAAATACGGTGCACAGGTTCAGAAGCTTCTGAAAGCTGCCGCAACTCTGGATATCCAGACAATCTGTCCGCTTCATGGTCCAATCCTCACAGAGAACTTGGGACATTACCTTGAGAAATATGATATCTGGTCCTCCTACAAAGTAGAGAGCGAAGGTGTTGTGATCGCCTATACATCTGTTTACGGAAACACAAAGAAAGCAGTAGAACTTCTGGCACAGAAACTGGAAGAAAAAGGTTGCCCGAAAGTAACTGTATTTGACCTTGCAAGAGATGACATGGCAAAAGCAGTGGAAGATGCTTTCCGTTACGGCAAACTGGTACTTGCCACAATTACATACAACGGAGATATTTTCCCGTTTATGCGTACCTACATAGAGAACCTTACAGAACGCAGCTACCAGAACCGTACCATCGGTCTCATCGAAAACGGAAGCTGGGCACCTGCAGCAGCAAGAATCATGCAGGGAATGTTTGAAAAGAGTAAAAATATCACATGGCTTGAAAATAATGTAAAGATCACTTCTTCCTTAAGCGAAGCAAACGAAGCAGAGATTGAGGCCATGGCAGAGGAACTCTGCAAATAATTGATAATTGTAAACAGCAGGATCGAAAGATTCTGCTGTTTTTCAGAATAAGATAAACCCGGTTACTGAGAACGGAGTGCACAAGTAACTAAACCCGTAAGAGAAAGGCAGGAACAAAACATGACAGTAGCAGAAGTTGTAAAAAAAATTGGTAGAGTATTCCAAGGGAGATCTTCATGACATCAGCCATTTCATGAAAGTATACGCATATGCAAAAACAATCGCAGAAGGCGAAAATCTGTCACCGGAGCAGCAGAAGCTGGTGGAGGTGACTGCGGTTGTCCACGACATTGCCTGCCCTCTCTGCAGAGTAAAATACGGAAATGCCAACGGCAAACATCAGGAGGAAGAAAGTGCGGCACTGCTAGAGGAATTTTTCGCAGATTCAGATCTGCCGAAAGAATTTGTAGATCGTGTTTCTTATATTGTAAGTCATCATCATACAATAACCGGAATCGATGGTATTGATTATCAGATTATGATAGAGGCAGATTATCTGGTAAATGCAGATGAGAGTAATTTTTCCGGAAATAATGTGAGAAACATGCTGGAAAAAGTATTCAAAACAGAGACAGGAAAATTCCTGCTCCAGTCTATGTATCAGAAGAGATTGAATGCTGAAGAATAAAAGGAAAACATTAAGAAAGATTATGAGTGATAAAAACCGGTGCAGAAATGTGCCGTTTTTTTTGTGGGAAAATTCAGGGCTTATAATTTGTTTGTATTACAATTATATGCGGATGAGAGGTTATAATAAATATAAAAAATCTCACACCTGAAAATTTAGTTAAAAGATATGAAACTTTTCTTTATATTTCCCCATCTAATAAGTGTAAAACAAAACAACAAAGCTTCATTCGAATGAAACATATTTGTAAAAAACATAAGAGCTACTGGACATGAAGTAAACAGTAACACATAAAACTTTAAGCAAGGAGGATCAGCATTTGATACAGTTGGTAAAACGCTCCATCTCAGGAGATGCGGATGCATTTCTGGAACTGATGGAAAAGAATTCTCTGGCAATGTACAAGGTGGCAAGGGGAATCCTGGATAATGATGAGGATGCCGCAGATGCCATACAGGATACCATACTTACCTGCTTTGAAAAAATACATACACTGAAGAATCCGGAATATTTCAAAACCTGGATGATCCGTATCCTGATCAATGAATGCAATAAAATCCACAGACACTACAAAAATTTCAGCAGAGCCGAAGAACTTCCGGAAGTCCCCGGACAGGATATGTCCATTGAGGAATTTGAGTTCAAGGAAATGCTTGGAATGCTGGACGAATCCTACAGGATCATACTGGTTCTGTATTATGTAGAGGGATTTCGGATCGCAGACATTGCTTCTATATTAAATATGAATGAAAACACTGTAAAAACCAGACTGGTCAGAGCCCGTATGCAGCTAAAGCAGGAATATACTTCAGCAGAAGATAATATTCAGAAGAAGAGACTGCAGCAGAAAAAAAAAAAGAAAAACAGAGAATTCACAGGTATAGCAGAAGGTTTGCAGAATATCAGAATGAAAATCTGAGAACAGGATCAGTAACAGCAGGAAACATAACAGTAAGTTCAAGAAAGGAATGAAGTGATCATGGCGAAGAAGTTGGATTTTGATAAAGAAAAGAATAACAGAAATGATAATGCGATAGAGGAAATCATGCAGGCAGATTTTCCATTGCCAAAGCAGGCAGAAGATGCAAAAAACGAAGCATTTGCCAGAATCAGGGAAATGGCAGCAGCTTCTGAAAATGTGGAAAATGCAGAGAATATTGTGCAAAGATTGCCAGAGAAATCAACAGAAAAATCAACAGAAAAATCAACAGGAAGTTCCGGAAAGAAATCCACAGGAACAGTAAAATCGCATAAGAAATTCAAAACAGTGTACAAAACAGCTTTGGGACTGACCGCAGCGGCAGCTGTGTTTTCCGCAGTGTGTATCACAAATCCTGCATTTGCAGAGAACATTCCTATGGTCGGAAATGTGTTTAAGCAGCTCGGCAATTCCCTGGGATTTTATGGTGATTATTCGAAATACGCAAAGCAGCTGACAGCATCTGCAGAAGATACACTGTCTGCAGATGCTGATGGAAGTCAGGAGGGCAGCAGTAATTCTCAAAATGCTCAGTCTGAGGATCAGAATACAACAGAAAATAACAATGCAGATAAAACGAAAGACAATGAATCATACAGTAAAACAGTAGATGGAACAACTGTCACGCTTTCAGAAGTATACTGTAATGAAATGGCTCTGTACCTGTCCATGACAATCCATACAGAGGATAAATTCCCGGATACATTCATTACATCTGATGGAAAACCCAATATTATGCTCAGCGAAAATTCTACAGTGAAATATGATTACATGGATGGAAAAAGTAATCTGTTCAATGCTTATCTGGATGGAAAAATGCTGGATGATAACACCTATGCAGGAGTTTTGCGTATTCCTGTAGAAGATATGACAGTGGATGAGGCAGGATGGACAAAATTTTATGAGGTGCGTAACGCATTTTTCAAAGAAAAAGGGATTGATGTAGATTCTGAGGACTTTAGTTTTGATAAGCTAGCCCAGGCACTGGGAATGGATGAATACAGTGATGAGAAGCTTCCTCAGGTGGGAGGTCCGGCAATCAGTGATTATGTCAAAGACATCAAAGTACCTGACCGGTTTACCATGGAGCTGGATCTGAAAGATATTGTGGGCGCTCTTCCGGAGAATCAGGATACCACCCCGGATATCCCTCAGGATCTGCGGGATGAATATAATCAGAAAATGGCAGAGCATGGAATCAGTACAGACGATGCAGATTATGAGAGCCTGACAGAAGAGCAGAAGGATCTGGAGCATCAGTTTTTCACTGAGATGTGGAATGAGTATTTTGAACGATATCCTGAGGCAAATGAAGGTAATAACAGATATAACTCATGGACACTGAAAGGTGACTGGAAATTCAACGTAGATGTAGAGAAAAATACTTCCGATACGGTTGAAAAGGATGTAAATGTAGTAGATGAAAATGGAGATGGCGTTCTCTCCATTACGAAAACACCATTTGAGATCACTATGAAAATGCAGGATCCGGAAACAAAATATGTTGCTGTTATGCTGGATGCCAATGGAGATATGATGCCATATGGCGGAGTGGCAAACAGTAATGCGGACACATATGCAATACAGGACAGGGATGTTTCCACAGTATATATCTATCTTTGCGATTACTATGAGTATATGGACGAACTGAAAGGCTACTACTGGTCTGATAACTATGAAGAGAAAGCAAAGACCAAGACCTTCAAACAGCTTCTGGATGAACGGGCAGTTGCCGGTACGGAAGTACATTTTGATACAGATAAATAATGATAATAAGTTTCTTTTGGAACCTGATATCAAATGATAAAGTACAATAACTGAAACCGCATCTTCCTAATTTTCTACAGGAAGATGCGGTTTTAGTTATTTTGATAAAAAAAGGTCAGAAAAACAGTAGAATCTGAGCCGGGTTAATGTTACAATGTAGGCGTCTCAAAAAAAAGAGTGCAGAAGGGAGCCAAAACAAAATGGACTACGCAAAAGAATCTTTAAAAATGCATTATGACTTAAAAGGTAAAATTGAGGTTGTATCAAGAGCCAAAGTAGATTCCAAAGATGCTTTAAGCCTTGCTTACACACCGGGTGTTGCTCAGCCTTGTCTGGAGATCCAGAAGGATGTAAACAAGAGTTATGATCTGACAAGACGCTGGAATACAGTTGCTGTTGTAACAGACGGAACTGCGGTACTTGGACTGGGAGATATCGGACCGGAAGCTGGTATGCCTGTTATGGAAGGTAAATGTGTACTCTTTAAAGAATTTGGCGGTGTAGACGCGATTCCGCTCTGCGTCCGCAGTAAAGATGTTGATGAGATCGTTAAAACAGTAAGCCTCCTGGCCGGATCCTTTGGAGGAATCAACCTTGAGGATATTTCCGCACCGAGATGTTTTGAAATCGAAAAGAAACTGAAAGAATGCTGTGATATTCCGATCTTCCACGATGACCAGCACGGAACAGCAGTTATCACACTTGCAGGTGTTATCAACGCATTGAAACTGGTTGGCAAGAAGCTTGATGAAGTGAAGATCGTTACTTCCGGAGCAGGTGCTGCAGGTATTGCTATCATCAAACTGTTAATGTCCATGGGACTTAAGAATGTAATCATGACAGACAGAAAGGGTGCGATTTACGAAGGCAGAGAAGGATTAAACCCGATCAAAGAAGAGATGGCTAAGATCACAAACTTCAACAAAGAGAAAGGTACTCTTGCAGAAGTGATCAAAGGCGCAGACATCTTCATCGGTGTATCCGCACCTGGAACACTGACACAGGATATGGTCCGCACAATGGCAAAAGATCCTATCATCTTTGCATGTGCAAACCCGGTACCTGAAATCTTCCCTGACGAAGCAAAAGCAGCAGGCGCAGCAGTGGTATCCACAGGACGTTCTGATTACCCGAACCAGGTAAACAACGTACTCTGCTTCCCGGGACTTTTCCGTGGTGTACTGGACGCAAGAGCATCAGATGTTAACGATGAAATGAAAGTTGCAGCAGCATATGCAATCGCAGGTCTGGTAAGCGACGAAGAATTAACAGCGGAATATATTCTTCCGGCAGCCTTTGACCCACGCGTAAAAGACGCTGTAGCTAAGGCTGTAGCAGAAGCAGCAAGAAAATCAGGCGTAGCAAGGATCTAACCGAATAGAATAATGAAGCCCTCTGTTTTCATGTGAACAGCATGCAGACGGAGGGCTTTTTGCATAATATTTAATCTGACCTCTAAAAAATTTCAAAAAATTTGGTCATTGAAATAATGACACATTTCACGTATGATAACTTCAACATATTGATGCGTCAATATATAAAAAATCTGATAGTGAAAATCAAACAGGCAATCTGACTTATTGATATGAGCCTTCTATCAGATCATATGAGAGGGGACAGTTATTATGAATACTCAGAACAGCACAATTACAAAACTTGCAGAGACAGCTCTTATGGCTGCGTTATGCTATGTATCTTTTACATTCTTGCAGATTAAGATCCCTGTACCGGGTGGTGATGCAACATCCATCCATATCGGAAATGCATTCTGCGTACTGGCAGCACTTCTGATCGGCGGTGTATACGGTGGATTGTCCGGTGCCATCGGAATGGGAATCGCAGACCTGATGGATCCTGTATATATCACAGGCGCACCAAAGACATTTGTACTGAAATTCTGTATTGGCCTGATCACAGGTCTGGTAGCACATAAGATTGCAAAGATCAATGAAAGCACAGATAAGAAATACGTTTTCAAATGGAGTGTGATTGCTTCTGTAGCAGGTCTTGCGTTTAATGTTGTAGCAGATCCGATCGTAGGATATTTCTACAAACAGTATATTCTCGGACAGCCTCAGGAACTGGCACAGGCACTTGCAAAAATGAGTGCTGTAGCGACATTATTCAATGCAGTTGTTTCTGTGATCCTGGTAGCAGTGATCTACAATGCAGTACGTCCGGTACTGATCAAGAGCCATCTGCTTACAATCACCGGTAAGAAAAAAAGAACAGGCAGCATAAACGGAAACAAAATGAATAAGACATAATAAAACAGCATTTCGGGTGCAGAACCTGAAATGCTGTTTTATTATGTTACAGGAAATTATTCCGTAATGTTCTGCGCAGAAGGTTTTTACTTGTCTGACGAAGGAAAAAACAGACACAAGCCATAGGATACAATTCAAAGAGTATGCACTTTTTTGACCTTAAAGTAGCACATTTTTTGGACATAGTGTAATAAGATAGAAAAAATAAATTGTGCATATTTAACAAATGACGAAAAAGAAAGATCAAAAAAATTAAAACTTATGCGAAAAAGGTCTTGCTATTTCAGAAACAAAGTGGTATTATACAACTATCAAAAAACCTTATGCGCAAAAGGTAAAAGAAACAGCGAAAAAAATGACGAGGTGACGAAAATGAAGGAAAAAAGTATTTGCAACACTTTTAGCAGTATCTATGATCGCATCAATGGTTCCGGCAGCAGTATCCGTACAGGCAGCAGACGGTGACAGTATTCGTCTTGTAAATGGTAAGATCGAAGTTGACGCTCAGCTGAAGAAATTAGCTGAAATGTATGAGAAAGAAACAGGAACTAAAGTAGAAATCGAATCCATGGGCGGTGGAATCGATATTCAGGGTACTCTGAAAGGATACTATCAGTCAGATAACATGCCTGATATCTTCGTAAATGGTAGTGGAGCAGACTTTGCTAACTGGACAGATATGTTAGTAGATATGAGTGATCAGAAATGGGCTTCTGATACAGATGCAGCTTATGTTGATGAGAGCCAGGGTACAATCGGTTTCCCATATACAACAGAAGCAATTGGTCTTGCTTATAATAAAGATATCCTTGATAAAGCAGGAGTTGATCCTTCCACATTAACAAGTCCGGATGCAATCAAAGAAGCATTTGAGACAATTGATTCCAAGAAAGATGAACTTGGACTGACAGCAGTTGTAGGTTATGCAGCAGAACCAGTTAACCTTTACTGGTCAACAGGTAACCATTTATTTGGTACATATCTGGATGAAGGTCTTGACAGAGATGACACTACTTACATTGACATGCTCAATGATGGCGGTAAACTTGACGAAGACCGTTTCACAGATTTCGCTAACTTTGTAGGTCTTCTGAACCAGTATTCAGATCCTGCGCTCCTTGTTTCCGGTACATACGATCAGCAGATTCTGAACTTCTCATCCGGTAAATATGCATTTGTTACACAGGGATCCTGGATCGGTGCAACAATGGTTGGTGATGACGCTGACGCTTACAAAGAAGCTGGTAATTTCGAAGTTGGTATGATCCCATACGCATTCGAAGACGGACAGGATACAATCCTTACAAGCTCCCCATCCTGGTGGTCTGTATACAAAGATGGTAATGTAGAAGCAGCAGAAGCATTCCTTCAGTGGCTGACAACAGACGAAGCTCAGGAAGTTCTCGTAAAAGAAGCTGGATTCGTAAGCCCATTTAAATCCTGCACAATCGTAGGCGATGATCCGTTTGCTCAGACAATTACTGATTATCAGAAAGCAGGAAAGACATCCGCATGGCACTGGTCAATTCCTGGATTTAAAGAAGGTATTGCACAGAACTACACAGGTCAGGTATTTGCTGACTATGCAGCTGGAAGCCTTGATGAAGAAGGCTTTATAAAGACAATGCAGCAGGTTCTTGAAAGTGCATATGCAAACTAATAACTAGTATTTTGTGGGTGGCACTTATGGTACCACCCATTTTTGACTGTTTAACCTTAACTGAAGCAGGTAAGTTTTCTGTTTCAATAGCGGATATTTACCGGACTGATTTTTTTAGTGATAGTGTAAGAAGATTCAAAAAAAATAAATTGTGAATATTGCACAATGACATGGACGAAAAAATCAAAAAAAATTCAAACTTATGCGAAAAAGGTATTGAAATTTCAGACGTAAAGTGGTATGATACAACTATCAAAACCTTATGCGCAAAAGGTAAAAAGAAACAGCGAAAAAAATGACGAGGTGACGAAAATGAAGAAAAAAGTATTTGCAACACTTTTAGCAGTAGCAATGGTCGCATCAATGGTTCCGGCATCTGTAGCTGTACAGGCTGCGGAGGGTGATACTATTCGTCTTGTAAATGGAAAGGTTGAAGTAGATGCTCAGTTTAAAAAAACTGGCTGAGATGTACGAAAAAGAAACAGGAACAAAGGTAGAAATCGAATCCATGGGCGGTGGAGTTGATATTCAGGGTACTCTGAAAGGATATTATCAGTCAGATAATATGCCTGATATTTTTGTAAATGGTGGAAGTACAGATTTTGCCAACTGGGATGGCAAGCTAGTTGATATGAGTGATCAGGAATGGGCTTCTGATACAGATTCCGCTTATGTAGATGATGAGCAGGGAACAATCGGCTTCCCATACACAACAGAAGCCATTGGTCTTGCATATAACAAAGATATTCTTGACAAGGCAGGAATTGATCCGGCTACTTTAACAGGTCCAGATGCGATCAAGAAAGCATTTGAGACAATTGATTCCAAGAAAGATGAGCTTGGCATTACTGCAGTTGTAGGATATTGTGCAGAACCTGTAAACCTTTACTGGTCAACCGGTCAGCATTTATTTGCAAATTATCTTGATGCAGGTCTGAAACGCGATGATACAACATACATTGATATGCTCAATGATGGCGGTAAACTTGATGAAGCACGTTTTAAAGATTTTGCGGATTTCGTAAGTCTTCTGAATCAGTATTCAGATCCTTCAATCCTTGTTTCCGGTACATATGACCAGCAGATTCTTAACTTCTCATCCGGTAAATATGCATTTGTTACACAGGGATCCTGGATTGGCGCAACTATGACTGTTGATGATGCAGATGCTTATAAAGAAGCAGGAAACTTTGAAGTTGGTATGATTCCATATGCATTTGAAGATGGAATTGATACAATTCTTACAAACTCTCCATCATGGTTTTCCATTTATAAAGATGGTAATGTAGAAGCAGCAGAAGCATTCCTTCAGTGGCTGACAACAGATGAAGCACAGGAAGTTCTTGTAAAAGAGGCAGGATTTATCAGTCCGTTTAAATCCTGTGATATCGTAGGTGATGATCCGTTTGCTCAGACAATTACAGATTATCAGAAGAATGAAAAGACATCTTCCTGGCATTGGCTTGTACCTGGTATGAAGGAAGGTCTTGCACAGAACTATACAGGACAGGTATTTGCAGATTTTGCATCAGGAAGTCTTGATGAAGATGGATTTGTAAAAACAATGAATCAGGTTCTTCAGAGTGCATATGCAAATTAAGTAACGAAGTATTTAACAGTGGGCGGCGTAAAAGTTGCCGCCTGCTTTTTATGCAAATGAAATGTGAAAAATATATACATTTAATTTTGCTTTGAAATAAGAAATAGGAAGGGTGAAGGCAAAATGAATACAAACAGTGCTAGTAAAAAAGTAATATCAATGGTATGCCTTATAGCCGGTATTGTTTTGTTGGCTGTAGCATTGATTCAGGATATTTCCAAAACCGGGGCAGGCTGGAGAGGTCAGGCACTTATCATTGGCGCGATCTGCGTTTTACTGGGAATGTATTTATTCCCTACATTAAAACATCATAGAAGTATTGTTAATTTTATCTTTGTGTTTCCGCTGTTGTTTACCTTTGCGGTAACAGTAATCATTCCATTATGTTTGGGTGTATTTTATTCCTTTACAGACTGGAATGGAATCCGAATGAACGGATTTGTAGGATTTGCAAATTATAAAGCAATGTTTGGAGATGCGAGTTTCCTTTGGTCTTTGCTTATCACAATTTTGTTCGTAGTTTTGAATATGATTCTGATAAATGTAGTGGCATTTTTGCTTGCGTTACTTTGCACATCTAATATTAAAGGAATCTCATTCTTCAGAGCTTCTTATTTCCTGCCAAACCTGATTGGTGGTATCGTACTTGGATATGTATGGCAGTTTGTGTTTAACAATGTACTGATTAAGATGACAAATAATATTTCACTTTTGTCCAAGACAAATACAGCGTTAATGGCTATCATCGTTGTTTATATCTGGCAGTATGGTGGTTATATTATGTTAATTTATGTAACAGGTCTGACTCAGGTGCCGAAGGATGTACTGGAAGCATCTCAGATTGACGGCGCAAATGCAGTTACAACATTATTTAAGATCAAGATTCCGATGATCGCAGCTACAATTACAATCTGTACATTCCTTACCTTAACATCAGCATTCAAACAGTTCGATGTTAACATGGCTTTGACAAATGGTACAGGTTCTGTCGCAAGTTTCTTCGGAAACTATCTGACAAACGGTACTCAGATGCTGGCTCTGAATATTTACAATACAGCAATCTCCAAGAACAATTATGCACTTGGTCAGGCGAAAGCTATTCTGTTCTTCATTATCCTGGCTGCTGTATCTATTATTCAGGTTAGAATTTCCAATAAGAAGGAGGTTGAAATGTAATGGTTACGAAGAAAACTCCAAAGGTAGTGCTTACAGCTGTTGCGATTGTTATCGCAGCGTACATATTATCTCCTTTCTATCTGGTACTTATTAATACATTTAAGAATGCAAACGGTATTGTTGCCAACCCTGTAAGCTTTGCAGGTGCAAGCTTTGCACAGTTTAAGACAAATATTTCAAACGTTGTCAACAACTCTAACTTCAGTTTCTGGAGTGCATTCGGAACATCTGCGACCATTACAGTTGTTTCCCTTGTATTACTTGCTTTATTCGGTGGTATGGCTGCGTGGGTTATCTGCCGTAACAAGACAAAATGGTCAACAGCTATTTACATGACATTTATCGCATCCATGACAATTCCTTTCCAGGTAGTTATGCTTCCTCTGGTTTCTACATTCCGTGATGTAGGTAAATTCCTTGGAATCAACATGCTTCAGTCTATTCCTGGTATTGTATTTGCATACTGTGGATTCGGTGGTGCTATGACAGTATTTATCTTAACTGGTTTTATTAAAGGTATTCCATATGAACTGGAAGAAGCAGCAGCGATTGACGGATGTTCTCCTGAGGGAACTTTCTTCCGCATTATCCTTCCGCTTCTGAAACCGGTTATTGTTACTGTTACTATTCTGAATGGTATGTGGATCTGGAACGATTACCTTCTTCCTTCTCTGATGTTAGGACAGAATGGTAAGGTTAAGACTCTTCCGGTTGCTGTACAGGCGTTTGTTGGTTCTTATGTAAAACAGTGGGATCTGATCCTTACTGCAGCACTCCTGGCAATGATTCCGATGATCATCGTATTCCTGCTTGCTCAGAAGCAGATTATGAATGGTATGGTTGAGGGTGCTATTAAATAGGCTTGCAAATACTTTTTGAAAAGCTGTCGTTTTCCTCATTATTGGGGAACGGCAGTTTTTTAATGGTTTCAAAGGGGACGCGAAGAAAAATAAATGTTTTGAACCACGGCTGCGGGGGCAGGAACTCTAAGAGTTGCTACACCCCCTGTAGGACGCCACTGAAAAAGTCTTTATTTTGCATAAAGCAGTACAATATAAAGTGTTTTTATTTGTTTTAATCTACTATATAATGTGTATAAAAATAGTTTTTCAGTGGCGTCCCTGTAGATGTGGTTAAAAACATTTATTTTTCTTCGCTGTGAACTGGCTGGGACTGTGAATGATAGGTATGGAAGTGTGTTATTGGAGATGGAATGGATAGAAACGGAACATAAACGGAATAGAAAATGATAGTATAAATTTTACAGATATGGGCTTGAAATGTTGGAGGTTTTATAGTAATGTATTGTGATACAACGCTTAAGGCGAGGGCTGTCTCGGGACAGTCTGTTTTTGTGAAGAAGGATGAGGAAAAGTTTTATGGAAAGGACAAAAGAAAGGTCACCGTTTCATAAGAAGTTTATCGGTGACAGGAAGTTTTATATGATGGTTCTGGCTGTGGCTGTTCCGATCATGATCCAGAATGGAATCACGAATTTCGTGAGTCTGCTGGATAATATTATGATCGGGCGGATCGGCACGGAGCAGATGTCGGGGGCTTCCATTGTGAATCAGTTGATTTTTGTCTATAATCTGTGTATTTTCGGAGGGGTGTCCGGAGCGGGTATTTTTACGGCACAGTACTTTGGGCAGAAGGATCATGAGGGTGTGAGGCAGACATTCAGGTATAAGTTCTGGATGGCTGTGATCCTGACAATCGGGACGATTTTGCTGTTTCTGACTGTTGGAGAGAATCTGATCAGTATGTATCTTCAGGGAGAGGGTACTGCGCAGCAGATCGCAGATACGCTTAAGTATGGAAAGCAGTATCTGGATATTATGCTGTTGGGATTGCCGCCGTTTATGATGGTGCAGATTTATTCCAGTACTCTGAGAGAGTGCGGAGAGACTGTTCTGCCAATGAAAGCCGGGGTTGTGGCAATCTGTGTGAATCTGTTGTTTAATTATCTGTTGATCTATGGTGTATTTTTCTTCCCTAGACTGGGTGTGAGAGGTGCGGCAATTGCAACTGTGCTGTCACGTTATGTGGAGGCGGCAATTGTAATAGGCTGGACACACAGGCATACGGAGAAGAATGCATTTGCAAAGGGGCTGTACAGCACGCTTAAGGTTCCTGCGAATCTGACAAAGAAGATTCTGGTCAAGGGTACACCGCTGTTGTTTAATGAGACTTTATGGGCTTCTGCCATGGCGATGCTGACTCAGTGTTATTCGATTCGAGGGCTGAATGTGGTTGCTTCGCTGAATATTTCCAATACCATCAACAATGTGTTTAATATTGTGTTTATTGCGCTGGGAGATTCTGTTGCGATTATTGTGGGACAGCTTCTGGGTGCGGGAGATATGAAGAAAGCGAGAGATACAGATAACAAGATGATCGCGTTCTCAGTGATGTGCTGTACCTGTGTGGCAATGGTGATGTTTGTTATGGCACCGCTGTTTCCAATGCTCTATAATACTAATGATGAGGCGAGGGAGCTGGCGAAGTATCTGATTATGCTCACAGCATTCTTTATGCCGCAGAATGCGTTTTTGCATGCAACCTATTTTACCCTACGTTCCGGTGGAAAGACGATTATTACGTTCCTGTTTGACAGTGTGTTTATCTGGTGCGTCAGTGTGCCGATCGCATTTGTGCTGAGTCGTTATACAGGTATTCATGTGCTTGTGATTTATGCATGTGTGCAGCTGGCGGATCTGATTAAGTGTGTGATTGGGTTTGTGCTGGTTAAGAAGGGTGTGTGGCTGCAGAATATCGTTTCATCATGATAAAAATTTTCAATAACATTTGGCTTGACTAACCGATATACTATAGTGTATTATCAGTGAAAGTCAAATAGAAACAGTCTTATAAAACTATTATAATATGACTTGTGTTTGATTCACATCATGCTATTTGTGAATTGATATATGTAACATTAATTCTCTTTGCACTGCATTACATTCAACAGAATGCGAGATCAACAGTACAAACTGAGCAGGCGATGCCCGAGATGCTCGAGGGCGTGGGGCCGGGCCGCACGAAGCGGCAGCAGATATGAAAATTTTCAGACATATCTGTGGGACAGTGTATGTTCCGCAGGTGTGTCTTTTTGTTTTCTGAAAAGTATGTTTTGGAAAGATTTTCTTTTAGAGGGATTTTTTAGGAGGATTTTCTGAGACAGGTGCAGTTCCGAAATACAAAAAGACCCCTGTAAGACCGCACTTTGATAAGCCACAGAAAGGAAATATGTTTTCTGACTGTGGCGCAATGTATGTGACATAAGAAGAACCTGTAAACTCAAATATAGGAAAGTACAAAAGCTTATATATTTGAAAAGAAAATTTAGGAGGTCCTGGTTTATGGAACAGACAAAAAAATTAAACATGACAGCAATGTCAGACAAGACAAACAGTAACACGACAGCTAAGAAGGAAGAGCCTGCATGGGAACATAAGGTGGCAATGAAGGTATCAGGTGTGAGTATTGCAGTAAACCTGTTACTTTCCTTATTTAAATTACTTGCCGGAATTCTGGCACATTCAGGTGCCATGATCTCAGATGCGATTCATTCAGCATCTGATGTGGGAAGTACTTTCGTAGTAATAGTCGGTGTGAATTTATCCAGCAAAAAATCCGATAAGGAGCATCAGTATGGACATGAGCGGATGGAATGTGTATCTTCCATTATTTTGTCCGGGTTACTTCTGGCAACCGGTATCGGAATCGGTATGAATGGAATTGAGAACATTATTAAGAGTACTTCAGGAGCAAGCATTGCAATTCCCGGAACATTGGCACTGATTGCGGCAGTTGTTTCTATTGTAGTGAAGGAGTGGATGTTCTGGTATACCAGAAGTGCTGCGAAGAAAATAAATTCCGGTGCACTGATGGCAGATGCATGGCACCATCGTTCAGATGCAATGTCTTCTGTTGGTGCATTTATCGGTATCCTGGGTGCGAGACTTGGCTTCCCGATCCTGGATCCAATTGCCAGTGTGGCAATCTGTGTACTGATCGTGAAAGCATCTGTAGATATTTTCAGAGATGCCATTGATAAGATGGTTGACCACTCCTGCGATGAGGCAACAGAAGAGAGCATGAGAGAAGTGATCATGGGAGTGAAAGGAGTGAAGGGAATCGACCTTCTTCAGACACGATTATTTGGTTCTAAGATGTATGTGGATATTGAAATCTCAGCAGATGGTGAGATTCCACTGAATGAGGCACATGACGTTGCAGAGAATGTTCATCATACTATAGAGAAAAATTTTAAAGACGTAAAACACTGCATGGTTCATGTGAATCCGGTGAATGAGTAAATAAAAAGCGGGGCTGTCCGAAATTATAATCTGGGCAGTCCCGTTTTTTATTGTGAAACAGATAACTTTATTTGCTTGACTGGGAATTTTACGTAAATATAACATAGATATTCCGTGGAATTGATATTCAAAGTTTATAATTCTAAATGTTATGTGATGTCAGAGTTAAAAGGTTTGATAAGTTTTGCCACTGATATCACGAATAAAAAGAGTGAGGAATTATCTGAATGAAAAAACAACAGGAAAAAAACAAAAGAAATTACAGCACCTGTATATATGATGAACAGAGAACTGTCCTGGCTGAAGTTTAATGAGAGAGTTTTAAATGAGGCGGGAAATCCAAGAGTGCCGCTTGCAGAGAGACTGACATTTGCCTCTATTTACCAGTCAAATCTGGATGAATTTTACAGAGTCAGAGTCGGAACTCTGATGGATCAGATGGAAGCATCTGAAGTGATCCGTGAGAACAAAACTAATATGACCAGTGAGGAACAGGTAACTGCAATCCTTCAGGCCACCAGAGATCTGGATCAGAAAAAGGCAGCTATCTATGAACAGCTGATGGGAGAACTGGAGCCTTACGGAGTGCGTCTGATCAATTTTAACAGATTATCTGCGGAGGAAGGCAAGCTTCTGGAAACATATTTTGATCAGGAGATCGCACCGTATCTGTCTGCAAATATTGTGAGCAAACAGCAGCCATTTCCATTCCTGAAAAATAAAAATATTTATGCAGTGGCATCACTGATGAGCAAGGGTGGAAAAACAAAAACAGCTATTATTCCATGCAGTAATACTGTATTCAGACGATTGATCGATATTCCCACAAGAAAAGGAACTTTTATGCTTTCAGAGGAGCTGATCCTTCATTTTCTGCCGAAAATGTTTAAGAATTATGAGATCAGGGAGAAAGCGCTGCTCCGTATAACCAGAAATGCAGATATTGATACAGAAACCATTTATGACGAGGATTTGGATTACAGGGATGCAATGGAGAATCTGATCAAGCAGAGAAGACGAATGAATCCTGTGAGAATGGAGTTATCCAGAGAATTGAATAAAAAGATGATAAGTTCGCTCTGTAAGGAACTTCATGTAGATAAGGAACACGTATTTCTGACCAGAGTTCCGCTTGATATGTCCTTTGTATTCGGACTTCAGGGATATCTGAGGAATACTGCCCAGGATAAGCTTTTCTATCAGAGAAGAACTCCCAGAATGACGCCGGAGCTGGATGACAAGAGTTCTCTGATCCCACAGATCATGAAGAAGGATGTACTGTTATCCTATCCGTTTGAAAATATCAAATCTTTCATTAATCTTCTGAATGAGGCTGCGAAGGATGACTCTGTTGTATCTATTAAGATGACATTGTACCGTCTTGCAGACAAGAGCCAGATTGTAGATGCTCTGGTGGATGCAGCAGAAAATGGAAAAGAAGTTGTTGTACTTGTAGAGCTGAGAGCCAGATTTGATGAGGAAAGTAATATTGAATATTCCAGAAAACTGGAAGAGGCAGGCTGCAGAGTGATCTATGGACTGAATGGATATAAAGTACATTCCAAGCTGTGCCTGATCTCCAGAAAAACAGATAAGGGTGTGTCCTATATCACACAGATCGGTACAGGTAATTATAATGAAAAAACATCTGCACTTTACACAGACCTGTCGCTGATCACAGCAAACCAGGAAATCGGAAAAGAAGCAGCAGAAGTGTTTGCAGCTCTTCTGAAAGGGGAAGTTGTTGAGAAATCCAATCTTCTTCTGGTTGCACCGAAATGTCTGCAGAACAGAGTTCTGGATATGATACAGGAAGAAATCGACCAGGTGAAACAGGGAAATGAAGGATATATTGGAATCAAGATCAATTCCCTGACAGATAAGGTGATCATCAATAAACTGGTGGAAGCATCTCAGGCAGGAGTAAAGATAGAGATGGTCGTCAGAGGTATCTGCTGTCTGATTCCGGAGATTAAGGGATATACAGAGAATATCAAGGTTGTAAGTATTGTAGGCCGTTATCTGGAGCATTCCAGAATCTACCGTTTCGGTACAAAAAAAAGGAGAAAAAATTATATATTGCATCTGCTGACTTTATGACAAGAAATACAGTCCGTCGTGTGGAGGTGGCTGCTCCGGTTCTTAATGAGAAATTAAAGGAACGTCTGGACTGGATGTTCGAGACAATGATGAATGATGATGAAAAAGGAAAGAGACTGACAGAAACCGGAAATTATGCAGACAGAAGCCTGAATGATGTCAAACTCAATTCCCAGGAAATCATTTTATGCCATGGCATACAGCAATGCGGAGAAGACCCAGGAAAAAAAGAGAAGATTGAAAAGTAGAAGATTAAGAAGAAATATTTGTTGACAATATTGTAGATTGCCTGAAAAAGATACTATGTGGATCAGTATAATAGATTCATATAGTATCTTTTTGATTACTTCTATGATTACTTTTGATCATCCGAGATAAAACGAAAACGCCCGAAACCCAGTAAATACACAATGTCATTAACTTTAGCAAAAAGCAGAAATCGTAAGTATTTATAAAACTATGATTCCTGCTTTTTGATTTTTTTATATGGGCATACTTATCCCCTTCTTTTTGTACTCGTATTTTCTAGATTAGTATGCTCTTTTATGAGTATTTGAATATTTCCCTGCTAACCGCCCTTTCGTTCTGGTATAATGCCGATCAGGACGAATAGGAACCAGATTCTTACTGATGTCTTCATATATTTGCTGAAATAATATATTTTTCTTTTGATCATCCGTTTCAAGAAGTATATAAATCAGATCGTTTTTTAAGATTCCAATACTAACTGTCTGATTGATCATCATTTTATGTTTTCTGTTTGTTTCCTTCTGATCCAGTTCACGCTCTGCGTCTAATATGATATCTTCGACTAAATTGCTCAGATATATGGTGCTGTATATATCTTGTAATAACAGAATAGGTTTTGTACCTGTAAAATTTTCTAACTGCAACCGATTCTTTAGTGTTTCATACGCAGTCTCTATTCCCCACCTCATATGATATAATTCTTTTATTTCTTCTGTATGAAATTCCGTTTGTGAAAGATTTGTAGCTAAAACTTCCAGATTTCCATTTTCTAATAGGATCTTTACCATACGCAATGAAATTTCACCCAGTTCTTTCATACGTTCTCCATCCGGCGTCCCCTCGTAATGTCTGATTCTTGATTTATCAAGTTTTATTTTAACCAGCTGATCATTTTCTGTTAAACTGCTTTGCTCTTTTTTGTAATCACTGCTTTTTAAACGTACGATAAACTTAAGATCCTTATCCATCATATGTATAAACGCTGGCGTAGAAGGATAGCCTCTGTCCATGATAATAATATAGGGAATGTTACCTATTGTTTCCGGTATTCGTTCCATCTGTTTTTCGGCCAGGCGCATTTCATCAAATTTCACCTTATTACAGTCACTTTCCAGTATCATACGATTCATTACATCATAAATACAGCCTAATCCTATTTGTGCTTGGGGTTTTGTGTTTTTTCGGCTTGCAGAACCATACAGTTTCAGTGTTTCAGTAGTGGTAGGAATATTAATATCTGAGCCGTCAGCAGCTAATATTAAATGATTTTTGTAAGTTGAAAAGGTGGAATCTGCATAAAAGTTACGGTTATGATATTTATACAATTCCAAAAAAGCATCTGGATTAAGTTTCATACGCTGTTTCAGATATCCTGGTTTTGAAATAGACACACCAGGATGAGCAAGTTTCATATAATTTCTCAGTTCCAATGCCAACGTCAGCCCCTTTCTGTTTATCATTGTGAAAAGAAGATCCTGAAGAGGCATTTTTCGGATTCTGGTAAAATGATTTTTATTACCTAATCGGCAAAATGCCTTAAATTCATCAGAACTCATTTTTTGCTATATCCATGAATGTACGTTTCTGAGAATGTTTCATGTATAATCACATCCTTTTTTTGGAGCAGGTTCATGGCTTCTTTTTACAATATAAGCATATCAAAAAAAAGGCAGAAGATATCTAATCCTTTTAGGAATAAATATCTTCTGCTTTTAAGTTAATGACATTGCTAAAATACGGCATTTTTCAATCACCAAACATTCTTTAATGTTTCAAAAATGCTTCCGCGATATCAAGATCCTCCGGTGTTGTGATCTTAATATTCTGATAAGATCCCTCTGCCAGAGCAACCTTTGCCCCTGTCTCCTGCTCTACTACCATGGCATCATCTGTAATTTTGCTCATATCTTTCTGACGAATGCTGTCATGAGCCTCACGTATCAGTGAATACGAAAAAATCTGCGGGGTCTGAATTGTCCACACACACTTTCTGTTTGGAGTTTCTTTTACATATCCCTCTTCATCAGACAGTTTGACTGTATCTTTAGAAGGCATACCAATCACACATGCACCTGTTTCCTTCACTTTCTGCAGACCACGTTTAAGAATTTCTTCTGTCACAAAAGGTCTTGCACCGTCATGGATCAATACATATTCACAGTCTCTGCATTCACAAAGACCTGCATAGACAGAATCATAGCGTTCTTTTCCTCCCGGGATTACTGCCGATACCTTTGTAAATCCATATTTTTGCACGATTTCTTCTTTACAGTAGGAGATAGATTCCTCTCCTGTCACAAGAATAATATCCTGAATCAGCGGACTTTCCTGAAAACAGCGCAGGGAATAATACAGAACCGGGTATCCCTGTATCTCCAGGAACTGCTTCTGTACTTTACTGTGCATTCTTTTTCCCTGCCCTGCTGCCAGAACAATGGCCGTATTTCTTTCTGACATCTCAACGCTCTCCCAGTTTAAGATTCGGCACAGCATTCAGATCCCAGCCATGACGTGTACCTTTAATATATTCATAATAAGCAGCTACTCCGATCATTGCTGCATTGTCTGTACAGAAGATCGGTGACGGCCGATAAAAACTGTAATTATTTTTCCTTACATGCTTCTTCCATTGCCGCTCTTAACGTTCCATTCGAAGCCACTCCGCCTGCAATTGCAATCTTAGTCATCCCATAATCTTTGGCTGCAAGCATTGTATGCTCCACCAGCACATCAACTACCGCTTTCTGGAAAGATGCTGCCAGATCTGCTCTGTTTATCTCTTCTCCGGTCATCTGCGCATGATTAATATAATTCAACACTGCTGATTTTACACCACTGAAGCTGAAATCGTACGGACAATCTCCAATTTTAGCTTTTGGAAACTCAATTGCATTGGGATTTCCCTCTTTAGAGAGCTTGTCTACCTTTGGTCCTCCCGGATATCCCAGTCCGATAGCTCTTGCAACTTTGTCAAAAGCTTCGCCTGCAGCATCATCACGGGTACGTCCCAGGATTTCAAATTCTCCATAATCCTTAACGATCACAAGGTGTGTATGTCCTCCTGACACGATCAGACATAAAAATGGAGGTTCAAGATCCGGATGTTCAATATAATTTGCTGACACATGGCCCTCAATATGGTGGACCCCTACCAGTGGAAGCTTCTTTGCATAAGCAATTGCCTTCGCCTCAGCAACGCCCACAAGAAGTGCACCTACAAGTCCCGGACCATAAGTGACACCAATTGCATCCAAATCATCAAGAGTTACATCTGCATCTGCCAGTGCCTGTTCAATTACCTGGTTAATCTTTTCAATATGTTTACGGGAAGCAATTTCCGGAACTACCCCACCGTATAAAGTATGAAGAGCGATCTGTGAAGAGATCACATTTGACAGAATAGTTCTTCCGTTTTTGACAACAGAAGCTGCAGTCTCATCACAGGAACTCTCAATTGCAAGAATTAATGTATCTTTCATTTTCTGTTCCTCATATATCGGACGGATAAGTCATCCGTTTTACTACTTGTTCATAATCAGTTTCAGTGACATATTATTCCTCAAAATTCAATTCCAGACTCTTTCCGTCTTTTCCCGGATATGCACTTGGAAAAATTTCACGAACTTTATCCATAAACTCATCCGGTCTGACCAGAGACGGACTGTAATGTGTCAGCCACATCTCCTTTACCCGGGCATCACGGGCCAAAACCGCCGCCTCGCGGAAAGTCATATGCTTGTATCCGCGTGCTTTGTCTGCTTTGTCATCTTCTCCGTACATTCCTTCACAGATAAACAGATCCGATTCCTTTGCATTTCGCAGGATAGATTCTGTTGGTCTGGTATCTGTTGTATAAGTAAGCCTGATTCCTTTTCTCGCAGGTCCAAGTACCATCTCCGGTGTATAGGTAATACCGTCTGCTTCGATGGTCTGCCCTTTCTGGAGCGGATTCCAGTATTTCAGTGGAATATCCTGCTCTTTCGCTCTCTCAGCCGAGAATTTCCCCTGGCGGAGAATCTCAAGGGTATAGCCATAACAGAGTACATTATGGTTCACTTTAAAAGCCGTAATACGATAGCCATTTAATTCAATGACCTGTTCCGGCTGTGTAATCTCAATAAATTTAATTTCAAACGGAAGCTCCGGTGCAATGACGCGAAGTGCATTGACTACTCTCTCCAGACCTTTGGGACCTACCAGAGTCAATGGTTCTGTGCGGTCTGCATTTCCCATAGTAAGAAGAAGTCCCGGAAGCCCGCTGATATGATCTCCATGATAATGAGTAAAACAAATCACATCAATAGGTTTAAAGCTCCATCCCTTCTCCTTAATTGCTACCTGAGTACCTTCACCACAGTCAATGAGCAGACTGCTCCCGTTATATCTTGTCATAAGCGCAGTCAACCATCTGCGAGGCAGAGGCATCATTCCACCGGTTCCAACTAAACATACATCTAACATATATTCCCTCTATTTTCCAGCTTCCGGCAATTCCCTTAAAAGGTGTATGGTCCGGCTGCTGATTTTTTCTGCTTTCATTTCTTTTTCATTCGGGATGTCTGGTCATAAGCAGCGCATCCTCCACAGGATCACTGTAATATGCCTTACGTATTCCATCTCCGGTAAATCCCATACGTTCATAGAGACGAATTGCAGTCTCATTTCCCACACGTACTTCCAGATGGATTGTCGTAACCTCCCTCTCTGCTGCAAGGCGGATCAGGCTCTGCATCAGAAAAGCGCCAATTCCTTCTTTTTGTCTGTCCCTGCGCACAGCCACATTGGTAATATCTCCCTCATCCAGAACCATAAGAAGACCGCAGTAACCCAGAATCTTTTCTTTCTCTTCCACCACCAGAAACATGGCATCATCCCTGGTCAGAAAAGTAAAAAAACCCTTCTTTTGTCCATGGCACATGAAAAAGATCCTGCTCAATCTCCATTACCTGATCCAGGTCATCCACAAGCATTTCCCGCAGGATCATATTTTTGTACCTGCCGGTTTCTGCTCTTTTTCTCTCTCTGCACGCTCACGCTCTGCCTGGGAAACGCGGAGATATTCCGGGATATGTTCCATAGCAGTCTCTGTGCGTCCTTCTTTATAATAAATACTGCCAAGAGCTGCCACTGCCGCTGCTCTCTGTTTATTTACATGAGCCGGTGCAAAAGAATACGGAACCTGCAGTTTCTCTGCGATCAGTTCACGAAATACAGGTACACCGTCTCCCAAAAATGTAACCATCTCTCCTCTCTGATTCAGTTCTTCCAGCAGTTCCTCGATCGGTGCTGCCCACTGTTCTTTCAAAGTCATAAGCTGATGCTCTTCAAATCTGTAAATTCCTGTATATACCTGCTTTCTTCTGGCATCCATGATCGGACAGATCAATCCCTGTGCATCATAAAGATTATATGCCAGTGCATCTACTGTCGGTACTGCTACCAATGGTTTCTTCAGGGCAAGTCCCAGGCCTTTGGCTGTTGCCGAGCCGATACGGAGTCCTGTAAAGGATCCCGGTCCCGCTGCCACTGCAATAGCATCTACGGATTCCAGTTCCAGTTCCGTCATCTTCACAATCTCATCTAACATCGGAAGCAAAGTCTGAGAATGTGTTTTCTTATAATTTACAGTATACTCAGCCAGTAATGTATCATCTTCCACAACTGCTACAGATGCAACAATTCCTGAGCTGTCCAAAGCTAAAATTTTCATTTCTACCTCCTAACTGTTCTCCAGACCAATCACTGTAATCCTTCTATAATCAAAGCCTTTCTCCAGATCTTTCTCTATGGTTACTTTGATCAGCTTTTCCGGAAGGATTTCTTCAATCAGATCAGCCCATTCGATCAGACAGATTCCCTGTCCGAAAAAATAATCGTCATATCCAATTTCTTCCATTTCCTCAATGTCACCGATACGGTAAACATCAAAATGATATAAAGGAAGACGTCCGCTTTCGTATTCCTGAATGATCGTGAATGTCGGGCTGCAGATAGGCTCTGTGATTCCAAGCCCTGCCGCAACCCCCTGGGTAAATACGGTTTTTCCAACTCCAAGATCACCTGTCAGAGTATAAATCTGACCCGGTTTCGCATTCTCTCCGATCTTCTTTCCCACCTCAAATGTTTCCTGTGGTGTTTTTGTCTCTATAATCATCTTTTCCACCTTTTTCTTGCAGAATTGTTCTTTGCATATTATAATAGAGCGAACAGCGAAATACAATACTTTTTGAAAAGGAGACTTGAAACTATGGCAAATCCGATAGTTACAATTACCATGGATAATGGCGATGTGATGAAAGCAGAATTATATCCTGAGATTGCACCGAATACAGTTAATAACTTTATCAGTCTTGTAAAAAAAGGCTTCTATGACGGACTTATTTTCCATCGTGTGATCAACGGTTTCATGATCCAGGGAGGATGCCCGGACGGAACAGGTATGGGCGGTCCGGGATACAGCATTAAGGGTGAATTCACTCAGAACAGATTTAAAAATGATCTGAAACATACTGCAGGTGTTCTTTCCATGGCACGCGCCATGCATCCAAACTCAGCAGGAAGCCAGTTCTTTATCATGCACAAAGATGCTCCGCATCTTGACGGTGCTTATGCTGCATTCGGCAAGATCACTGAAGGAATGGATGTTGTAAACCGTATTGCAGAAGAAGATACCGATTACAGCGACCGTCCGCTTGACGAGCAGAAAATCAAATCCATGACAGTAGAAACTTTCGGTGTTGATTATCCGGAACCGGAGAAATGCTGATTCGCTGACTGTTTATGCCCCATGCAGTTTTCAGGCTGCATGGGGCATATTTTATCAGTCCGTAAATACTTTCACTTCACCGTCAATCACTGAATAGTAAAGATCTTTCTCTTTCTTCATCTTCGCTTTTCCATTTGTTCCCTCGGTGATTGCTTTTTCTACAAATGCAATCTGATCCGCCGGAACCAGCAAATGCAGAACTACCCTGTCAGTGTATTCAGAATCAAGGATCGGTAATTTCTGTTCTCCGGCAATATACTGGATCTTGCCTATCCCGGTATAATCCGTAACTACTTCCATAGAAATTCCGTAGGTTTTCTCAATCACTGTGCTGGCGGCAAGACCTTCCTGCAGACTCCTGGAATATGCTCTGACAAGACCTCCTGTTCCAAGAAGTATCCCTCCAAAATATCTGGTAACTACTGCTGCCACATTATAAATATCTTCCCCCAGGATTACATCCAGCATTGGTCTTCCCGCAGTGCCTGACGGCTCACCATCGTCACTGCATCTGGTATATTCCCTGTTCTTTCCCACCGAATATACATAGCAGTTATGTCTGGCATCCCAATATTTCTTCTTCATTTCCTCTATAAAGGCCAGTGCCTCCTCTTCGGTCTGTACAGGACGCACTGTAGCAATAAATCTGGATTTCTTTTCCACGATCTCGCCTTCCCCGCCCTCGTAAACTGTCTTATATTTCTCAAGCATGTCTCATACTCCTCTTTCCGTTCTCTTATTGACTCAGTGTACCATGAATTACAAAAATGTGCCAGCACAGTGTATACTAATCCTGTAAAAAAACACAATAACCATTAAAAAGATCCAAAAGCAATTGTGAATTTTTATTTTTCTGCTTTATTTACTTATTCTTATTTGATATAATAGAACGGATTATAAAGGAGGTTTAACATGAACTACGGTAAAAAGTCGACTGCAAAGAAACGGACGGCACTGATTTCCCGTTCTTCCATGATGGGAAAGCGCGCCAGAGTTTCTTTCATCAGAGTCCTGTTCGTATCACTGATAGCACTCTGCATCGCAGTAACCTGTCTGGGTGTGGGGTCATTCAGGGGTGTAATTGATACTGCTCCTGATGTTGATGATATTGATATTATGCCACTGGGCTATGCAACCTTTCTCTACGATGATGCAGGGAATCAGATCCGTAAACTGGCTGCTCCGGATTCCAACCGACTGCCTGTCACTCTCGATCAGATACCTGTTGATCTGCAGCATGCAGTTGTCGCAATTGAGGATGAACGTTTCTATGAACATAACGGTATTGACGTAAAAGGTATTCTTCGTGCCGGAATGAAAGCTCTCACTACCGGAGATTTCTCAGAAGGTGCCAGTACGATCACACAGCAGCTTCTTAAGAATAACGTATTTACCAACTGGACCAGTGAATCTACTCAGCTGGAAAGATTTACGCGAAAAATCCAGGAACAGTACCTTGCTGTCCAGGTTGAGAAAAAAACTGATAAAGACACCATTCTTGAGAATTACCTGAACACAATTAACCTGGGTGCCGGTTCCTACGGTGTACAGGCTGCCGCACGACAGTATTTTGACAAGGATGTATGGGATCTGAATCTTTCTGAATGTGCAACTCTGGCAGGTATCACACAGAACCCGACGAAATTTAACCCGATCATCAATCCTGACAGCAACAGGAAGAGACGCAAGGAAGTTCTCCAGCATATGCTGGATCAGAACTATATTACTCAGGATCAGTATGATGAAGCTCTTGCAGATGATGTTTATTCCCGTATCCAGGCCGCTCAGGAAAAGAACTCCAGCACTGAGAATACTGTTTACACATATTTTGAAGATGAACTGACAGATCAGATCATCAACGACCTGATGAATATCAAAGGTTACACCAAAAAAACAGGCAACCAATCTTCTCTACAGCGGCGGACTTAAAGTATATACAACACAGGATTCCAAGATCCAGAATATCCTGGATGAGGAATATGCAGATCCTTCCAATTATCCGGACACTGTCCAGTATGAACTTGACTATGCCCTGACGGTTACCGATCCTAATGGAAATCAGGTAAACTACAGTAAGGAAATGTTGCAGCTTTATTTTCAGAATGAGGATCCCGATTTCGATCTTCTGTTCGATTCCCCGGAAGATGGACAGACTTATGTAGACAAATATAAGGCAAGCATACTCGCCAACGGAAGTAAAGTTCTTGCAGAGCGTGTCAATTTCGCACCTCAGCCACAGTCTTCCATGAGTGTGATCGACCAGCATACCGGCTATGTAAAAGCTCTGATCGGTGGTCGTGGAGAGAAAACGGCAAGTCTTACACTGAACCGGGCAACGGACACTACCAGACAGCCTGGTTCTACCTTTAAGATCGTATCCACTTATGCACCTGCTTTAAATGAAAAAGGCATGACTCTTGCAACAACATTTGAAGACGAACCTTATGAATATCCGGATGGTTCCCCTGTAAACAACGCAACCCGTTCTTACAACGGAACAACCACGATCCGTACTGCGATCCAGAATTCCATTAACGTTGTAGCCGTCAAGTGTCTGGAAAAAGTAACTCCTGAGCTTGGATTGAAATATCTGGACAACTTTGGTTTTACAACCCTTGCTCATGGAACAGAGGCTGACAAAGATGCCAATGGTAATGTATGGAGCGATGCAAACCTTGCCACTGCGCTTGGCGGCATCACCCGCGGTGTCACAAATGTTGAACTGTGTGCATCCTATGCAGCCATCGCAAATAACGGAAATTATATCAAGCCAATTTATTACACAAAAATTCTGGATCACAACGGAAACGTCCTGATCGAGAATACTGCTGCCGAACGTTCCGTAATCAAAGAAAGTACTGCTTTTCTTCTCACCAGTGCAATGGAGGATGTTGTAAAACAGGGTACAGGTACAGCCTGCCAGCTTGACAATATGCCTGTTGCCGGAAAAACAGGTACAACCGAAGCCTATAACGACTTGTGGTTTGTGGGTTATACACCATATTATACATGCGCAGTATGGTCCGGTTATGACAACAATGAGAAATTACCTGATTATGCGCGTAACTTCCACAAAGCTTTATGGAAAAAGGTTATGACTCGTATCCATGAGGGACTTCCTTCCAAAGAATTCGAGAAGCCTGCAAGTGTAGAAAAGTTAAGTGTCTGCGAGGAAACCGGACTTCTTCCAAGAGCCGGCTGTCCGGTGATCACTGAATACTTTGACGTAGGTACCATGCCTACTGAATACTGTGACCAGCATTTCTATGACAGTGATGATTATGATTATGACTATAATTATGATACAGATTCCTCTGATCAGACTGATAACACCACTGACACTGATAACAGCGAAAACTCTGATAATGGAGATACCGACAACAGTGGTGACAGTAACAATACTGATGACAACGGTAACAGCGGTGACGATGGTACTGATAATACCGGCGGAAGCGATGACAACGGTAACGGTAACGAAGATGATTCCTCTTATCAGGTCGACTATTATTAATGCAAAAATACCGGTACAGGAGCACCTCCGAATGATGTTCCTGTACTGCAAAAAAAGTCCACAGTCCTGTCAACTCAGGACTGTGGATTTTTTATATACTTTCAAAATTGATTCTCAGATATTATACTTCTTTAATAACCATACGCGCAGATCCGTAAATACCTGCATCATTTCCGAGAGTTGCAAGAATGATCGGTGTTTTCTTGCATGCTGTAAAAGCATATTTCTCATAGTATTTCTGAATACAGTCGATCAATGGCTGTCCGGCTTTGGAAACACCACCGCCGATAACGATGGCTTCCGGATCTGTCACACATGCAAACATGGCAAGTGTTCCGCCAAGCATTTCTCCTACCTGTGCCATAATATCGCAGGCTACTTTGTCGCCCTCTTTAAAAGCATCCAGAACATTCTTTGCTGAAAGTTTTGTAAATTTGCGAAGGACAGTCTGCTCATCTGTAGCAGCCAGAGTTCTCTGTGCCACGCGAACGATACCTGTTGCAGACGCATACTGCTCCAGACATCCACAGTTACCACAGTTGCAGGCTTCCTTTTCTTCATGGTCAACTGCTGCATGACCGATTTCTCCACCTGCACCATGAGCACCGCCAACAATCTTTCCATCAACGATGATTCCACCGCCGACACCTGTTCCAAGAGTTACAAGAATAACGTTCTTAGCTCCTGCTGCTGCGCCTTTCCATGCTTCGCCAAGTGCTGCTACATTGGCATCGTTTCCTGCTTTGGACGGAAGTCCTGTCAGTTCTGTCAGTTCCTTAGTAACTTCTTTAAAGCCCCAGAAAAGGTTTACCGCACATGGCACTTCCCCTCTCTCATTAACAGGTCCCGGTACCCCGATTCCCACACCGTCGATTTCTTCTTTATCCAGCTTACGCTCTGCGATCTTGTCAAGGATTGTCTTTGCAATATCCGGCAGGATTGCTTCTCCACTGTTCTCCTTACGTGTAGGAATTTCCCATTTCTCAACTAAGACTCCGTCTGTCTGAAAGAGTCCACATTTTACAGATGTACCACCAACGTCAATTCCAAAACAATACTTTCCCATAATATCTGATATCCTCCAAATTACTTTAAATTATTTTTCTTCACGTTTCTTTGCAAGGTTTGCCTGAACACGTTTGTACAGCTCTTCCGCTGCATTGTATCCCATCTTCTTCTGTCTGTGGTTAACTGCCGCAGATTCAACGATAATAGCCAGATTACGTCCCGGACGGATAGGCAGAGAATGGCATACAATCTTATTTCCAAGATACTCTGTATATTCCTCATGCAGGCCGAGACGGTCATATTCTTTGTCTCTGTCCCACTCTTCCAGTTTGATAACCAGATCCACAGACTGTGTATCCTTAACGCTCTCAACACCAAACAGAGTTTTGACATCGATAATACCAATACCACGAAGTTCAATGAAATGTCTTGTGATATCCGGTGCCGAACCCACCAGCGTCACATCACTGACTTTACGAAGTTCTACAACATCATCACTGACAAGACGATGTCCTCGTTTGATCAGTTCCAGCGCAGCCTCACTCTTGCCAATTCCGCTCTCACCTGTGATCAGGACACCTTCACCATATACATCCACAAGCACACCATGAATGGAAATACATGGTGCCAGCTGTACACCCAGCCAGCGGATAATCTCAGCCATAAAACTGGAAGTTGTACGTTCTGTCACGAAAGTCGGAACATTATATTTAACTGCCAGATCGATCATATCCTGTGATGGTCTTGTCATTGTACTGAAAATTACACAGGGAATCTTGCTGGAAATAAATCTTTCATATTTAAATTTCCGTTCCTCATCACTGAGCTGCATCAGATAAGTATACTCTACATATCCGATGATCTGTACCCGTTCATTTGCAAAATGCTCCAGATATCCTGTCAGCTGCAATGCCGGTCTGTTGATCTCCGCTGTCTTGATCACAATCTCAGACAGATCAATTTCAGGAGTCAGGTTGTGAAGTCCCAGTTCCTGAACTAATTTTGTCAACTGTACACCCTTCATTTATTTCTCCTTTTCAGTTCAAAATCTGAAAGCCCGGTCTGTCCGCTATCTCAAAACCTGCTCATACAGACATAACTCATTTATAGCTGTCGTCCGAAACTTTCATAGTAAATTTCACGTCTTTTTTATTATATCACATCACTATATACAACTTCAATTACAAAAAAGCGAGAGTCTTTGGGTAATATGTAGAAGAACCCGGGAATATTTTTACATATTTTATATTTTTTTCTCACCATCTCCATGAAAAAATTCATAAACTTTCTGTGCACTTCCTGCATTCATGCTTTCTGTCTCCGCAAGTTCTTCCAATGATGCATCTCTGATATTCTCAATGGATTTAAATTTCCGCATCAATGCTTTCCGCCTGGTTTCACCGATACCAGAGATATCATCCAACAGGGAATGCACCTGTTCTTTACTTCTCAGAGATCGGTGAAATTCAATGGCAAAACGGTGCGCCTCATCCTGGATTCTGGTGATCAGGCGGAAGCCTTCACTGTCTGTATCAATGGGAATTTCAAGATTATTGTAATACAGTCCTCTGGTTCTGTGATGGTCATCCTTGACCATACCACAGACAGGAATCTCTATTCCCAGAATTTCCAGGACTTTTAACGCAATATTCACCTGTCCTCTTCCACCATCCATCAGGATCAGATCCGGCATAATAGAAAAGCTGTCAAACTCATCTTTTCCCTCATGAGTAAATCGTCTGGTAAGTACTTCTTCCATGCTTGCATAATCGTTCGGTCCCTGAACCCACTTTATTTTAAATTTGCGGTAATCACTGCGCTTTGGCTTTCCTTTCTCATAGACAACCATGGAACCTACAGATTCAAAACCACTGATATTGGAAATATCATAAGCCTCCATACGCCTGATTCCCGACAGTCCAAGCCACTCTTCCACTTCATGAACTGCTCCGATAGTTCTTCCTTCTTCACGTTTGATACGCTCTCTGTCTTTATCCAGAACCATCTTTGCATTCTCTTCTGCCAGCTCTACCAGCTTCTCTTTCGTACCTTTCTTCGGTACCCTGATATAGACTCGCTGCTTTCTTCGATCTGTAAGCCATTCCTCTATGATCTTGGCATCTTCGATTTCTTTTTGCAGCATGATCTCACGTGGGATAAACGGAGTTCCGGCATAAAATTGCTTCATAAAGCTGGATAATACCTGAGCCTTTGTATCGCCACGCGCCACACGCAGATAGAAATGCTCCCGCCCGATCAGTTTACCTCCCCGGACAAAGAATACCTGTACAACAGCATCCTGCTCCCGCAGATCAAGGCTTTCATCCATGGCAACTGCGATGATATCCTTATCTTCCTCTCCGTAACCTGTAATTTTCTGACGTTCTCCGATCTTCTGGATACTGCGGATCAGATCCCGGTATTCCATGGCATCCTCGAAACGCATTTCTTCGGAAGCTGCCATCATTTTGTCGGTAAGCATATCAATCGTATCCTTAAAGTCTCCATTGAGAAATTTCAACAGTTCTGCGATATTTTTCTTATATTCTTCTGAACTCACATAGCCCAGGCATGGCGCACTGCATTGTTTCATGTGATAGTACAGACATGGACGGTCCTTCCCACAATCTCTTGGCAGTACCCGATTACAGGATCGCACCTTATAAAGTTTTCGCACAAGCTCGATCACATCTTTTACAGCCCCGGCACTTGTATATGGTCCGAAATATTTCGCCTTGTCTTTCTTCATTCTTCTGGCAAAAAGAACTCTGGGATATTCCTCATTTACTGTGACTTTGATAAACGGATAACTCTTATCATCTTTGAGCATGGTATTATATTTCGGTCTGTGCTCCTTGATCAGATTACACTCCAGCACAAGGGCTTCCAGTTCCGAATCTGTGATAATATACTCAAATCTGGTGATATGGGTAACCATCTGTTCAATCTTTGCGCCCTTATTTCTGCTGCTCTGGAAATATTGACGCACCCTGTTTTTCAGACTGACGGCTTTTCCAACATAGATGATCTCGTCCTTCTCCCCATGCATAATATAAACCCCCGGCTTACCCGGAAGTTTTTTCAGTTCTTCTTCTATCTGAAACATAAACTCTCCTCTATACAAAAAATCCTGCCCTGAACGCTTTTCGTATCCATGAGATATTACAGCGTAATTTCCTGTGATACGAAAACAGAGCCGGAAATTATTTCATTTCCGACTCTGTTATTGTATCACTGAATCTCTGGCTTATCCAGCGTTACTGTATTCTGTTTTTCCTCCGGAATTACCAGATCATCCAGATTTTCCGGAATCTCGATTCCACGCTCTACCGCATGGAAAATCTTCATAAATTCCTTACCTGTAATGGTTTCCCTGCGGATCAGATAAGCAGCAATCTTATCAAGTGCTTCTCTGTGACTGCCGATCAGTCTCTTTGCTTCTTCATAGGAATTATGCAGAAGTATCATCACCTCATGGTCAACCTCTGTGGCAGTGTCATCGCCGCAGTTTAACACTGCTCTTCCGCTGAGATACTGACTCTCCTGTGTAGCCAGACCCATAAGTCCGAATTTATCAGACATACCATATTGTGTAATCATGGCTCTTGCCACTTTGGTAGCCTGCTCAATATCATTGGCTGCCCCGGTTGTGACAGTATCAAATACCAGTTCCTCTGCTGCACGTCCGCCAAGATATCCCACAAGCATTGCTTCCAGTTCCTTCTTTGTATTGAGATATTTCTCCTCCTCGGGTACCTGCATTACATAACCAAGTGCCCCCATTGTTCTCGGCACAATAGTAATCTTCTGTACAGGCTCTGCATCTTTCTGCAGGGCGCTTACCAGTGCATGTCCTACCTCATGATAGGATACGATCCTGCGCTCCTGTGTACTGAGGATCCTGTCCTTCTTCTCTTTACCTACCAGAACTACTTCAACAGCTTCGAGAAGATCTTTCTGGGATACTGCGCTGCGTCCACTCTTAACAGCAAGGATAGCAGCCTCGTTGATCATATTAGCCAGATCCGAACCCACTGCCCCGGAAGTTGCAAGTGCAATGTTTTCAAAATCAACAGTCTCATCCAGATGTACATTTCTTGCATGAACCTTCAGGATCTCGATTCTTCCCTTCAGATCCGGTCTGTCCACAATGACACGTCTGTCAAAACGTCCCGGACGAAGAAGTGCCGGATCAAGAACCTCCGGACGGTTGGTAGCAGCCAGGATCAGAAGTCCCTTTGAAGTGTCAAATCCGTCCATTTCCGCAAGAAGCTGGTTCAGGGTCTGCTCGCGCTCATCATTGCCGCCGCCATAATGAGAATCTCGGCTCTTTCCGATTGCATCAATCTCATCAATAAAAAGTGATACATGGTGCATTCTTCTTTGCTTCCTCAAAGAGATCGCGGACACGTGATGCACCCACACCTACAAACATCTCCACAAACTCAGAACCTGACAGAGAGAAAAATCGGCACATGTGCCTCTCCTGCTACTGCCTTTGCCAGAAGTGTTTTACCGGTTCCCGGAGGTCCTACAAGCAAAGCTCCTTTCGGCAGCTTCGCTCCGATGGTGGTATATTTGCCGGGATTATGCAGGAAATCCACCACCTCCTGCAGTGATTCCTTGGCCTCATCCTGCCCTGCCACATCCCTGAAAGTAATTCCTGTATCTTTCTGAATGTAGGCTTTGGCGCGGCTCTTTCCAACGCCCATCATTCCGCCGCCCTTATTCATGCGGCGCATAAATACCGTCAGAAGTACAAAGAGCAGAATCGTTGGCAGAAGCACACTGACCAGCATAGAAATAATTTCCCCTGCTGCATCCGGCTTCTTATACTCAAACTTGATTCCTGTTCCCTCAAGTCTCTCCGTCAGCTTATCTACTGACTCCATCTGATTGGCATAATAAACTTCTTCTGAAAATCCTGATGACTGATGTTTCGGCGTGATCGTCAGTGTATTTGACTGAAGCGTAACCTCTTTCACATCTCCATCATCTACCATCTCAATAAATTTATCATAAGTGATCTCACTCGAATTATCCTTGAGCATATTGGTAAACATGGCGAAACATACCAGAGTTACCAGGAGGCATACCAGAAAGGCCAGTATCGACTGATGATTCTTGTTCGGGTCCTGTCTGCCCGGACCTTTATTATTATCAGGACGATTGCCATTCGGATTGTTATCCATATGATTATCCATTTCATTCCTCCTAAACGTTATCGTTCTTATTATAAAGAGAATTATTCTATAAATCAACCGCGAGATTGTGAAATTTACGTTATATCTGGATTTCTGTTGCTGAAAACAGAATCTGTGCTTTTTCTGCAGCAACAAAATTTTATTTATATTTTTCTAAATTTTCTCTGTTACAAACCGTTCTTTTTGTAGTATACTATTGACAAACTGATTACTGCTCACTTCGTTCCCGGTAATGCGCTCCGCAATACACAGAATTTATGCTGACCGCATAAATTTGCGCTGTATGTCCCGGGATATTCTAAATGAGCAGTACTAAAAATGTGATGAGGAAAGGAAATGAACAAATGAAGATAGGATTTGACAACGACAAGTATCTGAAAATGCAGTCCGAACATATTCGGGAACGTATCAACCAGTTTGGAAACAAACTTTATCTGGAATTTGGCGGCAAGCTTTTTGATGACTACCATGCTTCCAGAGTTCTTCCGGGATTTGAGCCGGACAGCAAACTGCGTATGCTGATGCAGCTTTCTGATCAGGCAGAGATCGTTATTGTAATCAGCGCCGCTGATATTGATAAAAATAAAGTCAGAGGTGACCTTGGTATCACTTATGATGAAGATGTACTCCGCCTTATGGAAGTATTTACCGAGCGCGGACTTTATGTAGGAAGTGTCTGCATCACCCAGTATTCCGGACAGGAAAGCGCAGATGCGTTTAAGAAACGTCTGGAGAAGCTTGGAATCAAAGTATACGTGCTTTATCTGATCCCGGGTTATCCGAATAATACTTCCTTTATTGTAAGTGATGAGGGATATGGCAAGAACGATTATATCGAAACAACAAGACCACTGGTTGTCATCACTGCTCCAGGACCCGGAAGCGGAAAAATTGGCCACCTGCCTTTCTCAGCTTTACCATGAATACAAGCGCGGTGTCAAGGCAGGATATGCCAAATTTGAAACTTTCCCAATCTGGAATATCCCGCTGAAGCATCCGGTAAATCTGGCATATGAAGCAGCTACTGCTGACTTAAATGATGTGAACATGATCGACCCGTTCCATCTGGAAGCATATGGTGAGACTACTATTAACTACAACCGTGACGTTGAAGTTTTCCCTGTTCTTCAGGCTATGTTTGAAAAGATCATGGGCGAGTGCCCTTACAAATCTCCCACAGATATGGGCGTTAATATGGCCGGTAACTGCATCGTTGATGATGAAGTCTGCAAGGAAGCTGCACGTCAGGAGATCATCCGCAGATATTATAAGAGCATGGAAGCTCTGGTTCGCGGAACAGGCCGCGAAGAAGAAGTTTATAAGATTGAGCTTCTGCTGAAACAGGCTCATGTGACCATCGAAGAACGCAAGGTGGTTCCTGCTGCGCTGAAACGTGAAGAAGAAACAGGTGCACCTGCTGCTGCCATGGAGCTTGATGATGGACGTATCATTACAGGAAAGACTTCCGATCTGCTTGGTGCTTCCTCTGCTCTGATTCTGAATGCACTGAAAGAGCTGGCAGGAATTGACCATAGCAAACACGTAATCTCTCCGGAAGCTTTAAGACCGATCCAGACTCTGAAGACAGAATATCTTGGAAGCAAGAACCCGAGACTGCATTCTGATGAGACTCTGATTGCGCTTTCTATCAGTGCTGCTGATAATGAAGATGCGAAGCTTGCACTGCAGCAGATCCCGAAATTAAAGGGCTGCCAGGTTCATACTTCTGTGCTGCTGTCTCAGGTGGATATTCTGGAGTTCCGTAAGCTGGGCGTAGAGCTTACTTGCGAGCCGAAATCTGAGCATGCTAAGAAGCTGCAGAAATAATTTCACAATAGCATAAAAAATCTCCTCTCTGAACATATGATTATTTCATATGAACAGGAGGAGATTTTTATTATACTATTTTCTGTCTATTCTTCCACTGTTTACATATCTAATCGTAAGGAAAATATCCAACGCAAAAATGATAATTGCGAGGATTAATAAAATCGGGCGCTGATCACCAGCATACAATATTAATCCGCCATTTAAAAGGCATATCGTCATGCTGATTCCAAGGGTATTGTATGCTTTTCTTGCATCAAGTTTTCCATTGGAAGTAATTTTTTCTTCAATAATACCGCCTGGTTTTACGATACTGATAATAATCAAAGAAACAACAAGTATTGTACCAACAAATGCATTTGTATTCCACCGCATACTCATTTCTCCTCTTCATCAGATATAGGACACCTCACCTATGTCTCACGTCTTAGATTTTGTCAGAAATTTCTTCATTTACCTCTATTTATCTTTAAATTATCATTGTCAGGCACATCTGTCAATATCTTTATTTGATTGAATCAAGAAAATACTGAAGTGGATGATTTTATCCTCTTAACTATTTACAATCTCTAATGCTCTGTCCGGATAATTGGTGATGACTGCTTCTGCACCTGCGTCTTTTACCAGCTGGATGTGTTCTGGTTTGTTGGCAGTCCATACGTGCATTTTCAGTCCGGCACGTTTGACTTCTTCCATGAACTGTGGGTATTTCAGGTGGTAAACTGCCGGGTGTACGGCGTTGATTCCGAGATTTTTAGCGTACATGGCTGGGTTTACCCATCCGTCGCTGAAAAGGATTCCGGTCTGTACATGGTCGTCGAGCTGTTTTAACTGTAACAGACTGTAATGGTTAAAAGAGGAATAGATCAGCTGGTCTTCCATGTTCATTTCTTTTACCAGTTTCAGGATTTTCTCTTCCATTCCTGGATAGAAGCAGATGCTGTTCTTTAGTTCGATGTTTACCATCATATCTGTGGTGCGCATGAGATCCAGTACTTCTGCCAGAGTTGGAATGTGATAAATTCCTGATGGTTCTGCGGGTGTACTGACTTTTAATTCTTTCAATTGAGCCAGTGTCATATCTTTGATCAGTCCGGTTCCGTCTGTGACACGGTCTACGTTTTCGTCATGCATAACGATAAGTTCGCCGTCTGCGGAAGTATGTACATCCAGTTCGATTCCGTCTGCGCCCTGTCTGATGGCAAGTTCAAATGCTTCCAGAGTGTTCTCCGGTCTGTATCCGCTGGCACCCCTGTGTGCCCATACTTTTGTTGTTCTCTTTGTTGTTTCTGTCATTTCCATATGCCTCTCTGTTCTTTCTATTTTGAATTTTCTCTGTTTCTTTTGTTTTTGTTAATGGTATTACTATATCTAATAAATATGTTTGATCTATGGTCAGTCTGCGAAAAAAATTGTGTTCTCCTATAAATGGTACATTTCAGATTTGCGGTGTTTTAATAATGGAAGCTGCTCTCTGATCTGGTCTTCCCGGTCCAAATCTATTTCTTCTATTAAAATGCCCTCTTTCTCATCCAACTGTTTCATAACCTTTCCCCATGGATCTGTTACAATAGAATGTCCCCAGGAAATATATCCTGCCTGTGTATCTCTGGCAGGAGCACATCCAAGCATGTAGATCTGATTGTCAAGGGCTCTTGCACGAAAAGTCAGTTCCCAGTGTGCCGGACCTGTGGTCATATTAAATGCTGCCGGGACGAAAATCATCCTTGCACCGTCCAGTACCATTGTGCGGGCAAACTCCGGGAAGCGGATGTCGTAGCAGATCATGACACCCATTTTCCCAAATTCAGTATCAAACACGGTAGCATGATCTCCCGAAGTCAGAGTATCAGATTCCTTGAAATGCTGGCCATTTTTTACATTGATATCAAAGAGATGAGCTTTTCTGTGCTTACCAATCTGTTTTCCATCTCTGTCAAAAATATAAGAAGTGTTGTAAACCTTTCCCACATCATCTGCTTCCGGCATGGAACCTGCGATCAGATAAATATGATACTTTCTGGCATAATCAGACATTGCCTGCCAGGATGGACCACCTTCTTTTTCTGCATAAACTGGAAAATTTTCGGTCTGATACGGACAGCAGAACATCTCCGGAAGAATTACAAAGTCCGGATTTTCCGCCTTTATTTTTTCTATATAAGTGCCGGCAGTACGGATATTTTGTATTTTATCTTTTACTGTGGGCATCTGAATTGCTGCTACTTTCATATGCGTCCTCTCCTTTCTTTTATCTATTATAGCCGAAAAAAAACACATCGCCAATCCTACATTAAAGTTGCTTCCAATATTTTTATATGCTATATTAAAAACAAGCCGAAACATATCTGCTTCTACCAAAGATAAAAATTCTAAATATCCCGGAAACCCCGGAAAAGGAGCATTTCTTTGTTTCAAATCACATATTCTAAAAAGGCTGAAAAATTTTTACGAAAGCAAGATAAAACAACACAGTATCGACTATTTACTGCTATCAGCAAATTACCATTAGAGGGAAATATCAAAAAATTACAAGGTATCTCCAGCTATCGACTTCGTGTTGGAAATTACAGAGTACTATTCGATGTCAATGGATTCGTTGTTGATATCATAGATGTGGGAAATCGCGGACAAATATATAAAGGAGTGTGAGTATCATGTCTAATGTAAAAGAAAGAATTATAGGTGCAGTTACAATTATGAGCGAAGAAGAGGCTGAAAAAGTCTGGAACTTAATTCAGGCATCATTTATTTTGTCCGACGTTGAAGAAATAGAACCAGACCCAGAAGAATTGGAAGCACTACGCCGATATGAAGCTGGCGAGCCTGATTATCAACCATCCATCTCTGCTGAAAATCTGAAAAGAGAACTAGGATTATAATTTAAAAACATCCCCCACGCATGAACATTCCTTCCATGTGTGGGGGATATTGATTTTCCGCAGGTAAGTTGCTAAATGCACCTGCATTCAGTTAATTTAATTAATTATTCTTCATAACCATTCGGGTTATTGGACTGCCATCTCCAGGAGTCTGCGCACATTTCTTTAATACCGTTTTCGGCTTTCCATCCCAGTTCTCTCTCTGCTTTGGAAGCATCGGAATAGCAGGTTGCGATATCGCCTGGACGACGTGGCTTGATCACATATGGAATTTTAACACCTGTAGCAGCTTCAAAATTCTTCACAATATCAAGAACACTGTAGCCTTTTCCTGTACCAAGGTTGTAGATACTTAATCCGGAATTATCTTCGATTTTCTTAAGAGCTTTTACATGTCCTTTTGCAAGGTCAACTACGTGAATGTAATCTCTCACACCAGTTCCGTCCGGAGTATCATAATCATTTCCGAATACCCCAAGTTCTTTCAGTTTACCTACTGCAACCTGTGTGATATATGGCATCAGGTTGTTCGGGATTCCGTTTGGATTCTCTCCGATAGTTCCGCTCTTGTGAGCACCGATCGGGTTAAAGTAACGGAGAAGAACTACGTTCCATTCCGGATCTGCTTTCTGAATGTCGGTCAGGATCTGCTCAAGCATGGATTTTGTCCATCCATATGGATTTGTGCACTGTCCTTTCGGGCACTCTTCTGTGATCGGGATGATTGCCGGGTCTCCGTATACAGTTGCAGATGAGGAGAAGATAATGTTCTTTACATTATGTTTTCTCATGACATCTACCAGTGTTAAGGTTCCTGCAATGTTATTTTCGTAATATTCCCAGGGTTTGGCAACGGATTCTCCAACTGCTTTCAGACCTGCGAAATGAATACAGGAATCAATATCTTCTTTATCAAAAACTTCATTTAAAGCATCGCGGTCCAGGATGTCTGCTTTGTAGAATTTCACTGGTTTGCCTGTGATTTTGGAAACTCTTTCCAGAGATTTCTCACTTGCATTGCTTAAGTTATCCAGAACTACAACATCATATCCTGCATTCTGCAATTCTACAACTGTATGGCTTCCAATATAGCCTGCTCCACCTGTAACTAAAATTGCCATAATAATTCCTCCTAACCTGTCTTCCTGCTACAATACTTGTTTTTTTTGCAATTTCTGTTAATTTTTTCTTTTTCAACAATACCTATATTAGTTCACAGTATCAGAAATATCCTTGATAATTCTGAGTGTAATCTATAAAATTCTGCGGATATCCTGTTTCACATCTGCAAAATTTACCTCTGTATTTTACAGCACCCTATATTCAGAACTGTAAAATACCCTTGCCTGGCACATCATGTATTGTAGAAAATCCTGCGAAAATATGATTTCTCTCATATCCCCGCAGGATAATTCTATCCGAATCAGTTCATAAATACAAGTCTTTATGGACATGTACATTTTTTTCATACCTGTTTATACTTATTTACAATCTCTTTCATCCGGGAAAGTTTTTCTTCCATGTCTTTCACCAGTTTAAACTGTGTTCTGCAGCGATCCAGATTATGTCCCTCTCTGTGAATCTTGAAATAATGATCTCCCTCCAGATAGTCTGTGAGGAAACGCATTCCACATTCAAAGGTCATAAGGATTGCTCCCATGGGAAGCATATCCAATTCTGTCTCAGTCAACGCACCGCCACAGCCTTCAATGAAGCCTTTAACATAAACTTCATACAAGTGAAGATCGCAGGACACCTTCGTCAGGTCTTTCTCATCCTCTGCTCCGGTACTTGCGCCAAAACGGATAGAATCGCCGAAATCATTTACGGAAAGTCCCGGCATTACGGTATCAAGGTCAATCACACAGATGGCTTTTCCCGTTGCATTATCAATCATAATGTTATTCAGCTTGGTATCATTATGTGTAACACGCAACGGCAGCTTTCCCTGATCCTGCATATCGCACAGGACATGTGCCAGTTCTGTGCGGTCCAGCACAAACTGAATCTCTTTTTCCACATCTGCTGCTCTGTGACATATATCTTTTTCCACAGCAGTTTTAAACTTATCCAGCCTGTCCACCGTATTATGAAAATTTACGATGGTCTCATGAAGCGTTTCTGCCGGATAGTCTGCAAGCAGCCTCTGGAAATGCCCGAAAGCAACTGCACTCTGGTAAAAATCTTCCTCATCTTTTACCATATCATAGCATGTGGCATTTTCAATGAATAAATATACTCTCCAGTATTCTCCGTCCTCATCTACATAATAAGGAAGTCCATCCTTTGTCATCACAAGATTCAGAGTCTCTCTCTCCACATCTCCACCGTTTTCCTGGATCTTTTTCTTCAGCCAGGCAGTAACACCGCTGACATTCTCCATCAGTTCCACAGGTTTGGTAAAAATACTCCTGTTCATTTTCTGAAGAATATAATGTTTGCCTGTACCGTAAGTCAGTCGGTAAGTATCATTGATATGTCCGCTTCCATAAGGAACACATTCTGTCAGATTATCTTCCAGAACAAATGCACTGGTGATATTCTTTATCTCCCGATTAATTTCCACTCAATTATTCCTCCCATAATCTCTGTGGATACAGCCCTCCATCTTTTAAATTCTGAATGGCAGCTACTACCACAGGTTTATCTTCTTTGTAGGTTACGCCATACCATTTATCCATAGATTTCAGAACCTTTACAGTTGCTCGCTTCTCACCGAGAAGTTCATCTACTACAAATGGCAGGAAATATTCACATTTCAGCGGGTTTACTTTCAGATTCTCATCCAGGAATTTAGGGAATCTGTCTTTCAGCTCTTTTAGGATACTTGCGGAAAATCCCCACATATTCATGGATACTGTACTGCCTTCCGGAAGCATAGTCCATGTTTTTCCATCGTCTTCTGTATAAGCTGTGCCGCCGTCATGCTTTTCGATATGGGTACGCTCGTTGATCTTAAGAAGATGTCCTTCTTCATCTGTAACGCACACACCTCTTGCCACATGGCCATTCTCTGTCAAAGTATTTTCCAGTTTATAGCCGACCATCATATATCTGTAAGTATCTGCGGTATCTTCGTTCTCTGTCAGGAAATCATATGCCATCTTAAATGCATGGCTTCCATAATAGTCATCTGCATTGATTACAACGAATGGTCCGTCGATTTCATTGATACAGCTTAATACGGCATGTCCGGTTCCCCATGGTTTCACACGTCCTTCCGGTACTTCATAGCCTTCCGGAATATTGTGAAGATTCTGGAAAACATATGATACTTCCAGCTGATTGCTGAGGCGGTCACCGATGGCGCTTCTGAAGTCTGCTTCATTTTCTTTTTTGATAATAAATACTACTTTTTGGAATCCGGCCTGTACTGCATCATAAATGGAGAAATCCATGATGATGTGTCCCTCTTTATCCACCGGATCGATCTGTTTCAGACCGCCGTAACGGCTTCCCATACCTGCTGCCATAACTACTAATACTGGTTTCTTCATAATTTTTTTCCTCTTTTCTTTAAATGTTTTTCGTTACTCTCAGATTACCTGGTAACTTTTTACATTCATCTTATCATACTATGATTTCGAGGTCAAAACGTGTTACATAATACCTTTCACAATCGCAAACGTTACTGTTCACTCCGTTCACAGTAACGTAGCCAAAATTCATTCCAGATTGCCTGCGGCAATGGAATTTTGGCTTGTATGTCTCGGGATTTTGGCATATTCATGCCAAAACACCTCGCGGGATAGTGGTGTGTGAACAGTAACATCGCAAACAATTGTTATTGTCCTGCAGTCCTCTAATATTATCCCTTAATGCCACCGGTAACACCACCGATGATCTTCTCAGACAGGAAAATATACAGAATAAATGTCGGCAGGAATACAATGATCACTGCTGCAAACATTCCGGCCCAGTCACCTGTATATTTCATGGAGTTGATCATTCCATAAAGTCCGGGTGCAACAGGTTTCAGCTTATCCGAGCTTGCGAAGATCAGTGACAGGAAATACTCGTTCCAAATATTAATAAAGTTAAAGATTGTTACTGTTACGATTCCTGACTGTGCCATGGGAAACATGATTTTCCAGAAAGTACGCATGGGAGGGCATCCGTCGATTGCTGCCGCTTCCTCATAGGTCCTGGAAATATTGCTGAAGAATGTAAGCAGGAAAATGGTCGTATAAGGTACATTAATTCCTACATACAATATGATCAGTACAGTTCTTCCTGCAGCCACATTATTCAGGATTCCCATACCGGAAATAATGCTGAAAAGGGGAAGAACAACCATGATTGCCGGAACACCCATGGCAGATACGAAGCTGGTCTGGATAAATTTGTTTGCAATAAAATCAAATCTGGACAGTACATAAGCTGCAGGTGCACACACCAGAATCAGTATTGTGCAGGAAATGACTGAATATATCAGAGAGTTTCCGAAGAAGCCTGCGACTCCGGCACCATTCCATGCTTTTGCATAGTTTTCAAAATGTAATCCGGACTCAAACTTCAGGGCTTTTCCCTGGAAGATTTCTGCTGTTGTGGAAAAACTCGCCCCGAATACCCATCCCAGAAGCGCAATGGTAAAGATTACCCAGAGCAGCAGGATGATGTATCCCGGCAGGAGTTTGACTTCTTTTTTCAGATTAAAGGGTCTGCGTGCCTCTTTTTCTTTTGCCATTTCTCATCCCTCCTTAGAATTCCAGATCATCATCTTTGATCACTCTGTTACAGATTGTAAATACAATGACTACGCAGACACTGAGCAGTACACCGATGGCAGCTCCCAGACCTGCATTTCGTTCTGTAACTGTATTACCGCCGCCGAAAATCTGCATGTACATATAAACATAAGGGGTAATTGTCTGTGTGTCTGCAGTTACTGTGGAGAAAAGCTGTGACCATACAAAAAAGCCTACGCTGCTTACAGACCACATGGTAATATTTGTCTTAAATACTCCCTTTAACAATGGAAGTGTCATGTAACGGAACTGTGCCGGTTTGGTCGCTCCATCAATAGTTGCTGCCTCATAATATTCAGGGCTGATACGCTCAATACCGCTGAGCCAGATCAGCATATGGTATCCAACCATTCCGAAACAATATGCAAACAACAGTGCCCAGAATTTATGGTCATTATCCAGGAACTGGATCTTTGCCAGATTGTCCAGATGTAATGTCGTAAAAAGATCTTTCAGCAGACCATATCTTGGACTGTATACATACTGCAGCCACATAGTTGCAAGTGCTACTGCACTGACGATATTTGGCATATAAATGATCGCGCGGAAAAATTTCTTTCCTCTGATTCCGCTGGTAAGGATAACTGCAAATAAAAGAGACAGACTCATTACCACCAGACCGCCGATCAGCCAGATACGAAACAGGTTAAAAAATGAAGTCTTAAATAAGCTGGTACTCATCAGCTTTGTATAGTTTCCGAACCCTACAAATTTCCATAAATCCATGGAATCTGTAACTCCGTCAATCTTGAAAAAGCTCATGATCACTGTTCTGATAATCGGATAAAGAAAGATTCCCAGAAACAGCAGAACTGCCGGAGTCAGAAATACAACAATCATAGTTTTATTTTTCTTCAAACAAATACCTCCTCTGTAAGTAATACCATATCTACGGATTGCTACGCTTCGCTCCCGCAATCCTCCAGCCATTCGGAATCCGCTGATTTACTTCGTAAATCACTACTTCCTCATGTCTGTCGGTTTCAAAAAGACAGATGGCGGCAGCGTAGATACGATGCCACCATCTCTATAAATTCTTTATTTATTTCGCTGCGTCCTGCATAGTGGAAACAAATTCATCTGCTGTAATGGAACCTGCCATTAATTTGATAAAGTTTTCTTTGATAACCGGAGTCATATCTACGTTGGATTCTACACCGCATGCCCATGTGAAACGGTTTGTGCTCTGCTCAATAACAGGTTTTGCACACTCAACCATTGCCGGCCATTCTGTGTTTGTTGTATCAGCCGGGATACCTACAGTTTCATCTGCAAGTTTCTGGTCGTATTCACCTTTTGTAAGGAATGTGATCAGATCAAATGCTTCTTTTGCAAGTTTTGTATCTTTGTTAATACCAAATACCTGTGCGCCGAAGTTGTTTGTTTCGATTCCGTTTGCTCCGTCTGTAAGTGCCGGATATGCGAAGCATCCCCAGTGGAAGTCAGGACCTGCCATCTCTTTTACTTCGTTTGGTAACCAGGAGCCATTCAGATACATTGCAGCTGTTCCAAGTGCAAGCTCTGTGTTCTGACCTGCAGGCCATACGTTGGAACCAACCATCTCTGAATAATATCCGTTAGATGCAAGTTCTTCGATATCCTGTGCCATCTGAAGAACTGCAGGATCATCCCATTCACCTTCAGTTACGATCTCTTTTACTTTATCTTCGCCAACCAGTCTTGCAAGATGATATCCGATCACACATGTTGCATAGGCATCATCCATAGTCATTGGTGTGATTCCTGCATCTTTTAATTTCTGGCATACATCTTTGAATTCATCCCATGTCTTCGGTTCTTCTGTGATTCCTGCCTGCTCAAACAGATCTTTGTTATAGAAGAAGGCAAATACGTTTGGCTGATATGGAATTGTTTTTAATGTGCCGCCGCCGGCATCACGGCATGCTGCCATCAGACCTGCGTTTGCAGTTGCTTCATAGTCATTGTCTTTCGCAAGATCTTCCAGATCCAGAAGATATTTACCGTACATTCCGTTTACACGGTCGATATCTTCGTCAAAAATATCAATCTGTGTGCCACCGTCCAGTGCAGGCTGAAGTGCTTCACGGTTTCCGGTACGTCCTTTAAACTGAAGGTCTACCTTAACTCCTGTCTGTTCTGTATAAGCGTCAACTGCTTCCTGAATCACCTGTCCCTGTGGCTCTGTAGCTTCCCACATTGACCAGTAAACTAATGTATCATCTGCTGCCTGAACAGTGAAAGCCGGTGCTGCAAGTGAACCAACCATAACCGCACATAATGTTGCACTAAGCATCTTTTTCTTCATACCCATAACCTTTTTTCCTCCTTGGTCAGTTTTGACATTTTGTCTTCTTTTTTCTCTTTTTTCGCTCTTTTGTTGAATTTCAACAATTATTTCTTTTGGTAGTTCTTATTTTATCATTTTTGCACAAATAGTATTTGCACAAACGTCCATTTCTTTTGTACAAAAATTCATTTTTAACTGGTTTTTCATCTGTTTTTGTTGTATACTTGTACACAACAACCATATTGCAGTTTTCGGACAGGCTGAGGGAGGTGGCGGTAATGGCTTTTGAGAGTATGTATCTGGAAGAAGATATTCATATTGACCGGATTTATACAATCCACTATTTTGAATACAAAAGCGATTTTCACTTTGCGGGAGAACGCCATAATTTCTGGGAATTTCAATGTGTAGATAAGGGAAAGGCAGAAATAGAGACAGATAACGGTATCTACCATCTGACAAGCGGACAGCTCATCTTTCACAGACCAAATGAATTTCATAACCTTATTGCCATAGGAAATACCGCTCCTAATATTGTGGTAGTTTCTTTTGAATGCGATTCTCCATGTATGAAATTCTTTGAGGAAAAAATTGCTGAAACTTTCTGATTCTGAGAGAAATCTCATGGGAATGCTGATTGCCGAGGCACGCCGCTGTATCAAAACCCCTCTGGATGATCCTTATACAGAAAAGATGGAAAAGAAAGAAGATTTTTTGTTTGGTTCTCAGCAGCTTATCCGCATTTACCTTGAGCAGATGCTGATCTACATGATCCGGAGAAATTCTTCTCCTCCCATGACTGTACCTGTCAGCCAATTTGTGAATCTGAAAAATAATTCCGCTGTCTATAAGCGTGTCATTGCTTATATGGAGGACCACATCCGGGAAAATATTACGCTCTGCGATCTGTGCCATGACAATATGATCGGACGCTCCCAGCTTCAGAAAATATTTCAGGAACAACATCAGTGCGGCGCCATGGATTTCTTTTCCCGTTTAAAGATTGCCTATGCCAGACAGCTGATCCGCGAAAACCAGATGAACTTTACGCAGATTTCGGAATTTCTGGGATACTCTTCCATCCATTACTTTTCCAGACAGTTTAAAAAAATTTCAGGAATGACACCCACAGAATATATCACATCAATAAAGGCGCTCTCAGAACGAGAGCGCCAGTAATACCAGACCAATATTTTCATAATGTTGAACAGCCTTTTTCTTATTTCATATTGCTGAGATTCTCTATAAATTCATCCGATGTTTCTTCTAATCTTGTAAGCTTCAGAAGTTCGCTTTGTATCTGTTCTTTATAATCCGGATCTGCCTCCAGACCTGCAGCCCACATGTACGGCTTTGACATCTCTTTCATATACGGTACTGCATCTGCCAGCACTTCCGGCCATTGTGTATTGTCCGTATCTGCCGGGATGGAATTAACCGCATCTGTCATTTTCATATCTGTTTCCCCGGTACAGATGGAATATGCAAAGTCAAAAGCTTCCTGCTTCATCTGCGAATCCTTTGTAACTCCAAATCCCTGTGCTCCCACCATAACACCTTCTGTGCCGTCTGTGCCGGCCTTTACTGCAGGCCATGGAAAAAATCCCCAGGAATCATCAGATTCTGTAGCTTCTGTCACTTCATTCGGAACCCAGGAGCCCTGCAGCACCATGACTGCCTCGCCATCTCCCACTTCATCCTGACCTTCCGGATGCTGTGCCGGTGCACTCTGACTCATATATCCCGCAAAAAACAAAATTCTGATATCATCTGCCGCCTCTTTTGCCTGTGGAATCTGTGACCAGGTACAGTTACGGATCAGCTGCTGCACTTTCTCCTGTCCAAGATATCTGGCAAGCTGATATCCATACAGAAGATTCACATACTCTTCATCGCAGGTCATGGCACTAAGGCCACTGTCACTGTTTTTAATCTTACGGCATACTCTGATCAGTTTCTCCCAGGTATCCGGGATATCCTGTTCTGTAAGTCCAGCCTCTTCCCATAAATCCTTATTATACCAGACGCCTGTGATATAAGGCTGATACGGCATTGCAAGCAGTTCTCCATTTCCCCAGTTCTTCACCTGCTCCAACAGTACCGGCATAATATGCTTCTCATAATCCACAGTATCTGCCATTCCTTTTAATTCTGCCAGATAATCCCTGTGTTCCTGAGCCATCCTCTGATAATCATCATCAAAAAGGTCAATCTGTTCTCCGGCATCCAGGGCAGGTTCTATCAGAGACCGGATTCCTCTGCCCTTCCACTGAATCTCTACAGAAATACCTGTTGCTTCTTCATAAGCTTCTGCTGCTTCTCTGATCACATCTGCCTGTGGTTCATCTTCTTCCCACATGGACCAGTATACAATACTCTGTTCCGGAATTTCTGTGATTTCATCTGATGCTGATACAGTAACCGCTCCTGTTGCGAACAGCATTGACAAACAGCTCATACCCGCTGCAATGCTTCTCCATTTTTCCATACTGAAAATACCCTCCATTGTCTCTCAGACTTGTCCACATGAATTTATTTTTGTACCTGCTTCTACAGAGTAACTGTCTGACTTTATTTTCTCTAATAATCACTTGTCTGTCAATCCCCAAAATTCACCTGAAAGCAATGGAAACAAGAGTTTTACTTATAGCAATTCCATAAATTACTGCAAACAATCCAGTCCATCATAGCGTGAAGTCCTGCGTCAGATATCTTTGCTGTGCGTCAGCACGCCTGCAGATATCTTCCTTGTCCTTCGCATTCTGCTGAACTGTCTTGATTGCATTATTTTATGGAATTGCTATAGTTTGATCAAACAGAATTTCCATCTTCGTTCCCTTACCCGGCTCACTGTCCAGAAGAATCTTTGCATGATGTAAGACTGCGCCATGTTTTACAATAGAAAGCCCCAGGCCTGTACCTCCGGTTTCACGTGAATGGCTCTTGTCCACTCTGTAAAAACGCTCGAAGATTCTCTGCTGTTCGCTCTCCGGAATTCCTATTCCGTTATCTTCCACACGAAAGTACGGTTTCCCATTGAGTTTTCCCACAAAAACCTTTACATCTCCACCATCCGGGGTATAGCGGATAGCATTATCTGTAATATTGTAGAACATTTCATATAGTACATGGCGTACTCCCTGCATCTGTGCAGATTCGCCTGTATATTCCAGATTAATCTTTTTCTTTGCTGCCCTGTTCTGCAGATTGTTAATCACATCTTCCCCAAGCTCTCCGATGTCAACCTGTTCAAACATAGTTTCTCCGTTCTTCTCATCCAGTCTGGAAAGCTGAATGATATCTGCAACCAGATTGGATAAACGCTCGGACTCATGAAAAATCCTGCCGGAAAAATCCTGCATCTTGTCCGGCGGTACCATTCCATTCATCATAAGCTCAGCATATCCGGAGATTGACATAAGAGGAGTTTTCAATTCATGGGAAACATTTGCCGTAAACTCTTTTCTTGCACTCTCTGCATTCTTAAGATCTTCCAGCTGTTTCTGAATCTGTCTGTTCTGCTGATCCAGACGAAAAAGCAATGGCCTTAATTCTTCGTAGCATACATGCTCCAGAGGATGTTCCAGATCAATCCGGTTGATAGGCTCTATCAGCTTTCTGGTCTGTTTCTGCACAAGAAAAAGTTCAATTATAAGGATCACGCATACCAGTCCGCCAAGCAGAAGAGAGCTGGTTAACATTGTTACCAGAAGACTGTCTGTAGTCCTGGCTACTCGCAGAACCTGATCATCCTTTAATTTTACAGCATAGTAAAATGTCTGTTTTGATAAGGTGTCTGAATAGCGAACCATCTCGCCGGATCCCTGCTTCTCAGCTTCAATAAATTCCGGTCTGTTACTGTGATTTTCCATTTCTTCCGGATTCTCAATACTGTCAAACAACACCTGACCATCTTTTCCCAGAAGAGTGATCCTGCTGCTGGTGGCGTCTCCGACCCTGTCTGAGAGAAAAACGTCTCCGTCTTCTTCCAGACCTGTTTTAATATATGCGGCTTCATCTCTGACACCCTGTTTCATATAAATATCATATCTGTTATACATGACAGTTCCTGCTGCCAGGAATGTAAGTATTACGGATAAGATAATAAGTAAACTGGTGTGACTGAATATTTTATGCTTCATTTTTCCACTCCTGTTTTTCGCCTGTTTTATCTGTTATGCACCGATCCTGTATCCCACACCCCGGACCGTTTCGATCAGATTTCCTGCCTCGCCAAGTTTCTGGCGCAGGGTTCTCACATGGACATCCACAGTTCTGGTTTCACCGTCAAAGTCATATCCCCATACATGGCAGAGGATCTGATTTCTTGTCATAACAAGTCCTTTATTCTCCAACAGATACTGAAGAAGTTCAAATTCTTTTCGGGTAAGATCGATCTTTTCTTCCCGGTAATGCACTTCATGACGTCCTACATTCAGATAAAGCTCGTCGTAATGCAGTTCCCTGTCTTCATTCTGACGGGCACTTCGTCTGAGAACTGCTTTTACTCTGGCAACAAATTCCATCATACCAAAAGGCTTGGTAATATAATCATCAGCTCCGCCTTCCAGACCTTTTACTTTGTCAAATTCCGCTTCTTTTGCAGTAACCATAATTACCGGTACATCCTTTACAGACGGCATACTTTTCAGCTGTTCCAGAATGGTATAGCCATCATCTCCCGGAAGCATGATATCCAGCAGGATCAGCTCCGGTATCTCTTCTTTCAGCGCTTTCATCAGTTCATTGCCATTGCCAAAACCTCTGGCTTTAAATCCTGTTGTTTCCAGTGTATAAATAAGAAGCTCCCTGATATTCCGCTCATCTTCTACACAATAGATCATTCTGCTTTGCCTCCCCTTTATTTATCACATGCTTTGTCGTCACAAGTGTATTTCTTTTTTCAGTATACTTATTTTTTTATCCCTGTACAAGTAGATATCCGGCATCTGCTTCATTTCTTTAAAGCAAAAATCCGGCCATTTTCCCTGAAATATCTCTCAGATACTTCAGAGTGCCCGGATTTCCTGATTATGCGGATAACATCATCCGTTACTGTTCACTTCGTTCTCAGTAACGTTGCCAAAATTCATTCCAAATTGCCTGCGGCAATGGAATTTTGTCATCTACCTGTTTATTTTTATGAAAGCTGATATTTGATTCGTGCGTCTTCCAGTTCATGATAAAATGTTTCGTCCGGATGGCTCTTGACGATATTCAGATGACTGTGAGTATCATACAGATCTTCATTCACCTGCGTCACACAGACTCCAATATTGGAACAATGGTCTGCCACACGTTCCAGACAGGTTGTAATGTCCGAAAGGATAAATCCCATCTCTATTGTACATTCACCGTTTCTCAGTCTCTGTACATGACGACGTTTCACTTCTTTGGAAAGTTCATCAATCACTTCTTCCAGCGGTTCTATTTTCTCCGCAAGTTTCATATCCTGTTTGTCAAAAACTTCATATGCCGTATTTACGATGTCTTCTACTGCCTGCCCCAGCACTTCCAGATCTTTCTTTGCATTTTCGGAGAACTTCAGTCCTTTTTCATAAAGCTCCTGTGCTGATTCCATAATATTTACAGCATGGTCGGAAATACGTTCAAAATCTCCGATACAGTGAAGCATAATGGAAAGGCTGTGACTGTCTGCTTCTGAAATATCTTTGTGGCTCAGCTTCACCAGATAAGTTCCCAGTTCATCTTCATAGCGGTCAACCTTGGATTCCATGTTTTCCACACGTTCTACGCCTTCTTCACTGTATTTGTCCACCAGACTCAGCGCTGTAAACAGTGCATTGTGGGATTCTTCTGCCATTTTTCTGGCAGCATTGCGGCTCTGCTCTACTGCAAATGCCGGTTTCTCCAGGAAACGAGGCTCCAGAATCATAAACTCTCTGTCCTCTGCTGAAACAACAACGTCCTCTTTTTTTGTCCCGGATTGTAAGACAGGCAAGTTTCTCCAGTCCCTTTGCAAAAGGAAGGAGAATGATCGTTGCAGTAACATTAAATACACTGTGGATAACAGCAATTCCTGCCGGTGTTGCTGCCTGATGGAAGAAAGAAAATCCAACAACTGCATTTATAAGATAGAATACAGTCATAAAGATAACCGTACCGATCAGGTTGAAATACAGATGTACTGCTGCTGCACGTTTTGCATTCTTCTTGGCTCCGATTGCAGAAAGGATTGCAGTAATACAGGTTCCGATGTTCTGTCCCATAATGATCGGGATTGCTGCACTGAACGGTACTGCACCTGTAAGACACAGGGCCTGCAGAATACCTACGGATGCAGAAGATGACTGGATCACTGCAGTAAGAAGGGCACCTGCTATAACACCTAACAACGGATTTGAGAATTTAAGTAACAGGTTTGTAAATTCCGGCACTTCTGCAAGAGGTTTTACAGCAGAACTCATCATATCCATACCGTACATCAGGATTGCAAAACCTATAAAAATTGTTCCGATATCTTTTTTCTTTGAATCATTGATAAACAGAATGAAGATCACACCAATGATCGCAAGCACAGGGGAAAATGATGTTGGTTTAAACATCTGAATAATAAAATTATCACTCTGTATTCCTGTCAGGCTTAAGATCCAGGAGGTGATCGTAGTACCGATATTGGCACCCATGATCACTCCTACTGCCTGTGATAATTTCATGATCCCTGAATTTACAAAACCTACTACCATAACAGTCGTAGCTGAAGATGACTGGATCACTGCTGTTACTCCTGCTCCCAAAAGCACTGCTTTTATCGGATTTGAAGTAAGATTTTCAAGAATCTTCTCCAGCTTTCCGCCGGAAACCTTCGCAAGACCATCTCCCATTGCATTCATACCATACAAAAATAATGCAAGGCCTCCGATCAATGTTAATATACTGAATAAATCCATGATTATTCTCCTTTTCCCTTTTCATAAGTATACGGTTATTTACTTTCTGCCATCTGCTGGCAGTCTCAGACATGTGCAGGTATATATATGTTTTTTTGTGATACATATCCCTGACTTGTTTCTCATCATAACCATACTTTGTAAAATCATCCCCATGAGAATGTTAAATCCATGTAAAATTTCCAGTCATCCTATTCATTCTATGCAAAGTTCCCATAAATCCATCCGCATTGTTAATATAAAAATAAAAAGAACCATTGCAAGAGATATGACACTAACCGGTATTCATCTCTTACAATAGTTCTTTTATCAATCTGAATTCTGTATTTCGACAGTATTATTATCAGAATCCGCGGATTTCTTCATCTTCGGAACCGGTCTTATCAATAGAACGGATTTCCAGGAAGTAACTGTAATTATCATTTACCTTTACTTCCACTCTGTCTCCAACCTTATGACCTTTTAATGCCATACCAATGGGAGATTCAATGCTGATGCGGTTTTCCATGGAGTTTCCTCTTATGGAAGTTACCAGTTTATATTTCTCAATCTCATCATCTTCCTCGAAATATACCTCTACAATATCGTCCATTCCAACTTCATCGTCTTTGGAATCATCAGAAACAATGGTTGCTGTTTTCAGCATATTCTCAAGGTAGCGGATGCGGCTTTCATTCTGGTTTTTATGCTTCTTTGCCGCATAATACTCAAAGTTCTCACTCAGATCTCCCTGGGCTCTTGCTTCTTTTACAGCTTCGATTGCCTCTTTTCGTACAACCAGCTTGCGGTAGTCAATCTCCTGCTGGATTTTCTCAACATCCTTCTGTGTAAGCTTTTCTTTCATGACTGCATCTCCCTTTTACTGTTTTCCAAGTCGTTTCTCTTTCATATATTGTGCCATTTCATCAGAAATATTGTCGATCAGATAATTTTTACTGCTCTGACGTTTCTCATGCCATTGCTGGCGGATCTGATTTTCTGTAGCTTTTATTTCATCCCGAAGACCTCTGGCAGACATACGGTGGGCACCCTGTCCCATGATGATGATCTGCTCCAGTCCATCGGATGTTGCTACCGTTACCTGATTTTCCCGGCCAATCTTATGAACCGTTTTCTCAATGTATTGATCCGCTGTCTCAGCTTCTTTGGTGTAGACTACATGGATGTTATGATAAGTGATCACTTCCTCTGCATGGCCTTCTATCTTATAAGCGTCAAATACAAGAATTAACGTACATTTCTTAAAGCCCTGATAGTTGCTCAGGATATCCATCAGTTTTGTCTGGGCTGCATGGAGATTTGCATCTGCCAGTTCTTTTAAATCTTCCCAGGCATAGATGATGTTGTAACCATCTACAAGGAGATATTCTTTTTCTTTCTTCTTAGCAGAAGAACTGTTGCGGTAATAGCTTCCGCTGTCGGATTTTGAAGAAAATGTTCGTTTAAACTGTGGTTCTTTGTAACGCTTGACTGGCCCGAATGTGCGCTCAAAAATAGCTTTCAGTTCTTCCTCATCCTCATAGCTTCCTACGCCGGCATTCCTGGGTGGACGATAACCCGAATCTGTCTGATTGTTACTATTCCTGTTTCCTGCTATACTTTCTTCACTATCCAGTATGGTACTTCCCAGCTCAGACTCGTCAACCCCTTCTAAGTGCATATAATCCTCTACTTCATACCATGGCACCACAAATCCTGCTCCATGAGCACAGAATACAGAACCTGTGGGATTGTCCAGGTCACGTTCGGAATCATATCCAATCTCCGCTACAATCTCATCCTGATTCTGACATGGGGCATAGCCTTTCAACGAACAGAACAATCTCCCCCGCCCTTTCGTATAGGAGGTTACCTGTGTCTGATAATCTCGCATCATTGATACAGGCGCACTGCCTTTCAGAACCATCATATCATCCTCATCTGCTTCCGGCTGCTGGAAGGTTCCATTCATTTTTTGAATGTCAGTCATAGCACGCCCTATCATATCCCCCGGAATCTCAAGTCTGAACTCATAATATGGCTCAAGCAGGACACTCTTTGCTTTCTTTAATCCCTGACGCACAGCCCTGTACGTCGCCTGCCGGAAATCGCCGCCCTCTGTATGTTTCAGATGGGCGCGTCCTGTGATCAGTGTAATCTGCATATCCGTAATCGGAGAACCGGTCAGTACTCCCGGATGCTCCCGTTCTTCCAGATGAGTCAGAATCAGTCGCTGCCAGTTACGGTCCAGCACATCCTCACTGCATGCAGTAAAAAAACTGCAGACCGCTTCCCGGCTCTCCGGGTTCCAGAAGCAGGTGTACTTCTGCATAATGACGCAGCGGTTCAAAATGGCCTACACCTTCTACCGGCTCTGCGATTGTTTCTTTATATACGATATTTCCTGTGCCAAACTCTACTGCTACGTGGAAACGCTCCCAGATCAGATGCTTTAATATCTCAATCTGAACCTCACCCATCAGCATGGCATGGATTTCTCCAAGCTGTTCGTTCCATACAATGTGAAGTTCCGGTTCCTCCTCTTCCAGCTCTTTGAGTTTCTTAAGCATCTGGTGAATATCACAGTCCTCGGGAAGCAGAATTCTGTAATTTAATACAGGTTCCAGAACTGGCATCTCAGATTCCCGTTCAATCCCAAATCCCTGTCCCGGATGTGTCTGGGAAAGGCCGGTCACTGCACAGATAGTTCCTGCAGGAGCCTCCTTTGCAAGTTCAAACTTCGCACCGGAATAGATACGGATCTGGTCAGCTTTCTCTGTATCTGTGAGAAGCTCCTTTACCTTCAATGTTCCACCTGTGATTTTCATATAGCTTAAACGATTGCCCTGATCGTCTCTGGCAATCTTGAATACTTTTGCCCCGAACTCAGACGGATATGTCGGTGTCTCGCAGTATTTTTCCAAACCATGGAGGAATTCTTCTACACCTGTCATTTTCAGCGCAGAGCCAAAGAAACATGGGAAAAGTTTTCGCTCTTTGATTACTTTTTGGATATCTGATGTTGATATTTTCTCTGTTTCCAGGTATTTTTCAAGCAGTTCCTCATCGCAGACAGAAACATCTTCCAGAAACTGAGAATGCAGAGCTGATATTTCATCTTCTGCTTTCTCCGCTGTTTCGTCAATACTATTTTCCATTCCACTTGTGTTTTCCCAGGTGAAATCAACGCAATTATCACTTAATCGCTTCTTTAATTCTGCCAGAAGTTTCTCTTTATCAGTTCCGTCCTGGTCCATTTTATTGATAAACAGAAACGTCGGAATCTGATATCTTGACAGAAGTCTCCATAAGGTCATAGTATGCCCCTGCACACCATCCGCTCCATTTATCACAAGAATCGCATAATCCAGAACCTGCAGTGTCCTCTCCATCTCTGCCGAGAAATCCACATGTCCCGGCGTATCCAGCAAAGTTATCCCCCTGTTCCCCAGTTCAAACTCTGCCTGTTTGGAAAAAATCGTGATTCCGCGCTCCCGCTCCAGGTTATAGGTGTCCAGATAAGCATCCTTATGATCCACCCGCCCCAGCTTACGAATCTTTCCAGTCAAATACAAAATCCCTTCCGACAACGTAGTCTTACCGGCATCTACGTGCGCAAGGATACCAATGACAAGTTTCTCCATAGTATATTTAAAAGCTCCTTTTTCTTTATGAATTGATATATAAGTATTGGCTTAAATAAAATTAATCGTTTGTATCAATTAAAGAACTATTTTAACATAAGAATCTATATAATTCCAATATGGTTCTACTTTAATTTCCTGTGTCTCCGCCGGTGTTGCTTTGTCGGTTCTTTACATTCCAATATGGTTCTACTTTAATAATATATAAGGAATGACAATGATGATTATGCTCATCTTTACATTCCAATATAGTTCTACTTTAATTATGTACTCTCCCACCGTCCACCTGATTCAGCACACTTTACATTCCAATATGGTTCTACTTTAATTGGATTCTCCAAGAATATTTTTAGATGTTTCAGTGTCCTTTACATTCCAATATGGTTCTACTTTAATTCCAGAGCGTTGTTAATCTGCCTTTTCCACTCTTTCTTTACATTCCAATATGGTTCTACTTTAATAAAGAGCTGTGCCAGAACATTTTCTGTTACAGACGCCTTTACATTCCAATATGGTTCTACTTTAATCTATAGCTGTCAGTTCCGCATACTTTTTTATGCTTATTTGCTCACTTTTTGTCGACTTCACTATATCTGTTCTATTTTCCCATTCACTTTTATCATGCTTTTTCATCGAAAAAAACCACTCATTCCCTTTATTTACATACCATTGTCGACCTCTTCGCAATTTTTATTTTATCGAACATCAACAGAATTTTTCATTATTAATCTACATCATCTACAAATTCAATTTTAT
>ENA-OQES01000030-OQES01000030.1-human-gut-metagenome-genome-assembly--contig:-NODE-30-length-58873-cov-5.716015_pt1 | contig 58873 bp, 55 predicted proteins | sample MGYA00242798_ERZ504641 | MGnify/ENA primary metagenome ERZ504641 (study PRJEB26092, sample SAMD00036327) | human gut metagenome | host: Homo sapiens | study: EMG produced TPA metagenomics assembly of...
AGCTGTCGGCGTGGGCCGCTTTGGCGGCGGCAACGATCTCTTCCTCCGTGGCATCGGGCTTGCCGTAGGCAATGTTCTCCCGCACGGTACCGGCACGCAGCCAGGTCTCCTGCAGCACCATGCCGTAGCTGCCGCGCAGGGAGGCGCGGGTCAGGCTGCGGATATCGTTTCCGGCCACCTCAATGGAGCCGCCGTTGACATCGTAGAACCGCATGAGCAGGTTGATGAGGGTGGTCTTGCCGCAGCCGTGGGGCCGACGATGGCGATGCGCTGGGCCGGGCTTCACATCCAGATCCAGGCCCTCGATGAGGGGGCGGTCCGGCAGGTAGCGGAAGGAAACGTCCTTCAGCTCCACATGGCCGTCGGTCTCCAGCACCTTGGCGTTCTCTGCCTCGGGCACCTGGTCCTCGGCATCCAGCAGCTCGAACACACGGGCCGCACAGGCCAGTGCGTTCTGCAGCTCGGTGACCACGCCGGAGATCTCGTTGAAGGGCTTGGTGTACTGGTTGGCATAGTTCAGGAAGATGCTCAGCTGGCCGATGGTGATGCCGCCCGCCACAGCGTAAACGGCACCCACCAGACCGACACCTGCATAAACGATGTTGTTCACAAAGCGGGTGGCGGGGTTGGTCATGCTGGAGAAGAAGATGGCCTTCAGGCTCACGCTCTGCAGGCGGCCATTCACCTCGTCAAAGGCGGCAAGGCTCTCGGCCTCATGGCCAAAGGCCTGCACGACCTTCTGCCCCTCGATCATCTCGTTGACCAGGGCAGTCTGCTCACCGCGCACGGTGCTCTGGCCCTGGAAATACTTGTAGCTGCGCTTGGCAAGGAAGCTTGCCACCACCAGGCTCAGCGGGGTGATGCAGACCACCACCAGCGTGATGGGCACATTTTCACCGAGCATGAACAGCAGGGTACCAAAGATGGTCAGCACGCCGCTGAACAGCTGGGTAAAGCCCATGAGCAGGCCATCCGCAAAGGTGTCCACATCGGCGACCATGCGGCTGACGATATCGCCGGAGGGGTGGCTGTCCAGATAAGAGAGCGGCAGGGTCTGGATCTTACGGAGCGCGGCGTTGCGCAGGTCCCGGCTGACCGAGAAGGTGATGCGGTTGTTGCAGACACTCAGCAGCCACTGGGCAAATGCAGCCACTACGGCCACGATCACGATTTCCACCACGATGCGCAGAACACCGTTGAAGTCCACATTCCCCTTGCCCAGCATCATATCAATGGCGCTGCCGCAGAGGATGGGAATATACAGCTGGGCAGCCACGCTCACAGCGGCCACGATCAGACTGCACACCACAAAAAAGCCGTAAGGGCGGATCTTTTCCAGCACACGCCGAAGCGTTGCGTTGCGCTGTTCCGGGGTCAGCTTACTCTTTGCTTTTGCACTCATTTCTGCGCATCCCCTTTCTTGAACTGGCTGGCGTAGATCTCCTCGTAAACGGGGCAGGTCTTCAGCAGATCGGCGTGCCTGCCCAGACCCACCATCCTGCCGTCATCCAGCACGATGATCTGGTCGGCGTGCTGCAGGCTGGCGGCACGCTGGCTCACGATGAACACGGTCAGGTCACCGGGCAGAGCGGCCAGCGCCTTGCGCAGGGCCGCATCGGTGGCGTAATCCAGCGCGCTGGCGCTGTCGTCCAGGATCAGGATCTCCGGCTTGCCCACCAGCGCACGGGCAATGGTCAGGCGCTGCTTCTGGCCGCCGGACAGGTTCCGGCCGCCCTGCTCCACAGGCTCGTCCAGCCCAAGGGGCTTTGCCCTGACAAAATCCGCAGCCTGCGCAGTCTCCAGTGCGGCCCACAGGTCAGCGTCCGCCGCGTTTTTGTTGCCCCACAGCAGGTTGGAGCGGATGGTGCCGCCAAACAGCTGGGCTTTCTGCATCACGACTGCCACACTGCCGCGCAGAGCCGCGCGGGGGCTACTCCTGCGCCGGACGGCCCAGGATCTCCACGGTGCCCCTCCCGTGGGCATCATAAAAGCGGGGGGCATCAGTTGATGAGGCTGGATTTGCCGCTGCCCGTGCCGCCGATGACACCAATGGTCTGGCCGCGCTTTGCGGTAAAACTGATATCGGTCAGGCTGGGGGGCACCGGCACCGGCGTAGGTCAGGCTGACATGGTCGAACCGCACAGCATCCCCGGCCTTGTCCGCAGGTGCCTCGCCCTTAAGGGCCGCGGGGAACTCCATGCCCGGTTCGGTGTCCAGCACAGCCTGCACACGGCCGGCACAGGCCAGCGCCTTGCTCACCTGCACGATGAGGTTTGCCAGTTTGACCAGCTCCACCAGGATCTGGTTCATGTAGTTCACCAGCGCGATCACATCGCCGGAGGCCATGCCGCCCACATTGATCTCGATGCTGCCCACATAGAGCAGAGCCACGATGGCCAGATTGATGATGACATAAGTCAGCGGGCTCATCAGGGAGGAGATGTGGCCCACATGGAGCTGCATCCGGGTCAGCAGGTCGTTGGCCGACTCAAAGCGGTCGATCTCGCTCTGCTCCTTATCAAAGGCGCGGACCACGCGCACACCGGTCAGGTTCTCGCGGGTCAGGCCCAGCACACGGTCCAGCCGGGCCTGGGCCGTTTTGTACAGCGGGTTGGTGATGACCATGACCCCGAACACCACCACGCTCAGCAGCGGGATGGCGACCACAAAGATCCAGGCGGCCCGCACATTCACGGTGAACGCCATGATCATGGCACCAACCACCACGAACGGGCTGCGCAGGAACAGGCGCAGGAAGAGGTTCAGACCGCTCTGCACCTGATTGATGTCACTGGTCATGCGGGTGATGAGGGTGCTGGTGCCCATGGTATCCATCTCGGTAAAGCCGAGCCTCTGGATGTGCTCAAACAGGGCATGGCGCAGGGAGGTGGAATAGCCCACCGCCGCCTTGGCCGAGAAATACTGGGCCGTCAGGCTGCAGGCAAGGCCCACAACGGCCAGCAGCAGCAGGATGCCGCACCGCACAAGGATATAGTGGAAATCATGTGCTGTAATGCCCACGTTGACGATGTCTGCCATGACCAGCGGCACAAACAGGTCGAACGTGGCTTCCAGCATCTTGAACAGCGGTGCAAGCACAGCCTCGCGCTTGTAGCCGTTCAGGTGGGTAAGCATTTTATTCAAGGGGTGATTCTCCTTTCCCAGTGATAGCGGGTGTAAACTTCACAGCTCTTTATTATAGTACAGGAAATGCAAAAAAGCCAGTACAAATCACGCCATTCCGCATCGTGCCCTGCCAGAACAAGGAAAGGGACTGCCGCACAGGGGGGAAGATCCCAGTGCAGCAGTCCCTTTTCATAGGAGGGTATGATTCAGAGAACAATGAGCGGCAGACAGAAGGAGATTCAACTGCCAATCAGGCAAAGAAGGAGATGATCAGGGCTACCAGGAAGCCCACACCGCCCACCAGCGTTTCCATGATGGTCCAGGTCTTGAGGGTGGTCTTTTCGTCCATGCCCACAAGGCTCTTGACCAGCCAGAAGCCGGAATCGTTGAAGTGAGAGCAGACGGTGGAGCCGCCCGCAATGGCAGCGGTGACACAGGCCAGGTACAGCGGGCTCATCGCGCTGATGCCGGGCATAGCGGAGATGATGCCTGCAGCCATGGTCATGGCAACGGTGGAGGAACCAACCGAGATACGCACCAGAGCAGCCACGATGAAGGCCACCAGAACCAGCGGCAGGCTGGCGTTGGCCACAGCGCTGCCGATGACATCGCCCAGACCGGAGTTCTGCAGCATGTAGCGCAGCACGCCGCCGCAGGCAGTGACCAGCAGGATCATGCCGGTGGGCTCAAGGGATTTGGTCATGATCTTTTCCAGCTGGGCGTTGTTATAGCCGTGACGGGTGCCCAGCAGATACATAGCGGCAATGGTAGCCAGCAGCAGCGCCATGAAGGGCTCACCGAGGAAGGCCAGAACGGGCTGGATGCCGGCCATTGCGGGCACCACCTTGGCCACGGAGTTTGCAATGATGAGGATCAGCGGGATCATAATGATGCCCACGATGGTGCCAAACTTAGGCAGCTTGCTCTCGTCAATATCTGCCTGCTGGGCAACGTGCTCGGGGACTTCGATCATGTACTTTTTGCCGCAGATGGAACCCCAGATGGGGCCTGCAGCGATCATGGCAAAGATGCCGCAGAAGATGCCGATGAGGATGACCCAGCCCAGGTCAACGCCCAGCATGGTGGCCACCAGCACGGGGCCCGGCGTGGGAGGGATGAAGGCGTGGCCGACAGCCAGACCGGCCAGCAGGGGGATGACGTAGTACAGTACGGAGCGCTTGGTGCGCTTTGCCAGCGAGAAGGCCAGCGGGATGAGGATGATCAGACCGGCATCGAAGAACACCGGCATCGCCACCACCAGACCGGTGATGCCCAGTGCCCATGCGGCTTTTTCGTCGCCGAATTTCCGCACCATGGTCACGGCCAGCGTCTGCGCGCCGCCGGATTCTTCCAGAATGGCACCAAACATGGAGCCAAGGCCCACCAGAAGAGCGATGCCTTTCAAGGTATTGCCAATGCCCTCGTTCACCGAGCCGATGATATCGGACAGGGGCATCCCGGCCATCAGGCCGATGCCCACCGCGCCGATCAGGATAGAGATCATGGCATGGACCTTGAACTTGATGATGAGGATGAGCAATAGGATCAGGCCTGCAACGGCAGCAAAGACCAGCCGTGCCGCATCAGGAGTTGCAACTGCTGTCATAGAAATTTCCTCCATTTCGTGTTTTTGGCTACACTTATCCAAACCGTCCGGAAAACGCGCCGGGCTGCTTTACTTTTTGTTATTTTTGTGGAGTGGTTTACTCCATGTATGCGCCCTTCATGGGGCTGACGGCGTGCTGAGAGTAGAGCTTCAGCAGGCCCTTGGTGTACTTGGGAGCCTTGGGTTTCCAGTTGGCACGGCGCTGGGCGAGGATAGCCTCCATCTCTTCGGGGGTCTTTTGCTCGCCCTTCACACCCACGATGGCCAGCTTGCGGCCCGGGACATCGATCTGAATGAGATCGTCCTGTTCCACCAGCGCGATGGGGCCGCCCACGGCAGCCTCCGGGCTGACATGGCCGATGACCGGGCCGCGGCTTGCGCCGGAGAAGCGGCCGTCGGTGATCAGGGCCACGCTGGAAGCCAGCTTCGGGTCGGCGCAGATGGCCTCGCCGGTGTAGAACATCTCGGGCATACCGCTGCCGCGGGGGCCTTCGTAGCGGATGAAGATGGCGTCGCCGGGCTTCACCTCGCCGTGCAGCACAGCGGAGATGCACGCTTCCTCGCTGTCGTAGGGCTTGGCGCGCAGGGTGGCTTCAAACATATTCTTGGGGCAGGCGGTGTGCTTGATGACGCAGCCCTCCGGGGCCAGGTTGCCCTTCAGGATGGCGATGCTGCCGTCGGTGCCCTTGGCGTTGTCAAAGCTGTGGATGATGTCCTCGCGGCTGACCGGGCGGGCAAAACCGGCGGTCTTTTCTGCCAGAATGGCATCGCAGTGCTGGTAGAAGCCGTTCTTTTTCAGCTCCTCCAGATTCTCGCCCAGGGTCTTACCGGTGACGGTCATCACGTCCAGATGCAGCATGGACTTGATCTCCTCCATCACGCGGGGCACGCCGCCTGCATAGTAGAAGTACTGTGCGGGCCAATCGCCGGAGGGACGGATGTTCAGCAGGTAGTGTGCACCGCGATGCATCCGGTCAAAGGTGTCGGCATCGATCTCAATGCCGAACTCATGGGCGATGGCGGGCAGGTGCATGGTGGCGTTGGTGGAGCCGGAAATGGCGGCGTGCACCATGATGGCGTTCTCAAAGCTCTTCTTGGTCACGATATCCTTGGCGGTGATGCCCCTTTTTGACCAGCTCCATCAGCTGCTTGCCGGCATCGTAGGCGGCCTGCTTCAGCTCCGGGGCGGTGGCGGGCATCAGGGCGGTGCCCGGCAGCATCAAACCCAGGGCCTCAGCCATGATCTGCATGGTGGAGGCGGTGCCCATGAAGGAACAGGCACCGCAGCTGGGGCAGGCGTTGTGCTTGTAGTAATCCAGCTGGCTGTTGGGGATGACACCGGTCTTTTCCCACGCGTCAAACTTGCCGATCTGCTCCAGGGTCAGCAGCTCATTGATGGCGCAGGCGGGGTCGCTGACCACATACTCCTTGGGCAGGGTGTGGGCTTCCATCACGCCGCCGGTGACCACGATAGCGCTCATATCCTTCAGGCGGCCGATGCTCATCAGCATGGCGGGCACGGACTTATCGCAGCTGGCGATGAACACGCCGCCGTCGTAGACGCTTGCGTTTGCCTGTGCCTCCACCAGATTCACAATGGCATCCCGGTGGGGCAGGGAGTAGTTGATGCCGTCGTGGCCCTGTGCAATGCCGTCGCACATATCGGTAGCAAAGTAGCGGGCGGCCTTGCCGCCGTTTTCGTTGACCGCCTGCACGGCCTCCCTGACAAACTGATCCAGATGGGCGCTGCCGGGGTGGCTGTCGCCAAAGGTGCTTTCCACTAAGATCTGCGGCTTTGCAAGGTCCTCGACCTTCCAGCCCATACCCATCTTCAGCGGGTCGTTTTCGGGTGCCAGCGTGCGGACTTCCTGTGAACGCAGTTCCATGATCATTACCTCCAAATATTGCTCTCTCGTCCTTTTTTCTGTTGGATCTTCTGTGATTTTATTGTAAGTCCGCAGACATCTTTTTGCAAGTTGTCACAGGTATGTCCTACTTTTTGCGCAAAAGCTCTGGGATACATCTAGCACTTCGCCCAATTTCATGGGATATATCATCCCAAAAGCCTGTTTTCGCCTCTTTTCGCCCGATTCATTTCAAAAAAGTCATCAGATGATTTTGGTTATAAAAAAACCTGCACAGATCTTCCGTGCAGGGGAGCCTCATTTTACAAATTGTGCCATGCCAACAGTCCCGTCATCCGGGTCCTCGCCGTCACAGACCTTTTTGATATAGGTGCGGTTGAAGTTCAGGTGCATCACCATGGCCGATTTTGCCCCGATGGGATCATGGTTCGCGATTGCTTCCACGATCATGCGGTGGGTCATGATCGTCTCGTCAATGAGCTTTTTGTGGGTAACATTGACGAACATCATAACCGCCGTGTCGATGATCGGGATCAGCTGCTCCACCACCAGATTTTTGCTGCTCTCGGCAATGCAGGTGTGAAAGGCGATATCGTCCTCGATGTAGCGGTCACCCTCGTGGATCTTCGTCTCTACCCGGTCACAGAGCTGCTGCAGCCGCTCAATGTCCTCCGGGGTGGCGTTCTGGGCAGCCATCTCCGCAATGCCCGGCTCCAGCAGCAGCCGGACATTCACCAGGTCAAAAGCCAGTGCGTTCTTGTCCTGCACACTACGCAGGTTCAGTGGGTCGGAAAGACCCTTGACCGTGGTCACCACATAGGTACCGGAGCCCTGCCGCACCTCCACGATGCCCTTGCTGGACAGCAGCTTCACCGCCTCCCGGATGGTGCTGCGCCCCACCCGGAACTTTTCTGCCAGCGCAAACTCATTGGGCAGCTTTGCCCCCGGCTCGATGGGGGTATCCAGAATGTAGTGGTAGATCTGATCCTCCACCTGCTCCGCAAGCAGCCTGTTTTTCAGGTGTGAAAATTCGCTCATGGTGACTTCTCCTTTTGAAAAGTGCTTGGGTCAGCCCCTTTCGCCTGCGGCATCGGGCTTCCGGGCCTTTTTGTAGCGGTACATCTCCCGGTCGGCCCGGTTCTTCACAGCCAGCACGTCCTCCCCCAAAAAGGGGTAGCTGAGCCAAAGGACACCGTGGGCAGAAAGTCCACGGCTTTTCGCCGCTGTTCCAGCTGGCGTACAAACTCCTGCGCGCACTGGGCCTCCCGGTCTGCATTTTCCATCAGAACACAGAACTCGTCGCCGCCGGTACGGTAGCAGTAGCCGCTGCGGGCATAGGCTTTTTTGATGCAGCGGCCGATCTCGGCCAGACAGAGATCCCCCTGCAGGTGGCCATAGCGGTCGTTAATCTGCTTGAAATCGTCCACATCGAACACCACCAGCACCCCGCCGTTGCGGCGCATCTCAGCAGTGCGGTTCAGATAGCTGTTCTGATTCAGCAGCCCGGTAAGGGCATCCAGCTGGTTCCACATCTCGCTGCAGTAGATAAAGTACAGCACCGACAACAGCGTAACGCACAGCCATGTAACGTGGAGGTCCGGCAGTGTCACCTGAATGATGGTCTCAATGAGCAGAAAGATCATCAGGGGGTAGATCAGCGCCCGGCTGCGGTTCTGAAATTCCCGCGCCGTGACAATGGTGGACACCGAGAGATACACGATGGCCGCAAAGTACATGATGATATAAATATAGAAGTATTGCCCACGGGAATAAACGTTGTCGGCGCTGACGGAGAACACCAGCCCGGCGGGGATGGACAGAGCAAGGAACAGCAGGTAGCACGCCTCGCAGCACACCGCCGCCCTGAACCAGCGGTTCATCCTCTTTTTCCGGTCCATGACATACACAAGGCAGAGACACACTCCCGGGGACAGGCCGAACCCCAGATAGTTGGACAGGATGTTCAGCCAGCGGTAGCCCGCCGGGGTTCCATCCACCGCCAGTGTCACCACCTCCAGCACCGAGATCGCCGCGATCAGCGCAAAAGCAAGGAAAAATCCCTGCTTCTGCTTTTTGTTCAGAGATTCGCTGAGCTTTGTGAGGATGCACATGAAGCTCAGCACAAAAAGGTCAATGGCCGTTAATACATAAAAATATCCGTTCATCGTGGCTTGTTTCACCCTTTGGACTTCTGTGATCTGGTCAGCGCACAGACCACCTCACAATGGGCGGTCTGGGGGAAGAGATCAACAGGGGTAAAGCCCTCGGCGCGGTAGCCTTTAGCGGTCAGGAGGGCAAGATCGCGGGCCATGGTCTCAGGATTGCAGCTGACATAGACCACCCGTTTGGGGGCCATGCGGGCCACGCTCTCGATGAACTGGGGGGTGGAGCCTTCGCGGGGCGGGTCCATGAAAATGACATCTGCTCTCTGCCCGGCGGCCGCCGCTTCTGTGATCCACTGGGTGGCATCGGCGGCAAAGAAGCGGGCGTTTTTCACGTTGTTGTGCCTTGCGTTGCCGATGGCATCCCGGACAGCGTCCCGGTTCAGCTCCACGCCCACCACCTGCTTTGCCCTGCCGCTGGCGGTCAGGCCGATGGTGCCAATGCCGCAGTAGGCATCCAGCACCACCTCTTTGCCGGTCAGGCGGGCGGCTTCCACAGCCAGACCATACAGCACCTCGGTCTGGTCATGGTTGATCTGGTAGAAGCTCCGGGGGCTCAGGGCATAGGTCTTGCCGCAGAGGGTATCCAGAATGAAGCCCTTGCCGTAGAGCACCTTTTCCTCTTCGCCCAGCACCACGCTGGTGCGGCGGGGGTTGTAGTTCTGCACCACGGTGGTCACGGGGACATGGCGCTTTTCGGCTTCGGCCAGCAGGGCGCGGACAAAGTTTTTCGCCCCGGGCAGAACCGGCTGGGCTGTCACCAATACCACCATCACCTGCCCGGACACCACACCGCGCCGCAGCAGGCAGTGGCGGAGCAGGCCGGTGCCCTTGTCCTCATTGTAAGGCTGGTAGCGGCAGGTGCTGGCCGCCGCCCGCACCGCCTGCATCACGGTGTCCAGCACTTCGTCCTGCAGCAGGCAGCTTTCCACAGGCAGCACTTTATGCGTGCCTGCCGCATAGATGCCGGACACCAGTTTCCCGCCGGGGCCCGCTGCAAAGGTAGAGATCACCTTATTGCGGTAATGGCAGGGGTTTTCCGCGCCCCGGATGGAGCCACCGGGCCGTATTTCCCCACCAGCTTACGGACAGCGGCTTCTTTTTGTTTCAGCTGCTCGGCATAATCCAGCCCCAGCATCGGACAGCCGCCGCATTTTTTTCGCTTTCAATCTGCACTCCATCGTATATCCTTCCGCCTCTTGACAAAACAAGAAAAAATTCACTATACTACAAATAGAAAAGGCACTGCGACAAGCGGTTAGCCCTGAAGGGTTTTAGCTATCTATTTGCATAGAAAACCGTCACCGGCCAGGGTGGCGGTTTTCGCTTTTCACCTTGATGGTAAATACCAGTCCAAAAATATGGAACGTCAAAGTAATCGGCATTGCTCTCACCTCCTTCCGGAAGTGTGGGCTCCCCGCCTGCCGTTATGTGCAGTACCTTTTCGCATTTGATTTTAACACATCTTTCGACCGAATGCAACGAAAAAGCTCCCGTAATGGGAGCTTTTTCGTTTTCCGTCACCCATAGGGATCGTACAGGTCGTATTCTTCTGCCTCCTGGTGCTTCTCCTCCAGCACCCGGATGGCCTGTTCCAGCTGGCTTTGAGAAGCGCCGCTCTCGCTGGCAAGGGCGCGGACCGCTTCGGGCAGGCTGCCGCCGAACAGAGTGTCCATCCGCTGGCGCATGGCCGCAACGCAATAGGCCCGGCGGGTGACCGTGGGCAGATAGGTGTTCTGGCTCCCCGCCTTGCCGCCCTTGACCCAGCCCTTTTCCTCCAGACGGTACAAAAAGTTGAGCACCGTGGCCGGAGCCCAGCCGGTGGCGGTCAGCTTTTCGCTGATATCCCGCCGGGTGGCCGGGGCGGTGCAGTCCCAGAGCGCTAACAGCACCTGCTCCTCGGCGGCAGAGAGTGGTTTCAGTCTGTCTGAAAGTCCGTACACCGGTTTCACCTCCGATTTTTTGCTTTTACATTTGTCTCATTTCAACATGATTATACCACACCCGGCACAAACAGGCAAGCAGTAAAAGTGAGGAGCCATGCGGTAAAACCAGCATATTTTTACACTTGTCTTAAAAAGTGTTCTTTCTTCATGGACAGTTGTGTGGTTTGTGCGTTCAGGGCAGGCAGAACAGGCCCATCTTTGTGCAAAGATGCTCTTGTTTTTGCACCCCCGGAACCGGTATACTACGGACAAATCAAGCATACACCTGCCGCAGATGAGAGCGGCGGTACGGATAGGAAAGGGAGAGTTCCATATGGCACGAGTATACAACTTCAGCGCAGGCCCCAGCATGTTACCGGAAAAGGTGCTCCGTCAGGCACAGGCAGAGCTGCTGGAATACGGCGATTCCGGCCAGAGCGTGATGGAAATGAGCCATCGCAGCAAGTGGTTCGATGCCATCATCACTGAGACCGAAGCCACCCTGCGCCGGGTGATGAACATCCCTGACAACTACAAGGTCGGTTTCTTCCAGGGCGGTGCCACCCAGCAGTTTGCCATGGTGCCCCTGAACTTTATGACCACAGGCAAGGCCGATTATCTGGTCACCGGCAATTTCTCGAACCTGGCTGCCAAGGAGGCCGCCAAGTTCGGCGAGGTAAAGATCGTTGCTTCCAGCAAGGATAAGAACTTCACCTACATCCCCGATGTCAACGCCATCGACTACGACAAGGACGCAAGCTACATCCACATCTGCCAGAACAACACCATCTTCGGCACCCAGTACGTTGAGGTACCTCAGGTGGAGGGTGTGCCGCTGGTGGCAGACATGAGCTCGATGATCCTCTCCAAACCTGTGGACGTGAACAAGTACGGCTGCATCTACTTTGGCGTGCAGAAGAACGTAGCCCCCGCCGGCATGGCCATTGCCATTGTCCGGGACGACCTGCTGGGCCACGCCGCCGACACCGTGCCCACCATGATGAACTACACCACCCTGCTGGCCAAGGACAGCATGTACAACACGCCCCCCTGCTGGTGCATCTATATGACCGGTCTGGTGCTCAAGTATCTGGAAAACGACATCGGCGGTCTGGAAAACATGCAGAAGATCAACGAAGCCAAGGCTAAGATCCTGTATGATTATCTGGACGGTCAGGAGTTCTTCCACAACCCTGTGGAGCACCGTTACCGCAGCACGATGAACGTCACCTTTACCAGCCCTGACCCCGACATGGACAAGAAGTTCTGCGCCGAAGCCGCCGAAGCCGGTTTTGTCAACCTGAAGGGCCACCGTCTGGTGGGCGGTATGCGCGCTTCCATTTATAATGCAATGCCCACCGAAGGCGTAGAGAAGCTGGTGGACTTCATGGAGAAATTCCGCAAGGCAAAAGCCTGATTTGTGTATAGGAGATAGGAAAGTATGTTTACGATCAAAACCCTGAACGCCATCAGCCCGGTGGGCCTGGCAAAGCTGAACAAGAATCTGTTCGATGTATCGGTGGACACCGATGCCCCCGATGGCATTCTGGTGCGCAGCGCCGACCTGCTGAACACCACCTTCAACGACAACCTGCTGGCCATTGCCCGTGCCGGTGCCGGTGTGAACAACATCCCGCTGGATCGCTGCTCGGAGCAGGGCATCGTGGTGTTCAATACTCCCGGTGCCAACGCCAACGCCGTGGCTGAGCTGGTCATTGGGATGCTGATCGCAGGCAGCCGCAATGTGGCCGCCGCTGCCCAGTGGTGCCAGGGCCTGACCGGCGACCCCGCCATGGCCAAGACCGTGGAAAAGGGCAGAAAAGTTCGTGGGCAACGAGATCAAGGGCAAGACGCTGGGTGTCATCGGTCTGGGGGCCATCGGTTCCCGGGTGGCCAACTGCGCCATTGAGCTGGGCATGGAGGTCTACGGCTACGACCCCTACATCTCCATTGATGCCGCCTGGAACCTTTCCAGCCAGGTACACCACTGCGTGAACCTGAACGACATGCTCCCTCTGTGCGACTACATCACCATCCATGTTCCCTACCTGCCCACCACCAAGGATACCATCAACGCCCAGACCCTGGCCCTGTGCAAGGACGGCGTGAAGATCCTGAACTACGCCCGCGGTGAGCTGGTGAACACCGCAGCCCTGCTGGAGGCCATGGAGACGGGCAAGGTCTCCGGCTACATGACCGACTTCCCCACTGAGGCCATTCTGGGCAAGCCCGGCATCGTCTGCACCCCGCATCTGGGTGCTTCCACGCCGGAGGCCGAGGACAACTGTGCCGCAATGGCCGTGCAGGAGATCAGCGATTACCTCAAGAACGGCAACATCACCCACTCGGTGAACATGCCCGAGGTGCATCAGCCCCGTGCAGGCGGCAAGCGCATCTGCATCATCCACAAGAACGAACCCGGCATGATCAGCCAGATCACCGCCCTGACCACCGAAGCGGGCCTGAACATTGAAAACATGGTGAACAAGAGCAAAAAGAACATGGCTTACACCATGCTGGACGCGACCGGTGCCGTGGACGGCAGGCTGGCTGAGAAGCTGGCCGCCATCCCTGCTGTCATCCGGGTGCGCATCCTGTAACACTGCCAACCCTTAGCTTTCCCCTCGCCCCATCTGTTCATGGGCGGGGGATTTTTTTGTGGAACACCCCACCGTCCCTCCGGGGGAAGCCGTTGACACAAAAAATCCCCCCTGCCGTTATACAGCAGAGGGGGAGAAAGAAGATCAGAGTGTTTACAGCTTCTTGCCGGTCAGGAGCTCATAAGCTTCCTCGTACTTGGCAATGGTCTTGTCGATGACATCCTGAGGCAGATCGTAGTTGCTGTCGGGATTGGCCTTGAGCCAGTTGCGGACGAACTGCTTATCGAAAGAGGGCTGACCGTGGCCGGCCTCATAGCCCTCCAGCGGCCAGAAGCGGCTGGAATCGGGGGTGAGCATCTCATCGCCCAGCACCACGTTGCCGTTCTCATCCAGACCAAACTCGAACTTGGTATCGGCAATGATGATGCCGCGGCTCAGGGCATACGCGGCGCACTTCTTGTACAGGGCAATGGTATAGTCCCGCAGCTTGGTGGCGTAGTCCTCGCCATGGCCGGGGAACTGCTTTTCCAGCACCTCAATGCTCTTTTCGTAGCTGATGTTCTCATCGTGGTCGCCGATCTCAGCCTTGGTGGAAGGAGTGTAGATGGGCTCGGGCAGCTGCTGGGATTCCTGCAGGCCCTCGGGCAGGCGGATGCCGCAGACGGTGCCGTTCTGCTGGTAGCTGGCCCAGCCGCTGCCGGTGATGTAGCCGCGCACGATGCACTCAATGGGCAGCATGTTCAGCTTGCGGCACTTCATGCTCCGGCCCTCAAAGGCAGGCGTGCGGAAGAACTCGGGCATATCGGCGGTATCCACGCTCAGCATGTGGTTGGGCAGAACATCCTTGGTGTAGTCGAACCAGAATCTGCTCATCTGGGTCAGCACCTTGCCCTTGTTGGTCACTTTATTTTTCAGGATCACATCAAATGCAGAGATACGATCGGTGGCAACCATAATGAGGCTGTCGCCATTGTCATAGATCTCGCGGACTTTGCCTTCCTTGATGGGCTTGAATTCAGTCATAGCAAACACTCCAATTTTTCCTGATAGCTCTTTCATCAACGTCCTCGCCCGCTCCGGCATTGCAAAGCACGAAGGGCAGGGTGAGCCGTTTTCCGTTCACCTATTCAGTCTATCACACTTACTGTCCGTTTGGAAGAAACAGATTCCAAGGAAAATCGCTCGCAATTTTCGATTTCTTCGTGAAAAGTGTCAAAAATCAGCAACATTTTTCGTCGAATTGACGGCTAAAGTCGTACTTTCCCGGTTGACAGCGGCTCAGAACATGGTATCATTGAATCATCAGAATTCAACTGCATCAGGAGGTAAGACCTATGGGCAAATTCCCGAAAGACTTTTTGTGGGGCGGTGCCACTGCCGCCAACCAGTGCGAGGGCGCTTACAACGAGGGCGGGCGCGGCCTGTCCAGCGTGGACGTGGTGCCCTTTGGCCCCGACCGCTTCCCCGTGGCGCTGGGCCAGCTGAAGATGCTGGACTGCGATGCCGAGCACTTCTACCCCTCCCACGAAGCCATTGACATGTACCACCACTTCAAGGAGGACATCAAGCTCTTTGCCGAGATGGGCTTCCGCTGCTACCGCCTGTCCATTGCCTGGACCCGCATCCTGCCCAACGGCGATGACGCGCAGCCCAACGAAGAGGGCCTGCGCTTCTATGAGGAACTCTTTGATGAGTGCCACAAGTACGGCATTGAGCCGCTGGTGACCCTGTGCCACTTTGATACCCCCATTGCCCTGATCAAAAAGTACGGCGGCTGGAAAGACCGCCGGATGGTGGATGCCTACGCTCACTACTGTGAGGTGCTGTTCCAGCGCTTCCGGGGCAAGGTCAAGTACTGGCTGACCTTCAACGAGATCAACATGCTGCTCCACATGCCCTTTATGGGAGCCGGTCTGCTCTTTGCGCCCGGCGAGAATGTGCAGCAGGTCAAGTATCAGGCCGCTCACCACGAGCTGGTGGCCAGCGCAAAGGCCGTCAAGCTGGCCCATGCCATCATGCCCGATGCCATGGTGGGCTGTATGCTGGCCGCCGGTCAGTTCTACCCCCGCACCTGCGCCCCTGCCGATGTGCAGGCTGCTGCCGAGGCTGACCGCGACAACTACTTCTTCATTGATGTCCAGTACCCGCGGCGAATACCCTGTCTGGGCCGAAAAAACGGATGGAACGTGCAGGCATCACCCTGCAGATGGAGCCGGGCGACGAGCAGCTGCTGAAAGAGGGCACTGTGGACTTCATCTCCTTCAGCTACTATTCCAGCCGCTGCACCACTGTGGACCCCGAACTGATGAACAAGGCCAGCGGCAATGCCATCATGGATGCCGTCAAGAACCCCTACCTCAAGGCCAGCGATTGGGGCTGGGCCATCGACCCGGTGGGCCTGCGCATCACCATGAACAGCCTGTATGACCGCTACCAGAAACCGCTCTTCATCGTGGAGAACGGTCTGGGTGCGGTGGACAAGGTGGAAGCAGATGGTTCTATCCACGACACCTACCGCATCGACTACCTGCGGGCCCACATCGAGCAGATGGAAAAGGCCATCAACGAGGACGGCCTGCCCCTGCTGGGCTACACCACCTGGGGGCCCATCGACCTGGTCAGTGCTTCCACCGGCGAGATGAAGAAGCGGTACGGCTTCATCTATGTGGACAAGGACAACGAAGGCAAGGGCACGCTGGCCCGCAGCCGGAAGGATAGCTTCTACTGGTATAAAAAGGGTCATCGCCTCCGACGGCGAAGATCTGGCCTGAGCCAACTGTAAGGAAAGGAATCACAGCACAAGATGACGACACCCCAAATCATTGCGCACCGCGGTGCATCCTATCTGGCCCCCGAGAACACGCTGGTCGCCTTCCGCAAGGCGATGGAGATCGGCGCAGACGGCGTGGAAATGGATGTACAGAAGACCTACGACAACGAGCTGGTCATCCACCACGACTATATGGTGGATATGCACACCGACATCTCCGGCCAGATCTACGACCTGACCATGGGCGAGCTGAAGACCCTGGATTTTGGCAGCTGGAAAGATGCCATCTACGCCAACGAGAGGATCGCCACGCTGCAGGAAGCGCTGGAGCTCTGCGCCGACATGGAGGGCACGCAGGTGCAGCTGGAACTGAAAAGCCCACTGCAGGACGACCCCGACTTTGTGCCCCGGGTGCTGGATGCGGTCCGCGCCGCCGGGCTCACCGACCGACTCACCCTCATCTCCTTCCACCACTCCCAGCTGCGTCAGGCAAAGCAGCTGATGCCTGAGCTGAAGGTAGGCGCGCTGACCTACGGCGCTTTCCTCAGCATGGTGCTTCCCCCGCCGGTGATATGGAAGGATTTGGGCCTTGTGAACAGCATGGATGAGCCCTTCAGCGAAGAAAACTGCATCGACCTGCGGAACAATCTCATCTACCGCACGGTGGCCGACAAGGTGGATATGCTCCGTGCCAACTTCCCCGGCGAGACCGTGGAGCAGGTCATCGGCCATCTGGAGGAGCAGGCGGATGTAGCCACCTACATCAAAACGCTGGATTTCCCTGTGGACATCGTCAGCTGCGAATACCACACCGCCTACTCCAACCCCGAGCTTGTGAACCAGCTCCACGCCATGGGCATCCAGGCCGCGTTCTGGACCGTGGACACCCAGGACGCAGTCCGTTCCCTGCTGCCCCTTGGCCCTGACTGCATCGTCACCAACCGGCCTGACCGCGTGCGGGAATGGGTGAATGCGGAAATGAGGAAATAAAAAGATCACAAAACGTCCCCGTGCAGGATATCAAAACTGCACGGGGACGTTTTCTATGTCAGCACTGCATTATCTGATGTCTGGCATCGTTATGACGGTGCTCTCCTTGCGAGCACGCTCTGCGCAGAAGACCCCCAGATGCCCATTGATCGAATCTTTGATCGTTGTGCAGGAGATGGAAGGCTCCTCACCCTGAAGCACATGAACAAAGTCCTCCACCAGCCGCAGGTCGCCGCCGCCATGAGAGCCTGTCATGCCGCTCTTGTCTCCACCGATCTTCAGGTCTACCACTTCCTCGTTCCAGCCCTTCTCGCTGGCGGTATCTATGGTGCGCACAGTGAAAACCGAATCGTCAAACACACCCTTGATCTCACCCTTTGTACCAATGATGTGGATGTTGCGCTCCGGCTTCGCTGTGCCGCCGATCATGTTCAGGGTCGCAGTTGCACCATCCGCAAAATTCATCAGCACCGATTGATGATCCACCACCGTATGTTCACAATCCCACACACAGCGTCCATGGATATTGTCTGTCATCAGCGACTTGCGCTTGTCCTCCAGCGTCGGCTCCTCAATATTCTCCAGGCAGTCCCATACATAGAACGCCCACCGATCCGGGTGATCCAGATAATGCTTTTTGGCAGAGTACAGACAAGTCTCCTCGCACTGGCAATCCACCAGGCAGCGCTTGCCTGCCCCTGCGGGCTTCTTGGCAGGATCAAACTGGAAGTCACTTCCAAAGCTTGCGATCTGTTTGGGCGAAACGCCGCTCTTGAGCCACATAATGAGATCCATGTCATGGCAGCACTTTGCCAGCAGCATCGGAGCCCCGCATTTTTCCTCGTTGCCCCATTTGCCGCGCACAAAGGAGACGGCCAGATGATGGTAGCTGACATGTTCTGTGGCCTGAATGTTGATAATGTCACCGATCTCCCCGCTCAGCAGTCTCTGCTTGATTGCGACATAGAAAGGCGCATACCGCAGAACGTGGCAGATCATCACCTTCCGCCCGGTCTCTTTTACCACCTTATATAAATAGTTTACTTCCTCCTCGCTGATCGCGAAGGGCTTTTCCAGCAGCATATCATATCCTGCACGCAGGAGCGGAACCGCAGTGGGCACATGCTGGCGGTCCATGGTTCCATTGATCACCGCATCTGCCAGCTTGGGCCTTTCTGCCAGCTCCTCAGCACTCCTGAAGCACATATCCTCCCCGAAGCCATGCATCTCCGCAACCTTTTTCCGCCGGATCGGATCCGGATCTGCCACGCCCACGATCTTCAGCTCGTCCGGGTGTTCCAGCGCATACAGGCTGTACAGGATCGCCCGATGGCCCGCGCCCACGATGATGGCTGTGATCTGCTTACTCATAGTTTCTCTCTTCCTTTCTTTTGAATGGATCTCCGATTTCAATTTTGTTTCCAGCATATCTTTTTGTGCCGGAATCGTCAAGGTGAAGGAGCATGACATTTCATCCCGCACCATGACAAAAGGAAGAAAAAATTGCATCTTTGTGGATATTGTGCAACAATCACACTCAAAAATTGAGAAAATCTTTTGTGCGCTTTGTATCAAAAAATTGTTGCAATTCCAAAAAGGGACATGATATGCTTCTGAGTAAGGAAAAAGCCACTGGTCGGCAGCGTACGAGCTGAACGGAGGTTATGGAAGCACGGGGATCTCCCCCGTCCCATTCCATAAATCAAGGAGGAAAAGATTTTATGAAAGAAAGGAAAAATCAGCAGACGCGCCGTATGCAGCGCTATGGTCGCTTCTCTGGCATTGGGTGTTCTGGAGGGCTGTGGCAGCTCTTCCTCTACTGCTTCTTCTGCTGCCGGTTCCGGAGCAGCTGCTTCCAACGAGCGCATCACTGTGCGCATCCTGAAATCCAAGGCCGCAAACGAGGTTGCTGCCGAGCAGATGGATATCTGGAAGGTCCTGGGCGAAAAATTCAATATGGATTTTGAATTTGATAATCCCCCGCAGGATAACTACAACGAGCGCCTGAACCTTGTGATGATGGATGCTCAGCTGCCGGATATCATTATGGATATGCCCACCACCGAGGTGCTGAAATACGGCGAGTCCGGCGTGATCCTGCCCCTGAACGACTACATCGAGAACAACATGCCCAACCTGAAGAAGGAGATCGACAAGCGGGACGGTGTCGAAAAAGCACTGACTTACAGCGACGGCAATATTTATTATATGCCCATGCTGGATGAGAAGGTCTCCGGCAATATGCCCTACATCGTCCGCACCGACTGGCTGGAAAAGCTGGGCATTGAGAGCCCCGTGACCCTGGAGGACTGGGAGAACTACTGGCATCTGGTCAAGACCACCGACCTGAACGGCAACGGCACCAACGATGAGATCCCCTTCAGCTCCTACGATATGACCGGCCTGCGGAACTTCTGCACCGCATTCGGCTGCCTGGATGACTTCTACACCGACCCGGACGATGGCGGCAAGGTCCACTACGGCCCCATTGATCCCAAGTATAAAAAGGCCGTGACCTGGATGCATGACATGTATGAGAAGGGCTATATTGATCCCGAGATCATCACCATGGACTACGCTTCCTTCGTGCCGAAGCTGGCCCAGAACGCGGTGGCTTCCTTCTACGGCCCGCTGGGCGGTATGCTGGCTGCACAGAACGCCACCATGCCTGCCTCCTTCCCCGGCTTCCATGTTGAGGCCACCGTACCCCCCAAGGGCGATGCACAGATCCACTCCTATATTGATCAGGAGCCGCGTGCCATTGCAGCCGCCACCATCACCGCAAGCTGCAAGAACGTTGACCGCGTGGTCGCTCTGCTGGATTACATGTACAGCGACGAGGGCACCCGGCTGATCAACATGGGTATTGAGGGCACTCACTACACCATGGAGAACGGCAAGCCGATCTTCACCGATTATGTAATGAAGAACCCTGACGGCCTGTCTCCCAAGAATGCCATCGGCACCTTCACCTTTGCACAGAGCTCCGGCCCGTTCATTCTGAGCCAGGATGAGGTCACCCAGCTGGATGATGAGTCTGTGAACCGCGCAAAGCAGGACTGCATCATTCCCTTCCTGGAAGAATCCAAGAAGTATGTGATCCCCGGCTCCACCTCCTTCTCCTCTGAGGACGATGCCGTCCGCCGTGCTGTGATGGCAGACGTGGATACTTACGTTGATGAGATGATCATCAAGTTTGTTTCCGGCCGTGAGCCGCTGTCCAACTGGGACACCTACGTTGAAAAGGTCAATGGCATGGGCATTGCAGAGGTCATCGATATCTACCAGAAGACTCTGAATGGCTGATGCCCCAGCAGGCACCTATTTTTTGATCCAGTAAAATAACGGCCGGGGCAGGAACACCCTGTTCCCGGCCTATTTTTTCCTGGGTTCTTCAGAACGAAAACAGGAGAATACCACCATGAAAACTGCCACCGCAGCAAAACCGATCACACTGCCAACAGCGAACCGCCTTGATCATGCCTGCAAAAAGTTCTGGCGCAGCCGCTATCTGCTTTTGATGCTGCTGCCCGCCCTGATCTGGTATATCGTGTTCATGTACGCGCCCATGTACGGCGCGCAGATCGCCTTCCGTGATTTCTCTCCCGTACTGGGCATCACGGGCAGCAAGTGGGTCGGCTTCAAATATTTCATCCAGTTCTTTAAATCCGAGTATTTTGGCCGTCTGATCAAAAACACGCTTGGCATCAGCCTGTATTCCATTATTGTGGGCTTTCCCATTCCCATCATTCTGGCTCTGCTGATCAACGAAGTCCGCAGTAAATTCTTCAAACGCAGCGTACAGACCGTGGTGTATCTGCCCCACTTCATCTCCGCTGTGGTCGTTGTCAGTATTCTGAGCGCCCTGCTTTCTCCTTCCAGCGGCCTGATCAACCAGCTGATCACCGCCTTTGGCGGTACGCCGATCCACTTTATGGCCGAGCCCAAGTACTTCAAGACGATCTATGTTCTTTCTGACATCTGGCAAAGCGCCGGCTACGGTTCCATTGTGTACATGGCGGCACTGACCGGCATTGACCCCTCTCTCTACGAGGCCGCCACCGTTGACGGTGCTTCCAAATGGGACAAGCTGATCCATATCACGCTGCCCGGCCTGCTGCCCACGATCATCATCATGCTGATCCTCCGCATGGGCTCTATTTTCTCGGTCGGCTATGAAAAGATCATGCTGATGTACAACCCTGCAACCTATGAGACTGCCGATGTGATCTCCACCTACGTTTACCGCCGTGCCTTTGAAAGCGGCGATTACAGCTTCTCTGCGGCTGTGGGCCTGTTCAATTCCGTGATCAATTTTACCATTATCATGCTGTTCAACAAGTTCAGCAAAAAGATCAGTGAGGTGAGCCTGTGGTGATGAAAAAAATATTGATGCGATGAATCACCCCACGAAAGTGAAGGAAAGCATCGGGGAACGGACCTATACCATTGTTGTGTATCTGCTGCTGATCCTGATCAGCGCAACCATTATTCTGCCGCTTCTGCACATCATCAGCGGTTCATTCAGTGATCCCATGCAGCTGCTGACAGGCAATGTTTCCTTCTGGCCCAAAGGCTTTACGACCTCCATGTATGAGAAGGTTCTGAAGGATGCCAGCATCTGGACGGGTTATCTGAACACGATCCTGTATACCGTGCTGGGCACCCTGATCAGCGTGACCCTTACCGCCTGCGCCGCCTACCCCCTGTCTCGCAAGGATCTGTTCGGGCGCAACGTCTTTATCAGCCTCTTCATCTTTACCATGTTCTTCAACGGCGGCATGATCCCCACTTATCTGATCATTCAGAAGCTGGGTATGCTGAATAAGATCTGGGCGCTGGTGCTGCCTTCCGCCATCAGTACCTATAACATGATCATCATGCGCACGTTCTTTGAAAACACCATCCCGAATGAGCTGATCGAGGCCGCAGCCCTGGACGGCTGCAACGATATCACGACCTTCTTCCGCATTGTTCTTCCGCTTTCCGGTGCAGTATTCGCCGTTATGGCGCTGTTCTACGGCGTTGCGCAGTGGAACAGCTGGTTCCCGGCATTGCTGTACATTCGGGATCGTTCTCTGTATCCTTTGCAGATGATCCTGCGTGAGGTCCTGATCCAGAGCGACATCGGCAACATGGCCGGTTCCACCGGTGATGTCGAGGTCATCGGCGACGGTCTGAAATATGCCACCATGGTGGTTTCCACCCTGCCGATCATGTGCCTGTATCCGTTCCTGCAGAAGTACTTTGTTGCCGGTGTTACCATTGGCGCAGTCAAGGGCTGATGGGAGGATACCACACCATGCGATCACATGACCTTTCCTTGCCTGCGTGGGGCCCCTACACCAAACGTTACAGCGGCATTTCCCATGTTCCTGCGGCCAACGACGGCGTTCGGTTTGACCTGTCCGATTTTTCCGGGAATGTATCGCCGCCGGGTCGATGTGCCCAATGTTCGGTTTGAAAGCGGCTTTCACCCCTGGGCTGCGGCTCCGGATCTGAGCTGCTACACGTTCCGCCACGAGCTCCTGTGGAAGGATCAGCTGTATGCAGACATCTCTTTTGCCCCCTTGGGAGAGGATGCCCGGCTGATCCGTGCTGAACTCCACAACAATACAGATGCTCCGCAGAATCTGGTGCTCCATTACATGGCTTCGGCCTGGGATCCCGTTCCGTCCTACCGCGGTTTCTCCCTGCCGGGCTGTGAGGTGTCCCTGCCGGAAAACGCCGCCTTTGTCTGGGCAAAGGATTATGACACCCTGGATTTTTCCGTCCACCGTCCCAACGAATGTCTGACCTGGGATGGTCTGCGCCGGGGCGAAGAAGCCGTTCCCGGCTTTGGTCAGGGATACGGCATTGGCATGGGGTTCGGCTGTTCCGAAGGCAAAGGACCTTTTGGGCAGGTCATGCCCAGCGGAAAAGGGGACACCGTTACCTTTACGCTTTCCCTTACCGCGCCCCTGCGTGCCCCCTGTCTCTGTGTACGGTATTGGAATCCGGCAGATGAAAGTTCCGAGTACGATGTCAATGGTCAGGATACGTTACAGCTGCCGCCCTGTCAGAAGCCTTCCATTGCCATCCTGCCGCTGAATGATTCCATTCCCGCCGGGAAATTCACTCTGACCCTGACTGCTGCCGGTGTTGGAGGGGCGAAGCTGGATTGTCTCGCTCTGTGCGAGCAGGCGGACGCAGGTAACTTTACCGTCACCCTGCGCGGAGATGGCTCCCGGCCTCAGGCCGAACCCGCCGCAGATGAAAACTATCTGACCCTGCAGTATCCCCACATTCAGGAGTGCTACGGGATCCTGTGGGATGATATCACCACCCATATTCGCACGATCGAAAACGATGAGCTGGATATCTTTCTGCGTGACACCGTGCACGACCATGTAAATGCCACGCTGCGCGGCAATGGAAAAGGGCATTACGTCAATCTCTTTATGGGGCCGATCCCCTTGGAGGCAGGACAGACAAAAGTGATCTATGGAGCGGTCTGTGCTGCGCCGGATGCTTCTGCCGCCGCGCTGCGCTGCCATGAGCTGCTGACGCAGCGCAGTGATTGGGAGCATGTATGGCAGCAGGCTTCTGCCTCCCTTGCAGCACCGCCCGCTCTACCGGCTGCCGAATCGCTTGCCTTGGGCCAACAGTTGATGAATGCTGTTCTCTGCACCAACGTTGTGTATCCGGTGTACACGCGGGGACAGTATATCCGCCACTACACTCCCGGACGCTGGTGGGACTGTGTCTACACATGGGATTCCGGATTCATTGGAATGGGTCTGGCTCAGACCAGCCTGCGCAATGCCTTTGACTGCCTGAACACCTACCTGATGCCCCCGGATTCTGTGGATGCTGCATTTTTTGCACCATGGCTCCATGGTGCCAACGCAGTTTTATCTGTATGCCGAGCTGTTGAATCGCACCGGCAGCAGAGAACTTGCCGCCTACTGCTATCCACGCCTGAAGCTGTACTATCGCTTCTTCACCGGGCAGGAAGGCGGCTCCACTACCGCCAACCTGCACAGCGGCCTGCTGCGTCCCTGGGATTATTTCTATAATTCCGGTGGATGGGACGATTATCCCCCACAGCAGGAGGTCCATCGCCGCCGTTTGCAGGCCAGCTGCGCGCCCGTGGTCACAACTGCCCATGCGATACGCTGTGCCAAGATCCTGGCGTACACCGCCCGCCTGCTGGGCGAGACAACCGACGCAGATGCTTTTGATGCCGATGCGCTTCGCTTGGGGCGTTCCCTGCAGACTGCATGGGACGAGGAAAGCGGTTACTTCGGGTACCTCCTGCACGATCCTTCTGGTGATGCTGCAGATATTCTGCGCACCGAGCAGGGGCTGAACTACGATATGGGCATGGATGGCGCTTCGCCGCTGTTTGCAGGTGCCTGTACAGAACCGCAGAAGGAACTTCTGTGGCAGAAGCTGCAGAGCCCGGAACACCTGTGGTGTGCCTGCGGCCTTTCCACTGTGGATCAGAGTGCGCCGTACTATCGGCGTGACGGCTACTGGAACGGCGCTGTATGGATGCCTTATCAGTGGATGTTCTTCAAATCCGCGCTGGATGCGGGCCTTGCCGATTTTGCTTACCGCATTGCCGACACCGCTCTTACCCTGTGGCAGAACGAGTGTGCCGAAAGCTACTGTTGTTTTGAACACTTTATGATCGAAAGCCGCCGTGGTGCCGGCTGGCATCAGTTCAGCGGGCTTTCTTCTCCCATTGTACAGTGGTTTTCCGCTTACTACCGCCCCGGCACCCTCACGACCGGTTTTGATGCCTTTGTCCGGCATACGGATTGGGCACCGGACAACAGCGCCTTAAATGCCACACTGGATTTTACTGCAGCGGGCCGCAGCACTGTTCTGGCTGTTCTGCAGCCGGGCTTCAAAGCTGTTACAGCCTCTGTTCCCTGCACCGTGACCACACGCCACGATGGGCTGCTTGAGCTGACCTTTGCATTGGATGCTCCCTGCACTGTTACCATAAGCATCCATCCCTGAATCCACCTGTAAAAAGAAACGAACGATGTCCGTCCGGATCGGAGGACATCGTTCGTTTTTTCTCTGCGCTGAAATCAGTTGTCTCTCTTGCGAACTGCAGAAGGCGAGAGCTGATACTTCCGCCGGAACGCCTTATAGAATGTATTCGCCGTGGAGAAGCCGCACTGCTCCGCAATATCCGTAATATTCAGATCTGTCGTTCTCAGCAGCTGCATCGCATGATCCAGACGCAATTCTTCCACATACTCTGTATAGCTCTTTCCGGTTTGCTCCTTCAGGAATTGCGAAAGATACTTTTTCCGAGATCTTGAACTGCTCTGCCGTCATCGCCGCATTGATCTCCGGATTCTGGAAATTCTGTGCCAGCCAGTCCAGAATATTCTTTTGAAGCGCATCATTGTGGCTATGCTTCAGGAATTGCACATGGTTGCAGATCTCCACACAGCAGTCCTGCAACCGGCTCAGCATCTGGCGGGCAGTCAGTTTTGAGTCATAACTGCACAGATAGGCGATATCCGGACAGCGTACCCTTTCTGCCGTGTTCAGCAGAATGCCGCCTGCCGTGTAAAAATCCTGCTTAAAGTTTTCCGGGTCCAGATTATCCACCGAGAACAGTTCACTCAGAAGCGAAACCGCCTCTTCCGTGCATCCGGAAAGCAGATACTCCCGAAGCCGCGCTGCATTGGTTGCATTGACCGTGGTACCGCGCTGCACACTGCTGTTCCCCAAATAGCAGATCTTCTGTGTTGGATCCGCATAGGCCGCCACATTGCGGGCCTTCCAATAAATATCTGACAGCTGCTCCATTTTCTCAAAAGGATCGCTCAATATCAGCGGAGTTGTCAGATGCAGCGCATCATACAGCTGCTCTGTGCGGAAACACATTTCCCGCAGTTCCTCTGCTTCATCCGTTTCCTGCGTCAGGATCACCAGGATCAGGTCATCTGCCGTTGCCTGTACATAAAATCTCTGCCCGTAAATTTGACGTATCTGCTCTGACACCACCACAGTACGCAGCTCTTCTTTCAGTGAGCACTCGGCGTTTTCCTGAAGAGATGGGATCAGCAGCAGGAAGTTATAGGCTTTCAGCTGCACCGCATCCGTCAGCTGCTGAAGGGTTTCCTGACTCACAGATCCTGTACGCAGCAAAATTTCCATTTTGCCGTGTTCCAGCTCGCTGCGTGAATGCTCCAGTTCCCGCGCCAGTTTATGCTGGCTGTTTACATTACGGAGAAAGATCTCATTCAGCACTTTCCGTGATGCCAGATCCGATTCGTCCAGCGTATCCAGCATCGGACGCAGGCTGTTCATATCCTCCAGTGTCATGCAGACGCTGATCAATACACAGCCCAGAACGCCCACGATCAGATACAGCCAGATTGCACGCTGTACTGCCAACAGACCGGCTTCATAGAGCGACGGCGGCATTCCAATGACCGCCGTTGCATTCAGAGATGCCACATATCGCGTTGCCATCAGATAGCGCTTTCCCTGATAGGTCTCCCAACCCGTATCATCACTCGTCAGGGAAAGTGTCGATCCGTCATAGTTATTTCCCGCCAGGATCGTTCCGTCATCGGAAATCAGGCAAAAAAAGGGCCTTCCTCGCGCCATTGCTGCTGCGAAAGAAACATCGAAACGACATCTTTTTCCTTGATCAGTACCGTCATTGCGCCGCAGAGACGGCCCGCCGTGTTCACATAGGGCTGATATACTGTGACATACGAATTGCCATAGCTGGAATGCATCAGTTTGACAACATGAGCGGGCTTTATCGTCATTACGTCGATCTGATTCTGTGCATCCCATTCCTCCTGAGACACATCCTCATACTCAAGTGCTCCCGGGTAAAAATTGCTATGGCTTTCATACGTGCTCCGGTCATCCAATATGATGCCATTCCGCTCAAATGTAATATAGCTGTATGTGATCACAGAGGAATCGTAGGTCTTATCCTGTAACGATTTGCTGGCTCTCGTCAGTGTCTGATAATCTCCCAGAATACTGTTATCATAACTGCTGGCAAGCAGAGTATACTCCGTTTCGCTGAACAATTTGTTCGTTGTACTGCGGATGTTGCTCAGGCATCGCTCCAACTGGGTGGTGCCGATCGCCAGCTTTTCCATCGCGCTGGAGGACTGCGCTTGGATCGTCTGGCGGATCATCAGGCTATACAGAGGAACCACGACCAGGAAGAACCCAACCGGAATACAAAGATACCTTAAAAGTCTTCGGATCCAGTTTCTAACAAACAGTCTCTTACGCATCTGCAAAAGCTCACTCCAAGCAATGATGATTTCTATGGAACTGTTGGCTGCACCTGTAAGGCGTTTATGGAGCTGGTGTATGTTGCTCAGCTCCTCCCTCCGCAATTTCGCAGCATCTTTTTTAATTATTTTACCACAGAAGGATTTTTTCCTCAACATTTTTATTGATTTGTAACAAAAATCCACTTTATCACCATGATTTTCAATGCTTGAAAATCTCTGTCAGATGGTCAATCACTTTGCTCCGCAAACCGTGTTGTCGTTCAAAGCCACCACCCGGGGCCTGATTGTCTGAGGGAACTCGAATCCCTGGCCCTCTGATCAAAAAGCTTACTTTGATGGACTTTTGTGCTCCGAACTGTTGCGAAACACACGATTTTACGGCATTTTTTGCGTTACTCCGCCCTGTAGCAGCCCCTCATGCATTTTCGAGTTGTCGCATTTTGTCGCACTTTTTTGCGGAACTATAATCGGGACTTTTTTTTCATTAGCCATGATAAACGAGAGTTCAGGATCCATAATTTCGGATAGATGGAAACTGCACGGTTTGCTGCAACAGGAAGAATGATCTCGGGTGGTTCCCCTGCCATATTTCAGGATGCTGCACTCATCAAAATTTCGCCGGAGTGAGTTTGGCGGCAGGTGTGGGGAGGGGCGGGAATTATTGTTTGATATAGAACAGTTTTCCGTAGTAGGTTACACTATTTTTTGAGCAGTTCCGCCCAGATATGGATATTTCAGTTTTGCGAGGATTTCATCTGCACTCAAGCCTTTGGCCAGCAGATTCTTCAGCTCCTTGATCTAGCGACTGTCTTGGCAGTACCCTTCTTCCTGTTGCTTTGTCAGTATGCATTGAAGTCGGTCTTACTTCCTTTAGCTCCAGTTGTAGGATTATACCTCCAAGTCTATGTAATCTGTGGAAAAAGATAGCCACGCTCTTCATCCAGTAACATAATGCTTATCCCGCCAGCATCGGCGCAACAACAGTTTTGATTTGCTCTACAGTATAGGCACTATCTCATCGTTCAATCAACTATATTCTTCACAGCTTAGGCATATTGCTGTGTTACCTACCACTTACTGCGTAGATTCGGCCATATAGTTCTTTGCGTCCTTCAAAAAGCTAACTGTAATCATTACTATAACAACACCAATCGGGAATGCCGCCACGATGCTTACCGATTGCAGGTTGTTCATAGAACTTTCCGCAAACAACAATGCAATGGGCAGCAAAATCAGCAGGATGCACCACATCAACTGGATGCCCTTATTGGGCTGTTCATCGTCCTCGAGGGCGTGGTAGCTATAACAAGAGGCTGTCAGTGCGATAGAGTCGAAGGATGTTGCATAGAAGGCGATCATCGTAACCAGAACAGCCACCATAACGACCGGTGCACCCGGCATGGTTTTAATCATATCCACGATCATGCCGTACATATCGCCGTTTTCCAGATACTTGGCGATAAAATCCGCCTTGCCGGTCATCTGTAGTCCCATAGAGTAGTTGCCCAGCACAATGAAGCTGGTCAGCGTAGATCCAACACCGAACACATAACCGCCGAGAATCGTCTGCCGTACCGTCCTGCCACGGGAAATGCTACCGATAAAGAACGGTGCAGCCACACACCACACCATCCAGTAGGCCCAATAATAAATCGTCCAGTTCTGTGGAAAGTTCGATGTCCGAAGTGGGTCGGTGAAAGTAGACAAGTCAATAAAATTCTGAACCATCTTACCAAGCGAGGCAAATCCGGTTTCAATGATATAACGTGTCTCGCCGCCGAACAACAGCACAAAGGCAAGCAGCCCGAAGAATAGATAGATGCAAATATTGGCCAATTTGCTGATACCCTTGAAGCCATGCAGCAAAGAGTAGGTATACACGGCGCAGGTGATCAACAGGATGATGATATTGATGACTGTGCGACTGACAGCAACATGGAACAGCTCTCCGATGATGGTTGCCATCAGCGGTGTTGCTACGCTGAAAGTAGTGGCTGTACCCGCCAGCAAAGCGAACACCGCCAGCAGGTCAATGATGCGACCTGCCCAGCCATCGGTGTGCTTGCCCAGAATCGGGCGGCAGGCTTCCGAGTATTTCTGGCGGGTTCTTTTTCTTACGTGCAGCATAAAGCCGAATGCTACCGCCAGCACCAGATAGAAGCCCCACGGGATAAAGCTCCAATGGAACAAGGGATATACCCCTGCCCAGTCCTGAATGCTGCCCATCTCTGCCAGATGGGGGTCGGTTGCATACAGCACCCATTCCGAAAAAGAGTAAAACAGGATATCCGCAGCAAGACCGCAGGTAAACATCATAGAGCCCCATGCAAAGAAGGAATACTGAGGCTTTTCGTTGGGTTCGCCCAGAACAATGTCCCCGTACTTCGAGCACGCAATGTACAGCGACAGGATGAAAATACCCAGTCCAATCACCAGATAATAGGTGCCAAAGGTATCTCCGAAAAAGAACCGAATCTGGCTCAGGACGGCGTTAGACTGTTCAGGCACCAAGAAGAACAGGATGCACAGAGCCACCACAATTGCCAAGGGTACCAATGTTATCATCCAATCAATTTTCCCACGCACTCTCTTTGGATTCATTTATCCTTCCTCCGCATATTTTTTATAGCTGGAATCCACAGCAACCAGTTCACTGAAGTTGTCCACCTCGATGATATCGTCCTTATTCATCGGACGGATTCCCAGTTGATATTCTTCTGGATAGCAGAATAATGCTACATCATCCCAATAAATCTGGCGATTCTGTTTCTGCTCAAACTCGATTTCCAGATGGCGCTTCAGCTTTTTTCCATCCTCGGCTGTCCAGCGAGAAATGCTATATAACTGCCATCCACCTTTGCCGCCTGTACGACTGCAGGAGGTCACGATGCCATCCACCACGGTTTGCAGCCACTCGTCCGTTTCCTCGTCCGTCCATACGCTGTTGTAGCCGGAACGCTCAAACTCCGGAGCCAGAATATCCGGGTTATAGATAATTTGATCGCCATCCAGAATGATCGCATTTTCGATGCGATCTCTTGCTACATACAGGGATGCGATATTGTTGCAGGTATCATAGTAGGGGTTTTCAATCAGTCGAACGCCGGGATACTCTGTCACCAGCGGAGCGAACTGCTCTTTCAGATAGCCCACCACGATGTATATCTCCGAAATGCCGTTTTTGTGCAGCCCCTCAATTACCGTATCGATCATCCGCTTGCCATTTACTTTGACCAGCGGCTTCGGTGTTGTCAGCGTGACCGGGTGCATCCGGTTTCCCAGCCCTGCCGCCATAATAATGGCTCTTTCTACTTTAGGCATTTTCCCGCACTCCACCTTCCTCTAATTTCTTCAGCTCGTCCTGAACGATTCTGTAGTAGTCTTTTGCGTAGCGATACTGCCGCAGGGAATACTCGCCAAATTCCACGCCCAGATTCCGCTTATACTCACACCAGTTGCTCCACAGCAGTCCACAGGCAGCGATGTAGCAGTAAATCTTAATCCGTGTCGCATCATCACAACCGTCCGTAAAATATGCTGCAATCAGGCGATCCACCTGCCGCTTGTTGTAAAGCGAGTAAATGCAGAACATCGCAATATCCACATGGGGATCCTGCATACCGGCATATTCCCAGTCAATCAGACGAATTTCCTCTTTTCCATCCTTCTGAACAAACAGGAAGTTATCCGGTACTGCGTCAATATGCGTCAAAATCTTTTCACCTGCGTGTGCATCAATATAAGGCTTCAAAGACCAGACATTCGCCTTAGTTTTCTCATAGTCCTTGTAAACAGAAGGAGTGCCATCCCACAATGTTTCGTAGAACTCCATCTGTCCGAAAATATCAAACTCATGCGCAACTTTCAGCTTCATCGCATGGAAGTCACGCAGACGGCTCATGCACTTCTTGACCTCTTCACAATCGGTAGGGTCGCATACATGGGCACCCTCCAGAAACTCTGTGATCTTATAGCCATTCTCCGGGTTAATATAGGCGATATCATCACAGATGTTTTTATCAGCAATGGCATGATATACCGATGCTTCCTGACGGCGATTGATAAGTTGATCTGTGCCCTCTCCCGGAATACGCATAATGTACTTCTTGCCCTTACAGGTAAACAGGAAGGAACGATTGGTCATGCCTTTTTTTCAGGACTGTAATATCCGTGATATCCTCCGGTTTCGCAGACAATGCCTCACAAATTAGATGGATGGCATCCGTTTTTAGTTGGTTGGAGTCGCTGTCGATTTCTCGGAGCTGCTCATAGGTATTGATCTCCACAACATCAGCTGAATGCACCACTCGGGCTGCGACGATCATGCGATCCTTCTTATAGAGTGCTTCTTCCCAAAACGAACCATCATACTGCGGCTTCTTGCAAAGTTCCTCTATACGATTGGAAACTGTATCAGCGTCCTCTTTTATAAGGTAGCTGATTCCGACCATCGCATTGCCGCCAGCATTTTCTGGTACAGTTACCAGTTCCATCTTGCGGTTTACACGAACATTGCTTTCATTCTCCACAAGATCGCTGACCATATACCAAGAGTACAGTTCATGGCGGTGGAACGGATTGCGGTCACACCAGATGTCGCAAGGAACAATGTATGCATTCTCCAAATGCTCTTTTACCAGTTTTAGCGAATACAGATTATTCTTGGAGGCATAGTCCGGGTTGACCACCAGTTCCACGCCGTATTCATCCATCAGGTATTCATATTTTTCCTTCATGAAACCCACAACAACGTAAATTTCCTGAATTCCCACTTCGTGAAGCTGCTTAATGATTCGTTCAATCAAAGGCTCCCCATTGACTTCCAACAGGCCTTTGGGCATCTCTGTGTTGATGGGGACCATCCGCATACCAAAACCGGCTGCCAGAATAATTGCTCGTTTGGGAGTCTTATTCTTGTACTCCGACACAGCCTTGGCTGTGGGACAAATTGCTTCGTTCAGATACCCTGCCTTAATGAGTTCCTTGAGGGAACGATTTACTACTCCCAAGGAATGACCCGAAACCTCCGCTAAAACACGCTGATTGATAAACGGCTCAAGTAGCAGAACGTTCAGAATATCGCTTTCTTGTTTATTCATGTACACTCCTCCATCACTTTTTGTGAACAGCATCATAAGGCAAAAACTTTCAAGAAGGTCGTGTCCCAATTATCCTCAAAAGTTTCTGTATAAGTTATATATACTAATTTTAGTATCCATGGGGAATCTGCTCAGCACCAACGGAACGCACTGCATCATCTGACATTACTGATTTCACTGCAAAATTTAACATTTTCAATCTCTTTTTAAATATGACAATAGCATTCTTTTAACCTCTAGAAACTCTTTTCTTCTCCTAAAACAAAACCAAAGGATAATATTAGGTATCACAACGACCAATATCAGTTTCAGTAAAAATCCGCTATAACCTTCAGTTTTAACATTTCCTAGCAGTAACACAGTTACAAATCCGGCAAAAATCACGACGATTGTATCTTTTAAGAGTTGGATTAAGTAAGTTTGCATCTGATTTTTTGTGGCCTAATTTTAATACAACCTTTGTCTTCGCCCAAAATGTATAGGACATACTTCCTAAAACCGTTCCAGCCAGAATGCCCTCAAGGCCCCAAGCCCTACCCAAAACTACCGAAAAAAAACAAATTAGACACAGCTTCAACAATCCCAAGAAATTTCACATGCCAATATAGTCCACCTGCTTCAATCTGCATATTTAATGTGGTCATTTGCCCTGCTATATATAAATTCATGCAGAGAAGAAATACTGCGAATGTACTTATTTGCATGTTCGTGCCATACCATAATTCTACAAATGGTGTAAGCAATCCAAAAAGTGCAATGCAGCCGAAGCCGTAAATCCACACGATGACAAAACTGATAGTTTTAAATACCTGAAACTTTCGTTCCCGGCTACCACATACATTCAAATTACCTATGCTTGCAGTCATAGCATACATACCTTGGTATAGTACGTTTTCCACAGCTTTACTTATAGTGGTATAATTTCCATAAATGCCCACCGCCGCCACGCTGATAAAGCTTGATATCAAAACACTATCCGTTGATGTCACAAGTGTCGTTCCAACTTTATTCAGCATCATAGAGGCCGTATTCTTTTTTATCTCAGCGATTGTCTCTTTTGGGACTTTCTTAGTTGATTTTTCTTTCAGCCATGGATACCGCTTGTCCGCTATTCTTGCAATGGTATAGTTTTCCAAAATCGTGCTAACCACCTGTAAAGCCAAGTACGCAAGATAATTTTGGCTTTTATAATTACAAAATCTGAGCTGCACATAGCGTAATCTTCCATGTATAATGGTTGATATTGAATATATTATTTTTTTGATCTGCGATAATCAATGCAGATTTGTATGAAAAGAAATATGAAACGCTCGTGTTGAATAAAAAGAGGAAATATATAAGGGTGACATTATTGAGACCACTGCTATTAGAAACGATATACGGCAGAAATGGCGTCAATATTGTTCCAGCAATAAATATGAGCGCACCTATAATGCAGTATGAAATCTTATATAACTTCATAAGCGATTTCATACTATCAACATCGATTAATGCCAAGGGTTTATATAAGCTATATGTAATCGCACTTCCGATTCCAAGTTCTGCCATTGACAAGAAAGACAATATATTTGCGAACAGGCCATCAACTCCCAAGTAGTCAGCACCAAGGTTTTGAAGGAAAACTTTGCGAGATACCAATGTTACAAAAATAAGCAGGAATTGCCCAACCCATGTTGCCAATATATTATAAATTGCATTTTTGGTTCGCATACTTTTTATGTATTCCTTCCCTCTATCAGCCGATCCATTTTATCAAATGCATTATTCCACGACATTTTTTGCAATATCTTTCCTTCCCTTTTGAGACAAGCGGGTTCTCAGCTCCCCGTCATCAAAAAGCCGGCAAACATTTTGATACAGTGCATCCACATCCTTTACAGGTGAGATCAGTGCATTCTCTTCGTTTTTTGCATATGTATAAACACCACGGTATCCTGTGGTCGCAAATGCACATCCACAGGCCATGCTTTCTGCTCCACAAAGTCCAAAGCCTTCTTCGACACTGCTGCAAAGGAATACTGAAACGGAATTATAAATTCCAACCAACTGTTCCTGAGTTGCATTTTCAGTGTACTTAATCCATTGCGGCCACTCCGGCTCTCTTTTTGAGAGACCAAAAATATGGCAGCGCAAATCCTGATAATTTTCTTTCAGTTTCAAGCACACCTGATAACCATATTGAAAGCCCTTATGTTCTCCACGCTGATAGATCATAGCAATCGAATGTGGATATCGGAGTCTATTTTCTGTCTTAACATGAAACAAATCCGTATCAATCGCATTGGGGATATAATACGGTTCTTTCCCTGTCTTTTCTTGAACAATATCAGCCAGCCACTTTGCAATCGGGATATTAACCATATCAAGATTGTAGGTCGCATATACCTCTTCGTCAGAGCAAGACCAGTTTTCAAAGTCTTGTATCAGATAGAACTTTCTGCCTTTACATTCCGGAAGGGAAGCCACAGGATGTGCTGTTCCAATGGCTGTTGCAAAAACCACATCACCATCTGGGATTGTTTGCTCATTCATTGCCGTCCTGTATACCTTTTTTCACCCGTTTGTCCAGCGGATACCACGTTGGACCATTCCGTATGATTTCTCTCTGTGCCAGATAGCGAATACCATACGGCACTTTTCCTTCAAACTTTGCAACAGGATTTGAAAGACAAAATACTATGGTTACAGTATGTCCTCGCTCAACGAAATGATTGGCATACTGATATATGATTTTTAGTCCACCCGTCGGCTGTCGACTGAAAGAGTTTACTACAAATGTGATTTTCATTTTATATCTCCGCGTGCAACTAAATCAATTCAAATAAATCTTCGTGCAAAAACCTTGACAGCCTCTTCTACCAGAGCAATTTTATAGCAGAATTTTGCAATGCAAAGTTTTGACTCCGAAACATTCATATACTCCCTCAACACAAATAGCCGACTGTTCAACAGTAGTGTGCGCCTTTTAACTGCACTTGGAATGCTCTTTTGTGTGCTGACAGCATGGTGGTGTACATATGTTTCATCTGTCAGGAGCAATGTCTTAAAGCCAGCTCGCTTCAATTTGATTCCTAACATGGTTTCTTCGCAGTAAAGAAATATCCGTTCATCATATCCACCTACTGATAAGAACTTGTTAATATCTACTGCAAGAAAAGCACCAGATACACAGTCCACCACCGCAGATGAATTTTCCGCATACTTCATGAGTTTTGAATATAGTTTTCCCAGTATAAATAATGCCGAAAAAATATACTCATTCGCACTCGGTATTTTCCAAGAAGTACTATAAAATGGAGTACCATCTGGTTTTAGCTGGACAGCAGAAACAACGGCTGCATCTCTATCTTCTGAAAAGGTCCGTGCTATCCTTTTCACACAGGCTTCTGTGAAACTCACATCCGGATTCGCAATAATAGCTAAGTCACAGTGCAAAATATCTTTTGCATACTTAATTCCAAAGTTATTACCTGCACCGTATCCCTTATTCTTTTCTGCTTGGAGAACGATGATATTATTTGTTTCAAATTGTTTCAAAGAGGCATATGAGTTATCTGTCGAGCAGTTGTCAACAATTATTATATGATTTAGTGATTTATAATCACAAATTTGTTTCAGTAAAGCTATTGTTGTCTTTGCATCATTATAATTAACTATTACGCATGCTATCTTCATCAAGTTTGTTCTCCAACTGTCAAATCATAAGCGTCAAAACAATGCCCTATTCTTGCATTTTCAGGTGGAAGCCTCATGTAGTCTCCGTACACGTTTTTTAGGTATCCATTCCAATCTCTCATTGCATGGAATTTGGCTCCATGAAATTCCACATCATCAACCTCGTCAAAATTGCCTTTTGAGAAAAATATCCTTTTTTGCCTGCTCCCCACACTACATTACCAATATATTTCGACTCGTCATATGCATAACTTGTCGACATGCGTTCCAGTTCGCTTGTAAAATGATTGGCTCCTAAAACATGGAATGGTAGTATTACCGGGATTTTTAGAATTGCTTTTGTAATCGTTGTTCCTGAACCGATCTTCGCAGAAGCATAGCTGTACATTTTTAGAGCTCTGCTCGCTTTATCTTGGAGAATCGATGCCGTATTGATATCTGAGGATAGACCATCGAGCGGGAAAATATCAATCCAAAGATGATGGTCTACATCATTCATTTTCGTATCAACAATTGTGGTCATATCCATAACTTTTTCAAATGGAAGATCAACTTTGTTTTTTTAGATCGCTTCGCAATCGGTATTTTGCTCCGCTATATCTTTCCTTGAACAACGTCTTAAAATCGTATATAATCAGGTCTTGGCATATAAACATCAATATCATCATCCCAAGGAATAAAATCCTTATGACGAATTGCGCCCAAAAGCGTTCCATATGCTAAGTAGTATTTCAATTTATTCGAATCACAAAAATTCAGCAAATTCCTTTAGGATTGAAAAAATTCACTTCTTTACATTCCACGTTTGACAACTTTTTCATGATATTTTTCCTTACTTGACTAGAATTCTGTAGGTCATCAAAAATTGCAACAATGCCACTATTTCTACACATATCAATCTGTTTACCATCTTTTTGATTCCACCGTCTCTTAAAACCCATAGTAACAGCGGTAATGAAAAGAAATCATCTGGTCAAACACACGATATCCATTGCTATACTCATTCAAAAGATAAGTAGCTGTCAATCCCATTAGATAAACGTTCAAGCAATTTTTATATTTCTTATCTTTCACTCTATCTAAGCACATAACAAAAATGAACACCTAACATAAGATAGAGAAAATTTTTTTTGAGAAAAAAATGCCACTTCCCATTAAACCATTTGTATACCCGATGTATTTACCCAATGCCGGAATAATCCAGCCAACTACTTTCATGAAAGCCAATATAATCTTATTCATAAATAAAGAAATCCGAGATAACCATAACAGTACGATTATCATCAACCAGTTTTTTATAGAATTGGTTGCTCCTCTTCACAAACATCGTCGAAACCAGTATCGTCAATAACAGAATGATTATTGACGTATGAAAAAGTATCGCAATACACGCATAACATATCGCTTTTTTAATTCTTACGAGCTTGATAATTAGCGTACGCCAAAAACATGAGCGATAATGCCAGTCCTGTACGAATAACAACTGCGCCATAAAACATTCCAAAATACCCAAAATAAATGGCAAAAAATGTACAAGCACCAAATGTTTTTGGGCTTTTCAACATAGTTGTTGTGTACACTATCGAGTATTTTCATACCCTTATATGCTATCAATGTTTGGGCTAAATATACAATTGCAAAGAACCCAACATAAGTTACCCCATAACTTATTGCATAAAATATTCAGAAAAATGTATCCTGGCTCAAATCCGTAGAAATTGTATAGACTCCAACTATTAAAGTTTGCTTCTTCCATTCGATGGTATACGTAAATATACACCTCTGCATCTGGAACCACATTTGGATTTCTTGTTGCAAAAATAAAAGCTGAGAGTCCAAGGATTATAATAAATAAGAAACGGCACGATTTGCCTGATAGAATCTCTAAGGAGCTGCCTAGGAGACACAAAAAAACGCAAAAGAAGCAACAAGTATACATTCATTCTTAACTCCGAATCATTATTTATCTTATGTCACATATACATTTTCATCACTTTATTTAAGGCACAAAAAGAAATGCTATCAGTGCTATTTTTCGATTAATAGGCATTTTCCATCTCATCAAATCGAAAAATGATGCTCTGACTTCCTTTTTTAAACGTTGCTTTGTTTCTCTCATATATGGATCATTGTAGTCATATCCGTTCATATACATTTGAGTCAACAATGTGAACCGTGCACGCTTGCAGTTCATTTCACAAGCATACGCATACTCTGGAGTATACTGTAATACCTGCTTTTGAACGATATCCCAAACATCTAATAAATCTAGTTTCTTCTTACTAAAACCGCTGTTTGTTACGCCTTCTACGTTCTTGAAGTAAAAGTAAACAGGTTTGCTCGTATAAACAGCGCCTTCACACTTTCTCGCAAGGTAGTAGCAAGCCTCAACATCTTCGTTCATTTTTCCTTCAATAAAGTGATAATCTTCCAGAATATCTCGCCTTATAAGTGTTGCACATACACTATGTGTATCCGGTTCACCGTTCACACGAAAGAACCTATCTAGTAGATTCTCCCGAGACAGCATGTAAATGTTTTCATTTAATGCAGCATTTCTATCTATATTTTCCTCAACCACCTGAATTCCGCCAATTGCCATTGAAACACCATATTCGTTTACCATTCCATAAAGTGTCTCTAATGCTTTGTTATCAATCCAGTCATCACTATCAGAAAAAAACACCCATTTCCCTTTTGCGATTGCAAGACCGGCATTTCTTGCAGAACTCGCACCACCATTTTTTTTATGGGTCACATGAATGCGGCAATCTCTTTCTGTCCATTCATCGCATATTTTGGGCGAACCATCAGAAGATCCATCATCGACCAAAATCAATTCGAAATCTGTATACGTCTGGTCTACGATTGATTTCACGCATCGCATCAAGTGCTTTTCAGTATTATACACTGGAACGATTACACTTATTTCAGGCATTATATTCTCCCTTGCACCTTCTTGTTTACTATTAAATTGACAGGAACCAATCATCTACATCCATATCCACTTTTCTCATTATAAGATACTTGCTTTCTTTTGCATCTTTCAAATCAGATTTTCTCAAAATATCAGGACTATTGGCTCCCTCCGGGAAATGCAGATATGTCAAATAATCCGTATTTTCATCTGCATAAGGCGATATCATCACCAATGTTTGAAAGAATGATTCATCCGGACAGGTTGCATTCTCATAGAATTTGTAATACTCCGGATGAGTAGTAATGTACTGCATAATCCAATCAATTGTTGCTCGCTTTAAAGCCCACCATGAGCTTCCAAAATAGAAATCTATCCCTAGCTGTTTTCTCTCGAAAATTTTCCACGTCCGATTGTATCCTCCGGTGAATTCAACCCCCCCCCCTCTTGATGATCTTTTGCCACGGTTTTCTGCCAATAAGTTTAATTGGAAAATAGATTTGATTCCGTTTATCCAAATTGTTTTGTTGATGACTTCCATGGTTTTTACTATTCCAATACTGAACAAAATTCGTGCCATTGTGTTCTTCAAAAACTTTACAATTTTATCTGCTGAACGAAGCGGCCAATCTTGTCCACTAATCAACCAATAGTAGTCATAGCCCCCCCTTATACCAGCAACAGCTGTATTCAAAAGATTTAGCGTTGCCGTAACCTGCGAAATCTGTGCCCATTCAACTGACACACGTTTTTCATCCGGAAGCAAAACGATATTGCTTCTTTTCGTAATTTTATTCGCAAAGTCCGCTTTTTTATCAATGTGGATATAGCAATCAATGTCTTGATGGTTCAGTTTGTCCAACAGCAGATTTATCTGCTTCGGATTCTTATGGCACAAAATCAAAATTGCTATTTTCATGTTTTCCTTACTTTCTCAGTACTTTCTCAAACATAAGCTTTCTCAACCAGTTCGGTGCCAACGCAGACCCGCTCCGAATCACACAGCTCTTTATGTACTGCCATTCTCCAATAAAGTCTTGTTCTTTCATGAATTTAAACAGCCTTGCCTGCGTCTTGGCATACTTCCAACCAGCACGCCGTTTATACATATCCGAACCAGCTCTCATGTGGAGTAGCGGCTCCTGAATGTTGTACCCCTGATATCCGGCCATTAGCATCCGGAGCCAAAGGTAATAGTCCTCCAGCAAATAGAAGTCCTGATAGGAACCAACTGCCTCGACTGCGGATTTCTTATATATCACGCAGGGATGATTAAACGGATTGCGCTTCTTTGCAAATTCTACAATTTCCGCATTCGTCTCCGGTGGCACACGCTTCGCATCGACGGTATTCGGATCAGTAGTAAATTCTTCCACGATGCCGGAGCAAATACTCACTTCTGGATGCTCGTTAAACACAGCAAGCTGTTTCTCACAGCGATCCGGATACGCAATATCATCACTGTCCATTCTGGCAACCAGTTCATTTTTGCAATGTTTGATGCCTTCATTCAGTGCATTGCCAAGTCCACCGTTCTTAGCAAGGCGAACGACATTTAAAGTTATTCCCCATCTCTCGCTGCATTTTTGGCAATCACCTTGTCCAGCGCATCATTCAGTGGTCCGTCACATACCAGTATGAAATCATCAGTTGGGAACGTCTGTGATTGAACACTTTCAATTGCTTGCTCGAGGTATTCTGGCTTTTCCTTATAATAAACGGACATCAAGACACTGTAATTCTGCATCATTCTTCTGTCTCCTGTCCCATCGCCGTAGTCTGCCCCTCTGCCACGCCTTCCGTGCTCTCCGGCATAAACAGGATCTTGATGGTAGCCAGCATAATCTTCAGATCTTCCACAATGCTGGGATGCGCAATATACATCAGATCCATCTGCAGCTTATCATACGGTGTCGTGTTGTATTTTCCGTATACCTGTGCATAACCGGTCAGGCCGGCCTTGGCCTGCAGGCGGAGCGCAAACTCTGGCATCTCCTCACAGTACTGGGCAGCAATCTCAGGCCGCTCCGGGCGGGGGCCGACGATGGACAAGTCACCCTTTAGGATATTCAGAAGCTGGGGAAGTTCATCCAAACGGCAGGCACGGATAATATGGCCCACCTTGGTAATACGGTCATCCTTATCGCCGGTGGAAAGGCGGGCCACGCCGTCTTTTTCTGCATCCACCCGCATGGAACGGAACTTGAGGATCTCGAACTGCTTGCCGTCTTTGGTCAGGCGAACCTGTTTATAGAATGCAGGGCCGCCGTCCGACTTGACTGCAATGGCCGTAATCAGGAAGAGCGGGCTGAGAACGATCAGCGCAATCAGGGAGATCACAATATCCATTGCCCGTTTCACAAACAGATACTCCGGGCTTGCCATATAGCGCCCCACCCGCAGAACCGGCAGATGGAACATGTGCATCGGCTGTGAACCGCTCATGATCACATCGCCCACACGAGGGATCACAAACACATTGATGCCCTGTCCCACACAGTATTTCAGGATGATATTGCGCTCATGGCTGTGAACACCGCTGATGAACACGCTCTGCATTCCATCCAGCAGGCTCAGGTCGTTCAGGCACTCTTCAACGTTCAATGTCATCTTGACATCATACTTTTTCGAAAGGCCGTATTCATTGATGAGCTTTTCCAGACCATGCCGGACATCATAGACCACTGCGGTAGGCTGAGGCGGAAAGGTCCGGAAATACCAGCTATGGGCGCATTTTGCCCAGATTGAAGCCATCACGACCTGTCCGACAATCGCCGCAATACCCGGCAGAATATTGCAGAGCCGCCGGGACATCAGACAGATCACGATATACAGAATGCCGTCTGTCGCCATTGCCGCCAGCACTTGCCCATAAATCAACTCTGAAATTCGTTGCAACGACATCCAGAACGCATCGTAGACTTTTCCCAGCAGGAAGAACAACACCGCAAACAGACCGATCATGGCCCAGTTGCCCTTCCAGCCAAATTTGGCGTATACCTGATACGAATAGTAGCCGTACCAGCAGGCCGCGAATGGGATTGTGATCATCGCCAAGTCGATGAGCTTCACGATCTTTAGCATCAAGTCATGCTGAAATTTTGACATAATACCCCAATTACTCCTTCAATTGTTTTCTTTGATTTTCATCAGCCTTCCTGGTGCTGCCATGGGTCAAGCTTTTTTTCACTGCATTTCAACAGCATCCAACAAAGCCTCATACTCCTCCTGCCGCAATCAAGAGGTATCCTCCATTTGAATCATGGAAGATACCTCTTATTCTTCACCTTGTACCAATTCTCGCCTTATTTTATCATGAATTTACCAGCACTTCAATAGAAATACCTTGTATCATTCCAAATTGACGGCGCAAAAAAACAACATTCTAATGCGATTTCATCCGATTTTAGACAAGAAATGCAATTTATGGAAATTGCGGAAGCGTTTCTTTGCTCACAAGGAGTCAAACAAGGGTCAAGTAAAGGGAGGCATTCAGATGGCAAAACGAGGAGAAAACATCCATAAGCGAAAAGACGGCCGCTGGGAGGGGCGTTATATCAAAGGGCGCACCGCCGAAGGAAAGCCCGTATGGGGGTACCTGTATGGGTATGCGTACAGCGAAGTCCGGGAAGAACTGATCAAGCAGAAAGCTCTGTCCGGATTCTATCAGCTCTCCGGGAAGTCGATGCATTTTTCAGAACTGGCAGCGCTTTGGCTTACGGCTCTCAGGCAGAGTGTCAAAGAATCCACCTATGCCCACTACCGGTACACTCTGCACAAATATTTTCTTCCTGTTTTAGGCAGTCTGCCGGTCTCAAGTGTGACGGATTCTTTGCTGGAACGTCTTTTTCTTCAAATTCTGTCGCCCTCAGACCGGAGCCACAAGCCACTTGGCGCATCCTCGGCACAGGAATGTCTTGGGATGCTGCGGCGAATCTGCAAGTATGCTGCACATCTGCACCTCATGCCGCCCATCGAGATATGCGTCAAACTGCCACACACACAGAAACCAGAACCACAACCCTTGACCCGGACAGAACAGGATTCTCTCCGGGAATTTCTTTTATCAGAACCAACCACCCGTAAAATCGGGATGCTTCTGCAAATGGAACTTGGATTGCGAATCGGGGAGGTCTGCGGCCTGCAGTGGGGGGATTTTGATTTTGATGAAGGCACAGTAATAATCCGGCGCACTGTCTGTCGAATCTGTTGTGGGAATGGTCATACAAAAGTTGTGATCCAGACCCCCAAAACACAGCATTCCAACCGTGAACTTCCGCTTCCGAAGCTGTTGCTGAGAACTCTACGCAAGTTGCACAGAAAATACAGCGATACCACATGGTTTCTCTCCGGGGACGAGGAACGGCCTGTAGAACCACGCTGTTACCGCAAGAGTATCCAATGTTACCTGAAGCAGGCCAGGATCCGAAAAATTCACCCACATGTTCTGCGTCATACGTTCGCTACGACCTGCCTGCAGGCTGGATGTGATATCAAGACCTTGAGCGAACTGCTGGGCCATTCCAATGCAACGATCACGCTACAGCGATATGTTCACTCTGACTTAGGCCGTAAGAGACAGGAGCTGGAGCGCATTACACGCAGGCTTTATAAAGGGTCGGACAGGAGTCACAGGTTGAAATAAATCACGATGTCGCAGAAAAAATCAGACTATGCCCTCAACGATTCAAATGGAGGATACTCCTTGATTGCGGCAGGAGTGTGCGTATGCGGCATTGCGGCTGTCTTGAGCATAATGAGAGGACCTCCCCAGCGGCGATAGAGCCGATAGAAGCAGTATGGCAAGACCACTGTCATTTATCCGGCCAGCACCGGTAAGAGTCAATATTGCGTTCAAACTCACAGAGAACCACTCGGATGCGGTCATTTTTGACTGTCTCCCAGTGAGCACATCTTCAAAATACAGACAGGAACTCAATTGGTAAAAATCGTTGCACAGGAATCTTCCTTATTATATAAGCGGAATAAAAACGTGTGAGGAAAAATGGTGAATTTAGAAGAAACGAAGTATTATGTGGATTTTGGTGAATATTATGTTCGGATGACGGATAAGCAAAAGCGTTATCTTGTGGTGCGCTCTGTCATCGACCGGATTCTTGCGGGGATTGCTCTGATAATACTCTCACCGCTGTTTTTTGATCGTGAGCATTGCACAGAAAATCAGTGCACCTGATGAGCCTGTTTTCTTTTTGCAGAAGCGTGTTGGAAAAAACGCACATTGCTTCAACATTATTAAATTCCGGACAATGAAAAGCTCTGCACCAAAAAATGTGGCAACCGGCGACTTGGCTGACCCACAAATATATATTTCAAGACTTGGGCGCTTTCTGAGAGATACCAGCATTGATGAGCTCCCACAACTTGTGAATGTGGTCAATGGGGACATGAGCCTGATTGGCCCCCGCCCACTGGTATATACCGAGCGTGAGATTCGATTTTTTGCGTCGATGGTACGGTGTATATCAAGTGACACCGGGCATCACCGGCTGGGCACAGGTCAATGGTCGGGATACCGTGGATATCTACGATAAGGTCTATTATGACCGTGAGTATGTCCAGAATGTCAGCCTGAAGTTTGATTTGAAGGTCATCTGGAAAAGTGTTCTGGTCGTGTTAGGGCGAAAAGGTGTCGTGGATGGAAAGGTTGATCCGGAGTTCCGGAAGGAAAGCATTGTGCTGCTCCGGGAAAGTCAGCTGGTGCAAAACAGGAAAGTTGAATGCACAGGCGAAAATGAACTGCAGATGGTGTGAGGAAATATGGAAAAAGTACTGTTTGTAACGCATAATGGCCGGTTTCTGGTTCAGTTTGAGCTGAATGATATCCGGATTTTACAGGAGCTTGGGTACGAAGTTCATTGCGCGACAAATTTTGAAGGCGAAACTATGCGAGCAGATGCAGAAAACACCTTGAAGGAACACGGTGTGATCTGCCACTCAATTCCGATTGAACGTTCACCTTTGCGATTGAGAGAAAACCTGAACGCATATCGGGCGCTGAAATCACTGCTGAAAAAATGAGCATTTTGCGGGTGTGCATTGTCATACCCCTATGGGTGGCGTGGTTGGCCGTCTGGCTGCCAATGCCGCACACACGGCACCGGTACTCTATACGGCCCATGGCTTCCACTTCTACAAAGGCTGTCCGTTGAAAAACCGGCTGATTTACCAGACCGCCGAGACATTTTTTGGCCCGCTATACCGATGCCCAGATCACCATCAATCAGGAGGATTACGCCGCCGCACAGAAATTTCCCCTGCGTGGCAAGGCGTACTATGTACCCGGAATCGGCGTGGATGTGAAGAAGATCTCTTCCGTGCAGGTGGATCGAGCCACAAAGCGGGCAGAACTGGGCATCCCGGAAGATGCGTTTGTGTTCCTCACTGTGGGAGAATTGATTCCACGGAAAGGTCATGAGCTCTTGATCAGAGCTTTTGCAAAATCAAACATTTCAGGGGGGCACAACGTTTTAATTTGTGGTAGTGGCAGAGAAAAGGAGCACTTAACTGCCTTGATTAAAGAACTTGGGATATCGGACAGAGCGCATTTGCTTGGCTTCCGGAATGACATATATGAACTGCTGAAATGTGCGGATGCCTTTGTATTTCCATCCAAACAGGAAGGACTGCCAGTGGCTTTGATGGAAGCAATGGCGGCGGGCCTGCCCTGTATTGCAAGCCGCATCCGTGGCAATGTTGACCTGCTGCCAGACAGCCGGTATCTGTTTGAGTCATCGGATGAAAGTACATTGTGCCAGTTGATGCAGAATGCTGTAAATGGAGTACAGGTTGACCAGGAATGCGCCCAGAATAAAAAAGCACTGGAGCAGTTCGATGTGAAGAATGTCAGCGCATGTATGCAGAAAATTTATATGGAACTGTTGGGAGACAAACAATGCTAAGAGTATTACAGGTTGTCACAAAGATGGACCGTTGCGGACTAGAAACACTCTTGATGAATTATTATCGAAATATCGACCGAGAAATCATTCAATTCGAATTTTTTGACACATCGTGAAGAACACGGGCAATATGATGATGAAATCGAACAGCTTGGCGGAAATATTTATCATGTTCCCCATTTGAATCCTTTGAACCCGGGATATTATAAAGCACTGGATGAATTTTTTCCGGACACATCCATATAATATTGTGCATTCTCATTTGGATTGTACGAGTACATTTCCGCTCCGTGCAGCTAAAAAAGCTGGAGTATCCTATCGGATAGCGCATATTCATAGCACGAGTCAGGACAAGGATTTTAAGTATCCGATAAAAATGCTTTCCAAAAAGATGATGCCGTATTATGCAACAGATTTTTTGCGTGTGGAGAAGTAGCTGGAAAATGGGCTTTTCCAGGGAAAAAATTTATAGTGATGAAGAATGCTATCGACACGGCTAAGTATATGCCAAATGCATCTATTCGATCAAAAGTGCGAAAAGAGTTTAACCTTGAAAACGAATTTTTAGTTGGCCATGTTGGGCGTTTTGCACCCCCCAAAAACCACACTTTCCTTCTGAAAATCTTCTCAGAGTTCAAAAGGATTGAACCATCAGCAAAGCTAATGCTTGTTGGTGGTGGCGATCGAGAGCCAGATATTATTCAGGAGGCTGAACGTTTAGGTATTATATCAGATGTCATTTTTACCGGCGTACGCGCTGATGTAAATGAACTAATGCAGGCAATGGATGTGTTTGTCTTACCCTCGCTTTACGAGGGCTTACCGGTTACGATGGTAGAAGCACAGGCCGCCGGGCTGCCGTGTGTAATTTCGGACAAGGTGCCAACGGAGTGTGCAATTGTTGATGGATTGGTTAAAAGTGTAGCTTTGTCGGATGATTTGAGTATATGGGTGGATGCCCTTCAAAAAGCAAAGAATATTGAAAGAAAGGATCATACGCAAGAGATCTCAGAAAAAGGATATGATATTAAACAAGCAGCAGATTGGTTAAAAAACTACTATATCAGCCTGAGCTGAGGTTGAGACGGAAGGAAGCCAGATGAAAGTATACATTTGTATAGAACTCATACTGCTTGTGCTTTTGTTCAAGCGAAAAAGTATCATTTGGAATATGTAACTATTTCTTTTTTACTGATGTTGATGGCAGCGATTCGATCCGAATTTGTTGGTGCGGATGTTCGTGTGTATTTTATTGAGTACGAATGGAATGGGGCCAAATCATGGAAGGATGCCCTCACAAGTTCAGAATATTCATTCACGATATACTGTAAATTCCTGAATTCACTTGGGTTAGGAAACTATGGCTTTCTGGCTGTCACAGCAATTTTATTTGCAATACTTCTTGCGCTTGCAATAGAAACAAATCATTCCAACCAAATTTTGACACTGTCACTGTATTACTTTGCCGGACTGTATACACAATCATTCTGTGTTATACGGCAAAGCTTTGCAGTTGTAATATCTCTAATTGCATATAGCAGCCTTGAAAAGAACTACTCTCTTCGAATACCATACAATAAAGGGCACTTTCAAAGTTTTCCCATTGGTTTTGTAATCGGAATGATTATTGCAATAGGATTCCATCCAACTGTAATTGTTCTCCTTGCGCTTCCCGTCATGATGCTATTTTATGGGAAGAAACGTTGCAGGAAACCCTCTGTTTTCTTACGGGATGGTATCTTGTGTATGTCAGCGGCTTTAATAATACTTCCTGTCCTTTACCCGTTTATTCTCCAGCATTCCAATAAAAAGTATCAGGATCTTTATGGTGGTGGTTATGTGACCGGCCCATTCGGAAACTGGAAAAGCGGCATTCTCTTGGTTGCACTATACCTTATCTTCTATATAGCCTACTACAATAATTGGAAAAAGCTCACCGAAAAAGAAAACATCATCGTCGGCAGTGTTATTATGCTGGCATTTGCCTGTTCCTCATTGAGTATTATCAATAGCACCTTAGGCAGAACCAATCTCTTTTTCGAAGGGCTAATGATCCTGATGCTCAGCAAATTATTGAATCACGGATATACCCGGATAAAATCTATCAATTTTTACGTCATCCTCGTATTTGCTACATATTTTGTATTGTATCTGGTGAGAGATTCAATTTCAGTTGTGCCATATAGAATCAGATAACACACTGTGAAAGGAAAATAAAATGATTCCCAAAGTTATCCATTACTGCTGGTTCGGCGGAAATCCTCTGCCGGAGCTGGCGCAAAAATGTATCGCCTCGTGGAAAAAATATTGCCCTGACTACGAGATCAAAGAGTGGAACGAGAGTAACTTTGATTTGAATTGCTGCGATTATGTCCGGGAAGCTTATGAAGCTAAGAAGTGGGCATTTGTCAGTGACTATGCACGTTTTTCGGATTCTGTATCACGAAGGCGGCATTTATTTTGATACTGATGTTGAAATTATAAAGCCCTTGGATGAAATTTTGGAGCAGGGCGCATTTCTGGGGTGTGAAAAAAACCGAAGGAGTCACCTCGGGTATGGCAGCTAACCCGGGGTTGGGGCATTGCATCGGATTCAGGCTTGAATATCTATAAGGAAATGCTGGAATTTTATAAAAAGCGGCATTTCAAAAATGCAGACGGTTCCATTGACACCACGACAATTGTGACCTATACAACTCAGATTTTGAAACTGCATGGGTGGAACCCGGATGCCGGTATCCAGAAAATTGAAGGGATTACAGTCTATCCTCCGGAATACTTTTGTCCAATGAGCAACGAAACCGGAAAACTTACCGTTACCTCCAATACATATACGATTCATCATTACAGTGCATCGTGGTTTACAGAGAAGGAAAAGAAGATTATTCAAATCCGCAGAAAATTTTCTTCAATTTTAGGGGATACTGTCGGCGATAAATTGGCGCTGATTTTCTGTATTCCACTGCGCCTTGCCAATAAAATTGAAGTAAACGGAAAGCAAATGGCAGTAAAATCAATCGCATCCAGAGTAAAAAGAAGGTAAATCAAATGATTTCAGTTTTTACCCCTACTTATAACCGTGCATACATTCTACCGGCCCTATATCAATCTCTACAGCGACAGACCTGCCGCTGCTTTGAGTGGATCATTGTAGATGACGGGTCAACTGATAACACTGGTGAGCTTATTGCGTCCTGGCAGAAGGATCACAACGATTTTGCTATCATCTACCGGAAACAGCATAACGGTGGAAAGCACACCGCCATCAATTATGGTGTAACGCTTGCATCGTATAAATGGTTCTTTATTGTGGACAGCGATGATTATCTGAGAGATGATGCAATCGAAAAAATTCTGTAGCTGGACCAGGGAGAAGCTCTCGCAAAATATTGCCGCAGTTTCCGGTACGAAATGCTTCAAAAACTTAGAGACGATTGGTGGACAGACAAAGTTCAAAGGAGACTACTGCGACTGCAGAAACAACGAGCGTGGAAAATACGGCCTATTGGGAGACAAGGCTGAAGTATACCGGACAGATATCTTAAAGAAATATCCCTTTCCTGTATTTAAGGGCGAAAAATTTCTGAGTGAGTGTGCTGTCTGGGACAAGATTGCTCTTGAAGGCTATAAAATTCGTTGGTATGATTATCCTTTGATGGTATGTGAATATCTGGAAGATGGCCTTTCGGCAAAAGTATCCGGCAATGACCTTGAGATGAAGAATTTTCAAGGATACATTTTTATCACAAAGCAGAGAATGGCACTATATACAGGAATAGAAAGGTTGCGATATCTTTGCGCATATAGCACCACAGCAAAGAAGAAAGACTTTAATGCGAAAGAAAGTGCAGAAATTTTAGGAATATCGGCGAATAGAATCAGAATATCTCTCCTTATAAACCGAGCAAAACCACTCATAAAAAAGCTCATCAAGCGATAAGAAAGGCACACTTTAACAAACCAAATCATGAACGAACGAAAAAAAGGCGCAATATTATCCTATATACAGGTGTTCCTGAGCGTAGTTGTCGGTATGATCTACGTCCCAGTTCTCCTGCATTTTCTCGGACAAAGTGAATACGGACTGTATCAGATCGTCGGCTCGTTCTTTTCCTACGTCACCGTTTTTGAATCCTGTGTGTCGGCCGGTATTCTGAGGAACTACTGCAACGCCTTGGGGCGCAGCGACCATGAAGAAGCCGCTGTGACCCTGTCGATGGCAAGAAGCATCTATCGTTTTCTGGCAATTATTCTGGATCTGGTCGGAGTTTCCGTTGTGTTTGCCTTCCGGAGCTTCTACGCAGGTTCATTCAGTACATCCGAGCTGAACGAAAGCATTGCCATTCTGATCCTTCTGTTCGTAAATATGACTTTCACCTTGCAGGGTTCGGTTTATCTGACTGTGCTTACCGGGCATGAGAAGTACACCTTTTTGCGGATATTATCCATCCTGATGCAGGTCATCCAACCGCTTCTGGTCATTTTGTGCGTCAGCCGGATCCCATATGCGATCACGGTCTCGGTGGTGATCGTCCTTCTGAACCTCCTGACCATTGGAATTCGGTATGGCTATGTGACCCAAAAACTAAAAATACGGATCACAAAACAGCCCAAAGATTCCCGGATCGTGAAAAGCATCCTCGGTCTTTCTGCTGCCATCCTGCTTGGAAGCATTGCGGATCAGATCTTCTGGAAAACAGATCAGGTCATTCTGGGACGGATGTTCAACACCGCAGTCGTTGCAATTTATTCTGTCGGCTCACAAATCTGTTCCATGTATATGCAGTTTGGTACACAGATCTCCGGTGTTTTTTGATCCAAAACTCAGCGCCTTGTATCAGGAAGAAAACGGTCTGCAGAAAGTATCGGATTTGTTCATTCGGATAGGACGGATTACCTTCTACATCATTCTTCTGGTTTTATCCGGTTTCATCATTTTCGGACGTGAATTTCTGCTGCTGTGGGTCGGAGAAGGCTACGAAGAAGCCTATTGGGTTGCGATCATCATCATGCTTCCTTTTTCCATCGATCTGGCGCAGAATCTCGGGCTTGGCATTCTGCAGATCAAGGGACAGTATGGCTTTCGTGCAAAGATTTATTTCCTGAGCGCTGTCCTGAATATTGTAACAACTGTCTTGTTTACAAAATTGATTGGAATTGTAGGTGCCGCACTTTCAACAGGTGTTTCCATGTTCCTGACCAGTGGGTTGATTATGAATTGGTATTTCCAGAGAAAAGCTGGTCTGGATATCAAAAAATTTCTGGAAAGAAACAGCTCCGGTCATCATTACTGCAGTTTTGTTGACAATGGGTGCACTGATTCTGAAGCAGCAGCTTAAAATAGAACCAGCTGGGTCCTTCTGGAAATTTGGAGCAGGAGTCCTTCTTTATACGACTCTTTATGCTGCGGTCATGCTTGGAATCGTGGCCAATCAATCTGAAAAGGAACAATTTCTTCAAATTGTCACAAGCTTGACCCTCACTCTAAAACGGAAATAAGTGCCCACCTGATGAAACCATATGCTTTTTTACATTGGGGTTTGTAATGCCGGGTGGCCTCCGCTTCGAACATCTGCCAGATATAGCGATTTTGACCCACCCGGAACTTCTTCGCAGATGCTACCTTAGGGAAAGCTCATTCAGGAATACTTTGCATGACAAAACGAGGCATCCGATTTAAACGTCGGGTGCCTTTTTTCTTCGTGGCAACGTGTTTTCTCTGAACAGCCACCATATTTTGTCCCGGACTGGGGAGAACAAATAACTCTTCCTTTCAGCCAGAATGACCCCCAGCTCCAGATTTTTAACCACCCCCACCCCACTTCTGACTGCCTCTGACTTCCGCCAAACAAAAAAGCCAGCGTATCATACGCAAATCGTACAATACACTGGCCATTCCGGTTATTCTCTTATCCGGCTTTCTGCGTGAGCCACTTTTCCACTGTCTCCATGCTGAAGCCAATCGCTCTTGCAATCTGCTCTATCGTCAGACCCTGCTCGTAGAGGTTCTTCGCCGTCATCTGAGCCTGTTCTTCCCGCCCCTCTGCATGACCTTCTGCATAGCTTTCATCTCTCAAGTCTTCCATCACTTTACACATTTCGCTCACTCCCTTCGGATTTTCCTTCAGATACCGGGTCTTTTCGGCAAGGATATCAAAATTCATATCATCGGCGCTGGTACAGTTGAAGTCGTGCATCAGCTTGCCAATGTCAGAGTCATCCCGATATTCACCGTTTACATACAGGACTAAACCGGAATGTCCTACTCCATCCGCAGATGCCGCCACACCGCAGGACGACATTACATGATATTTAAAATAAGATGTTCAGATACTTTTCTGCTTCTGTGCGGATAATCTGCAAATCATCTTCATATCCCATGACTTTGCAAATGTAAAAAGCTTCCCGATATCGTTCGACACTCTCCTCCCTTTTTCCAAGAAAGAAGTCGCATTCAGCTTCGATTTCCAAACACGAGTGAAGCACCTGATAATGTCCATATTTTATACATGCTTCTTTCCCGTATCTTGCCACCTTTGCGCCTTCCTCATACTTTTGCGACAAATCCAACGATCTAGCAAAATTATACAAAACCAAGGGAAGCATCCTGTTTGAAGTAACCGTTTCCGGAAGATGCCTTCTTATATATTGAAGCAGTCGATAGAAAATATCAGCTGCTTTTTCATTGTCACCGCTCAAAGAATACGCATTTCCAATTTGATTGACCAGTTTCATTTCATCCAATGTAAAGAGAAAGTCTTCAATTTTGTCCAGTTGAAAATCCGGTATGGTCATCCGAATGGCTTGCAACAACATTTGAATCCGCTCGTCATTTGAATATCTTTTATCCAATCCTCCCAAAAGGACTTTCGATCGAAGAATAAACTGTTGTGTGATTTGATCATCCGGCTTTGCAATTTTCTCAAGCCGACTTATTTTGTCAAAGCCTTCCTCAACGCACTTTAGCGCATTACAGGAAACAATTTCCTTCTTGAGTGCTTCTATTTCCAGTTCTTCCGGTGTTACCAGCGCATAATATCGGTCATCCGGCAGACCAAGGCGCTGCAGAATCGCATTGATTCGGTTTCGGCTGGGGGTCTGTTTTCCGTTTTCAAATCTGGACAATGTAACGGATTCACAAATGCCTGCACAGACCTGCTCCTGTGTCAACCCGAGATCCAAACGCCGCTGGCGGATATACTCACCCAATTTGTAATTCTGCATTTAGCAACTCCCTCCAAACTTTAGTATTGCCATAATTGTAATATACTAGGTTTTGTACGTGTGTGCAAGCGTCTCTTGTGCAAACCTGTCGTCCCATGTAACTTTTTTATTACACCAGACGATATGGTCAATTGAAATCTTTTGTGATAAAATACAGAAACAGCAGATGAAATGCATTCTAAGCTCTTTGACATACGCATGGAGGAAACAATGATACACTATCTGAAAAAGCAATGGAGGCTCAGTACCCTCACCTGCTTGTTTGCCATCATCGCCTATGGTGCTCAGGCTCTGATTCAGCTTGCCTTGATGAAGATTTTTGATGCCGTGGTATTGCTGGATCTGCGGAGTACTATCTTTTGGACGGCAGTTGATCTGACCTGCTGGGGAGGCTATTTTCTTTTTACTGCTTTACAGGAGCATTGTCAGGCCAAAACAATTCGCGCTTTGAACAATACGGTGCGAGATGGGCTGTATCACTCCTTCCTGCGCAAGAGCCATACCGATTTTCATCAGTCCGACACCGGAGAATATCTCGCCCGGCTGACCAATGATATGAAGCAATTAGAACAGCTTGCGTGGATTCCCTTCTTCGGCTGTGTAGGCAGAATTGCGCAGATCGTGTTCAGCATTTTGGGACTTGCCTTTTTGCATTGGTCGCTGGTTGTTTTTTCCGTGATCACAGCAGTTGTCCTTTGGCTCTCCCCCAAAAACTGTTCCAGAAGAAGTTGGAACTACTGGGGCAAAGCTGCGGTGTGCAGCAGACTGCCGCCATCAACCATTTGAAAGACCTTCTGACAGGCTTTGACGTACTCCAGATTTTTTGGCAGAGGAAATCTCTTTCTCCAGCAGGGAAATAGAATCAGCGATGACATCGAAAAGCCCAGTTGCCAGCTGAGCTATGAAAAATCTCGCATGGAGGCGTTGATTGGCTTTATCAACGTCGCACTTCAGCTCGGCTCGCTTGTGCTGATTGCTGCGCTGACCAGCATGGGACTTGTCACCACAGGCACACTTGCCGGTGGTGTCAATCTGATCGGAGGCGTGGCAAACGGCTTTAATAGTTTGGCCGGTTTGCGTCTCTCCCTCTCAGCCAGCAAGCCTTACTTTGGCAAGCTGCCAACGGTCGATACTGATTCCAAATCGGAAGAGGTTGCTCCTATGTCACCACTGAAAGCCTCCATTACGGTAGATAGAGTTTCTTTCGGCTATGATGAGAAAAAGCCCATCCTGAAAGATGCCTCCTTCCGCTTTGAAAAGGGCAAAAAGTATGCCCTGACAGGCCCCTCCGGCTGCGGAAAATCCACTCTGCTCAAGCTGCTTTTGGGCTGGCTGCCGGACTACACCGGTACGATTTCGTTTGACGATGTGGACATTCACACCGTTACACCCGCTCAGCTCCAGCAACAGATGAGTTACATTGAGCAGAATGTGTTCCTGTTCAATACTACGATTCGGGAGAACATCACACTGGGTGAAGATTTCTCGGAAGAGCAGCTGCATGCGGCCATTCAGGGCAGTGCCCTTGCCGCAGATTTGGCCGCCATGCCCGATGGCCTTGACACCGTTGTAGGTGAGAATGGCAGTAATCTTTCCGGCGGTCAGAAGCAGCGTGTCGCCATTGCCCGTGCCCTGATTCACAATCGCTCCATCCTGCTGGTGGACGAGGGCACCAGTGCGCTGGATCAGAAAAACGCCGACCTTGTGGAAAAGAGCCTGCTTACCAATCCCGACCTGACACTGATCCTCATCAGCCACCACCTGTCGGCAGCGCGCCGTGCGCAGTTCGACCGTGTGTATGAGCTGGCACCTGTAACGCAATGATCGCCCTGTAATTTCCCCTCAAATCATAAATACGCCCTGCATGCCGACCAGTGCCGGTGTGTGGGGCCTTTTGCAGTGAAACCGAAACGCTCCACAAGGCTGCTCATATCCTGACCACCAAGGACAAGCCTGCCGATTGCACGGACGACCCCTTCCTTGTGGAGAAGATGTGTGCCGAGTTGGAGGGCCGATGCATAGTAGTTCAGCGTTGTCGATGTCTGTGCATGTCCAAGCCGCCCGGAGACCGTTGTGATCGGTACATGTGCCGCAATCAGGATGCTGGCATTCGAATGGCAGAGGCTGTGAAAGTTCACGTCCGGAAGATTGTGTGCTTCCAGAAACTTCGGGAACCAGGACGAGATGATATCCGGGTCCATCGGCTCTCCATTCCACTTCGTGAACAGCATATCGTTATCTGCCACTTTGCCATTTTCCAGTGTGACCTTGCGCACTCACGCTGAGCCGATCCGGAATCTCTCCGCTTTCTGGTATCGCCGGTACTCCTGCAGCAGTTCCACGCAATCCGCTCCAATGCGCAGGCATCTCTTGCCTCGTCTGGTTTTCGGTGTGTTGAACACAAGGCCTATCCCGGGGATGGACTGGACCGTCCGCTTGATGGAAAGCGTTCCCTTCTCAAAGTCAATGTCAGACCAGCGCAGGGCGCAGATCTCACCCCGCCGGGCACCAAGCAGCAAGGCCAGCTGAGTGATCACGTTGTACTGCGGCGGTGCATCCGAAAGGGCATCCAGCAGCTTTGGAATCTCTTCCTCCGTCAGCACCCGAACGTCGATTTCCTCGGCTTTGGGATGTTCTGCACGGGAGCACGGATTTTCGTTGATCAACCCCCACTGAACCCCTTTCTTAAAGATGCTGGAAAGCATGGCCTGGTATCGAATGACGCTGTTGTTCAGCTTCCTGTCCTTTTTGGTATGCTCCACAAACGCCTTTGAGAAGGCCAGTCCCACTGCAGCGGACACCTTTTCCGCCGTCTTTCGGCTGACGTTCTTACCTGCATAGACCATCCGCATGGTGTCCTGACCGATCCCGGCCTGTTTTGCCAGTTCACCCCGGGTTCCACGTGGGAGCAGCTTCAGAAGGGCTTTCGTGGCGGTGTAGGTGCTGTCCCGGCGAACACCCTTCTCTTCCAGATTGTTGTAGAACGCCATCACGTGCGCCGGTTTGATCTTGGACACCTTGAGATGCCCGAGTCCGGCACTGATCCGGCCTCGCATCCTTCTATAATCGTAGAGCGTCTTGGCCTTCAGCTGCTTGTTGGCGTATTCCTCAAACCAGCGGTCGATCAGGTCATCCAGCAGCATGTCTGAGTCCAGCACGAAGCCGTTCGTGACCTGCTGCGAATCCTCTCTGACCGGCTCTCCCTGTGCGAAGAACTGGGCCAGCGTGTCCATGTTGACCAACCACTTTCGGCTTGAGATGGCCGTATAGCAGATCTTGCCCGTTCGGCAGAGCTTGCGGACATATTCGGGTGTCACGTTGAACCGTGCGGCGGCGTTTTTCACGCTGGCCATAGTGGGATAAGGGTTCAGAACAGTTTAGAGTCCCCTCAGCCCGCCAGATGCCCCCACGTCATTCATTTTTAATTAAATCCTCCGGCAGGTGCTCCGGTATGCGCACAAAGCCCCTTTGAAGCTGTCGCATTTCTGTCGCACTTTTCAAGCCCCGCCGGGCGGATATAACAAAAAGAAACCCACGATCCAAGCCGCATTTGAAACGGTGAATCGTGGGTTTTCCTTTGGTGCGCTCGAGGGAACTCGAATCCCTGGCCATCTGATTAAAAGAATCCAAGGTGCATCATTCGTCAAATTTCAAAAGTTCGAAGAAACGCTATTTTTATCGTACCATCGCAAAACACACCTTTGCATACACTGCATTATTTGCATACAGTGTAATGCTTTGCAACCGTTATCTAGCTATTCAGGTGTGCAAAAAGTGTGCAAAAATGTGCAGACGGGCAAAACAAAGCCCAATGGACAAATCAACCACTGGTTTTATGGCAGGGTTTAGGACATCCGAACAGACACCGTTTGATATAGAAATGAGGTTCACCATGAACAAACTGCTTTCCTGCCGCTACAATATGGATACCAACCGGGTGGAAGCCCGGTTCGAGGATGGCACCACTCTTGCCATCGACTGCATCGCCATGGAGGACAAGTACGGCAGCACCCCGGCACAGCGAGCAGAGCTGGACTGGCTGCTGTACAATAAGCCCTTGGAGTACACTCAGCTCGTGCTGAGAGGGGGGATGGAGCAGTATCTTTCCCTCGGCTGCGACCACAGCAGGCTGGAGGATTAACTACACCCCATAAAGAACACGATGCCCACCTGCCTATGGTTTTCATAAGCTGGTGGGCATCGTTCGTTATTCGGGATTCTTTGGCAGACGGTCGTACAGCACCACCGTGTCAGAGGTTTCGACCTGCACCCGTTCCTTCTTGAGCAGGGTACGGGAACGCTGGTTCGTGCGGTAGTCACGGTCACCTTTTTCAAAAGCGGAGCAGCACAAAAAGTCGCACACAGCATCGCCGGAAGGGGATTCCTTGATGATAAACACAAACGCAGTCGGTTCACCTTGGCTGGAAATCAGATAGTCTGCCTTGATCTTGGTGACGAAAGGATAAAAACGCGGCACATAGGAGAACAGGTCGAAGTCCTGTTCCAGAATTTCCTTCAGCCGCACCAGTGCCATCAGACGCGGCTCGACCAGTTCCCGATACTGCGCACCCTTCCGCACGGTTTCATGGGTGATTTTGCCCGACAGAATCATATCCACCATTTTGCGCGGGCTGTACCGGGGCAGTGCAAGGTCTTTCAGGTAGTGGAAACCCGCCAGATGCGGAAAGTCCTCTGGTGAAAAGGTCAGATTGATCTGGTGCAGTTCACCCTTGTAGCCGTATGTAAGCCGGTAGTGATATCCGGTCAGCTCTTTCCAGACAGCCGCAGCCCGGTACAGAATGTCCTGCTTTTCGTCATGCACATTTTCACCTTCCCTCCAAAAAAATAGAAGCCCTGCCGAAAGGCAAGGCTCCTATTAAGCGTTTTCTTTCGATTCATCGAATCTATTCGGCTTGTGGTTCACGCTCAACCCACGGTCTGGCTCCACAATCGGCTGATACCGAACCAGTCCACTGCTTCATCGCCACCGATAGCTGGTCAACGCCGCTATCCTCTAGCTTTATTATATCACAAAAAGATGTAAGTGCAAGCGCTTAAATGTAAAAGCACTCAATCATATTATATGCTAAAGGGGTTTGGCCATTGCTACGTTTGTGAATGTCATGCACCACTCTTGCCATCGACTGCATCGCCGTGGAGGACAAATACGGAAACGCCCCGGCACAGCGGGCGGAACTGGATTGGTTGCGCTATACAACAAGCCCTTGGAGTATGCCCAGATGGTGCTGAGAGGGGAGATGGAGCACTACCTATCACTAGGGTGTGACCACGGAAGGCTTAAGAGGTAATACAATGCACTTTTCGCCCTTCATCTTGTATGTAAGAAAAAGGCAATATTCTCAAATATATATCCATTTTTATGCACTATGTCTAGTTAACTACCAAATTATCTGTCTAATCATCCAATTGAAAAGCGATAACTTGTATATTAGAATAGAGACAATCAGGTGCAGCATCCTGTTGTACCGCCTATTTCTGACAGGATTATATTCTAAGGAGGAACTTCTCTATGCCTATGAAAATGGGTTGGCGCTGGTATGGCGAGGGCAACGACCCCGTCACCCTCAGCGACATCAAGCAGATCCCCGGCGTGACCAGCATCGTCTGGGCGCTGCACGACAAGATGCCCGGCGAGATCTGGGAGATCGACGAGATCCAGAAGGTAGCCGATCAGATCCACGCTTACGGCTTCG
>ENA-OQES01000031-OQES01000031.1-human-gut-metagenome-genome-assembly--contig:-NODE-31-length-57136-cov-10.507709_pt1 | contig 57136 bp, 66 predicted proteins | sample MGYA00242798_ERZ504641 | MGnify/ENA primary metagenome ERZ504641 (study PRJEB26092, sample SAMD00036327) | human gut metagenome | host: Homo sapiens | study: EMG produced TPA metagenomics assembly of...
CGATGCAGATGGAATTCTTATCACTGAGATATGGAGAAAAAAATCAGATGGTGGAATATGAGAAAACTGGATGCATATCTGTATGGTGGGAGCTATGGTGATACCGGTTGGATTGCTGGTGTATTATGCTTATGCAAGTGATTTTCAGGCGCAGGGACGCTATATCATGCCGATGGCGCTTCCATTTTTCTATTTTGTGACACTGGGATATGAAAACTGGAGTGAAAAAAGCTGATCAGAAATGAAAAAAAGTAAGCATATGGATCTGCAGGATCGGACAGGGGACAGCAGCAATTTCTGTATTGATGACGTATGTGCTGGTATATCGGGCGGCTTATTAAGAATAACTATAAAAAATGAGCCTATACAGGAAAATGATTTCTGTATAAGCTCATTTTTTGTGCTTATTTTGTTTTTGGATAGTCAGGCATCTGGTTACGATAAAGGACTTCTTTTCCATCCAAAGACGGGATGGTCATAGAAGTGAAAAATTCATCGGTAACCTGATCCAGTTTTTTCTGGACGGACAGGAGATATAGTACAGTGCCACATAAGGATTCGGTCCGTGGGCAATGACAGATTCTCCTTCGTGATAAAAAATCCATGGCTTTTCTACCGCAGAATGAGATGCCAGTTTCTGCGGAACGGAAAGATCACGAATCTGTAACAGGCGTCCTTGAAAATACAGGACAGCTCCGTGACAAATCGGTTTTCGTGGATCGTGCTGATCCAGCATCTGTTCCAGTGCGGGAACATCATACAGGTAATTTAACAGCAGATCCTCGATGGAGAACCCGTATACTATATCGGTCAGTTCGTGCTCATAGCCGAAGAATCGGGCTGCGATCTCACAGACCTGGATGCCGTTTTCCGGTTTCCAGAAAAACTGCATGGATAACGCCCCCTCTTTCTGCCCGGTTTTGTCGGCGTAGCACTGTAAAAGATCGGTTGCCGGAGCAACCACCTGTTCATACAGACAGGATGGATAGACATTTCGGGTGCTGATCGGGATCTCACCCGGTCCGATGTCCGTCTTTTCGCGATCTGCGATGCTGATCACATGGACTTTTCCTTTATGTACCCAGGTCATCATATTGAATTCGTAACCGTCGTTATATTCTTCTACGAGAATCTCAGGAAGATCGGTGAAAGAAGCGGTTTCAGTGATTGCCTGTTTCAGTTCTTCAAGATTGTGTACCACATAGATGCCGCGGGAGCCATATTTATCCAGTGGTTTTGTCACCAGAGGAAAATGCAGGTGAGCGATCAGCTCCGGAGCCAATCCGGAAGTGGGAATTTTCGCAAAACCAGGGGAGGGAAGACCGAGTTCTTCGAGCAGTCCCCGGGTGGCGGATTTGTCACGATACCAGGGAAGCTGTTCCGGGTTCAGATAGCAGGAAAGACCTGCTTTTGCGGAAATCTTCACCATACATTCCAGCAGAAGATCGGAAAACGAGGTGAGAATTCCGTCCACCTGTTTTTCTTTACAAAGGGCGGCGATCCGGTCCGTATCGGTGACCGGGATCACATAAGATTCGTCTGCAAAGGCACGTGCCGGACCGTCTGGGTATCCGTCACAAACGATGGTATAGATGCCCCGGGCTCTGGCTTTCTGCACCAGCTGTTCAAATTCCCCGAGGGTTCCGAGAATCAGTAAACGTTTATTCATAATAATCCTTTCTTCTAGAGCGTGTCTGAAAAAAGGCTTTTCGCAAACTGGGGTTTGCAGATTGCGGAAATGATTTTTCAGACACGTTCTAAGGTTCCAGTGCATGGATCACGTCTGCGATCCGCTGCATCTCTTCGTTTCCGTAACGCTGGTCGCAGGGGAGCGGGAGAATGTCTGCCGCCCACTGATATTCGTAAGATTCGGGTGCACAGTCCCGGATCACGTTGGACCAGTTGGTTGGAACAAAGATTTTTTCTTTCGCCAGGGCTTTTCGCAGTGCAATTCCGTTTTTATGATAATAAGGATAGGCGAAGGGTCCGTCCGGTGTCACGCGGGTAAAAGGTGAATCGGAGGGAAGCAGTTCTTTCAGAAATCTGTAATTTTCATTCCGTTTCTGACGGATCTGTTCGTAGTCGATGGCTTTTAACAGATTCTGTGTCAGGCGGGACATAGTGAGAATCTCCATATGATGATAGGTCGCAGCGTTGTCTAACATTTTCTGATAATACGTTCCGGCATCTTTTTCGAAACGGCCGAGAATATGTCCCATACGTTCCGCAGAGACATCCTGCTCCTTTCCGGCAGTGAGCGTGGCATCTGTGGAAAGATAGGCACCGTCACTCAGCCCGAAAAATTTGCGACAGGAATACAGAGTATCCACGCCGGGAAGCGGATGCTGAAAAAAATGGCGTGGGTGTGATCCACGATAATATTTTTATAGTATTTTTTATAATAAAGAATCTTTTCATCCGTCAGCTGCCCGTAATAATTGACCAGATAGAGGTATTCCCCTGGATGAAGGGAAAGGTCGGAAGGAAGAGCCGGCGTAAGATCCTCATTCAGCGAATAGAAGTTCACGTGGATTCCCTGCCGCAAGCAGGCATCAATCACGGAGTCACAAAGGAAAAACGGAAGATAGAGCGTTTCAATCTTCCGGGATTCCAGTAGCCAGCAGAGGGCTGTACGGCCAAGATTCACTTTTGCAAGATCAGGATAGTATTCTTCCCCGTGGAAAACTTCCAGTTCCAGATATCCACCAATTTCCTGTTTCATACAATCCTCCTGTCAGACATCTTTTCTACGGATGACATAATGCGGCATTTTCTTGGATTCGTTCAGAATATTCATCAGATAAATCCCCATGATTCCAATGGAAAGCAGGGTGATACCGAAAAATGCCAGCAGTACGAGCATCAGGGAAGTCCAGCCCTCCACGGAAATACCGTAGAGGAAATAGCGGATCAGGAAAAAGATCCCAAGTGCCACACTGACCAGAAAACTGCAGATGCCGAGATCACGTACCAAAAGCAGCGGGAATGCTGAGTGGGAAGTGATATCGTAAAGCAGGTCTCTGACCAGACGGCGGAAAGAATAACCGCTTTTTCCGTAGGCTCTTGCATCATGATGCACTGGTACATTGATGATACGGTTGGAACTTAACACCAGAAGATTGCCGATCTGCGGAAGATAGGTGTTTGTCTGCAACATGGCTTCCACGAGGAAACGGCGGATCAGACGAAAACTGGTGATCTGCAGATTCGGGTCTTTTCCAAGCATTTTGGAGGTGGCCCAGACAGAAACTTTGGTTCCGAGACGGCGGATCGGTCCGTGCTTTCTGCCTTCATAGCTGGCGATGATGACATCCACATCATCCCGTTCCCTGATGGTGTTGATCAGCTTCGGGATCTCTTCCGGAGGATGCTGAAGATCATCATCCATGGTGATGATGAAATCTCCCTCCGCATGAGAGAATCCACACAGAAGAGCCGGATGCTGTCCGAAGTTTCTCGCCATCTGGATGATCTTCACACGGGGATCTTTCTGTCGAAGTTCTTCCATGATCTGGTAGGATCGGTCTTTGGAACCATCATCCACAAGGATCAGTTCAAAGGGTTCCTGCACGGTTTCACGGAAGACTTTCTCGAGACGTGTATAAAGTTCCGTTAAGGTATGTTCCGAATTATATACCGGAACAACAACAGAATATAAACTCATAGTATCTTGTATTTCCTTTCTTAAAGGGTTGTGTTCTGTGCTTCATCATATCATTTTCAATCCTTTATTTCAAGGTTTTCCTGAGGAAACGGCTCACCTTGACAATGGATTTTACAACAGATATAATGGTGCAAGATCAACGCAGAAAAAAGGTGGGGAGGAACAGCTTTGCAGTATAGAGAATACGATACGGAAATATTGAATCGAATCAAGGATGTGGAAAAAACAGATTTTATGCAAATATATCGAAATCTGCGAAAAATACCATCTGCGTTATTTTGTGGCGTTCGGGACACTTCTCGGAACGGTGCGGCATAAAGGATTTATTCCCTGGGACGATGATATTGATGTGGGAATGCCGAGAGAAGACTATGAGAGATTCCTTCAGATTGCACAGAAAGAATGCGGGGAAGAGTATTTTCTTCAGACTGTGGATACGGATCCGGAATATCATCTGTATTTTGCAAAACTACGCATGAATCGCACTCGTTTTGTGGAAAACAGTCTGCAAAAGTCGGGAAGCATTACCGGATTCTATATTGATATCTTTCCTTACGATGAGATTTCTGATGATGAGGCAGAGATGGAAAAATCAGCTGAACCGGGCGGTGCGTTGGGGCATGATCCTGAGTATCTATAAGGTGAAAGAACCACAGATCGGCCAGTACGGACCGGCAAAAGACTTTGTAATGCGATCCATCTGGCATATTCTGCATGGCGGAATGCATCTGTGCGGAATCTCTGCGGGAATGGTCTGGAAAAAGTGTAATCAGGCATTTATGAAGAAACCGGAGAAAGGAAGTTCTCGGATGACAACCTTTGCCGCAGATGCCAAAAAAATGGATCATTGAGCAAAAAAGAGATTGAACAGCTGGTGGATGTGCCGTTTGAGAATATCACTGTGAAGATTCCATGCGGATATGATGCCATCCTGACTAGATGTTACGGAGATTATATGAAACTTCCGGATGAAAAAGACAGGGTAAATCATATGCCTGTAGAGATTCAGTTTCCGGGAGAAGAGGTAATGACATTTGGAAAATGAAAATAAAGACCCCATCAGAGTATCGGTGATTGTTCCGGTTTATAACGCGGAAAGCTATCTTCGCATATGCCTGGATTCAATTTTACAGCAGTCCCTTGAGGAAATCGAGATCCTTGCGGTGGATGACGGAAGCAAAGATCACTCGGCGAAGATATTGAGAGAATATGAAAAAAATACCCGGATAAAATACATGTGATTTATCAGGAAAACCAGGGCCAGTCAGCGGCGCGAAATCATGCACTGGCGATGGCATCCGGAGAGTTCGTGGCATTTGTGGACAGCGACGATTACATAGGAAAGGATTTTCTGAAGAGAATGTATAACACTGCCATAGAAAAGAAGTCAGATATGGTGATGTGCAATTATACCAAGGTGACAGAACGGGGCGAGATCATTCAGAAGTATGAGATCAATTATCAGGAAAAAGGGATTCGGATTCCATCTTATCTTTGCTGTAACCGTCTGGTAAGAAGACAACTGTTTGATACCTGGAAGATCTATTTCCGTGAAGGCGTGATCTGTGAAGATATTCCGCTGATCTTAAAACTGGAAGCCGTTGCCACAAATATTCAGACCATCGGGGACGGAGAATATTATTACCGTGCAAATCCTCAGTCGACAACATCTACGATCAAAAACCGGAAACTGGAGATGTGGCAGCTGCCTTTTGGAGAATTGCGGGATGCCATTGCATTCTGTAAAGACAAAGAGCATCCGATGGATCCACTGAAACTGGAATTTTTTATCAGCAGGATCATGACAAGTCTGTTGTTTGATACGGGAAGAGGATGCCGCAAAGAGGTGAAGGACGGGATGTGCCGGGAAGTACAGGAAATCATGGAAACCTGTTTCCCACGATGCTATAAAAATCCCTACATTAAAAGTGGGGATAATTTTCACCAGCTTCCGGCGGTACAAAGGATCGGACCGTGGATCTTTGTGTGTGCACTCCGGGTGCACGGACTGAAACTTCTGACAAAACTGGTAGGCTGAACCAAAAAAGGTAAAAAAATGGAAGGAAAAAAAAGTATCAATACAAAAGAGTATTATCTGGAACTCGGCGGGAAGTATGGTATATCTGATCACACAGTGGCTGATCAGTGTACTGGTGGTCCGGCTGTCCGGAGTGGAAACAGCGGGAATCCTTACCCTTGCCATGTCGGTTAACAATGTATTTTACAGCATCGCTATGCAGGGTATCCGCAATTATCAGGTATCGGACATGAAAGAAAAATACACCTCCGGTATCTATGTGAGCAGCCGTCTGATCATCTGTATCCTTTCATTCCTGGTCTGCGTAGGTTATGCACTGATTGCCGGATACAGCTACGGATCGAGTCTGTGTATCGTTGCATACTGTCTGTTTAAGATGGCGGAGGCGTTCTATGATGTCTATGCCGGAATCTGTCAGAAAAAAAATGGCGGATGGACTGGATCGGAAAGTCCTGGATGGTGAAAGGAATCCTTTCATTTGTGGGATTTGTGGCGGTACTGGCAGTGACACAGAGTCTGCTGGCAGCCATTCTTGCTATGGCACTGGTTTCCTGGCTGGTGATCTTTTTCTATGATATTCCACGGGCAAAGAAGCTGGATACCATAAAGATCCATCTGAAAGAGCAAAAAAAATATAACGCTGATGGCGGAATGCTTTCCGCTGTTATGTTACCAGACTATGTCATCGGTCATTCCGACGATCCCGCGTCTGGTCATGGTAAAAAATTCTGGGAGGTGCAGCACTTGGTATCTATGGATCAGTTGCAGCACCCACAATGATCGTTCAGATGGGAGCATCCTATGTATTTAACCCGTTTATTACGCTGTTTGCCGAACAGTACAGCAGTGGAAATATCCGGGATTTCTGGAAAACCTTCCGCAAATGTATGGCAGCAATTTTGCTGATCAGTGTTGTCGCTCTGGGAGGAGGAAAGATCTTCGGACACTTGGGGGCTGGAACTTTTGTACGGGGATGAGGTGGCAGCGCATGAAGATCTGCTGCTTCCACTTATAGGCTGTACGATCCTGACTGCCATCGTGTGGATTTTTATGTGCACTGCTTACGGTAGTAAGAGAAATCAAAGGACTGGTTATATGCAATGTGATCATACTTCCGGTCAGCTATTTTGGTGCGTATTTGCTGATACAGCAATATGGAATGCAGGGCGGAAGTATTTCTCTGGCAGTGAGTTATCTGATTGAAATCGGCGCACTCTGGTTCTGGCTGTTACGGAAGATCTAAAAAAAGAGGAAAAACAACATATGGAACAATAAGAAAAAGTGCCTGTTATGAGGCACATTTTTTGCCTGTAATGCATATCAATAATTGCCAGTGGACCCAAGTTGATTGTAAGTGTAAATTGCAATAGAAAAGTATTCTTGAAGCGAAAGTATAAGAATGGTATAATAAGATGATATGGTATCGCTCGTAAAGACGATATACAAAAAAAATTAAAAGGAAAAAAAGCAATGGAAAAAACGTAAAGAATTACATACAGCTTCACCTGAATATTCTGCTGTTTTCCCCTGACCAGTGTATTTTCCAAGATAGCATCCGTGCAGTATAACCGGCACGGGCTGGGAAGTATCTGGCTTTATGTGTTCCTGGCACTGATGATCGGAAACTGCGGAATCTATGCCATTGCATGGCAGCAGGTGATAAAGAAGTTTTCCCTGTCCACTGCGTATGCCAACAAGAGTGTGTACCTGTTGTGGTCGCAGATCTGGGCAGTGGTGATCTTTCATGAAATCTGTCGGTACGGAATATTATCGGTATCCTGGTAGTTCTCACCGGCGTATGGGTGGTGCAGCGCTATGAATAGAATGTTTATGTTACTGATGCTGGCAGGCACATTTTTTACTGCCATCTCCCAGGTACTCTTAAAACAGAGTGCCAATAAAAAATACAGCAATCCGCTGCTGGAATATCTGAACTGGCGGGTGATCGTGGCGTACGGGATCTTTTTCGGCGTATTGCTTCTGAACACCTGGTGTTATACAAAAGTAGATATGCGGTTTGGACCGGTGATCGATACTGGCTGCGTATGTATTTGTTCTGATCTTTTCAAGAGTGATCCTGAACGAAAAGATCACAAAAGGAAAACTTGTGGGAAACCTGCTGATCATAGCAGGAAATTTTGATTTATACGATGTGAGATGATACAAGAGTCAAAAGTACGGAACAATCCGGTATCAAAGCAAAACAATAACAGGAGTGAGAAGAGTGAGAATCAGTTTTAACCGCCCACCGTTTGTGGGAAAAGAAACAGAGTATATTAAAGAAGCCGTAGAAAAAAACGGTATGATCTGCGGAGACGGTCCATTTACCAAAAAATGTTCCCAGTGGATGAAGGAAAGGTTTCAGACAAAAAACGTATTGCTGACAACTTCCTGTACCCATGCACTGGAGATGGCAGCGTTTCTGGCGGATATTCAGCCGGGAGATGAAGTGATCATGCCGTCGTATACCTTTGTATCCACCGCGGATGCTTTTGTTTTACGGGGAGCCACCTGCGTGTTTGTGGACATCCGTCCGGATACCATGAACATTGATGAGACAAAAATTGAGGAAGCAATTACAGAAAAGACCAAAGCAATCGTGCCGGTTCATTATGCGGGCGTCAGCTGTGCAATGGATGAGATCATGGCAATTGCGAAAAAATATAACCTGAAAGTGGTGGAAGATGCCGCGCAGGGAGTGAATGCTTTTTATAAAGGAAAAGCACTGGGAACAATCGGTGATTTTGGCTGCTACAGTTTCCATGAGACAAAGAATTATTCCATGGGAGAGGGCGGTGCGATTCTCTTTCAGGATGACAGATACCTGGAACCTGCAGAAATCTTACGGGAAAAGGGAACAAACCGCAGCCAGTATTTCCGTGGACAGATTGATAAATATACCTGGGTGGGCTATGGATCGTCCTATCTGCCAAGCGATATGAATGCCGCTTATCTGTGGGCGCAACTGGAAGAGGCAGACAAGATCAATGATAAGAGATTGTCCATCTGGAACTTCTATCACGAAGAACTGAAAGAACTGGAAGACAAAGGGGTGCTGGAACGCCCGTATATTCCGGAGTATGCCACACACAATGCCCACATGTATTACATCAAAGTAAAAGATCTGAGGGTGCGTACAAAGCTTCTGGCTTATCTGAAAGAGCGTGGGATCCTGAGTGTTTTCCATTATGTTCCACTGCACTCTGCAACAGCCGGAAAGAAGTTTGGACGGTTCCATGGCGAGGATGTTTACACGACAAAAGAGAGCGAACGGCTGTGTCGTCTGCCGATGTACTACAGTCTGTCCCTGGAAGAAGCAGCGGAAGTGGTAAAAGCACTAAAAGAATTTCCGGAGTATGAGACGATAGAAGACAGGTAGCTATTCAGAGGGCAGAAACTGTTAACCGGGAGGACACTGGACAGTTACGAAAGCAGATAAGAGGCAACAGAAAGGAGTATCGATGAGTTCAGGAAACTGGATGCGTTATCTCGAAAAAAATGAAAAACCGTATACGATCAAAAAAGGGGGATCCGCTATCTGAAACATTACGGACCGAAAGAGTTCTGGGTGCGTCTGTGTGAGCGGATGGAGCCGGAAGAAGTGCCTTATGGTCCATGGTTTGAGAATCACAAACCTTCGGAAAAAGAACTGGAAGGGCAGAGAAGGAAACAGTGGGAAAAAACAGCCAATGATCAGTGTGGTTGTCCCGGCATATAAAACACCGGAGAAATTCCTGCGGGAAATGATAGAATCACTGGAGGTGCAGACATATACAAACTGGGAACTGTGTATCGCCAATGCAAGCCCCGAGGATGCAGCGATGTCGGAAGTACTCCGGGAATACACCTCGAAAGATGCCAGAGTAAAAGTGGAGAATCTGAAAGAAAATCTCGGAATCGCGGAAAATACGAACGCAGCGATGGAGATGGCAGCCGGAGAATATACCGGTCTGCTTGACCATGACGATCTGCTGGCACCACAGGCACTGTACCGGATCGTGGAGGCACTGAATCAGAGTTCAGAAGAGCCGGATGTTTTTTATTCGGATGAAGATAAAGTGACTACAGATCTGAGCGAACATTTTCAGCCGCATTTCAAACCGGATTTTAATGTGGATCTGTTGAGATCCAATAATTATATTACACATTTCTTCGTGGTGAGAACCAGTCTGATCCGTCAGGTGGGCGGGTTCCGCAGAGAGTATGACGGGGCACAGGATTATGATTTCATCTTCCGTTGCACGGAGGCTGCGAAGAAGATCTGCCATATCCCGGAGGTGCTGTATCACTGGCGGACGCATCAGGCATCCACGGCGGATAATCCGGCAAGCAAGATGTATGCGTTTGAGGCGGGAAAGAGAGCTATTGAAGCACATCTGAAACGACAGGGTGTGGAGGGAACCGTGAGTCATACGAAAGATCTTGGTTTCTATCAGGTGGAATATCCGGTGCAGGGAACCCCGCTGGTGTCTGTCCTGATCCCGAATAAAGATCAGAAAGATACGTTGAAACAGTGTCTGGATTCGGTATTTTCCAAAACTACATATTGCAATTACGAAGTAATCATCATAGAAAATAACAGCCAGGAGAAAGAAACCTGGGAATATTATGAAGAACTGAAAAAACCGGAATAACGTAAAATTGTGATCTGGGAATCCGGATTTAATTATTCAGCCATCAATAATTTCGGAGAAAAATTCGGCTTCCGGAGAGTATCTGCTGTTTTTTGAATAATGATGTGGAAGTGATCAATCCTCACTGGATGGAAGAAATGCTGGGGAATTTGCCAACGGAAAAGAAGTGGGTATCGTGGGAGCAAAACTGTATTACCCGGACGATACGATCCAGCATGCGGGAACAATCATCGGAATCGGCGGGATCGCCGGTCATGCATTCTTAAATATGCCACGTTCGAGAAGTGGGTATCTTCACAAAGCATCTTTGCAGATGGATCTGAGCGCAGTGACTGCCGCATGTATGATGATGAAGCGAACTGTTTTTTGAAAGTCTGGATGGATTTGAAGAAGCACTGACAGTGGCGTTTAACGACGTGGATCTTTGCCTGCGGTGCGTGAGAGCAGGATATCTTGTGGTCTATAATCCGAGGGTGGAATTATATCATTACGAATCCAAATCCAGGGGATCGGAGGACAGTGAAGACAAAGTGCGCCGGTTCCAGCAGGAGATAGAATTTATGCGGACCAGATGGATCGATTTGTTAAAGCAGGGAGATCCTTATTATAATAAAAACCTTACGTTGAGCAAATGGAATTATTCGCTGCGTGCGTAAGGAAGGAGATACCATGAAGAAGATAACTGTTGTGATTCCTAATTTTAATGGGATGCAGTATGTAGAACGTTGTCTGGACAGTTTGAAACGACAGACTTTTTCTGAATTCGATGTGATATTTGTGGACAATGGTTCCGTAGATGGGAGCAGAGAACTGACAGAAGAAAAATATCCATGGGTACGGGTAATTGCACTTGCGGAAAATACTGGTTTTTGTAAAGCAGTGAATATCGGAATTGAAGCAACACAGACACCATATGTAGTGCTGTTAAATAATGATACCGAGGCAGAGCCCGATTTTCTGCTGGAACTGTATCGGGGAATTGAAAGGAAAAAAGATGCTTTTTCTGCAGCTGCTCGGATGCTGCAGTTTCATGATCGGGGAAAGATAGACGATGCCGGAAATTATTATAACTGTCTTGGCTGGGCGTTTGCGCTTGGAAAGGGAAAACCGGAAGAAAAATATAAAAAGAGCGGAAAATATTTGCTTCCTGTGGCGGAGCTGCTATTTATCGGACAGAACTGGTAAAGCAGCTGGGAGGATTTGATGAGGAACATTTTGCGTATCTTGAGGATATTGATCTTGGATATCGGGCACAGATAGCAGGGTATGAAAACTGGTATTTGCCGAAGGCAGGGGTGTATCACGTGGGAAGCGGAACTTCAGGATCACGCTATAATCAGTTTAAAATCAGATATTCTTCCAGAAATAATGTTTATATGCTTTATAAAAATATGCCATTGCTCCAGATTTTACTGAATCTGCCTTTTCTGGTGCTGGGATTCACTGTGAAACTTATATTCTTTGCTTCAAAGAAATATGGGCGGGAATATGCAGCAGGGATTAAGAATGGTTTTTTCACTGTGTCAAAAAAGATGAAAAAAAGTACCGGTTTTTTTGGAAAAATCTTCCTAATTACGGGAAGATTCAGCTGCAGTTGTGGATCAATGTGATACGGAGATTTGACGTTACTGTTCACTGATGATATTCATCGCAGCGTGTTGCCGGGCACGGAGTGAACAGTAACGCTTCGGCTGAGAGAAACATTGGAGAACGTAAGTTTTGTTGACAGGAAAATATATCCTGACTATAATATGTAAGAAAAGTGTAAGCTAATTAACAAAATGTTTGGTTGTGGTTTTGTATATTACGTATTATAGTAATATGGTAAATACAAAACATACCAGAAATACTAAAAGGTGAAAATATTGATTAAAGATAATCAGAAGTACTTTAATCGTATGCATGTAGTGATTGATGCTGTTGTGATCATTGTTTCGTATCTGTTGGCATGGACATTAAAATTTGTGGGTCCCTTTTCCGTAGATGCGGTCAGAAGTTTATCTTTTGAATGGTATATGACAGCACTGGTTGGAATCGTACCGGTTTATCTGATCCTGTATTATGCATTTAATCTGTATACACCGAAACGGGTACAGGGACGCAGGCTGGAATTTTCTAATATTGTAAAAGCCAATACGGTGGGAATATTGTTGATCATCGGATGCATCTATGTGTTGCTCAAAGAAATCAACTTTTCCCGTGATATGTTGTTTTTCTTCTATTTTATAAATATGTTTCTGGAAGAATTGGTCCGTATCACGATTCGTTATCTGTTGCGGGATATCCGTAAACGAGGTCTGAATCAGAAGCATATCCTGTTGGTTGGTTACAGTAAGGCAGCAGAAGCATATATTGACCGGATACTTGAAAATCCACAGTGGGGATATCAGATCCGTGGAATCCTTGATGATAATGTGGAAGCCGGAACTATGTACCGCGGAATTAAAGTGCTTGGAAGAATCGCAAATCTGATGGTGATCCTGCCGGAAAACAGGCTGGATGAGATTGCAATCACTTTGGGACTGAGTGAATATTACCGGCTGCAGGAAATTGTGGCAATGTGTGAAAAGTCAGGAGTACACACGAAGTTTATTCCGGATTACAATAATATCATTCCGACAAAACCATATACAGAAGATTTACTGGGACTTCCGGTCATCAATATCCGTTATGTGCCGCTGACCAATACGTTCAATGCGGTGGTAAAACGGCTGATGGATATTTTCGGATCGATCGTTGCAATTATTCTGTTTTCTCCGATAATGTTGTTTGCTGTGATCATGATCAAGCTGACTTCTCCGGGACCGCTGATATACAAACAGGAGCGGGTGGGACTGCATAATCATACATTTATGATGTATAAGTTCCGTTCGATGGAAGTACAGTCGAAGGAAAGTGAAAAGAAGGCATGGACCGTCAAAAACGATCCAAGGGTAACCGGAATCGGAAAGCTGATGCGACGGACGAGTATCGACGAGCTGCCACAGCTGTTTAACATTCTCAAAGGAGATATGAGTCTGGTGGGACCGAGACCGGAACGGCCGTTTTTTGTGGAAAAATTTCGGGAAGAGATTCCGAGATATATGGTAAAACATCAGGTACGTCCGGGTCTTACCGGCTGGGCGCAGGTCAATGGTTACAGAGGAAATACATCCATCCGGAAACGAATAGATTATGATCTGTATTATATTGAAAACTGGTCTGTCGGGCTGGATGTGAAAATTATTTTGCTGACGCTTTTTTAAAGGCTTTATTAACAAGAACGCATATTAGGAAGAGGGTCCGCAAGATAGGAAAACAAAGGAATAAGGAGTAAATACATGGCGAAAAAGAAAAACCTGACGGACAGACAGAAAAGAATCCGACGCAGACGCCGGAAAAGTACGATGAGCAGAGTAGTGTTTGCGTTGGAAATTATCATTCTGGTCGTCCTGATGGGCGGACTGTTTGTATATGCGAAACTCGGAAATATGAATTATGAAGACCTGAATTTTGAAAATGTGGATGTGAATCAAAGTGTGGAAGAAAATCAGGTTATGAAAGGTTATACAAGTATTGCACTGGTTGGACTTGACAGCAGAGAAGGAGAACTGGATGGTGATGTCAACAGTGATACGATGATCATTGCGAGTATCAATAACGATACCAAAAAGGTAAAACTGGTTTCTATATACCGAGATACGTATCTTCGGGTTGGAAGTAATTCGGACGGCGAAAATGTATACAATAAGGCAAATTCTGCGTTCTGTACAGGTGGTCCGGAAAAAATGATGACCATGATGAATAAGAATCTTGATCTTAATATTGTTGACTATGTAACGGTTGATTTTAAAGGTGTTGCAGAGGCGGTGGAACTGCTTGGCGGTATCGATGTTGATCTGAAAGAAGAGGAGATTGAACATCTGAACAATTATTGTGTAGAGACGTCAGAAGTTACCGGTATGGATTATACACCACTGAAAAAGGTTGCCGGAGTTCATCATCTGAACGGAGTACAGACTGTAGCGTATGCGCGAATTCGTTATACAGCGGGAAACGATTTCAGACGTGCGGCAAGACAGAGAGAGGTTATATATAAGATTGTAGAAAAAGGCAAAGAATTCCAGTATCAGTACTCTTAGCAAAGTTCTGGATAAAGTGTTCCCACTGATCAAAACCTCGCTGACGAAACCGGAGATTTTGCAGATGGGAATGAGTATGCTCTCCTATGATATTGAAGATCAGACAGGTTTCCCATTTGATCATTTATATGGAGGGGTAGTAGAAGACGCAATGGACGGTCTTGACTGTGTACTTCCGATTACTTTGGAATCTAATGTAATCAAACTGCATGAATTTCTGTATCCGGAAGACAGTTATGTTCCTTCGGATGAGGTGAAAACATACAGTCAGAAAATTATAGAAATCAGTGGATTTGGAGAAGAATCCAGACTGGATCATTCGGAGGATGGTTCACTGGCGGCTTATCATGAATCGGATACAGAGTCTGCGGATTCGGCAGAGAACTCTGCAGATCCGCAGGAAGAAAGCCAGACAGATGTAACAGATGATACACAGGGATATGATGATTCTTCCCTGGAACAGTAAACCTCAGGGGATACGAAAGAGGGAGGGGAAACCTATGTCTGAAAAAACAGCCGTTGACCAGAAAACAAAAGAGATTATTAAAGAAAAGAAGACGAAGAAGAATTCTTTTTCGGAATCGAAACTTTTTATTCTGCTGATTCTTATTGCAGGGGATTTTTATATATGCAAAACTTGGCAAGATGAATTTTACGAGTCTTGATTTCAGCAAGATCGGAGTTAATTCCGGCGTCAGCAATAATAAAGTTATGAAAGGGTATACGACCATCGGCCTGGTTGGTCTGGATAATCGCAGTACTAAATTAAAATCCGGTAACAGTGATACTATGATTATTGCAAGTATCAACAATGATACCAAGAAAGTGAAACTGGTTTCCGTATATCGTGATACGTATCTGCGGATTGGCGAAGATTCGGAAGGAAATGGTCAGTATAGCAAAGCGAATGCTGCATATGCAAAAGGCGGTGCCGAACAGTTTCTGAATATGCTCAATACCAATCTGGATCTGAATGTGACAGATTTTGTAAGCGTAGATTTTCAGGCGGTTGCGGAAGCCGTGGAACTGCTTGGCGGAATCGATGTGGAATTGAAAGAAGAAGAAGTGGTTCATCTGAATAATTACTGTGTGGAAACATCAAAAGTAACAGGTATGGATTATACGCCACTTAAAAAAACCAGCAGGCGTACATCATCTGAATGGTGTGCAGACAGTAGCATATGCACGAATCAGATATACAGCAGGAAATGATTTCCGTCGTGCGGCAAGACAGAGAGAAGTTATCTATAAAATCGTAGAGAAAGCGAAAAATGCAGATGTCGCTACATTAAGTAAAATTCTAGATAAAGTATTTCCAAATATCTATACATCTTTTTCAAAAGCAGAAATTCTGCAGATGGGAATGAGTATGCTCTCCTATGATATTGAAGATCAAACTGGTTTTCCATTTGATCATCTGTATGGACAGCGTGTGAAAGATGCGGTTGGAATTGATGTAGTACTTCCGGTCACATTGGAATCAAATGTGATCAAACTGCATGAATTCCTGTATCCGGAAGACAGTTATACACCTTCCGAAGAAGTGAAGGCATATAGCCAGCGAATTGTGGATAAGAGCGGATTTGGAGAAGAGTCAAGACTGGATCATTCGGAAGATGGCTCCCTTGCAGCTTATCGTGAGAGTGATACGGAGTAAGAAGAAAAAATGGAAAATAAAGAACTGTCGTGAAAAGTGCGACAGTTCTTTTCACATATATAGAAAATGGAGCAGATTATGGAAAAGAAAACGGTAGATGTGATTATCCCGGCTTATCGTCCGGGAGAAGGGTGGAAACAGATGCTGCGCGGACTGGAAGGACAGACCTGGCCGGTACATCGTCTGATCGTGATGAATACAGGAAAGGAAAACTGGAAAGCAGCTTATGAGAAAACGACGATTCCGATGGAAGTGCACCATCTGACCAGAGAGGAATTCGATCATGGAAAGACAAGGGATCAGGCGGCGCGGATGAGCCGGGCAGATTATCTGCTGTTTATGACCCAGGATGCATTGCCGGAAGACTGCCATCTGATTGAAAAACTGGTGGAGGCGATGGAACAGGATGCAAAAAATCGGAGCTGCCTATGCCAGACAGCTGCCACGGAAGGACTGCCGGCTGATGGAACAGTATACGAGACAGTTTAATTATCCTGAGAAAAGCCGGGTGAAATGGCTGGCAGACCTGCCGGAACTCGGTATCAAGACGTATTTTTGTTCCAATGTGTGTGCAATGTACAGACGGGAGCTGTATCTGCAGTTGGGTGGTTTTGTACAGAAGGCCATTTTTTAATGAAGATATGATCTTTGCAGGAGAACTGATCCAAAAGGGATATGGAGTGGCTTATGCGGCAGAGGCAAAGGTGGTACATTCCCACAATTATTCGGCAATCCAGCAGTTTCACCGGAACTTTGATCTGGCGGTTTCACAGGCAGACCATCCGGAAGTTTTTGCCGGGATCCGATCGGAAGGAGAGGGGATCCGTCTGGTGAAAAAAACCGCCGGATGGCTCTGCAGACAGGGAAAACCCATGGCTGGTGATCCAGCTGGTATGGCAGAGCGGCTGGAAATATCTGGGCTATCTTCTGGGAAAGAGATATCAGAAGCTTCCAAAGTGGGTGATCCCTCGCTGTACGATGAATCCGAAATATTGGGAATAAGCGGGAAAGTTCACAGTTTTAACACAATTTTCGGATATGATAAACAGATACGAAAAAACGTGCAAAAAGAATGTGAAGACATATAAAGGACAGGGAGAAAAACGATGAATGATGAATGGAAAATGCCGGGAACAGAACAGGAAGAAAATCAGCAGCCGGTCGGTGAAGAATCTGAAGTGACAGAGGCGACAGCTGTAAAAGAACCGGAAGCAGGGGAAACCGCAGAAGCAATGCCGGAGGTGACAGAAAGTCAGGAGCCTGAAGTATCGGAGCGGGTGGAAGTGACAGAAACGACGGAAGAAGCAGCGACAAACGGTGACGGGCAGGTTGCAAAAACAGAGGAAGAAAAACCGAGATATCCGTGGGAAGCAGTGCTGGGAAAAGAGCAGAAGAAAGAACAGCCGGCGGATGTGACGGATACTCCGGTACAGCCACAGGAACAGCCGGTGCAGCAGAGTGGTGCACAGCCGGAGAATTCGCGAGAAGCAGCTTCTTATCACTGGGTAAACCCGGATTATCAGAAACGCCAGAACGGAGCGGACGGCGGGGAACGTGCCAGCCAGAATACGTATGAGAATCAGAATTACCGGGAGGATGTCAGCGGGACTGCGGATACACAAAATTACACAGAGACAGCAGCCGAATCACAGGATAACGGAGGCTGGGGACAGCCGGTCGGTGGAGATCATACAACAAAAAAGACGGAAAACAGCAGTCCTTCCGGACAGACAACCGAGGGCTATCAGAATGGTAACTGGGGCTGTGCGGGAAACAGTCAGAATAACCAGAATACACAAAATGGCGGAGCGTATCAGAGTGGGAATTCCTGGACGAGCCGGGAACAGAGTACGCAGAACGGTCCGGTGACCGGCCAGAGAAAGTACGGAAATTATACGTATTACCAGCCACAGCAGGATCCGAATCAACCACAGGACCACAGAAAACCGGGCGGAACAGGAAAAAAAGTAATAGTAACGCTTGGCCTGGCGGTACATTTTTTGGTGTAGTTGCCGGCGGTATCATCATCGGATCCAGTATGATCGCGAATAAAGAAATTAAAAATGAACAGAAAACAGAGTATCAGCTTCCGACCACGGAACTGCCACAGCAGGAGAATGCTGCCGGGGACAGTAACAGCGCAGCAGGAAGCGGAAGTGATGCAGCGGAGGAAGTAAGCGCAGGCACAACGGGAGAATACACCGTTGCGCAGGTGGCCAAAAGTTGTATGCCGTCTGTTGTATCTATTACGAATGCGTCTGTAAAAACGGTACAGGATTTCTTTGGCGGCGTGCAGCAGTACCCGAGTGAGAGTTCCGGTTCCGGTATCATTGTAGGACAGAATGACAGTGAGATCCTGGTAGCAACGAATAATCATGTAGTAGCTGATGCAGATACTATTACGGTCGCTTTTGATGATGATGCGGTGTATGAAGCTCAGGTCAAGGGAACGGATTCCGACAACGATCTGGCGGTAGTCGCTGTGAAAATTGCGGATATGAGTGAAGATACTCTGAAATCCATTAAAGTAGTAAGCATCGGCAATTCCGATGAGCTGGAAATCGGGGAACAGGTAGTTGCCATTGGTAATGCACTGGGATATGGACAGTCCGTAACTTCCGGATGGATCAGTGCGGTGGATCGTGAAGTAACCGACGAAGAGGGAAAGACAACCGGGAAACTGATCCAGACAGATGCAGCAATCAATCCCGGCAACAGCGGTGGGGCACTGCTGAATATGCAGGGAGAACTGATTGGTATCAACTCTGCGAAAGCGGCAGCCACCGAAGTAGAAGGAATGGGTTATGCGATTCCGATATCTGTGGCACAGCCAATCCTGGATGAACTGATGAACCGCGAGACAAGATATAAGGCGGATGAAGATCATGCGGGTTATATCGGTGTGACTTGTCTGAATGTAGATTCTACTTCTGCACAGACTTACGGTATCCCACTGGGTGCCTTTGTAGATTCTGTGGAAGAGGGCGGACCGGCACAGACAGCAGGTATCCAGAAAGGTGACGTGATTGTCAAGTTTGACGGTATGACGGTTTCCGGCAGTTCGGATCTGGTTGGAAAACTGGAGTATTATCAGGCAGGAGAGACTGTGGAGGTTGTGATCAGCCGGGCACAGAACGGGGAGTATCAGGAGCAGACGGTTTCGGTTACTCTTGGATGCAAAATACGTTGACGGAATATTCATTTTTCGAAGAAGGACATCATAGGGATAGCAGATGAACCAGAGGATGAATATGATCTCTTAACGGTAATTATGATCCGACAGGGAAAAGAACCAGAAGAAAACGGAATATTTGAGTATTTGAACGGAATATTTGACGGTGATATAAACAGGATACAAAAATATTCACATATAAAATGGTCAGAACCATTTCAGAAGGAGGCGAGCAAAATGACAGGATTTGGAGATAGGATTTATGAAAAAGGAATGCGTACAGGAGAACAAAAAGGAATACAACAAGGACGCCATGAGGGAATGATTCTTGGAGCTCTTATGAGTGGAAAAACTCCGGAAGAGGTTGCTGAGATGCTGAATTTGCCTCTGGAGGAAATAAAAAAAGTTCAGGAACAACAGATGACTGCGAACAGGTAGTAAAAGAAAATTACTGATATAAAGTTAATAGGGAACTGAGAAAATTTGAAATTGAGAGAGGCTATGCATGTTATGAGTGTATAGCCTCTTTTGCGTTGGTATTTATGTATTGTGAATATCTGCTGAAATCAATTTTCTGATTTTAATGCGTCTTCCAGGAATTTCACCGCATCTCTGACACAGTCATCACAGGAGCGGAGTACCTTTCCGGTTTCCACACCCTTTAAGTCTTTACATATTACAGTTCCGTTCTGCTGTTTAAACTGATTCATGACAGAGCGGACAGTCTGAGAGGTTCCGGCTTTGTCCTGGTTAATAAGTCCAGCTACAACTGCAGCACCGGAGATTGCTCCGCAGGTACCGGCCATAGTGCCAAGACCTGCACCGAATCCCTGTGTGATCTTTTTGAGTGTATCTTCATCCATAGATGCCTCTTTACAGAAAGAACAGGCCACAGCCTGTGCACAGTTATAGCCGTTATGTTTCTTTTCTACTGCTTTTTCACATCTTAAATTTTCCATATATAAAATCCTCCTGTGTATAAATTTTAACCGAATCAAGTAAGTCCCCTGCTTGACTTGCGAAGAGCAATAAGCAGTGGGTGGGGACTTGAAGATATAGTTTATGATAGCACCTGACGCCTGTTTTTACAACCTTCACAAAAATTTTCAATTTACAAAGATTTTACTTTAGCGTGGTTTTACATTTAACTTTGGATTTCTATAATAGCACTTGTAAATGAGGCAACAAGTTATAAAACATAAAGATATTAAAAAGGAAATGAGCCTTTCACTTTATATTAAAAACATGGCTCATGGAAGAGGAGAAAATTATCATGAAGAAAAAAATCGCAACAATCCTTACATCAGCAGTTATCGGAGCAACAGCTTTCACAACAATCGTAAGTGCAGCAAGCGGAGACATCACAGTTGTATCCCGTGAGGATGGTTCCGGTACACGTGGAGCATTCGTAGAACTGTTTGGAATTGAAGAAGAAAAAGACGGTGAGAAAGTAGATATGACTACAGATGAAGCAAGTGTAACAAACAGCACATCTGTTATGATGACAACTGTTGCAGGTGATGAAAATGCAATCGGTTATATCTCACTTGGTTCTCTGGATGATACAGTAAAGGCAGTTAAGATCGACGGCGTAGAAGCTACTGTAGATAATGTTTCCAATGATTCTTACAAGATCGCACGTCCATTCAACATCCTTACATCTGATAAAGAAAGCGATGCAGCAAAGGATTTTGTAAACTACATTATGAGCTCTGACGGACAGAAGATCGTAGAGGACAACGGATATATCAAAGAAGCAGCAGATGCTAAGGCTTATGAAGCAGTAGACGGAGTTTCCGGTAAAGTAGTAGTTGCAGGTTCTTCTTCAGTAACACCGGTTATGGAGAAACTTGCAGAAGGCTATGAAGCAGTAAACAAAGACGTAACTATAGAAGTTCAGCAGAGTGATTCCACAACAGGTGTAAACATGGCAGCAGAAGGAACAGCAGATATCGGTATGGCATCCCGTGACCTGAAAGATGAAGAGAAAGACCTTGGTCTTACAGCTACAGTTATCGCAAGAGATGGTATCGCAGTTATTGTAAACAAAGACAATGATGTTGATGAACTTACAAGTGATCAGGTAAAGGCTGTATACACAGGCGAGACTACTACATGGGAAGATCTTGCTAAATAATGTAACAGATTTAGTTTCAGAGCAGTTCGCCTGTGAATGAAATAATACAGCAGGCGGGCTGTTTGTATGTCGAAAATCATATTCTGAGAATTATTGCAAAAGTGACAGGTTATGATTTTTGATACAGGGAAAGAAAGGTGTAATGAATGAACCACTTTAAAGAAAAAGCAATGAAATGTGTATTTCTGATCGCAGCCTGTACTTCAGTGCTGGCAGTGTTTCTGATCTGTGCATTTCTGTTTGCAAATGGTGTCCCGGCTATCGGGAAAATCGGTCCGCTGAAGTTCCTGCTGGGAACAAAGTGGAAGCCGTCAAATGATATTTTTGGAATCCTTCCAATGATCGTAGCAAGTATCTATGTAACTGCAGGTGCCATTCTTCTGGGGGTGCCTATTGCGTTGTTTACCTCTGTTTTTATGGCACGTTACTGCCCGAAGAAAATTTACAGACCATTGAAATCAGGAATTGAACTGATGGCAGGTGTACCTTCTATTGTGTACGGTTTCTTTGGACTGATTCTCATTGTTCCTCTGATCAGACAGCTTTTCGGCGGAACAGGAACCAGTATGCTGGCAGCCTGTGTTCTGCTTGGAATGATGATCCTGCCGACTATCATCGGAGTTACGGAATCTGCGATCCGCAGCGTGCCTGAGAGCTATTATGAAGGTTCTCTTGCACTGGGAGCAACCAAGGAGAGAAGTATCTTCTGTGTAATGCTTCCGGCAGCAAAGTCAGGTATTCTGGCAGCTGTAGTACTTGGAATCGGTCGTGCGATTGGTGAGACAATGGCAGTTGTAATGGTTGCAGGTAACCAGCCGAGAATGCCACAGGGAATCCTGAAAGGTGTCCGTACTATGACTGCAAACATTGTTACTGAGATGGGTTATGCAACAGGTCTTCACAGGGAAGCACTGATTGCAACAGCAGTAGTGTTGTTTATCTTTATCCTTATCATTAACCTGAGTCTTTCTTTACTGAACAGGAGGGCAGAACATGCAAATTGATACAGCAGTGGCAATTGATTTGTCCAAAGAAAAAAAGCAGAATGAGTCTTCTTTCTCAGATCAGATGAAGGCATACATTAAGCATCCGGGATCAGGTGTTCTTGCATTGCTTACCCTTTTAGGTGCAGTCCTGACATTTGCATTACTGTTCTTTCTGATTGGATATATTCTGGTCAAGGGTGTACCGTATCTGTCAACAGACTTGTTCAGTTTAACTTATAATTCAGAGAATCTTTCCTTACTTCCTTCTCTGATCAACACGTTCATCCTGACAATCGTTTCACTTGTAATCGCAGCACCGTTGGGAATCTTTGCAGCCATCTATCTGGTAGAATATGCGAAAAAAGGAAGTAAGCTTGTAAATGTGATCCGTATTACAGCAGAAACACTTTCAGGAATTCCTTCTATTGTATATGGCCTTTTCGGTATGCTGTTTTTCGTAACAGCACTGCATTGGGGACTTTCCCTTCTGTCCGGTGCTTTCACACTTGTAATCATGATTCTTCCTCTGATCATGCGTACTGCGGAGGAAGCCCTGAAATCTGTTCCTGATTCCTATCGTGAAGCCAGCTTCGGACTTGGAGCAGGTAAGCTTCGTACGATTTTCACCATTGTCCTTCCGTCAGCAGTACCCGGTATTCTGGCAGGTGTGATTCTGGCCATCGGACGTGTGATAGGTGAGACTGCAGCCCTGATTTATACAGCAGGTACAGTTGCAGAGGTTCCGAAGAACCTGATGGGTTCCGGACGTACGCTGGCACTTCATATGTATGTGCTGTCAGGTGAGGGGCTTCATATGAATCAGGCATCTGCGACAGCAGTTGTTATTCTGGCATTTGTTCTTGTAATCAATTTCCTGTCCGGAGCAGTTGCCAAACGAATTGCGAAAGGATAAGAAAGATGAGTGAGAATGAAAAAATAACAGTTGAAAATATGAACTTACATTACGGAAAATTCCATGCGCTAAAGAATATAAACATGGCAATTCCGGAGAAAGAAATCACAGCTTTTATCGGACCGAGTGGCTGCGGTAAATCTACACTTCTGAAATCTTTAAACCGTATGAATGACCTTGTTGAGGGATGTGTGATCACCGGTAAGGTACAGCTTGACGGTGAAGACATTTACGGAGATATGGATGTGAATCTCCTAAGAAAAAGAGTGGGAATGGTATTCCAGAAGCCTAATCCTTTCCCTATGAGCATTTATGATAACATTGCATATGGACCAAGAACACATGGAATCCGTTCCAAGTCTAAGCTGGATGATATTGTGGAGAAATCTCTCCGTGACGCGGCAATCTGGGATGAAGTAAAGGATAGATTGAAAAAAAGCGCACTGGGTATGTCCGGTGGTCAGCAGCAGAGACTTTGCATTGCCAGAGCACTGGCAGTTCAGCCGGAGGTACTTCTGATGGATGAGCCTACATCCGCACTTGACCCTATCTCAACTTCCAAGATCGAGGAGCTGGCGATGGAGTTAAAGAAGGATTATACCATTGTTATGGTAACTCATAATATGCAGCAGGCTACACGTATTTCTGATAAAACAGCTTTCTTCCTTCTGGGAGAAGTAGTTGAGTTTGATGATACTGATAAACTGTTCTCTATGCCTTCTGACAAGCGTACAGAGGATTACATTACAGGAAGGTTTGGTTGATTATGTCAAAGTATTTCGAAAGACAACTGGAGGAACTGCACGTTCAGCTTATCACACTGGGAAGCTATTGTGAGAAAGCAATTTCATTCTCTGCAAAAGCAATCCAGAAGGTACAGAATGAAGAGATTGCCCGCCAGGTTTTTGAGACGGACAGAGATATTGATGCCAAAGAAAGAGAGATTGAGAATCTGTGCCTGAGTCTTCTGCTTCATCAGCACCCGGTTGCAAGAGATTTAAGAGAGATATCTGCAGCATTGAAGATGGTTTCTGATATGGAACGTATCGGTGACCAGGCAGCAGATATTGCAGATCTGTCTTTATATGTTGCAAAGAATACCACTGCGATCCCGGAGACTATCACACAGATGGCGGAAGATACTGTGCGTATGGTAACTGAGAGCGTGGATGCTTTTGTAAAGAGTGATCTGGAGCTGTGCAGAAATGTCATTGACAGAGATGATGTGGTGGATGATGCGTTTAACGAGATTAAAGAGAAGCTTGCAGATATGATCTACGGAGGAAATCTGGATGCCAAGACCGGACTGGATCTTCTTATGACTGCAAAGTACTTTGAACGTATCGGTGATCACGCAGTGAATATTGCTGAATGGGTAGAATATTCCATCACAGGACAGCACAGAAATAATGAGCATCAGGATTATCTGAATAATTAATTGAACAGAGAAAGTTTCTGGTTTTGAGTAAAATGACTGGGAGTTAGAAACTTTTTATATCCGCAGGCGGGAATCGTTTGCGGATATTTGAGTTATTATTTATGTTATAGGAAATTACTTCGTAATGTTCCTATAACATAACAAAGCCCTTCGGGCAGGATCGCACTGCGGCGGAGTGGAATTATGTCGCTGAAGCGACCCGCCGCAGGCGGAGAATCCTGCAAGCAGGATTCTTAGTGATATCTGCCTGAGGTATTAAATAAAAAGGGGAAGTGAAGAGAAGTGACAAAAAAAATTCTTTAAATCTATAATGTTTGTATGTGCATTGGTTCTGGCTGTGGGACTGGCTGCTGTAATGGGAATCCTTTACCGTAATTTTGACAGACAGATGAGGAAAGAGCTGTCTAAGGAAGCTGCTTATCTGGCATATGGTGTGGAGCAGCAGGGCTTGAATTATCTTAAAAATATTAAGGATAAAAGTGCAAGAATTACTTATATTGATCAGGATGGAACAGTACTGTTTGATAATGAAGCTGATGTTTCTGAGATGAAAAAATCACAGTGACAGAACTGAGTTTCAGAAGGCAGAGAAATATGGTGCAGGAGAATCTTCGAGATATTCGGATACACTTTCTGAGAAAACCATTTATTATGCACTGCGTCTGAAAGATGGTACGGTACTGAGAGTTTCCGGTACGCAGGATTCGGTGCTGGCACTGGTTGAAAATCTTATATTTCCTTTATGCGGGCTTTTATGTCTGATGCTGATCTTATCAGGAATTATGGCATCTGCAATATCAAAACGAATTGTGAAACCAATCAATGAGCTGGATCTTGAAAGTCCGGAAGAAAATCTGATTTATGAGGAACTTTCTCCTCTTTTAAGTAAGATACACAGACAGAATCGGGAAATTCAGAATCAACTGGAACTGGCGAAACAGCAGCAGGAAGAGTTCGCTCTTATCACAGAGAATATGCAGGAAGGGTTGATCGTGATTGATAAATATACGATGATCCTTTCTGCAAATTCCAGTGCATGGAATCTGTTTCATATGGACAGAGTGTGTCAGGGAGAAAGTGTTTATTGTCTGGATCGTGAGGAAGAATTCAGACATGCCATTGAGCAGGTGCTTAGTGGAGAACATACGGAACTGGTACTGAAATTAAATGGAAGTGATATTCAGCTGATCGCTAATCCTGTTATACGGGATAAGAAAACCGAAGGTGCGGTAGTGCTGCTTGTTAATGTAACGGAAAAGCTTGAGAGAGAAAGTCTGCGAAGAGAATTTTCCGCAAATGTCTCTCATGAGCTGAAGACACCGCTGACTTCTATTTCAGGATTTGCGGAGATTATGCAGAGTGGTCTGGTGAAATGTGAGGATATTCCCCAATTTGCAGGGCGTATTTATAAGGAATCTCAGAGGCTGCTGCAATTGGTTGAGGATGTGATCCAGATATCACAGCTTGATGAGGAGAAGACTTCCTATACCTGGGAACCAGTGGATGTTTACCAGGTTTGTAAAAATGCGTTTGAGAGTCTGAAGGAAAAAGCGAAGAGACTGAACGTGCATCTTTATATCTGCGGAGAATATATGAAGATGGAGGCAGTACGGACACTTCTGGAAGAGGCGGTTTATAATGTCTGCGATAATGCAATCAAGTATAACCGGAATGACGGAAGCGTGAGTGTTTTTCTGACACAAACTGCGCAGGAGATTCAGATTGTGGTAAAAGATACAGGTGTGGGTATTCCAAAGGAAGACCAGGACAGAGTGTTTGAGAGGTTTTACAGGGTGGATAAGAGTCACTCTAAGGAAATTGGGGGTACAGGACTTGGGCTTTCGATTGTGAAACATGCAGTTGGGGCTCTGAAGGGAAGTGTTATACTGAGAAGTGAAGAAGGAAATGGAACGGAAATTTGTATGAAGTTTCCTAAGGTGCATAAAGAATAATTGGATATTACTAGGGGGACGCGCGAAGCAGCATCTCTCTGTGGGTTCAGTTCCGGGGGCTAAGTAACTCTAAGGTTTGGAAAATCCGCTAAAAACATGAAGAAAAATGCAAAACTCGCTTCGTTGCAAACTTCGCTCAAACACGTTGCTAATTTTTCTTCATAACGCGGATTCCCCAAACCTAAGAGTTACTAAGCTCCCTCCAAATTCACCCACAGAGAGATGCTGCTTCGCGCTGGGAACTGGTTGTGGTAGTTTTTGGAATAGAGGATGTTACTTGCTTTAAGGGTGGTGGGTAACATTCTTTTTGGTTGGTGGATTATTTTACTGTAAATATTTGGTATTTCCAATGGGAGGGTTTTCTGATAAGATGAAGATTGAAAAATTGTTGGAAAACGGTCAGTAGGAGAGCTGCGGAGAGAGATTTTGGGATAGTGAGTTGAGATGGCTTTTGTGGAGAAAGGAAATAGATATTATGAATAGTTATAAGCTGGATTTGGAGAAGTATGCTGCATTGGCGAGACAGGCTGTGGCCGAGGGGTGTGTGCTGCTGGAGAATGAGGGGCAGGCGCTTCCGTTGAGAGATGGGGAGAGGGTTGCTGTTTTTGGGCGTATGGCGTTTCATTATTATAAGAGTGGGCTTGGCTCTGGTGGTTTGGTGAATACAAGATATGTCGTGGGGATTCTGGATGCTTTGAAGGAGTGTGAAGGGGTTTCATCTGGATGAGAAGCTGATGGGGATTTATGAGGATTGGATTATGGAGAATCCTTATGATGAAGGTCAGGGCTGGGGGCGTGTGCCTTGGTGTCAGAAGGAGATGGATGTGACGGAGGAGATGCTTGACTGTGCGCGCAGGGATGATGTTTCTTTGGTTGTTATTGGCAGAACTGCGGGTGAGGATCAGGATAATAATGCGAAGGCTGGCAGTTATTGTCTGACGGAGACGGAGGAGGATATGATCCGCCGTGTCTGTGAGGTGAGTGAGCGTACGGTTGTTGTGCTTAATGTTGGTAATATTATTGATATGAGCTGGGTGGAGAAGTATCGCCCGCAGGCTGTTTTGTATGTATGGCAGGGCGGACAGGAAGGTGGCAATGGTGTTGCTGATGTGCTGACTGGTAAGGTTTGTGCGTGTGGTAAGCTGACGGATACGATTGCCGCTGATATCAATGATTATCCGTCTACTGTGAATTTCGGGGACCCGTTTAAGAATTATTATAAGGAAGATATTTATGTCGGATATCGTTATTTTGAGACGTTTGCGAGGGATAAGGTGCTTTATCCGTTTGGATATGGGTTGTCTTATACAACTTTTGAGATGAAGGCGGAGGTTCTTAAGAATACCGGGGATGAGATTACGGTGTCTGTGACGGTTTCTAATACCGGTGAGGTAAGGGGGAAAGAGGTTGTTCAGGTTTATGTGAAGGTTCCGCAGGGGAAACTGGGAAATCCGGCGAGAAAGCTGATTGGGTTTGCGAAGACGAAGGAGCTGGCACCTGGAGAGCAGGAAGAGGTTTGTATTGTTATTCAGAAGTATGATATGGCTTCTTATGATGACAGTGGTGTGACAGGGCATAAGTCTTGTTATGTTCTGGAAGAGGGAGGTTATGAGGTTTTTGTCGGCAGTGATGTGAGAAGTGCGGTGTCTGTCGGATGTTATGAGGAAGAGTTCCGGGTGATTGAGGAGCTTGAGGAGGCTTATGCGCCGGTTGAGAAGTTTCAGAGGATGAAGGCTGTTTTATTGCCGGATGGGACTTATCAGGCGGTGACTGAGGAGGTGCCGGTTCGTACTGTTGATCCGCAGGAGCGCAGGGCGAATGAGATGCCAGAAACATTGGATTATACAGGGGATAAGGGATATAAGCTGGTGGATGTGCTGGATAAGAAGGTTTCCATGGAGGAGTTTATTGCACAGATCAGTGAGGAAGATCTGATTGCGATATTCCGTGGTGAGGGTATGTGCAGCCCGAAGGTTACTGCGGGAACGGCGGCTGCTTTTGGCGGAGTGACAGATGGTCTGACTGCGCTTGGAATTCCGGTTGGCTGTTGTTCGGATGGTCCGTCTGGTATCCGTATGGATTGCGGTACGAAGGCGTTTTCTCTGCCGAATGGAACTTCTCTTGGCTGTACTTTTAATGTGGAGCTTGTGGGTGCATTGTATGAGATGACCGGTAAGGAGCTTCGTCTGAATAAGATTGATTCCCTTCTTGGACCGGGTATGAACATTCACAGAAATCCGTTGAATGGACGTAACTTTGAGTATATTTCTGAAGATCCGATTCTTACAGGCAGGATTTGTGCAGCTCAGGTGAAGGCTATGGCGAAGTCTGGAATCGGAAGTACGATAAAGCATTTCTGTGGTAATAATCAGGAGGTTGGAAGAAGTACTTCGGACTCTGTAATCTCTGAGAGAGCTTTGCGTGAGATTTATCTGAAAGGTTTTGAGATTGCGGTAAAAGAGGGCGGTGCGCGTTCTGTGATGACGACTTATGGAAGCGTGAACGGGCTCTGGACGGCTGGAAGTTATGATTTGTGTACGACTATTCTTCGTAAGGAATGGGGATTTGATGGTATTGTGATGACTGACTGGTGGGCGAAGTCCAACTACGAAGGACATCAGGCTGAAACGCCGGTGAAAGCACCGATGGTAGCGGCTCAGAATGATATTTATATGGTAGTAAGTGATGCGAAGGCAAATCCTGAGAATGATGATGTAGAGGAGATGCTTCATGCAGGAAAGATTACTCTGGGTGAATTGCAGAGAAATGCGGCAAATATTCTGGGATTTTTGTTAAAGAGTCCGTCTATTCTGATTCTGGCAGACAGAATCTGTGAAGAGGAACTGGAGGCTATGAATACAAAGGAAGAGGACGATGTGGATGCCGGAAGTCTGGTAAGTATTGAAAGTGATTCGGTGACACAGAAAATTGTAATTGACGGTGCATTATTACATCCTGCAAAGGGAAAGGCAGATGTGATTGCTGTGACTAACGAGTTCATGGGTGATTTCACAATGAAGTTTACTTTGAAATCTGATCTTGGTGAGCTGGCTCAGCTTCCGGTTTCTGTATTTTTGGATAATATTCATAAGATGACTGTTTCAGTACAGGGAACCAATGGAAAATGGGTAAAAGAAAGCCGCATCCTGAATATGGAATTTGGTCATAATCACTATATCAAATTTTATTATGGTGCGGATAATCTTGAAATTAAAGAAATTGTGCTGATTCCGAATAGGTAAGACCAATTTTAGAAACGCTTGCAAAACTACATCCTTTATGGCATAATTATGAAAATACTCAGAACCTGCGAAAGATGGGTGATAATTGCTTTATAAAAGTGGTTATCTGTGGACTTTTTTAATGCGGAGCGGGCTGTTCAGAGGAAAAGTGTTACTGATGATTAGAACAGTGTTAAGAGTGATGAGGAAAAGATAATATGTCAGGTTTTACAAAGGAAATTATTGCAAAGACTTTTACAGAATTGCTGGATGAAAAGCCCATGTCTAAGATTACGGTGAAGGATATCGTGGAACGATGTGGTGTAAACAGAAATACTTTTTATTATCATTTTAAGGATATTCCGGATGTAGTGGAGTTTATTTTGAAAAAGAAGTGGGATGAGATTCTGGAACACCCACAGGACAGAGCCTCTATTCTGGAATGTATGGAAGAAATGGCAGATCTGGTGAAAAATAACAGAAAGGTTATGCTTAATGTTTACAGATCAGTGAAAAAATGATACGTTCCTTTTTTATATGAATGAGATTTCCAACTATATTATTATGGAATATTTTCGGAAAAATGCAGATCAGTTTGATCTTGATGAGGGAGAAATCCGGATTCTGATTCAATATTATAAGTGTCTGTTTATGGGATTTCTGATGGAGTGGCTGGATAATAATCTGAAATCTGATTTTGGAGAAGAAATGCGTCAGGCTTCCCGGCTTTTTGAAAAGCACCCGGAGCTACATGCGGTATTGAACAGATCAGAATAGAGTGAAAATACCTGTTGTTCCTGATATTTATTATAGCAATTCTCTTAAATGTATTATCTGAGAGAAGCGTTATAGGTAATTCCTTCAATTTTCATATTATACAAAATTAAGCTTATGTCTGTTTTTTGGACATGGGCTTTTTTTGCCTATTTATTGTTAAAAAAATCACAGCTATAATAGCAGCCATAAAGAGATGAAAACAAGAGCCTGACAGTCACAGGTTCGGGTATATTTCAGAAGGGAGGAGCAATAGGATGGATGCACTGAAGCAGTTAAAATTAGCCAAGAATGGTTATATTATTATGTCTGTATTATTTATGGTTCTGGGTGCCTGTCTGATTATCTGGCCGGATTGTTCGATGGCAGTTTTCTGTACAGCAGTAGGGATTATGCTTATTGTATACGGATTGATAAAGATTCTGGGATATTTTTCCAGAGATATCTATTGTCTGGCATTTCAGTTTGATCTTGCCTTTGGAGTGCTGCTGGCAGCAGTAGGAATTATTATTATAGTACGCAGGAACGTAGTGGTGAATCTGATCTTTGGAATCTTTGGACTTCTGATCCTTGCGGATGCATTATTTAAAATTCAGATGTCGATAGATGCAAAGAAATTCGGGCTGAATCTCTGGTGGAGGATTCTCCTGGTAGCGATTCTGACCGGTGTTCTGGGATTTTTACTTTTGATAAGGCCGTTTGAGGCAGCAGAGATCATGATGATCCTGGTTGGTGTTTCGGTTCTGTTTGAGGGAATTCTGAATCTTTGTGTGGCGATTTACACTGTAAAAATTATTAAAAACCAGAAACAGGATATCATAGATATGGATGAATATTGATAAAATAATAAAAATATACCTGATACACAGGTGTTTATATATATCACATTACAACAAGGAGGAGCAATCACATGAAATTAATGGACAAAGCAAAACAGGCTGCACTTGCAGCAGCAGTTAAAACAGGTCTGGGATATCTGGAAAAGGACCCGGAAGTAAATATACCGAAACTGATGGAACTTGTAGATAAATTTGTACCGGATGGCTGGTATGAGTCACAGAGAAATGCAATCCGTAATGCGATTCAGGATAAGGACAGTAACTGGTATAAACTGATCCTGAGGATTTATGAGCTGGATCCGGGAGTACGTGAAGCATTCTTTACAAACTTTATTATCAATGCCAGCTTAAAGGGAAGTGCACTTCAGGAAGAAACAGCAGAAGAGAACAACTGTAATGTTCCATGGCAATCCTTCTTGATCCTACAAGTGCCTGTAATCTGCACTGTACAGGATGCTGGGCAGCAGAGTATGGTCACAAACTGAATCTTGATTTTGACACCATCTGTTCTATTGTAGAGCAGGCAGAAAAATGGGAACTTATATGTACATAATATACAGGTGGTGAACCGCTGGTACGTAAGAAAGACCTGATGCGTATCTGCGAGAAATATCCGGACTGCGAGTTCCTTTCCTTTACAAATGGTACACTGATCGACGAAGAGTTCTGCCAGGAAATGCTTCGTGTTAAGAACTTTGTTCCGGCAATCAGCCTGGAAGGTTCTGAGGAAGCAAACGACGGACGCCGTGGAGAAGGTGTATATCAGAAAGTTATGCATGCAATGGAACTTCTGAAAGCTCATAAACTTCCGTTTGGTGTATCTACCTGTTATACTTCTGCAAATGTGGACAGTGTAAGCAGCGAGGAATTTTTCGATCACATTATTGACTGTGGTGCATTATTTGTATGGTTTTTCCATTATATGCCGACAGGTAATGACGCTGTAGTAGAATTAATGCCGAATCCACAGCAGCGTGAGAAGATGTATCACAAGATCAGAGAGTATCGTTCTACAAAAGCTATTTTTGGAATGGATTTCCAGAATGATGCGCAGTATGTAGGAGGATGTATTGCAGGAGGAAGACGTTACCTTCATATTAATGCGAATGGTGATGTAGACCCATGTGTATTTATCCATTATTCTAATGCAAATATTTATGAAAATACTCTGCTGGAAGCATTGAAGAGTCCGATCTTCATGGCATATCATGACGGTCAGCCGTTTAATGAAAATATGCTTCGTCCATGCCCGATGCTTGAGAATCCGCAGAAGCTTCGTAAGATGGTTGAAGAATCCGGTGCGAAGTCTACAGATTTGCAGTCTCCGGAGTCTGTGGAGCATCTTTGTGCGAAATGTGATGCTTATGCAGAACATTGGGCACCGAAAGCAGAGGAATTATTTCCTGTAAAAAATAAGTAACTTAATAATAAGAAAAAATATTAACTCAAAACTTAGCCAAAGTTATCAGAGAAAGTTCCCTGTCCGGTCATCCCCTGTCCGGATGGGGAACTTTCTCGTCTTTGAATAAGGGGACGCGCGAAACAGCATCTCTCTGTGGGTTCAGTTCCGGGGGCTAAGTAACTCTAAGGTGGAGAAAATACGCTAAAAGCATGAAGAAAAACGCAAAACTCGCTCCGTTGCAAACTTCGCTCAGACAGGTTGCTGCTTTTCTTCATAACGCGGATTTTCTCCGCCTAAGAGTTACTAAGCCCCCTCCAGATTCACCCACAGAGAGATGCTGTTTCGCGCTGTTGATTGATTGTGGAAGGAAGTGTGTGAAGCATTTTATTGTTAAAAATAACTTGCCTGAGTGTGCGACATGTATTAAGGTTATGGTGTTAACCTGTATAATGGACATGCAGAAGTTCTCGTAAATAATGTATTTAAGAGGATTGCTGTAGATTTTTTAGTATGAGAGAGTGAGTAGGGATGTTAAAAACTTTTTTAGTAGAGGATGAAGTTGTGATCAGAGAGATGATTAAGAAGATGATTCCCTGGAAGCAGTATGGGTTTGAACTGGCAGGAGAAGCATCTGATGGGGAGATGGCACTGCCGTTGATATTAAAGAGCAAACCGGATCTTCTGATCACTGATATTAAGATGCCGTTTATGGATGGCCTGACGTTATGTAAATTGGTGAAGAAGGAGTTGCCGGACATTAAGATTGTGATTCTTAGTGGCTATGATGACTTTAACTATGCGAAGCAGGCGATCAATATTGGTGTGGAGGATTATCTGTTGAAGCCAATTACTAAGAATGCATTTATTGAGCGTCTGGAGGAGATTCATAATCGTTATGAACATGAGAAGACGCAGAAGGAATATTATGAGAAATTCAAACTGGAGATGCAGGAGTATGAGAGGAATGCGAGCCGTGATTTCTTTGAATCTCTGGTGAGAGCGGACTTTGATCTGGAAGAGATTTATCGGAGAGCAGATCGTTTGAATCTTGATATTGTGGCAGAGGCTTATAATATTCTGATTTTTACACCGGATGCTTCAGACAGCAGTTATAATTCGTCGGAAGGATATTCAGACTGGGAGGCAGAAGTACATAAGAAGATTGAGAATTATTTCCTCAGTCATCCGGTTGCGATGCTTTTCAGACATCAGGTGTTCAGTTATGCGATCTTGGTCAAGGGGCAGCGAGACACGATAAAGAAGAATACATGCGAATGTGTGGAAACAATTCAGAAGATCATGGAAGAAACCAGAGCAAATGTGGACTGGTTTGTGGCAGTCGGCGAGGAGGCAGACCGTCTGAGCAGAATTAAGCAGAGTTATCACACGGCTGCAAGAACTTATGCATTCCGTTATCTGTATGACGGGCATATTCTTTATTACAATATGCTTGAGCAGGTAAAGGAGAATTCAGCAGATACTTCAAAAACAGAAGCTGTTCAGCTTAAGAATGTGAATATCAATGCCCTGAATCCGGAAATCCTTCAGAAATTTTTAAGCAGTGGTCTGGAAGATGAAGTAGACAGTTTTGTCCATGATTATTTCCATGCTATTGGCAGGGAACCGATGGAATCACTGGTGTTCCGTAATTATGTGGTTTTGAATGTGCGTTTTTCTGTACTGTCATTTCTTAAGAAAATTGGATATGATGATACGGAATTGTCCAGAGAAGAGACAGATGATGTTGTGAAGAAGACAAGCCAGTCTACAGAAGCTTCTGTTGCATATGCAGAGGAAGTCCTGAAACGGGCCATTGCAATCCGTGATGAAAATGCAGGCAGTCAGAACAGAAGTGTGTTGAAGCAGGCAATAGATTTTATAGATGGACATTATATGGATGAAGAGATTTCTCTGAATAGAGTGGCGCATGCGGCGAATGTGAGTGCCAATCATTTCAGCGCGCTTTTCAGCCAGAATATGGGACAGACATTTATTGAGTATCTGACTTCGCTTCGCATGGACAAGGCAAAGGAGCTGCTTCGCTGTACTTCCAAACGTTCCAGTGAGATTGCAGGGGAAGTGGGATATAAGGATGCGCATTACTTCAGCTATCTTTTTAAGAAAACTCAGGGAATGACTCCGAGTGAGTATCGTAAGACGAGAGGAGAAGTCTGATTCATGAAGCAGAAACAGGAGAAGCTGGAAACAAAGATGAAGTGGATGCTTCTGAGCACTATGATCCCTATGACAATTCTGATCATAGTGCTTCTTGGTTTTTTTCTGGCATTATACAAATGAATATAATCAGTTGTCTAATAATCTGGCGGTGAGTTCGGAATATAATGCAAACTATAGAAATTCCAATAATGATATGAGCTTTAAAGATGAAGTGGATATGGATATCTATTATGTGACTATCGGGCGAAAAGGTAAGGACGGGCTGCCGACAGAGCAGGTAGACAAGGCAATCAGTACTGTGGAGAGTCTGAAGAAAACCACATCAAAGAAGGAAAGCCTGCGTTCTCTGAAATATCTGACTAACTATCTGGAGAATCTTAAGAAACGGATGAATCAGCTTCTTGAGATAAAGAATTATCAGGAACGACAGGAATTTGTGGCAAATAATACAGAAATCCTGACCACGCTCTTTGAGAAAGAAATGCAGAATTATATTTATCAGGAGGCGACGGAACTGGTGCAGATAGAGTCTCAACTGGCTGGAAATGTACGTCTGACGATCATCACTATGTGTGCGGCGATTTTGGTTGCTACGGCTATTCTGTTGCGGCGTTCTTTCCGTCTGACATACAGCATTACCAAACCGATTTCTGAAATTCTCCATAATATTAAGAAGGTTGGAAAAGGAGAGTACAAAACTATTAATGCAGTATCTGCCGACAGTGTTGAAATCCAGGAGCTTGATGCCGGTACCAGAAAGATGGCAGGAAGGATTGAAGGGCTTCTTGAGAATGTGCGTAAGGAGCAGGAGGTACAGCATATGACGGAGCTGCAGCTGATCCAGGCACAGGTAAATCCGCATTTTCTGTATAATACACTGGACACTATTGTGTGGCTGGTGGAGGGTGGTATGCAGCAGGATGCAGTGGATATGATTACAAGTCTGTCTGATTTTTTTCCGCACTTCGCTTTCGAAGGGGAAGGATATCATTCCGCTGTCGGAAGAGAAACGCCACACATTGAGTTATCTGGAGATTCAGCAGTCAAGATACAGGGATATTATGGAATTTGAGATTAATATTCCGCCGGAACTGGATGAAGTGATGGTGCCGAAGCTTACTTTGCAGCCGTTAGCGGAGAATGCTCTTTATCATGGAATTAAGAATAAGCGTGGAAAAGGTAAGATTCTTATTGAAGGATTCAATCTGGGAGATGATATGATGCTGAGAGTGACTGACAATGGTCAGGGAATGACACCGGAACGTCTTTATGAAGTACAGGAAGCCATCCGCACCGGCGAACGTGCCGGGTTCGGACTTGCTGCGGTGTCAGAGAGAATTGCACTCTATTATGGTCCGGGTTATGGACTGAAGATTTCTTCTACAGAGGGAGAAGGTACGGTTATGGAAGTGTATATGGCGAAAAAAATTTAACCTGGATAAAAATTCAAGAACAGTTTTATGGCCTGCTGATAGAGACTTACGAAGGTCTGCCAAATAATGGAATGTATGAATTATGTCGACTAATGCTGAATTGTGCAAAGTGAATACAAAAGAAAGCTGATAATTTATTTCTGTATTTATAATGCACAATAAAAAATTCCAACTTCCGCAATAAAAAAATAAACTTTGTATAAATTATGAACAAAATATGATAGAAGAATAAACTTTTTGCGGAAAATATTCTATGGAATTTTCCTGGATTTTTACTATAATAAAGACATCTTAAATGAATCGGGAGGATTTACAAAATGAAGTAAAAAAATCGTGTCAGCTTTATTAACAGCAACAATGGTATGCGGTATGAGCGTTGTTCCGGCAGTGGGTGTAGCAGCAGCGGACGACACAATCACAGTTGGTTTCTCACAGGTAGGTGCTGAATCTGACTGGCGTACAGCTAATACAGAATCCATGAAATCCACATTCAGCGAAGAGAACGGATATGAATTAATCTTCGACGATGCACAGCAGAAACAGGAAAACCAGTTAACAGCAATCCGTAACTTCATCCAGCAGGAAGTTGATTACATCGTACTTGCTCCTGTAACAGAGACAGGTTGGGATACAGTTCTCCAGGAAGCAAAAGACGCAGGAATCCCTGTAATTATCGTAGACCGTATGGTTGATGTATCTGATGACAGCCTTTACACTGCATGGGTTGGATCAAACTTCAAACTTGAAGGCCAGAAAGCTATGGCATGGCTGGATGCATATCTGGAAGCAAAGGGACGTGGAGATGAAGAAATCAATCTTGTTGATATTCAGGGAACTATCGGTGCATCTGCTCAGATCGGACGTACACAGGGATTTGACGATGCAGTAGAGGCTCATGACAACTGGACAACACTTGCACAGCAGTCAGGTGAATTTACACAGGCCAAAGGTCAGGAAGTTATGGAATCTATCCTGAAACAGAGCGGTGATGACATTGATGTTGTTTACTGTGAGAATGATAACGAGGCATTTGGTGCAATTGATGCAATCGAAGCAGCAGGCTACGAAGTTGGTGGAGAAGAAGGCCAGATCCTTGTAATGTCCTTCGATACAACAAACGCTGGTCTTACAGATACATTAAGCGGAAAGATCACACTGGATACAGAGTGTAACCCATTACACGGACCACGTGTACAGGAAATCATCGAGAAACTTGAAGCTGGCGAAGAGGTTGACAAACAGGCTTATGTAGATGAAGAAATGTTTGCAGCTGATGATACAGTTACATCTATCAAAGTTGACGACGCTGACTATGAAGTAACAACTATTACACAGGACATCATTGATGGACGTGCATACTAATTATTAGTGTAAATCCGGAGCGTGGTTCATAATTCGGAGAAACCCGGGTTGCGGACCACGCTACCTTTATGCCATGAATTAACCCGCTTTGCTGAAAAAAATTCAGCGATGAGGGGTAAAAACCAGTATAGAAAGCAGGTGGAAAGATTATGGAACAAAATGTAGTATTGGAGATGCGCGATATTTCCAAAAATTTCACTGGCGTTCGTGCCCTTTCCCATGTGGACTTTACCCTTCGTAAAGGTGAAATCCACGCACTGATGGGTGAGAACGGTGCAGGTAAATCAACTCTGATCAAGGTGCTGACCGGTGTTCACGAATTTGAAAGTGGTTCTATTCATATGGCCGGAAACAGCAATGCAATTGTAAATCATTCTCCGCAGGAGGCACAGGCAAACGGTATCAGTACAGTGTACCAGGAAGTAAACCTTTGCCCGAACCTGACTGTAGCCGAGAATTTATTTATCGGTAGAGAGCCGAGAAAGATGGGAATGATTGATTGGAAGCAGATGAATGAGCGTTCAGGAAAGCTTCTTGAGAGCCTGGACATTCATGTGCCGCCAACACAGATGCTGGAAGAATGTTCCATCGCTATCCAGCAGATGATCGCAATTGCACGTGCAGTTGATATGAAATGCCGTGTGCTGATCCTGGATGAGCCAACCTCATCACTGGATGACGATGAAGTTGAGAAGCTGTTTGTACTTATGAGAAGACTTCGTGACGAAGGAGTAGGTATTATCTTTGTCACCCATTTCCTTGAACAGGTATATGCAGTCTGCGACAGAATTACAGTTCTTCGTAACGGCGAACTGGTAGGAGAATATGAGACAAAGGATCTTCCGAGAGTTATGCTGGTTGCCAAGATGATGGGTAAAGATTTTGATGATCTTGCTGATATTAAAGGCGAGCACAAAGATAAGAAAAAATGCAAAACCTGAACCTGTTATCGAAGCAAAAGGAATCTCCCACAAGGGAACAATTAAGCCATTTGACCTTACCATTAATAAAGGAGAGGTTATCGGTCTTACCGGACTTCTCGGTTCCGGACGTTCTGAACTTGTACGTGCCATTTACGGTGCAGACAAGGCTGAGACTGGAACCCTTAAGGTAAAAGGCAAAGAAGCAAAGATCAACAGTCCTCTGGATGCTATGAAGCTTGGTATGGCGTATCTTCCGGAAGACAGAAAAGCAGAAGGTATCATTGCAGATCTTTCTGTAAGAGAAAATATTATTATAGCGCTCCAGGCTAAACGCGGTATGTTCCATCCATTAAGCAAGAAAGAAATGGAAGAAGCAGCCGATAAGTATATTAAACTGCTGCAGATTAAGACAGCAAGCCGTGAAACCCCGATTAAGAGTCTGTCCGGTGGAAATCAGCAGAAGGTTATTCTTGGAAGATGGCTTTTGACAAATCCGGATTACCTGATTCTGGATGAGCCGACCAGAGGTATTGATATCGGTACTAAAACAGAGATTCAGAAACTGGTTCTTGATCTTGCGGATCAGGGAATGGCAGTTACATTTATCTCCTCAGAGGTTGAGGAAATGCTCCGTACCTGCTCCCGTATGGCAGTTCTTCGTGACGGTCAGAAGGTAGGCGAGCTGGAAGAGAATGAACTTTCCCAGAGCGGAGTTATGAAAGCTATTGCCGGAGGTGACGATAAATAATGAATAAGAGTAAATTAAAGAAAATAACAAGTGCGCGTCTGTTTCTTCCCATCGTGTGTCTCATCGCCGTACTTTTGCTCAATGTGATCAAGACACCGGACTTCTTTAATGTATCTATTCGAAACGGCGTACTTTACGGTTATATCATTGATGTTATCAATCGTGCTTCAGAGTTGGTTATCCTTGCAATCGGTATGACACTGGTAACAGCGGCATCTGGTGGACAGGATATCAGTGTGGGTGCGGTTATGGCTGTAGCAGCTGCTGTTTGCTGTCAGATCCTTTCCGGTGGACAGGTTTCTGTAAATGAGTATCAGAATTCTATTATTATTGCAGTGATTGCAGCGCTTCTTGCATCTGCATTATGTGGTGCATTCAATGGATTTCTGGTTGCCAGGCTGAATATTCAGCCGATGGTTGCAACTCTGATCCTTTACACAGCCGGACGTGGTATCGCACAGCTTGTAACAAATGGACAGATTACTTATATTCGTGTGGATTCTTTTAAGATGGCAGGTGGTTACATTGGAAAGTGTCCGATCCCAACTCCTATTTTCTTTGCGATCATCACAGTTTTAATTGTTTACCTGATCCTGAAGAAAACAGCACTTGGCCTTTACATTGAAAGCGTTGGTATTAATGGAAAAGCAGCCCGCCTTGTTGGATTAAATTCCACAATGATCAAATTCCTTACTTATGTTATTTGTGGTGTGCTGGCTGGTATTGCCGGAATCGTAGCATCCAGCCGTATCTATTCCGCAGATGCAAACAACATCGGTCTTAACCTGGAAATGGATGCCATCCTTGCAGTAGCACTTGGCGGAAACTTCCTTGGCGGTGGTAAATTCAGTCTGATCGGTTCCGTAATCGGTGCTTATACGATTCAGGCTCTGACCACAACACTTTATGCAATGAACGTAAAGGCTGACCAGCTTCCTGTTTATAAGGCAATCGTGGTAGTCATTATCGTTACTCTGCAGAGTGATGTATTTAAAAAATATATTGCCGGCTTAAAAGCTAAAAAGAGTGTGGCAGCAGAAGGAGGTCAGAAGTAATGAAAGCAAATGGAATGCAGAAAAAGAAAATGACAGGAAACGGCTTCCTGCTTCTGATAACAATCGCTTTATTTGCAGTTATGTATATTGCAGGTATGATTATTTTTGCTGATAAAGGTTTTGCAAAACCGCAGATGTTTTTGAATCTGTTTGTATCTAATGCAGGACTTCTGGTTATCGCATGTGGACTTACCATTGTAATGATCACCGGAGGTATTGATATTTCCGTTGGTTCTGTAACAGCTCTTGTTTGCATGGTTCTTGCAGATCTGATGGAGAATAAGGGTGTAAATACATATGTGGCAGTTTTAGTTGCACTGCTTATTGGTGTTGCTTTTGGTGTTGTCCAGGGCTTTCTGGTAGCTTACCTTGATATTCAGCCGTTTATTGTTACTCTGGCTGGTATGTTCTTTGGACGTGGTATGACAGCTATCATCAGTACTGATATGATTTCTATTAAGAATGAGTTATTCCTGAAGTGGGCAAACTTCCGTTTTTATATGCCTTTTGGTTCTACGAATAAGAAGGGAAAATTCATTCCGGCTTATATTCCTCCTACAGTAGTGATTGCGGTAATCGTTGTTATTATCATTGCAGTTCTTCTGAAATACCGTAAATTCGGACGTAAGCTGTATGCGATTGGCGGCAACCGTCAGAGTGCATTAATGATGGGCCTGAATGTTAAGAGAACAATGTTCCAGGCTTATGTGCTGGATGGCTTTCTTGCTGGACTTGGTGGTTTCCTGTTTTGCTTAAACAGCTGTGCTGGTTTCGTTGAGCAGGCGAAAGGTCTTGAGATGGATGCGATTTCTTCAGCAGTTATCGGTGGTACGCTTCTTTCTGGTGGTGTTGGTACACCGATCGGTACTTTGTTTGGTGTTCTGATCAAGGGTACGATTTCCAGTTTGATTACTACTCAGGGTACGTTATCAAGCTGGTGGGTAAGAATTATTCTTTCACTGTTACTGTGTTTCTTTATTGTAATTCAGTCAGTGATTGCTTCTATGAAGAAGAAAGCGAAATAAGTGATTGTATTATGAAACAAGCTGGGACTTGGATGGGTTCTGGCTTGTTTTTTGTTCTTACAGAGGGGACGCGCGAAACGATTTAGAGCGAAGTGCGTTGCGGAGAACGGAGTGAACAGTAATACTTTATTTGTTTATAACTGTGAATTATGATGGTTTGCTTGCCATGGGGGGAGTTTTATTTTATACTTTAAGCAATGAATGATGTTAAGGTTAAAGGGGATTTTAATCTTGATATTATTGAAATTATGTGAGAAATGTGGCTTTACTAATGGTTGGATATGTAGTACAATCGTAACTTATTATGCGTTTATTTTAGGAGGATTATTATACAATGTGGATTGCAGATGGATGGAAAGATTATGAGGTTATTGATACTTCCTGTGGGGAGAAGCTGGAGCGTTGGGGGGATTATCTTCTGGTGAGACCGGATCCGCAGGTTATATGGGATACGCCGAAGGTGAATAAGGGCTGGAAGCATATGAACGGGCATTATCACAGAAGTAAGAAGGGCGGCGGTGAATGGGAGTTTTTTGATCTGCCCGAGCAGTGGGATATTCATTATAAGGGACTTACCTTTAATTTGAAACCATTTAGTTTTAAGCATACCGGGCTTTTTTCCGGAGCAGGCGGTGAATTGGGACTGGTTTGGCAATAAGATCCGCAATGCGGGACGTCCGGTGAAGGTGTTGAATCTTTTTGCATATACAGGTGGTGCGACTCTGGCGGCAGCGGCTGCGGGAGCTTCTGTTACTCATGTGGATGCTTCTAAGGGTATGGTTACTTGGGCAAAGGAGAATGCGGTTGCTTCCGGTCTGGGAGATGCTCCGATCCGCTGGCTGGTGGATGACTGTGTGAAGTTTGTTGAGCGTGAGATTCGCAGAGGGAATCATTATGATGCGATCATTATGGATCCGCCTTCTTATGGACGTGGACCGAAGGGGGAGATCTGGAAGATTGAGGATTGTATCCATGACCTGATTAAGCTGTGTACAAAGATTCTCAGCGATGAGCCTTTGTTTTTCCTGATAAATTCTTATACAACAGGTCTGGCACCGGCAGTTCTTACTTATATGTTGTCTACTGAATTGAAAAAGTTCGGCGGGCATGTGGACTCTCAGGAGATCGGGCTTCCGGTAAGCTCTAACGGACTGGTTCTTCCATGTGGTGCTTCTGGAAGATGGGAGGCGTAGAAAGGTTTCCTTTTCTTTTGTTTGTCATTGACGGAAAACTGCTTTTTAGCCGAATCAGTTAAGTCTCCTGCAGAGATTGTGAAAAGCAATTTCACATGAGTTCAATTTGAACTGTTTGGCGAGATGGGAGGAAACGTGATTATGAAGGAACTTAATTTAAAACATGAAGCCAAGCGTTACGGCTGTGCGGTTCTGGCTGCAACGATCATGGCGTTGAATATTAAGACATTTGTTCGTGCAGGCGGTCTTTTTCCGGGAGGATTTACAGGACTTACTCTGCTGCTCCAGAATATTTTTCAGACATTTATGGGGATTGCAGTTCCGTATACGCTGATCAATGTACTACTGAACTCTATTCCTGTATTTATTGGTCTGAAGTTTATTGGAAAGAAATTTACCATCAGTTCTGTCTGTGTGATCGTGCTTTCCGGTTTGCTTACAGATATTATTCCCAGTCAGCCGATCACTTATGATACATTGCTGATCAGTATCTTTGGCGGTCTGATCAATGGCTTATGTATCAGTCTCTGTCTGATCGGTAATACCAGTACAGGTGGAACGGACTTTATTGCGATTTATTTTTCCGAGAAAAATGGCAGGGATATCTGGAATTATATCCTGTGTGGAAATGCAGTGATCCTGACAGTGGCAGGTTTGCTCTTTGGATGGGACAGAGCGCTTTACTCTATTATCTTCCAGTTTACTTCTACTCAGGTGATTCAGATGCTGCATCAGAGATATAAGAAGCATACGCTGTTCATTATCACGAAGGAGCCGTATCAGATTTATGAGGAGATTTTCAAACTTACCAATCATACGGCGACACGTTTTGAAGGTACCGGATGTTATACAGACGAGAAGACCAGTATGATCTATTCTGTAGTCTCTACAGAAGAAGCAAAATATCTGGTAAAGAAGGTACATGAGATCGATCCGAAGGCTTTTGTAAATATTATCAAAACCGATTACATAAACGGAAGATTTTACCAGAAAACAGATTATTAATTACTTGTATTCCCTTTCTGTGAGCGTATAATACAGGATATAAGGAATCTGTTCGTTCATGGAGTTTGTACTTAAAATTGGATGAACAGTAACCGGCACACAAGGAGGGTGATATATATGGGTAATGCAACAGAAAGCACACTTCCTCACGGCAATACCTCAGGCTATGACCGCAAAGCCTGCAGGACATGCGCCTGTTCCACCTGTTATGAGCAGGAGTTCTGCGACAGATGCAGTTCCTGTCAGAATCAGTCACGGAAATTAGACAGGTGTAATGCTTACGAGGGGGCATATAACTATTAACCTCAACATATCCCTATCTGCTGCAAAATAATAAACAGTGGATGGGGATTTCTTTATAAAAAACAGTTATTATATTATAAGTATAAGCAATGTTTTTCTATAGCAAGCCTCTTAATCAATATGCATTATTTACGAGGGTTGCTATAAGTTTACAGATTCATAAGATGTATCTGATATAATAATTCTGTTACTTACTGATATAAACTTTCCGTAAGTTCTTTTGCTGATGAACTTTGCTATAGAAATTTTTTTGAGGATGGCAGAATGTTGAATGGTTACAAAAGAACAATTATTTACAGGAGAAGAAAAATATGATCGTATATCACTATTGCAGTTTAGAATCATTGAATTCTATTTTGAAAAATCGTTCCCTCCGTCTGACAAATATCCTGAAATCCAATGATTCCATGGAGATCAGCTGGATCTGCAGGTATTATGACGTAGAATTTAAAAGAGCTTATGAAAATGCTTCAGATTTATTCAGATCAAAGATTTCATCAGAGAGATTGATGGGATATGTGAAACTGTTTACAGATGAATTTTTCAATGAAAATCATGCAGACTTCAGATATTATGTAACCTGTTTTTCGTATCAGAATGATCTGCTCAGTCAGTGGCGGGGATATGCGGATGACGGGCGCGGAGCTGCCATCGGATTTGACCTGGATGTATTAAAAGAAGTTGTAACGGTTTCTCCGGAGATTTCAAAGCCGTCAATTGTGTCATTACATAAGATCAGTTATTCTGAAGCAGAGCAGAGAGAAGTTGTACATCAGATAGTGCAAGAATTGGTTGATGAAATCGAGAAGATATTACAGAAAGAAGAACAATGTCGGGAAAGCATTGAGAAGAAGCAGGATTATGAAATAGAAGTACTGGATAAAGTCATGAACTGTTTTGAGAAAAAGTTTTTGAAATTATTTCAGGAATCTGTTTACATGAAAAATCCGTTTTTCAGAGAAGAAAGCGAAATCCGATTGTGCGAGTTTTCGCCGAAACAGTTTCTGATGGGAAGAGAAGTTGAACTTTCTCTCGGTGCACGTTTATATAACTATTCCTACTATGTAAAAGAAAGTCAGCTGATATCTTATGTGGATTTTGATTTTTCAGATTGCCTTGACCGGCTGATAAAGGAACTCGTTATAGGGCCAAAGTGTCTGATGTCAGAGAGAGACATGGAATATTATCTGACAACGCTCGGTCTGTCGAATTGTCGGGTAAAGAAATCGCAGGGGACATATCGGTAATATATTTATAGCAATTCCCTTATATGGGCATATCAGACATCATGGAAAGGCAGATGAAAGACATGAAAAGAAAATTATCATTCAGAAAAGTGGCGGTATTTCTGATACTGGCATTATTTCTGACAGCAGGCATCAGTATGCGTGCAGTTACCGTAAATGCAGCTACATATGTGAAACAGGACAGAACCTCCGTCAGCATCACATCGAAGAAAACGGGATGGCAGAAAATAAACGGAGATTACTATTTTTATAATTCAAAGGGGCGTCTGATCTGCGGTTCTTTTAAATATAAAGGTTATTATTACTACAGTATTGCCAACGGCAAACGTTTCACCGGGTGGATGAAACGTTCCGGCAACAAATACTATTATAATCGTAAAAATGGTGCCATGTTCCGTAATCGCTGGGCTACAGGAGATAAATATACCTATTACTTTAATAAATCCGGCGTGGCGATCGCCAGTCAATGGCTCACCCAGGATGGAACAAAATACTATTTCCTTAGCAATTCCACCATGGCAAAGGGCTGGCAGAAGATAGGAAAATATTATTACTATTTCAGCAAGAAAACAGGAGTGATGGCAAAAAATACCTGGATAGGTAAATATTATGTAAACAGCAAAGGGCAGCGTGTAAAATCTTCAGATACTAAACCGACAAATACTAAGCCAACAGTTACTCAAAGCGGCAATACTTACGAATACAAAAGCAGCACTCTTAATATTAAACTTGAACGCAAATCAGTCCATGGAATTTCCTACTGGGTAGCGCATATAAAGACATCCAATGCCAAACAGCTGAAATCCGCCCTCTCCAACGGAACTTATGGCGGATCCCGACAGACAACCTCTGATGCAGTATCCTCAAATGGAGGCATTATCGGAGTAAACGGCAGTGCTTTCGACTATGGTACAGGAAAACCATCCCCCCTTGGCATGTGCATCAAAAACGGGATTATCTATGGTGATTACATGACCAGTTATTCAGTCATGGCAGTAAAGAAAGACGGAACCATCTATACTCCGGCACAGGGACTTATGGGAAAAAATCTTCTTGCAGCCGGTGTAAAAGATACATATAATTTTGGTCCGGTTCTTATTAAAGATGGCGAAGCCCAGCTTCCATGGGCTGAAACAGAAAAATATTATCCACGTACAGCGGTAGGAATGGTAAAGCCCAACGATTATGTACTCCTTGTAACAGATACCGGCAGCTATAATGGTCTTAATCACTGGGATATGGTGAATATTTTCAAATCCTACGGCTGTACTTATGCTTACAACCTGGATGGAGGCGGTTCTGCAACCCTGTACTTTAATGGAAAAGTAATGAATAAACTTATCGGCAATACTCAGCGTCCATGCGCAGACTTCCTTTATTTCACCCGATAATCCTTTTCCAGATAAGAATCCCGTCTGCTTGCACATGCTGCCAAAGCCCAACACACAAGAATCAGCAGCCCGATCCCCATAGCCAGCACAGCAAGCAGGATTACGATAATTGCGTGGATAAACATAGACATGGATGACCTCCTTTCACAGTCATTCGGTTATGAACTGAGCAGCGAAGCAGATGATTTTATCCGCCTGACTTGTCTCATTCACTGACTTGGATAAAAATGGATGTTGTATAAGAAGTAATAAAAAGATATCAGGATGACCTGACAAGAACAATTAAGACAGTTAAAAGATCTGTTAACTGATTTAAATATACGCTGTCACACTCAAAAAATGCAAGCCGAAACTTTCGAGGGATTTCGACTTGCTTTTTGGCTAATTATTTACAAGGCTTGTTATAAGTATCAGAGAAAGATGTTACGGCAATCCAGAATGAATTTGGGTTACGTTACTGAGAACAGAGGGAACAGTAACGATTGTTTTGGTAAAATATTAACAATTCCATAAAAACACTTGACAACCCTACTTTACCATACTAAAATGTAAAAAGCAAAAAAACTGTTGCCGCAGGAAAAACAAATGATTGCCCTATACGGAAAAAAGGGGACATCCTTCCATGGCAGAACAAGGAGGAATATTATGAAAAAATACAGCGACATGAGCAAAGAAGAACTGCTTACACTCAAAGCACAGCTGGATAAAGAATACGCAGATATCAAAGCAAAGGGCTTAGCTCTCGATATGTCACGTGGAAAACCGTCAGCAGACCAGCTCGATCTCTCAATGGGATTAATGAACGTATTAAGCAGCGATTCAGACCTCAAGTGCGAAACAGGAGTAGACTGCCGTAACTACGGTGTTATCGACGGAATCCCGGAAGCTAAACGCCTCCTTGGAGAAATGTCCGAAGTAGATCCGGACCACATCATCATCTACGGAAACTCAAGCTTAAACGTTATGTTTGACAGCATTGCACGTTCTATGACACAGGGTGTAATGGGAAATACCCCATGGTGCAAACTTGATAAGGTAAAATTTCTCTGTCCTGTACCGGGATATGACCGCCATTTCAAGATCACAGAATTCTTCGGAATCGAAATGATCAACGTGCCAATGACACCACAGGGACCGGACATGGATATGGTAGAGAAGCTTGTCAGTGAAGACGCATCCATCAAAGGAATCTGGTGTGTGCCGAAATATTCTAACCCACAGGGATATACTTATTCAGCAGAAACAGTAGACCGCTTTGCGCATCTGAAACCGGCAGCACCTGATTTCCGTATCTACTGGGATAATGCATACAGCATCCATCATCTCTATGATGACAATCAGGACTTCCTTGTAGAAATTCTCGAAGCATGTGCAAAAGCAGGAAACCCTGACCTTGTATATAAATTTACATCAACATCAAAAGTCAGCTTCCCGGGTTCCGGTATTGCAGCAGTTGCAGCTTCCAAAGCAAACCTGGAAGATTTCCGCAGCTACATGCAGATCCAGACAATCGGACATGACAAATTAAACCAGTTACGCCATGTAAAATTCTTCAAAAATATCGACGGTCTTCATGAACATATGAGAAAACATGCAGCAATTCTCCGTCCGAAATTTGAAATGGTCCTTAACACACTGGACAGAGAACTTGGCGGTCTTGGAATCGGCGAGTGGACAAAACCACATGGCGGATACTTCATTTCCTTTGATTCAATGGAAGGATGTGCAAAAGCTATTGTTGCCAGGGCAAAAGAAGCAGGTGTTGTACTTACAGGAGCAGGTGCAACTTATCCATATGGAAAAGATCCGAAAGACTCCAATATCCGTATTGCACCAAGTTTCCCGACTCCTGAGGATCTTGGAAAAGCAGCAGAAGTGTTCGTACTCTGTGTTAAACTTACAAGTGTAGAGAAACTACTGGAAAATGCATAAAAATGCTAAAAGAGAATAATCGTATTTACTTTCTGGATAAATAATGTGATAATACAACTGCCCGGCATAATTTCTTGCCGGGCGGTTGCTGTTTATAAAAAAGAAAGGAGAGGATGTCGTGAGCAGCAGAAAGAAAATCATGATCACCCTGATCATAATCTTGCTCCTGCTGACTGCCGGAGTATATGGATATGGTGTATACTATTTCACAGAGCATTTCTTACCGGGATCAATGGTAAACGGATTTAACTGTTCCTATATGACAGTATCCCAGTCAGAAGAATTGCTTACGCAGAAGGTGGGAGCATATGTTCTTACTATTGACACCAGAAATAACGGACAGGAAAGTATCACAGCAAAACAGGCGGGACTTTCCTATGACTCAGATGGAAGTGTTGATAAACTGATCAGAAATCAGGATCGTTTTACATGGTTTCTTGCTTTTAATCAGCACAGGAATTATGAAGTGTCCTCCTCCATTAAATATGATGAGCAGAAGACAGAGGCTGCCATTTCCGAACTGAAATGTATGCAACAGGAGAATATGACAGAGCCTTCGGATGCTCATATAGAAGAGAAAGACGATAAGTTTGTAATTGTTCCTGAGCAGGAGGGAACTGCACTGAAACCAGAAAAAACAAGTCAGGATATTATAGATGCTCTTGTCACAGGACGAACGCCGGTTGATCTGGAAGCAGATGGATGCTACAAAGAACCGAAAGTTTATCAGAGTGATGAAACTCTGATGAAGAATTGTGAACTGATAAACAAACTTACGGATGTAGTGATAACCTATGATTTTGACGATTGCACAGAGACAGTAGACAGAGATATGATCAAAAACTGGCTCACAACAGATGAAAACGGTCTTTATACACTTGACAAAAAACAGATAGAAGCATATATCAGTGAACTGGCGGCTAAATATGATACGGTTGGAACAGAGAGAACATTTAATACATATGATGGTCGTGAGATTACTGTCAGCGGAGGGAATTATGGCTGGCAGATCGATCAGAAAGCGGAGCTGAAAGAACTTACAGAACTGATAAAAAACGGAGAAACCCAGGTCAGAGAACCTGTTTATTCCCATGAAGGTCTGGTCAGGAAAACAAATGATATCGGATATACGTATATAGAGATTGACCTGACGGCCCAGAGAATGGTATTCTATAAAGATGGAACGCCGACTGCGGATGCGCAGATCGTATCCGGAAATCCATTCGTGCCCAACTGTGCAACTCCTGTGGGATGTTATACAACAGGTGAAATGAAGAGCGGATGTACAGTGAACGGAGAGGACTATCCTTCTGCTGTAAATTACTGGATCCCATTCGATGGAAATCTGGGGATCAGTGATGCTCCATGGAGAATGGATTTCGGAGGACAGCTTTATGAATTTGAAGGCACACATGGAAGCATCTGTGCACCATCCGATCAGGTGCAGATCATTTTCAGCAATGTTGAGAAGAACACACCGATTGTTATTTATGAATAAAGGAGAAAAATGATGAAGATTGTAGTATTAGCGGGGGGAACAAGTACAGAACGTACTGTCTCCATTACATCAGGAACAGGAATATGTAAGGCATTACGACAGAAAGGACATCAGGCGATTCTTGTGGATATTTTTTGCGGCATTGAGAATGTGGACCGGGAGAATCCGTTTCCGTCAGAGTATGATGTGGACGCAGCATCAGAATATATGTCAGCATTTAACGACAGGATTGAACAGATGAAAAAATGAGAGAAGAAGCTTCTTCGGACCAAACGTGCTGAAACTCTGCGAGGCGGCTGACATTGTTTTCCTGGGACTTCATGGTGCGAACGGAGAAGATGGAAAAGTACAGGCAACATTTGACCTGATGGGAATCAAATATACAGGAACCGGATATTTAAGCAGTGCCCTGGCAATGGATAAGGGAATCACCAAGCAGATGTTCCTGATGAATAATGTACCAACACCGCGGGGAGTGTCTATGGTAAAAGAAGAAATGACCACAGATCTGAAAGCACTTGGAATGGAATTTCCTGTAGTTGTAAAAACCTGCTGTGGAGGTTCCAGTGTAGGTGTTTATATTGTGAATGATCAGGCCGAATATGAGCAGGCTCTCAAAGACGCTTATTCTTATGAAAATGAAGTCGTGGTCGAAGAATATATAAAAGGACGTGAATTTTCAGTAGCGGTTGTGGACGGAAAAGCTTATCCGATCATCGAAATTGTTCCGCTTCAGGGATTCTATAATTATAAGAATAAATATCAGGCTGGCTCTACGATTGAGACCTGTCCTGCCGAAATTTCACCGGAACTCACAGAGAAAATGCAGCATTATGCGGAAGCAGGAGCCAAAGCTCTGTTTATGGAAGGATACTGCCGTCTTGATTTCATGATGAAGGAGAATGGAGATATGTATTGTCTGGAAGCAAATACTCTTCCCGGAATGACACCAACCAGTCTGATTCCGCAGGAGGCAAAAGTTCTGGGAATCGACTATCCGACTTTATGTGAGAAACTGATTGAAGTTTCCATGAAAAAATATCCGGCGCAGGATTTCACACTATAGAGCGTGTCTGCAGTAATTTATAGAAGTGTTATAGATGCATTATTAAGAGAATTGCTATAACAGGAAAGAAGATATAAAAAATATTATGAAAAACTTAACTCTTGAAAATATCGCCCGCGTATGCGGCGGTACTTATTATGGTCCGGCTGATAAATTACAGGAAGAAGTAATGTCTATTATCACAGACAGCAGAAAAGCAGAAGAAGGATGTCTGTTTGTACCTATTGTGGGGGAACGTGTAGATGCCCATAAATTTATCCCACAGGTAATGGAAGCAGGGGCACTGGCAACCTTGTCGGAACGGGTGCTTGATAACGCTGATTTTCCTTATATCGCAGTAGAATCTTCTCTTCAGGCAGTGAAAGATATTGCAGAGTTTTATTTAAAGCAGCTTCAGATCCCGGTTGTGGGAATTACAGGAAGTGTTGGTAAGACAAGTACAAAAGAAGTGATCGCATCTGTTCTGAACCAGAATACCATACTCTGAAACACAGGGCAACTTTAACAATGAACTTGGTCTGCCTCTCACAGATTTTTCGTCTGCGTGATGGAGATGAAATTGCAGTTCTGGAAATGGGAATCAGTGATTTCGGTGAGATGACCAGACTTGCGCAGATTGCAAGACCGGATACCTGCGTGATCACGAATATCGGTACCTGCCATCTGGAGAATCTGGGAGACAGAAATGGTGTTCTGAAAGCAAAGACAGAGATTTTTAAATTCCTCAGACCGGAGGGACATATTGTATTAAATGGCGATGATGACAAGCTTATCACAGTAAAAGAATATGAAAAGATAAAACCTGTATTTTTCGGAATGAGTAATGAATGTCAGGTTTACGGTGATAAGATTGTAAGCAGAGGTTTAAAGGGAATGACCTGCACCATTCATCTGGGGGATACTGCATTTACAGTTGATATCCCGATGCCGGGGCGCCATATGGTATATAATGCGCTGGCAGCAGCTGCAGTTGGAAATATTTATGGACTTACAACTGAGCAGATTAAAGCCGGAATCGAGAGCCTGGAGCCGATCAGCGGTCGTTTCAGAATGATCGAAACAGATAAATTTCTGATCGTAGATGACTGCTATAATGCAAATCCCATGTCCATGAAAGCCTCTCTGGATGTTCTGCAGGATGGTGCAGGACGCAGAATAGCAGTCCTTGGCGATATGGGTGAACTTGGAGAGAATGAAGTTCAGCTTCATGAGGAGGTAGGAGAGCATGCCGGAAAATGTGATATTGATGTTCTTATCTGTACAGGTAAACTGTGCAGAAATATGGCAGAGAGAGCACAGCGGACAAATCCGGACCTGAAAGTAATCTATGAGCCGGACAGAGAAAGTCTGCTGGAGCATCTGGAAGGTTATGTACAGGATGGTGACACTATTCTTGTGAAAGCTTCCCATTTTATGAAGTTTGAAGAGGTAGTTACGAAACTGGAAAATATGTAAACACCTTGAGACATTTTTGTCGTTACTGTTCACACACCACTATCCCGCGAGGTGTTTTGGCATGAATATGCCAAAATCCCGAGACATACGAGCCAAAATTCCATTGCCGCAGGCAATTTGGAATGAATTTTGGCTACGTTACTGTGAACGGAGTGAACAGTAACTTTTTGTCTTTTTATGAGAGAATTTGATGAGCGATTTTAGTTCCATGATACCGGAAACAGCAGTATAATAATCCTGTCAGTTTATGAGCAGGCAGCGAAGCAGATAGTCTTATCTGTTCAAGTGAGGAGGATGTTATGCTGGAGAAAGTTATGGAACTGCATTTCCTGCTGTATGCCATGATGTTAATGGGCGGACTGGGAGCACTGGGGATGCTGACCACACATCTTACCTACCGAAGAATGATCAGAAAAAATACAGAGGTTAAATCAAATCTCAAAGAGAAATGGACAAATCTTTGGAAAACAAGAGACAGGCTGTTGAACCGTATGAACCGGTTTGTCTGGTATCCGTCACTTTTCTGTATCGCTTTTCTTGGACTGGCTTTTTTCCTGTATTCCAAAGATGTACGATGGGACGGAATGCCGCTGGCATATCTTTATGTGGCTGCGATCATTCCGACAGCATTGCTTTTGCTGAGACAGGCGCTGGATTTTACATACAGAGAAGAACTTCTGATGAATTCTTTTTCTGATTATGTGGAACATGCCCGCACATGGGTAGAAGAAGTGCCGGTGCCGGAGAAGGCTGACGAAGCTGTAAAAGAGGAAATCGTTGAACATATTGCGGACAGTATCCGCCAGACTGCAGCAGCAGGAAGCCATTTCAGCGGAATGCTTACACCCGAGGAAGATGAGATTATGAGAGAAATCATAAGAGAATTTATGAAATAAAGACATGAAAATTCACTGCAAATGAGATACACAGGATCAGAAACAATATGGCAATGTAAAGTTTCTGATCCTGTACACATTTTAAGACAGAATAATTTATTATTCGTCATCCTCTTCAATTACCTGGATCTCCAGATAATCAAAATCAATCTGCTCTATAAAATTATCCTGATAAAATCTGGCTTTTCCATGTTTCTTAAAATGTCTGACTGTAGATTCCAGCCAGATTGGGTTTCCCAGATCCATTTCATAACAGATACTTTCCAGACCACGAAAAATCTTGTGGGTCCGCGTATCTTCGGAGTCATCGCAGATTACAGTATCTTTCAGTAAATGATTATCTTTCCATATTTTTCCCCATAAACGGAACATATCGGTAATACCTCCCTGTCAGAACTGCCACAGGCGGCAGAAATCTCATTGTCTAAGTGATTCCCAGTATAGCGGATTTTGGTAGGAAAGTAAAGAAAGTAAAAAAATGCTACTGCTTGTAGTAACTAAAATGTTACTGTTCACTCCGTTCTCAGTAACATAGCCAAAATTCATTCCAGATTGCCTGCGGCAATGGAATTTTGGCTTGTATGTCTCGGGATTTTGGCATATTCATGCCAAAACACCTCGCGGAATAGTGGTGTGTGAACAGTAACACTAAAATACTTATAGTCTTAGGCTTGATTATTCCGGTGGAATATTCTATAATAAAACCTAAATTTCCATAAATTAGCGTGTCAAAGTGCCGGTTCAGGAGAAAATCAGTTTTCATCTGGAAATTTGAAGACTGGTGTGGATAAGGTGAGTTCCATAACTGCATTTGTGATATGCGAAAAAAACAGAATGGAGGAGACATTATGAAATTATACGATACCGGTGTGTATTTGCTGAATGGTCAGAAGATTGTTCCGGAGAATCAGGCAGATTTTCCTGTTTCCAAAGAGGAAGCTGCAAAGAGTACAATTGCCTATTCAATTCTGAAAGCACACAATACTTCCGGAAATATGGAGAAACTCCAGATTAAATTTGATAAACTGACTTCTCATGATATCACTTTTGTCGGAATTATCCAGACTGCACGTGCTTCAGGCCTTGAAAAATTTCCGGTGCCATATGTACTGACAAACTGCCATAATTCACTCTGTGCAGTAGGCGGAACTATTAATGAAGATGATCATATGTTTGGACTTACCTGTGCCAAGAAATATGGCGGCGTATATGTACCGCCCCATCAGGCGGTTATCCATCAGTTTGCAAGAGAAATGCTTGCAGCAGGCGGTAAAATGATCCTTGGTTCAGACAGCCATACACGATATGGCGCACTGGGAACCATGGCAATGGGTGAGGGCGGACCGGAGCTTGTAAAGCAGCTTCTTTCCCAGACTTATGATATCAATATGCCAGGTGTAGTTGCCATTTATCTTACAGGTTCTCCACGCCCGGGCGTAGGTCCTCAGGACGTTGCGCTTGCGATTATCGGCAAGGTTTTTGCAAACGGATATGTGAAGAATAAAGTTATGGAATTTGTAGGACCTGGTGTCGCAAATTTAAGTGCTGATTTCCGAATTGGCGTAGATGTAATGACAACAGAGACCACTTGTCTTTCCTCTATCTGGCAGACAGATGAGAAGATTCAGGAATTCTATGAGATCCATGGCAGAAGTGAAGATTACAAAGAACTGAAACCAGGTGAAACAGCATACTATGATGGCTGTGTAGAGATTGATCTGAGTGAGATCAGACCAATGATCGCTATGCCGTTCCATCCAAGCAATACATATACAATTGATGAACTGAAAGCAAATCTGGATGATATTCTGGCAGATGTTGAGAAAAAAGCACAGATCAGCCTTGATGGAAAAGTTCCATATACATTAAGAGACAAAGTAATTGATGGTAAACTTTATGTAGAACAGGGAATCATCGCAGGATGTGCAGGTGGTGGATTTGAAAATATCTGTGCAGCAGCTGATATCCTTAAAGGCAAGAGCATTGGTGCAGATGCCTTCACATTGAGTGTATATCCGGCAAGTACTCCGATTTATATGGAACTGGCTAAGAATGGCGTTCTGGCAGGACTTCTTGAAACGGGAGCTGTTGTGAAGACTGCTTTTTGCGGACCTTGCTTTGGTGCAGGGGATACTCCTGCAAATAATGCATTCAGTATCCGTCATACGACCAGAAACTTCCCGAACCGCGAAGGTTCCAAAATCCAGAATGGCCAGATTTCTTCTGTTGCACTTATGGACGCACGTTCTATTGCGGCAACTGCAGCAAACAAAGGTTTCCTGACTTCAGCAGAGGATTATACGGGTGGTTATACAGGACAGAAATATTTCTTTGATAAGACAATTTATGACAATCGTGTATTTGACAGCAAGGGTATAGCTGATCCGGGTGTAGAGATCCAGTTTGGTCCGAATATTAAGGACTGGCCGGAGATGGCTGCACTTCCGGAGAATCTGATCGTGAAGGTTGTTTCTGAGATCCATGATCCGGTTACTACAACAGATGAACTGATCCCGTCCGGTGAGACATCTTCTTATCGTTCCAATCCACTTGGACTGGCTGAGTTTACACTTTCCAGAAAAGATCCTGCTTATGTAGGACGTGCGAAAGAAGTTCAGAAAGCTCAGAAGGCTATTCAGGAAGGAAAATGTCCGGTTGAGGCATTACCGGAAATGAAACCTGTAATGGATGTGATCAAAAAGGATTATCCGAATGTAAGCAAGGAAAATCTTGGTGTGGGAAGTACGATCTTTGCAGTGAAACCAGGTGATGGTTCTGCGCGTGAGCAGGCTGCTTCCTGTCAGAAAGTGCTTGGTGGATGGGCAAATATCGCCAATGAGTATGCGACAAAGAGGTACCGTTCCAATCTGATCAACTGGGGTATGCTCCCATTCCTGATTAAAGAAGGAGAGCTTCCGTTTGCAAACGGAGATTATCTGTTCTTCCCACAGATTCGTAAGGCAGTGGAAGAAAAGGATGATGTGATCCGGGGATATGTTGTCGGTGCTGAGGGACTGAAGGAGTTTGAAGTGGCTCTTGGGGAGCTTACGGATGATGAGCGTGAGATTATCCTTAAGGGATGCCTGATTAATTATAATCGAAAATAGGAAGTGATGAAGATGCAGCTATCCTCTCTTTATGTTGAGAGTGGCTGCATCTTTATTATAGCAATTCTCTAAAATAATGCATCTTAATCCAGCCCATCAGAGTGTGAAATCCTGCGTCAGATATCTTCCTTGTCTTTCGCACTCTGCCGAACTGTCTTAAATGCATTATTTACGAGGATTGCTATAGATATAATAGAGCCCTCCGGGCAGAATGTACTGCGGCGGAGAAAGATAAATAGTCTGAAAATTATCAAATAAATGAAAAATATTGTAAAATTAGTGCAAATAAGACAAAGATAAACAGAAAATATTAAAATAAAATGTAAAAATGTATTGACAAATAATAACGAGAGTGTTATTATAACACCATC
>ENA-OQES01000032-OQES01000032.1-human-gut-metagenome-genome-assembly--contig:-NODE-32-length-56247-cov-4.555845_pt1 | contig 56247 bp, 52 predicted proteins | sample MGYA00242798_ERZ504641 | MGnify/ENA primary metagenome ERZ504641 (study PRJEB26092, sample SAMD00036327) | human gut metagenome | host: Homo sapiens | study: EMG produced TPA metagenomics assembly of...
TGCCGGAACGCTTGTTGAACAGAGCGTCGAGCTCATCCACGTTCATGTGGGCGTTGCGGATCAGGTGGAAGACGACGGCCGGATCGATATCGCCGGTACGGCCACCCATCATGAGGCCTTCGAGCGGGGTCAAGCCCATGGAGGTCTCGACCGGCTTTCCGGAGACCTCCGCGGAAGCGGAAGCGCCGTTGCCGATATGCAGCACGATCTGCTTGAGGCCTTCAGCCGGCTTGCCGATGACGTCCGGCACCACGGAGGAGATGAACTCGTGGGAGGTGCCGTGGGCGCCGTAACGGCGGATGTGGTACTGCTGGGCGACTTCCTTGTTCAGCGCGTAGGTGCTGGAAGCCTTCGGCAGCTGGAAGAAGAAGGAGGAATCGAACACGAAGATCTGCGGAACATCCGGCAGCAGGGAGCGCATGACCTCAGCGCCCTTGGCCTCCGGACCGTTGTGCAGCGGGGCGAGCACGGCGAGGTCCTTGACCTGGCCGATGGTCTTGTCGTTGACCAGAGCCGGCTTCGGGAAGATGGAACCACCCTGCACCACGCGATGGCCGACGGCCACGATGCCTGCGTCGGCGAGCTTCGGGCCGAACTCGTCGAAGAAGCCGAGCACGCGCTTCAGACCCTGCTCATGGTCGTGAATCGGCTCTTCGAGCTCATGCTTCTCGCCGTTGTACTCGTGCTTGTAATGACCGTCAACCGGCTCGCCGATCTTCTCGACCAGACCGGAAGCGATACCTTCGCCGGTTTCAAGATCAACCAGCTGATACTTGATAGAGCTGGAACCGGAATTGATGACAAGGACGGTTTTCGCCATTGTGGGCATCCTCCATGTGTTAATCGATGTGCCGCTTACGCGACTTTCCAAAACCTTAGATTACTCGTTGCTTGCTACAAAATGCCCGATTACTGGGCTTCGATGGCGGTCAGGGCGATGGTGTTGATGATGTCCTGGACCGTGGCGCCACGGCTCAGATCGTTCACCGGGCGGTTGAGACCCTGCAGCACCGGCCCGACGGCGGCCGCTCCCGAGGAACGCTGTACCGCCTTGTATGCGATGTTGCCCGCGCACAGATCCGGGAATACGAACACATTGACATGGCCCGCCACCGGATCGCCCTTGGCTTTGGTCGCGGCCACGGTCGGAGACCATGCCGCGTCGAACTGGATCGATCCGACCACCGCAAGGTCGGGAGCCTTGTCTTTGACGATGGTGGTGGCTTCCTCGACGAGGTCGACGTCGGGTCCTTTTCCGGAGCCCAGCGTGGAATAGGACAGCATGCCCACCTTCGGTTCAAGGCCGAACGCCTTGGCCGTTTCGGCGGATTGGATCGCGATTTCGGCGAGCTGCTCGGCATTGGGGTTAAGGTTGATGGCACAGTCGGCGAACACGGCGACATGGTCCTTGAAACACATCAGGAACGCTCCGGATACCAACGATGTTCCTGGCTTGGTCTTGATGACCTGCAGGGCCGGACGCACGGTATTGGCCGTGGAGTTGACGGAACCGGACACGAGGCCGTCCGCCATGCCCATCACCACAAGCATGGTGCCGAAATAGCTGTCATCGGCCAGCTGTTTGCGCGCCTGCTCTTCGGTCATGCCTTTCTTGGCGCGCAGCTCGCACAGCTTCGCCACCATGGGTTCCAACACCGTTTCATCATCCTTGGCTTGGAATTTCGCCTTGCCAAGCGATTTCAATCCCAATTCCTGACCACGGGCGAGAATGGCGTTTTCGTCTCCGACGATGATCAGATCGACGATGTCGCGTTCCAGCAGATAATCGGCGGCTTTGATGATGCGATCCTCGTTGCCCTCCGGCAGCACGATGGTCTTCTTGTCCGCCTTCGCCTTGCCCAGCAGACCGTATTGGAAAGCATAGGGTGTGGTCGGGGCGTCGAATGGCGATTCGAGTGCCGCGGTCAGTTCCGCGGCGTCGACGTTCGTCGCGAACGCTTCGTCTGCCTTGCTGATGGCGTCATCGTCGTTGAAATCGACGGCAGGTAGCGTCCACACCGGCACCGGGTAGTCGACGAAGCATGCTTTGAGCGGATCCGGCTGCGTGTCGTCACACCCAGTAATGAACACGCCGACGACTTTGCTCCCGGCGTCTTCGATGACCTTGGTGGATGCCTCAACCGTGCTTTTGACTTGTTCCGGTGTGCGTTCGATAGTGCATACGGCCAGCAGGACCGGCGATTGGAGGTCTGCCGCGAAGTCAGCGTTGAAAGAGAACATCGCGGGATCATTGACTGCTGACCTGTCGGTGCCGACAATCACCATGGCATCCGGTCGGGCTGTTTCTACGGCTTGGGTGTAGGCCGCAACGATATCCGCCCGCGAACCTTCCTTATCGTTACGAGCGCGCTTGGGGCACACGCCGACGGACTGTTCCCGGCTCAAACCGGCATTGGAAGCTTCGATCAGCACGTCCGTGAAGGTGTCTTTTCTGCAGACCGCCGGACGGAACACTCCGGTCTTGCCGGCTGCGGCAAGTGCCTTGGTGACTCCAAGGGCGACAACATTACGGCCGTTAGCCGCTTCGGGACTGATGATGGTGACGCTGGTAAAACTCACGGTGTCTCCTATGTACTTCACATTATTCGGGTGCGATACCACATCGTTCGCACAATGAGCAATTGTAATGTGCAAACGGTAACTGACACGCGCTAGCGGTTTTGCTGTTTTAAGCCAAGCATATCGCACCGTAATACGAAAAAGCCCCAAGGGAACAATCCCTTGGGGCTTTTATCAAGCAATCAGGCCAAATAGCCTAGGCTCACTCGTTATCGCCAGCGGTTGCGGCGGTAGCGGAGACAGCACCCTGCTTGTTGGTGTTGACACCGGAGTAGACCCAGTCGGTGTAATCCGGGTGATCGTAGCCGTTATCGACAGCGAACTGGAAGGCTTCCTGACGGAAGGCCTCGAGCTCGTTGATCTTGTCGGCGTACTTGTCAGCGTCGATCATGCGCAGAGCTTCAGCCTGGAGCTCGTAGCGATCGATGTTGTTCACGCGAACCATGTCGTACGGGGTGGTGGTGGAGCCCTGCTCCTCGTAGCCGTGAACGTTGAAGTTGTCGTGGTTCGGGCGATCGTAGATCAGACCACGCACGTCGCGGGCGTAGGAGTGGTAAGCGAACAGGACCGGCTTGTCCTCGGTGAACAGCTCAGCGAACTCCTCATCGGAGAGGGCCTCGTTGTTCTCCTTGGCGGACTGCAGCTTGACCAGGTCAACCACGTTGACGACCTTGAACTTGATGCCCATGGCGTCCAGCTTGTCGGCAGCGGCCATGATTTCCTGAGTCGGAACATCACCGGTGGCGGCGAGCACGATCTGAGCCTCATCGTTGGACTTCACGTTGGAAGCCCACTTCCACTCGGCAGCACCCTTCTCGAGCTCGGCGCGAGCTTCGTCCAGGGTCAACCAGGTGGCGGCCGGCTGCTTGCCGGCGATGATGGCGTTGATCTTGTTGGTGGACTTGTAGCACTTCTCAGCCACAGCGAGCAGCATGTTGGAATCCACCGGGAAGTAGATGCCGATCACGTGATCGTTGTTGAAGCACTTGTTCAGCAGGACGGAGGTGACACCCGGATCCTGGTGGGAGAAGCCGTTGTGATCCTGACGCCACACGTGGGAGGAGACGAGCAGGTTCATGGAGGAGATCGGCTTGCGCCACGGAATCTCGCGGACGGTAGCCTCGAGCCACTTGGCATGCTGGTTCAGCATGGAGTCGATCACGTGCACGAAGGACTCATAGGAGCTCCAGATGCCGTGACGGCCGGTCAGCAGGTAGCCCTCGAGGAAGCCTTCCATCTGGTGCTCGGAAAGCTGCTCGGTGACCTGGCCGGTGACAGCCATGTGCTCGTCGACCTGAGCGGACAGGTAGCCGGCGTCCCACTGCTTGTTGGTGACGTCGTAAGCGGCCTGCAGACGGTTGGAAGCGGTCTCATCCGGTCCGAAGATACGGAAGGAGTCCGGGTTGTTCTTGATGATGTCGCGGGTGTAGACGCCCAGACGACGGGTGGCCTCGAGCTGGCCCCAGCCGTGGCCGTACTCGGCGACTTCCTTGACCTCGTAGTCTTCCAGCTTCGGCAGCTTCAGCTCTTCGCGGATGCGGCCACCGTTGGCGTTCGGGTTCTCACCGATGCGCAGTTCGCCGGTCGGCATGAAGGCGGTGACTTCCGGCTTCACGGCACCGTTCTCGTCGAACAGCTCTTCCGGCTTGTAGGACTCGAGCCAGTTCTTGAGGACTTCGAAGTGAGCCTCGGTATCGCGGGCGGAAGCCAGCGGCACCTGGTGGGAACGCCAGGAGCCTTCGGTCTTCTTGCCGTCGATGAACTTCGGGCAGGTCCAGCCCTTCGGGGTGCGGAAGATGATCATCGGGTAGAACGGACGAGTCATGTCGTCGGTCTGGGCTGCGGCCTTGATGTCGCAGATCTCGTCGAAGACGGTCTCGAACAGCTCGGCGAAACGACGGTGGATCGACAGGTGATCCTCGTTGTCGAAGCCAGCGACGAACTCGTACGGCTCATAGCCCATGCCGTGGAAGAACTCGTGGAGCTCTTCGTCGGAGATGCGGGACAGGATGGTCGGGTTGGCGATCTTGTAGCCGTTGAGGTGCAGGATCGGCAGCACGATACCATCGGTGCGCGGGTTGACGAGCTTGTTGGACTGCCAGCCGGTGGCCAGCGGGCCGGTCTCAGCTTCGCCGTCGCCGACGATGGCCGGAACGAACAGGCTCGGGTTGTTCATCACAGCACCGTAGGCGTGAGACAGGGCGTAACCCAGCTCGCCACCTTCGTGGATGGAGCCCGGAGTCTCCGGAGCGTAGTGGGACGGAATGCCGCCCGGGTAGGAGAACTGGCGGAAGAACTTCTGCAGACCAGCTTCGTCCTTGGTGATCTTCGGGAAGGTCTCAGTGTAGGTGCCGTCCAGGTAGGACTGAGCGGTACCAGCCGGGCCGCCGTGGCCCGGGCCCATGATGATCACAGTGTTCTGCTGGTGATCAGCGATGAGACGGTTGATGTGGCCGATGAGGAAGTTCAGGCCCGGGGTGGTGCCCCAGTGACCGACCAGACGGTGCTTGACGTCTTCGCGGGTGAAAGGCTCCTTCATCAGCGGGTTGCTACGCAGATAGATCTGGCCGATGGAGAGGTAGTTGGCTGCACGCCAGTACTTATCCACGCCTTCGATAGCTTCCTCGGAAACCGGAGCGTTCAGCTTCTTCCAAGGGGTGCCAATAACAGGACTCGTCATGTGTACTCCTGTACTCCTGCACTGTGATGTGCGATTGTTTATTTCCTTAGGTCATGAGCCATTCCTAAAACCTTGCGGTTACGCGGTATGACTCATTTCCAGTCACTTGCACATATTACGAGCGCGGTTCGACTTTTTAGCTGTTTTTTTGGCGACTGTGTGTTTAATTGTTATTTTTTTAGTTACGAGAATTGTGCGATTTCCATTTGGGATTTTTGTGCGCACTTCACGCTCTATCAAAAAGATTGATAAATGGCTCAAAATTCAACGTTTTCATTCGGTTAACACATGTTTTCCACGTTCGTTTCGCCATATGCGCATGCGGCGTGTTGAGTAAGCGAGAGTAAGCAATTGTGAGATTCGTTCATACGCCGTTCACGTGTCTACAATGTCTCCTTGCAACGTCACAATAGAGTAGTTAGTATTGTCCGTTTCTTGATACCTCATATTAAAGGGAGAGTGTTATGGCTGCAGGTCCTGTGCTCGTTGTCGATTTCGGAGCCCAGTACGCCCAGCTGATCGCACGTCGCGTGCGTGAAGCCAATGTTTATTCGGAGCTCGTGCCGCATTCCATGCCGGTCGATGAGATGCTGGCCAAGGATCCGCAGGCCATCATCCTGTCCGGTGGCCCCGCTTCCGTGTTCGAACCGGGCGCTCCGCGCGTCGACAAGAAGCTGTTCGACGCGGGCGTTCCGGTGCTCGGCATCTGCTACGGCTTCCAAGCCATGGCATACGCGTTGGGCGCGGATGTCGACAAGGCCGCCCTGGGCGAATACGGCAAAACGGAAACCACCATCGACAAGGCGGAGGGTCTGCTCGACGGCTCTCCCGCAGAGCAAAGCACGTGGATGAGCCATGGCGTGGCCGTCAAGACCGCGCCGGAAGGCTTCGAAGTGCTCGCCCACACCGAAGGCGCACCGGTCGCCGCCATGCAGGACGAGTCCCGCAAACTGTACGGCGTGCAGTGGCATCCGGAAGTCAAGCACACTCCGATGGGCCAGAAGCTCATCGAGAACTTCCTGCACAAGTGCGCCGGCCTCGGCGATAACTGGAACGCGTCCAACATCATCGAGGACCAGGTCAAGAAAATCCGCGAGAAGGTCGGCGACGCCCAGGTGATTTGCGGCCTGTCCGGCGGCGTCGACTCCGCCGTCGCGGCGGCTCTGGTGCATAAGGCCATCGGCGAGCAGCTCACCTGCGTGTTCGTGGACCACGGTCTGCTGCGCAAGGGCGAGGCCGAGCAGGTCAAACATGATTTCGTCGAGGCCACCGGCATCAAGCTCATCGCCGTGGACGCCTCCGAAGACTTCCTCACCGCGTTGAAGGGCGTGAGCGAGCCGGAGAAGAAGCGCAAGATCATCGGAGAGAAGTTCATCCGCACTTTTGAGAAGGCGCAGCGTCAGGTCATCGAAGAGGCCGGTGCCTCCGGCAAGGAAGTCAAATTCCTCGTGCAGGGCACGCTGTATCCGGACGTCGTAGAGTCCGGCGGCGGCGATGGCGCGGCCAACATCAAATCGCACCACAATGTGGGCGGCCTGCCGAAGGACATCAAATTCCAGCTCATCGAGCCGCTGCGCACCCTGTTCAAGGATGAGGTGCGCGCCATTGGCACCGAACTCGGTCTGCCGGATGAGATTGTCTGGCGTCAGCCATTCCCGGGTCCAGGTCTCGGCATCCGCATCATCGGCGAAATCACCAAGGAACGTCTTGACCTGTTGCGCGAAGCTGATGCCATCGCACGTGAGGAGCTTTCCAAGGCCGGCCTCGACCGCGACATCTGGCAGTGCCCGGTCGTGCTGCTTGCCGACGTGCATTCCGTGGGCGTGCAGGGTGACGAACGCACCTACGGCTCGCCGATCGTGTTGCGTCCGGTGTCGTCCGAAGACGCCATGACCGCCGACTGGTCGCGTATCCCGTACGACGTGCTCGCCACCATCTCGACGCGTATTACCAACGAATGCCGTCAGATCAACCGCGTGGTGCTTGACTGCACTTCCAAGCCGCCGGCAACCATCGAATGGGAGTGAGCCCGCAGGCTTAGACACGTAATGGGAGGGGCTTCCCGCGGAACTACTCGCGGAAAGCCCCTCCCATTATGCGGCGAAAAGAGTCCACTCTCGTTAGAATCGAACAATCTCCTTCACAACATCTCTTTCATACATCCGTCAAGCAAGCATGTCGTTCCACATATTCACGAAATTCGGCAAGGTTTTTGGCCGTGGCGGCGATGTTCTCCACTTGGATGCCTTTGATGCGCAAAACCAAAGCATCGCAGCGAACGTGGCCATGCGATGATCGGCATAAGTCTCCATCACGGCCGGTCGAAGGCAGCCCGCGGATACGGGCGTTATCTTCAATCCATCCGGCAATTCACGAGCTTCTCCCCCAATACGCGTGATTTCATTGACCAACGCCTCAAGACGGTTCGTCTCGTGTCCGCGTAAATGGCCGATACCGATCATATTGGTCGGTTTGTCGGCGAAAGCCAGAATCGCAGCAAGCGATGGCGCGATTTCACCGGCAGCGGTCAGATCGAAATCACCCAAACCGTTGATGGCATGTCCACCTGTGACTTCGCAATAACGGATGCCGTTCTTTTCCGGGAAAGACACTTGCGCTCCCATGCGTTCAAGATACCCCGGCAGCAAACCACCAGGTTGCGTGGTGGTTTCCGGCCAATGCGGCACACGCACGGTTCCGCCGGCGATCAACGCGGCGCCCAGGAACGGAGCGGCATTCGACAAATCCGGTTCGACCGTCACCTGCCCGGGTAGTTGAACCGTTCCCGGAGCGACTCCCCAGACATGAACGTCTTCATCTGCAATCGCATCCACACCAGCACTTTTAAGATCGGCCACCGTCATTCGGATATGCGGCAGGCTTGGAGTCCTTTTTCCCCGTATGGTGCAGCTCAAGGCCGCCTGGCACACGCGAGCCGATCAGCAACAGGCCGGAAATGAACTGCGACGAGCCGGACGAATCGATGGAAACCACATTCGGCGTTTCGCGCACGGCCGAATCAAATGCGGGCGGAGTGATTGTGAACGGCAGACGGCCTTCTTCACCGTGGTATTCAATGGTCGCGCCCAACTGCCGCAAGCCATCCAACACCGGTTTCATCGGGCGGGCATATGCCTGCTCATCGCCATCGAAATCGACGGGACCATCGGCGAACAGCGCAAGTCCCGGCACGAAACGCATCACCGTGCCGGCAAGTCCGCAGTAAATTTTCGCATCGCCATGGAAGTGGCCATCCGCTGGCGGCGTCACCGTTACCGTCGTATCAGTTTCGACATCAACCTCACAGCGGACGCCAAGCGCACGTAACGCCTCCATCATCAGCTCGGTGTCACGCGAGCGCAGCAGCCCTACCAAACGCACGGGCTCCGATCCGAGAGCCGCGAGAATGAGATACCGGTTCGACAGGGATTTGCTACCCGGCACCACCACAGTGGCGTTGAGCGGTTTGCCGGCATACGGTGCCGGCCATAGGTTCTCTTGAAGTGCTTTCATGCGACCCATGGTAACCAACACCTGCGGAAAAATGACGTGTCCATCTCGTCAGCGACATGCTGGTATCCATATGGGATGCAAACTATACAACTCCTTCCCCATCTGCCTATCATTGCGTGTAGGCGTCCTTTGACGACGTCCGTTCTTTTTCACCTCAATGTGGAGAAGAGCGAGCGCATAGAATGACATCGCCACAGCAACCACAGCCATATGTGCCTGTGCCGCAACCCCAACAACCGAATGCGGCCGTGCCGCAGCCGCAGCCCTACGCATCCGCATCGCAGCAATATTATCCGCCTGCCGCTCAACAGCCTCAGCCAATGGCTCCGGTTCCCGTTCCGGCGGGAGCGGCGTTGCGTACCAAACGCGGTCTGCTCAAATTCGTGCTGCTTGGTCTCATCACTTTCGGCATCTACGACATTTGGCAGATGAGTGAGGTTGGGGAAACCTTGAACCTGATCGCCACGCGTCGCGACGGCAAGCGCACCATGCACTATTGCCTCATGTTCTTCATTGTCGGCTGGCTGACTTTCGGCATCGGCTGGCTTGTCTGGAACCATCGTCTCAGCGCTCGAATCGGCACCGAACAGGCCGCCCGGCATTTGCCGGTGACCGTGACGGCCGCGACATACTGGCTATGGAGCGTTCTCGGCACGTTGATCATCGTCGGGCCGTTGGTCTACACATACAAGATCCTGCATGCCATGAATGATCTGAGCGCCGACTACAACATGCGTGGCATCTGAGTTTCTTTTGTGCGCACAATCATTGAAGCCCGGAATTCCAAGTGGCAAAACCATTGGAACTCCGGGCTTTTTGTCGGGCTGACAGGATTTGAACCTGCGACATTCTGCTCCCAAAGCAGACGCGCTACCAAACTGCGCTACAGCCCGTTCATGCACTCCCGCACGTGGCAGGTGAACACGAGTTTCCATTGTAGCGTATGGTAGGACAACGACAGGCTAGAATGGCAAATACTGGAGGGAACGCGCATGGGACGTCATCAGCAAGCCGAGGCTTCAGGCATCATTTCCTTCATGGCATGCGCCACTCTTGCATGGATCGCCATGGACCTATATCTGCAATTCGCTCCCGCCATCTGGCGTGTCACCCAACGCCTGTTCACCGTGTGTGCCGGAATCACCGCGGGATGTGGAGTCATCTCGTTCACCTTGGGGTATGCGCGCAACTCCAGGTCGATGACGTTGAAACATGGCTGGACCATTCCTATTCGCCGTATCTTCGAGATACTCGCTTTGTCCGTGGTCTACGCGTCGACCATTTTCGTCACGGCGTTCATGCTGCTTTCCATTGCCAGCAACATGATGGGGTTGCGCACGTTAAAAGGCTATCTGACTGCGCTCTGCGCCGCGATCTCGGGGGTCGTAGGCTATGTCACGTTCGTACAGGCGGAACTCATGAATGCCAAGACCATCGCATCCTTGTTGCCGTTCTTCGTGGTTTCCGGTGTCAGCATCGCAGGATTGACGTCCGATGATCCATACTGGTACAACAACAATTTCTCCCAATTGGGCGATCGAACCACTTTTGCTGCTCGTATGTTCAATTCGACATTGATGTTGGCCGGCGTCTGCATCGTCATCATCAGCTATTTCGCGATTTCGGAGCTCATCACCACGCACCGTCTGCAGATGCAGTATCTGTCTGCAAGCGATGAAAAAGAAGCTCCCAAACACTTCAAGGCGCGGATTCTTCTGCTATCGACCATGCTGACGCTCGCAGGCATCGCCTTCATCGGCATCGGCATGTTCCGTTACACGCCGCATCCGATTCTGCACAACGTATTCGCCCGCGGTCTTCCCTGCCTGATGAGCGTGCTGATGATCGCGCTGCCTTGGCTGGCCCCGCAGCTTTCAAAAGTAGTATATGTGATTTCAGACCTAGCTATCGTGATCGGGGCTCTTGCCGGGTTCCAGTGGTTGGCGGGGCGTAACACGTTGACGAACGTCGAGGCTCTTGCCGGCATGATGTTTCTGGGCTGGTTCATCATCTTTTCACGGCAGATTGCGGCCATCGAATCCGATCGTGTGCAGACGCAGCTTATTCTGGCGCAAACCAAGCGGCCAGAATCCGTCGAGGATCTTGCGGAGGTCAGCGAAACCGTTCCTGGAACCGTTTCCCCGACTCTCGTCGGAAGTCTAATTCTCGTAACGGTTCACGAGCACAGTCCACAAACAATACGGCGAGGTGTCACCCGTACGGATGGCACCTCGCCTGTTCTCATGGCTATCAGAAATCGTAGTTCTTTGTGGTGGGCTTTCTATCGCTCATCAGCAACAGGAAGCTTCTCGACTGCGCCGTGATCGCGAAGCCGGCCTCATAGTTGAGTTCCGGACCCTTCGGATTATGCGTGTCGACGACCAGACGCCATTTCTTGCCATACCGCTCGTCCGGCAAGGTGAACATAATCGGCTCGTAATGCGCGTTGAAAATCAGGATGAAGTTATTGTCCACCATCTGGTTGCCATACCAGTCGGCTTCCGGAATATCGGAACCGTTCAGATAGATCATCACCGAGAACGCGTGGGTATTGGACCAATCTTCCATGTCCATGATGGAACCGGTGTGGTCCATCCATTCGACCTGCGGAATCTTATCGTCCGGGTCTCCTGGCTCGCGGCCGGTGAAGAAACGACGACGGTGGAGCACCGGGTGCTCGAGTCGCAGATGAATCAGCTTCGAAACGAACTCAAGCAGATCCTTCTGACTATCGTCAAGATCCCAATTGGTCCATGAAATGGCGTTGTCCTGGCAATAGGCATTGTTGTTGCCCTGTTGCGTGCGTGCCACCTCATCGCCGCCGCAGATCATCGGAATGCCCTGACTGCACAGCAGCGTCGCGAACATGTTGCGCATCTGCTGTTGCCGCAGGTCGTTGACGTCCTTGATGGTGGTCGGGCCTTCGACACCGCAGTTCCAGGAACGGTTGTTGCTTTCGCCATCCCTATTGCCTTCGCCGTTGGCGTCGTTATGCTTCTCGTTGTAGCTCACCAAATCGTTCATGGTGAAGCCATCATGTGCGGTGATGAAGTTCACGGAAGCCACCGGACGGCGGCCGTTCATCTGATACAGGTCGGAGCTGCCCATCAGCCGGCTGGCGAATTCCGGTAGCGTCGATGGTTGCGAACGCCAGAAGTCACGCACGCAATCACGGTAGCGGCCGTTCCATTCGGACCAGCTGGACGGGAAGCCGCCCACCTGATAGCCGCCGGAACCCAAATCCCAAGGTTCGGCGATGAGCTTGACACGGGAGATGACCGGATCCTGTTCGACGATGTCGAAGAAGGCGGACAGCTTGTCGACTTCCTGGAACTGGCGGGCCAGCGTGGCCGCAAGATCGAATCGGAAACCATCGACATGCATTTCGGTGACCCAGTAGCGCAGGCTGTCCGTGATGAGCTGCAGCGCGTGCGGCGAGCGCATCAGCAGGGAGTTGCCGGTGCCGGTCGTGTCGAAGTAGTGGCGTCGGTCGTTGTCGACCAGACGGTAGTAGGCACCGTTGTCGATGCCTTTGAAGCTTAGGGTCGGGCCGAGGTTGTTGCCTTCGGCGGTGTGGTTGTACACCACGTCGAGGATCACTTCCATGCCGGCGCGATGGTAGGCCTTGACCATGGATTTGAATTCGTTGACCTGCTCGCCGCGTTGTCCGGAGCTTGAGTACGCGTTATGAGGCGCGAAGAAGCCGATGGTGTTGTAGCCCCAGTAGTTGCTCAGGCCTTTTTCCTGCAGGAAGCTGTCGTTGACGAACTGGTGGATCGGCATAAGTTCGATGGCGGTGACGCCGAGCTTCCTCAGATATTCGATGACCGATGGATATGCGAGGCCCGCGTAGGTTCCACGGATGTCCGGCGGCACGTCCAGGTTGAGATTGGTCATGCCACGCACATGGGCTTCGTAGATTACCGAATCATGGTAGGAGATGTTCGGATGTTGGTCGTTGCCCCAGTCGAAATACGGATTGACCACGGCCGATTTCATGGTATGCGGCGCGGAATCCAGCGTATTCATGCTGGTGACGTCCTCAGGGCTTTTGAACCAATACGAATAGAGGCTTTCGTCACCGTCGATGTTTCCCTCGATGGCTTTTGCGTACGGGTCGAGCAGCAACTTGTTCGGGTTGCACCGCAGGCCCTTTGCTGGATCATACGGACCGTACACACGATAGCCGTACCGTTGCCCGGGTTGTATTCCCGGCAGATAGTTATGCCATACGTAGGAGTTCTGCTCCGTCATTTCCACTCGGGTCTCACGGTCTTCCTCATCGAAAAGACAAAGCTCGACTTTCTGGGCCACTTGAGAGAAGAGGGCGAAATTCACGCCGGCGCCGTCGTAGCTCGCACCGAGTGGATACATCGATCCAGGTCTGATTTGCATAATTCAAGTATCGCACGTTTTGCGAGTTGAATTCGTTATTTCGTTTATTCCGGCGATTGTTTTTACAATTCGAAACCTGCAGGCCGCTATTGTTGCCGCATTCTGCGAATTTGCTCATGCAAAATGGCGATCTCCGAATTGGAGGCCGTGATGTGCGTGTCTCGTAGCTGCTTCCACGGGATCCAAGCAGATTCGACATGCTCGTCGGCGTCGAAATGCCGTTCGACGGCCTGCCAGTGGCGCAGGTGCACCACCATGATGTTGGCCAGTTCGTCGGTCATGCCTTCGGATGAATAGAATTGCCCGACATGGTCGATATCGCAACTGTTTTCGTCGATTGGCTCGACGCCGGTCTCTTCGCGCAGCTCACGCAATGCGGCCGCATCGACGTCTTCCCCGTCATCGATGAGTCCTGCCGGCAGACCGTAGGCGAAGGCGTCGCAGCCGACACGGTATTCTCGTTCGACCAAGTACAAATCCTGCGCGCAGTCATGCACCAGCATGACCACACAGGGCGCGTGCCGCATCACCTGTCTGCGGATCACGGTTTGTCCGCCGTCTCGTGTCTGCAACGCGATACGCATGTCCTCCACGCCGAAAATCGCGCCTTGATACACGTGCTCTCTGCTGAGTACTGTGGCCGGTCTGGTCATGTCCACGCCATCGCTGGATTCGTTCAGCGACATATCCATGCTGGTCGTATCGGACATCGTCGTTCAGCGTTCCTGCCCGCAGGACGGCAGTACCAGATTCCAGGGATCGGTGTTCATAGAAATCCAGCGGACGGTGGGGATGTCTCCGGTCGCCTCAGATACGGCACGAGGCACATCGCCCATGGCGTATTGGAACCATATGGATTCGATGGCGCTGTGTGGCGTGTTGATGAACATCGGACGAACAGTGGCGTCGCCTCGGCCGAGTTCGATGTCCGCGGCACGCATGGACGCCTCATAGCGCGCCTGCTCGATGGCATCGGTCACCGGATGATGGCGCAGATCGCTGGTCACATACACATCGACGCCTGCGGCACGCACTTCATCGAACAGGGAATCGCCCGAGCCCGGCAATACCGCCACCGTGCCGATCGTCGCGTCAAGGTCGCCGCACACCTGCACGCCAAGTTCGGTGTATGGCAGCGCGTCGGCCACACGACGGGCGAAATCACGCAATGCGATCGGCTCCTGCAACCGGCCGACACGGCCCAATCCGACCGGATGTTCGGCTTTCGGATCTTCGATGGGTACCAGCGGACGCTGTTCGATCAGGCCGAACGCGTCGGCGGCGGCCATGCTGACTCCTCGGTAGGAGGCATCGGCATTGGTGTGCCCAACCCACAGCGCGCAACCGGCGAGGTTGAGCTTCCGGACGATCTCACCACGGAATCCTAGTCCGGAGACCGCATGCACGGAACGGAAGAACAGCGGATGGTGGCAGATCAGCAGGTCGATGCCTCCGGCGATAGCCTGGTCGATCACCGCCATGGATGGGTCCGCCGCGAACGCGATGTTGCGCACGTCGTGGCGAAGGTCTCCCACGATGAGTCCCGGCTCATCCCATTGTTCCGCGTATCGCAGCGGATACAGCGTTTCAAGCACATCCACGACCTGCTTCAGCGTTGCCACAATCTTCCTTCTTTCTTTTTTAATCAGCCTTCGATTATCCGACGGGAACGGATCAGTGGGCCGCCAATTGCCAATCGGAACCGATGCCCGTCGATACGTCCAACGGAACGGCCATGGTGACGGCATGCTCCATGGCATCCTTCACCAGCGCGGTGGCCTGCTTCTCCTCACCGGGCGCGATCTCCACCACAAGTTCATCATGAATCTGCAGTATGAGGCGACTTCCAAGGTTCGCTTCCTGCAGTGCGTCATACGCACGAATCATGGCGATTTTCATGATGTCCGCCGCCGAGCCTTGGATAGGCGCGTTCAACGCGGCGCGTTCGGCCGCGTCCCTCACGGCACGGTTCGGCGATTTGAGACCGGGGAAATACCTGCGCCTTCCGAAAATGGTTTCGGTATATCCTTTTTCGCGTGCGGACGAGACAAGCGATTCAAGGTATTCATGGACTTTGCCAAAAGTGGCGAAATACTGGTTTTTCAGCGATTCGGCTTCTTTGGGCTTGATCTTGAGCTGCTGGGCAAGTCCATACGTGCTCAGACCGTAGGCAAGTCCATAGCTCATCGCCTTGACGTGGCTACGCTGATCGGACGTGATGTCGTCAACGGGAATGCCGTAGACCAAGCTGGCCACATACTTATGGAAGTCCTTGCCGGAGCGGAAGGCCTCTATCAACGCCTCATCACCGGAAAGGTCGGCCATGATGCGCAGTTCGACCTGCGAGTAGTCGGAGCTCAGCAACGATTCGAAGCCCTCTCCCGGCACGAACGCGGATCGAATCTCACGACCTGCGGGATCCCGGTTCGGAATGTTCTGCAGGTTTGGATCGACGGAGCTCAATCGTCCGGTGGCTGCCACCGTCTGTTCGAAAGTGGTGTGGATGCGACCGTCATGACGGTTTGTGGCGTCGATCAACGTCTGCACGATCTGCTTGAGCTTGTTCTTTTCACGATGCATCAGCAACGCGTCAAGGAACTGGCATGCGCGGTCGTTATCGTACGAGCGGTCACGCAAGGTCTGCAATGCCGCGGCATTGGTGGTGTATGAACCGGACTTGGTTTTTTTTCGTCGGTTTCAATCCCATGTCTTCGAACAGGATCTTCTGCAGCTGTTTGGGGCTTTGCAGGTTCACCTGCTCCCCCGCGAACTGCCACGCCGTTTCCTGTGCCTGGGCAGCGTCGGCGGCAAGTTGGTCGCGCATCTGCACCAGACGTGTCATATCCACTTGGGCGCCGACCTGTTCCATGCCATGCAGGACCTGAGAGACCGGAAGCTCAATGGATTTGAGGAGACCGAATTGTTCGCGCTTATCCAGCACACCGGCCAAATATTCGGCCAAAAGCCCCACGATTGCGGTGCGGGTGAGTATCAGCTCGTCGTTCTTGGAATCGTTTTCCTCAGGCTCGTCGAAGTCCAAGGTCCCCTGTGTCGCGGCTTCGGCTTGTGCTTCGATGTGCAGATCAAGGAAATGGGCCGCAGCCTGTTCCAGCGTGTCCGCGTGGAAATCCGGGTGGGCAAGATATCCGGCGAGCTTGGTGTCGAACAATGGTTCCGGAAGTTCCACGCCGATGCTGCCCAGCAGATGCGCATGTTCTTTGTAACCGTGCACGACCATGGAATGGTGATAGCGGTCGAACAGCCTTTGCAGGCATTGCACCATATCCGGACTGAATACGTCGATGCGAATGGCTTCGCCGTGCACGGCGATCATCAATGCCGAAAGAGAGGCTTCTCCGGGTTTGCTCGCGCCTTCGGCGTAAAGCGTCCAGGACTGTTTCACCTTGTCCGTGCAGCGGGTCGAAGAATCGATTTCGAAGCCGAATTCCGGAATGTCGTTGGAGGAGCGTTCATGGCGTTCGTGCAGATGTTCCTGCACCACGGGGAAATGGTTTTGGACCCATGTCTCCACCACATGCGGATCGTTGACGTCTTCGACATGTGGCAGCCCGAGCTTGCTGGATTCGTGCACGTCCCCGGATGGTTTGTCCGCATTGAACGTTTTGAGCACGCGATTCTTGGTCCGAACACCGAATTCGAGCTTGGTGAATAGATCGTCGAGTTGACCAGCGTCGACTTGTCCAAATGTCAGGTCGGATACCGACACGCCAAGATCAAGGTCACGAACCAAAGCGTTCACGGAACGGTTCAGTTTGACCTGTTCGATGTTTTCGCGCAGGGCTTCGCCTTTTTTGCCGCTGATCTCGTCGGCGTGTTCGATGATCTGCTCAAGTCCGCCGTACTGGTTGATCCATTTGGCCGCGAATCCGTCGCCGACTCCGGGAACGCCGGGGATGTTGTCAGCGGTTTCTCCGCGCAAGGCGGCCAGATCCGGGTATTGCGCGGGAGAGACATGATATTTCTCCTGCACGGCATCCGGGGTCATATGTTTGAGGTCTTTGAAATGGTGGCCGGGATACAGCACGGTGATGTCGTCGTTGATCAGCTGGAAAGCATCACGGTCGCCGGACAGCACCAATGTGCGGTAGCCTGCCTGGTCGCCCATGCTGGCGAGCGTGCCGATCACATCGTCACCTTCGTAACCGGGTTTTTCGATGTATGTGACGCCCAAGGCCGTCAGCATCTGCTGGATTAATGGCAGCTGGCTGAGCAGTTCCTCGGGGGCCGCGTCGCGAGTTCCTTTGTACTGCGGCAGCATCTGGTTGCGGAACGTGCCGCCCTTCACATCGAATGCGACGGCAAGATGGTCTGGATGTTCGGCATCGATCACCTGCGAAAGCATGGTGGCGAATCCCCAGACCGCGTTGGTGGCCTGACCTGATGATGTACTGAAATTCTCTACGGGCAAGGCAAAAAAAGGCGCGGAACGCCAAAGAATGGCCGTCAACGACCAATAGCGTTCCGCGTGAAGTGCCTTCCACAGTTGGTGTGTTAGCGCTCATCCTCTGCTTCCGACTTCTGTTCGCCATACTTGGCGATGATGGCCATGGCCAGACGCTTCTTCGGAATGCGCTGGTCCATGGAGGTCTTCTGAATCCAACGGAAAGCGCCCTGTTCGGAGAAGTCCGCCTTGTCCATCAGCAGGCCCTTGGCGCGGTCGACGAGCTTGCGCTCCTCCAGCGTTTCTTCGGCCTTCTTCAGCTGCTCTTCGGCCTTCTTCAGCTGTTCCTCGGTTTCCTGCAGTTTGGACTCGCTACGTTCGACATTGTCAAGCAGATCGTTGATTTCGGCGAAACGGCCCATGGCGACTTCCAAAGCCGGCAGCAGCTTGGATTCCTCATACGGCTTGGTGACATACGCCATGGCGCCAGCGCCCGTGGCCCTTTTTGACCAAATCAGACTGGGAGAATGCCGTCAGCATGACGACCGGAGCGATGTTCTCATCACAGATGATGCCAGTGGCCTCGATGCCATCCATACGAGGCATCTTGACATCCATGCACACCACGCTCGGGCGGAACTTACGGGTCAGTTCAACGGCTTCCTCACCGTTGGCGGCCTCTCCGACGACCTCATAGCCGTTATCCTCAAGCATGGCGACCAAATCCATGCGGTTCACGGATTCGTCTTCGGCAACGACGACGGTGCGCTTGTGCGCCTCGTTATTATTGGCAGAATCCGGCTCGGGAGCCGCAGCAGCTTGGAGCTCCTCATCAGTGAGTACTTCGTCCGGTTCCGTGGTCTTCTCTGCAGCCATGTCGGTCTCTTTCCACTGTCACACCCAAAGCCGGCCTAACATGCCCCAACCCGGGCCTGGATTGATATTGATTTCTTACGTGCCCTCGGTGGGACTCGAACCCACACTGCGCAGATTTTGAGGCTGCTTCCTCTACCAATTGGGATACGAGGGCTTGCACGCAACTCTGGAAGAATACCACATGATTGCGATTTGCGCCAAATCTCGGCGTTGTCATCATTCGGGGACATCGCGTAAAAACAATAATCCTCCCATCGGGAACCAATGGGAGGATTATGGAATCAGCGTTTAACGCGACGATTCAAATCTCAGTCGCAGGCACCAACGGTGTGGACGTAGATGGAATCGGTGCGACCCGGCTGGTGTTCGCCCTGGGCGGAGCTCAGCACGACGATCTTGTCGCCATCGGAGACCTTGCCGGCGTCCTTGAGGACCTTGTCGGTGAAAACCATGAGGTCCTTGCGGGACTTGTCGTGGTAATCCTCATCGAGCAGGAAGGACTCGGTGCCCCAAGACAGGGCCAGCCAGTGGAAGGTGTGCTCATTGTTGGTGATGCCGTAGATCGGGGTGGCCGGACGTTCACGGGACACGCGGTGCACGGTGGAACCGGTCTGGGTGTAGGCGACGATGGCCTTGGCGTTGAGCTTGTCGGCCAGGTCGACGGCGGCGGAAGAGACGGCACCTGTGGAGGACATATCCAGGTTCTTCAGCTCCGGGATGCGGTCGAAACCATGCTCGGTGGCGAAGGTGGAGATGCGGCTCATGGTGTTCACGGTGACTGCCGGGTACTTGCCGACGGCGGTCTCGTTGGAGGTCATGGTGGCGTCGGCACCGTCGAGGACGGCGTTGGCGCAGTCGGATGCCTCTGCACGGGTCGGGACCGGGGAGCTGACCATGGAGCCGAGGACTTCGGTGGCCACGATGACCGGCTTGGCGTACTGACGAGCCAGCTCGATGCAGCGCTTGGTGGCCAGCGGGACCTCTTCCAGCGGGCACTCGACGGCCATATCGCCACGTGCGACCATGATGCCGTCGAACGCCTTGACGATCTCCTCGAGGTTCTCGAGGGCCTGCGGCTTCTCGATCTTGGCGACGACCGGGATACGGCGGCCTTCCTCGTCCATGATCTCATGGGCGCGATCGATGTCGGTGGCGAAGCGCACGAAGGACATGGCAATGATGTCGGCGCCGGTGCGGATGGCCCAGCGCAGATCCTCTTCGTCCTTCTCGGTCAGAGCCGGCAGAGACACGGCGACGGCCCGGAAGGTTGATGCCCTTGTGGCTGGAGACCGGTCCGGCAACGACAACCTTGGTGTACACGTTGTTGCCTTCGACCTTGGTGACCTCGAGGCGGACCTTGCCGTCGTCGATGAGGATCGGATCGCCTGCATGGCAGTCGCCCGGGAGACCCTTGAAGGTGGTGGAGGTGATGTGCTCGTCGCCTTCGATGTCATCAGTGGTGATGACGAACTCCTGGCCTTCGGTCAGCTGGACCTTGTCCTCGCCGTCGGCGTTCTTCTTGAACCAACCGCAGCGGATCTTCGGACCCTGCAGGTCAACCAGGGCTGCGACGTTGCGGCCAGTGGCCTTGGCGGCGGCACGGAGGTTGTTGTAGACCTTGAGGTGGTCTTCCGGAGTGCCGTGGGAGCGGTTCAGACGAGCGACGTCCATACCTGCTTCGACAAGGCTGGTGATGCCTTCCAGGGACTCGGTAGCGGGACCGATGGTATCTACGATCTTGGCTTTACGCATGAATGCCTGCCTATTCTTGTTGATATTGATTTTGGATCTGACGACCCTGTTTCCAATGGCATAGCTTACTAGCAAAAAGCGCCCACTTCCACCTCAGAACTAGGTGTGTTGTGAGCGCTCACAATTTCGTAGGAGAATAGAAAAGCTCTATTCTCCCAACGTTTGCCGGACTGTCACTTTTCGTTCGCTTTCATGGTGCGCATCTTAATAACACTTGCCAAAGCCGCACCACCAATCGCAAGAACGATCACGACAAGCGACAGCCATGTGGGCACTTCCGGAACCCAGGAAATCGGCTGGCCGCCATTGAGGAACGGCAGCGAATTGCCATGCAGGGCCTCCATGATGAGTTTGACGCCGATGAAGCCCAGCACCACGGACAGGCCCAGCGGAAGATAGACGAGCTTGTCAAGCAGCTCTCCGAGCAGGAAGTACAGCTGCTGCAGACCGAGCAATGCGAACACGTTGGACGTGAACACGATGAACGGATCTTTGGTCAGGCCGAAAATGGCGGGGATCGAATCGAAAGCGAACATCACGTCGGTGGTGCCGATGGTCAGGAACACGATGAGCATCGGGGTCCAATGCTTCACACCGTTCTTGATAGTACGCAGCTTTTCGCCGTCGTATTCATCGGTGATCTTGATGACCTTGCGCAGTGCGTGAATCAACGCGTTCTCATGGTATTCCTCGTCCTCGTCTCCCCCGGCGACGAGTTTGATGGCCGTGACGATGAGGAACGCGCCGAATAGGAAGAACACCCAAGTGAAGCGCGAGATGATGGCAGCGCCCACCAAAATGAACATGCCTCGCAGTACGAGCGCGACGGTGATGCCGACTGACAGCACGAATTTCTGTAGTTCCTTCGGCACCGCGAAATTCGACATGATAATGACAAACACGAACAGGTTGTCTATGCTCAGCGAATATTCGGTCAGCCAACCTGAGTAGAACTCGATGGCAGGCTTCGAGCCGGCGAAGAACCACATGAGTCCGCCGAAGATCAACGCCATGACCACGAAGAACGCGATATGCTGCACGCATTCCTTGGTGGAGGGCACATGCGGCTTGCGCCCGATGATGAACAGGTCCACCACGAAGAAGACGGCAAGCACCGCGAACGTGGCGATTTCAAAAACAAGTGGTGTTTCAGCCATAATCCACTATGGTACGGATGCCGTATGACCGGTCGAGAACTATTTGCTCGCCTCCGTCATCTGCCGAAGTTCCTTTTTCAGGTCACGGATCTCGTCACGCAGACGAGCCGCAAGCTCGAATTGCAGTTGTTCGGCGGCGGTATGCATCTGCTCGGACAGTTGTCGAATGAGATCAGCTAGATCCTGCGCGGGCAATCCGGCCTTGAGAATCTCCTCGTGCCGCCTGCCGGATTCCTCCTTGCTGGTATGTGGCACGCCGAGATGCGAATTGCCGGCTTTGTCCGCGTTTCGGTATCCGGTACCGAGCAATGTCTGGGTGTCGACGTCCTCCTTGGCGAGCATGTCGTTGACATCGGAGATCTTCTTGATGAGCGGCTTCGGATCGATGCCATGTTCCTTATTGTAGGCGATCTGGATGTCACGGCGGCGGTTGGTCTCGTCGATGGCCTTGCGCATGGCTTCGGTGATGTCGTCCGCATACATGACGACGGTGCCGGACACGTTTCGCGCCGCACGGCCGATGGTCTGGATGAGCGAACGGTAGGAACGCAGGAAGCCTTCCTTATCCGCGTCGAGGATTGCGACCAATGACACTTCCGGCAGATCGAGGCCCTCTCGTAGCAGGTTGATGCCGACGATGACGTCGATCTTGCCTTCACGCAGTTCACGCAGCAGTTCGACACGACGCAAGGTGTCCACATCGGAATGCAGATATTCGACTTTGATGCCGCGTTCCAGCAGATAGTCGGTCAGATCCTCGGCCATTTTCTTAGTGAGCGTGGTGACCAGCGCACGTTCGTTCCTTGCCACGCGGTCTTTGATTTCGGCAAGCAGGTCATCGATCTGCCCTTCCACCGGCCGCACGTCGATCTGCGGATCGACTAGTCCGGTCGGACGTATGATCTGTTCGACCACGCCGTCGCTCAAACCGAGTTCGTAATCGCCGGGCGTTGCCGACAGGTACACCGTCTGACCGACGCGTTCCTGGAACTCCGGCCATTTGAGCGGTCGATTGTCCATTGCCGACGGCAGGCGGAAACCGTGTTCGACCAGCGTGCGTTTGCGGCTCGCGTCGCCTTCGTACATGGCACCGATCTGCGGCACGGTGACATGTGATTCGTCGATGACGAGCAGGAAATCATCTGGGGCAAAAAGTCAAGCAGCGTGTGCGGAGGCGTGCCCGGCGCGCGTCCGTCGAAATGCCGCGAATAGTTCTCCACGCCGGAGCATGTGCCGACCTGCGAGAGCATTTCCAGATCGTATGTGGTGCGCATGGTGAGACGCTGCGCTTCAAGTTCCTTGCCTTGCTTATGCAATTCGGCGGTACGCTCGTCAAGTTCCTGTTGGATAGTTTTGAGCGCCCGTTCCATACGTTCCGGTCCGGCAACGTAATGCGAGGCCGGGAAGATGTGCACCTGCGATTCGTGCGCGATCACGTCGCCGGTCAGCGGATGCAGCGTGGAGATGCGGTCGATTTCGTCGCCGAAGAATTCGATGCGGATGGCCAGTTCCTCGTATACGGGGATGATCTCAACGGTGTCGCCGCGCACGCGGAATGTGCCTCGCGTGAAGGCGATGTCGTTGCGCTTGTATTGCATGTCCACGAATTTGCGCAGTAAATCGTCACGGTCGATCTGCTGGCCTTCCTGGAGGAACAGCATACGGCCAGCGTATTCTTCCGGCGTTCCCAAACCGTAGATGCAGGAGACGGTGGCCACGACCACGCAATCGCGACGGGTCAGAAGGTTCGCGGTGGCGGCGTGGCGCAATCGCTCCACATCGTCGTTGATGTTGGAATCCTTCTCGATGTAGGTGTCGGTCTGGGGAATGTACGCTTCCGGCTGGTAGTAGTCGTAGTAGGAAACGAAGTAGCTCACCGCATTGTCCGGCATGAGTTCGCGGAATTCGGCGCACAACTGCGCGGCGAGCGTCTTGTTCGGCTCGATGATAAGCGTCGGTCGCTGCAGACGTTCGATCAGCCACGCTGTAGTGGCGGCTTTTGCCGGTGCCGGTGGCGCCCATGAGCACCACGTCGTTCTCGCCATTCTCGATGCGCGTGGCCAGCTCCTCGATGGCCTTCGGCTGGTCGCCTGAAGGCTTATATGGAGATTTGACCACAAACGGCTTGTTCACTCGTTCAATGTTGAATCCCATGGTTCCGTCTCGCTTCCTTACGCCACTGTTCCATCAGCCTATCAACACAGTCGAACATGTGTTCTACATCCTGGGATGAGTCAATCACCGCATCGGCTATGGATTCTCGTGCCGCACGCGTGGGCTGATGCGCGATACGCGCCTTCGCCTGTGCCTCACTCATGCCACGGGTGCGCATCATACGTTCCACACGCGTCTGTTCCGGTGCTTCGACTGTTACGATATGGTCGAAACGCATGGGTATGTCATCGATTACTTCCGCCCAAAAGCGGAATATCATGTACGACCACGGCATCCGGATTCTTTTCGACCGCCTGCCGTTCCTCCGACAATGCAAGATCGTAGATCAACGGATGTTCGATATCGTCAAGGATTCTACGTTCGGATTCGGCATTCGGATCGGAGAAGACGTGTTCGGACATCCATCGCCGATTAAGACCACCTTGCGCGTTCATCGCATCCGGCCCGAAATGTTCCACGATTCGTTGCAGGCCCACGCTTCCGGGTTCCACGACTTTTCGGGCGAGCACATCATAATCGACAAGCGTCGCGTCCAGTTCACGCAGATGCGTAGCGACGGTGCTTTTGCCGGCGGCGATGCCTCCGGTCAACCCAATTCGAATCATCACAACCGCCATTGTAATGTTTGAGGACTCGCAACATACGCAAATGGCCCCTACACCATCAGGTGCGGGGGCCATTTATCAGCGGTTTACGCGAATCAGTTTATTTTGATTCGTCGAAACTCACTTGCCGAGCAGCTGGTCGCGCAGAGCGGCGAGCTGGTCGGAATCGGCGAGGGTGCCGTTGGAGGTGTTGTCGGAGGAGTAGTTGGACACCTCTTCGACCTTCTCTTCCTTCGGAGCCTGGCCGTCTTCGGCTGCGGAAGCCTCGGCGTTCTCGAGTTCCTTGGCAACGAATTCCTTGTGCTGCTCCCACAGATCGTGAGCGGTGGCGTACTGGGACTCCCACTCCTCACGCTGCTTCTCGTAACCAGCGATCCACTCGTTGGTTGCCGGGTCGAAGCCTTCCGGATACTTGTAGTTGCCCTGCTCGTCGTACTCTGCCGGCATGCCGTACAGAGCCGGATCGAAGTCCTCGGAAGCCGGATCAACGGAGTCGTTGGCCTGCTTGAGGGACAGGGAGATGCGGCGACGGTCGAGATCGACGTCAATCACCTTGACGAAGACTTCCTCGCCCGGCTTGACGACGGTCTCCGGGTTCTCCACGTGGCGGTTGGCCAGCTCGGAGATATGCACGAGGCCTTCGATGCCGTCTTCGACGGAGATGAAGACACCGAACTGAACGATCTTGGTGACCTTGCCCTTGACGATCTGGCCAGGAACGTGGGTGCGAGCGAAGCGCTGCCACGGATCTTCCTGGGTGGCCTTGAGGGACAGGGAGATGCGCTCACGATCGAGATCAACGTCGAGCACCTCGACGGTGACCTTGTCGCCGACCTTGACAACCTCGGACGGGTGGTCGATGTGCTTCCAAGACAGCTCGGAAACGTGGATCAGGCCGTCAACACCGCCCAGATCGACGAACGCGCCGAAGTTGACGATGGAGGACACGACGCCTTCACGGATCTGGCCCTTCTTGAGCTGGGACAGGAAGGTCTCGCGCACTTCGGACTGGGTCTCCTCGAGGTACTGGCGACGGGAGAGGACCACGTTGTTGCGGTTCTTGTCGAGCTCGAGGATCTTGGCCTTGATCTTCTGGCCGATGTACGGGGACAGATCGCGGACACGACGCATCTCGACGAGAGATGCCGGCAGGAAGCCACGCAGACCGATGTCGACGATGAGGCCACCCTTGACAGCTTCGATGACAGTGCCTTCGACAACGCCATCGGCTTCCTTGATCTTCTCGATGTCGCCCCAAGCGCGCTCGTACTGTGCACGCTTCTTGGACAGAATCAGACGGCCTTCCTTGTCTTCCTTGGTGACGACAAGGGCCTCAATGGTGTCGCCGACCTCGACGACTTCGTCAGGATCAACGTCCTTCTTGATGGAAAGCTCGCGGGAGGGGATGACACCCTCGGTCTTGTAGCCGATGTCGAGCAGGACCTCGTCATGATCGACCTTGACGACGGTACCTTCGACCAGATCACCATCATCGAAGTTCTTGATGGTGGAATCGACTGCCTTGATGAAGTCCTCTTCGGTGCCGATGTCGTTGATGGCGACCTTGGCGACTTCGTTATTGTTCTCTGCCATTAATGTGGTTTCTTACAAAATAGTGGATGGATAAAATCGTTCTTCAGTTATACGTGCGTGCAAATACACACAAGGCGAAAGTCTACAAGAAGCCATGCACAAAAATCGGGCGTGTCGCATGTCACGACACGCCCGAAAGCACTATCGCGAAACTCACAACTGACGTTCGGCCATCTCCACGACATTCTGCAACAGCATGGCACGCGTCATCGGCCCTACGCCTCCAGGATTCGGCGTATATGCCAAAGCCTTCTCGTAACAGGCTTTATCGACATCACCCTTGACCTTGTATCGGCCGGATTCCTCGTCGAACACGCGGGATACTCCGACGTCGACGAGAATCGACCCTTCCTTGATGTCTTCCGGTTTGACGAAACCAGCCACTCCCATGGCTGCGACGATCACATCGGCCCGTCGCATGTGTTCACGCACATCCTTGGTTCCCGTATGGCACAGCGTGACAGTGGCGTTGACCGCCTTACGAGTCAACAACAGACCAATGGTACGGCCGATGGTGATGCCACGGCCCAGCACGCACACCTCCTTGCCATCCAAATCGATGTCGTAGGCGCGCAACAGCTCGATCACGCCGCGAGGCGTGCATGGCAACGGCGTGGCGATGTCTCCTCGGGCATGCAGCACAAGTTCGCCGAGATTATACGGATGCATCCCGTCGGCGTCCTTCTTGGGATCGATCAGATCGATGATGGCGTTCTCGTCGATTCCCCTTGGCAAGGGCAACTGCACGATATATCCGGTACAGGCGGGATCCGCATTGAGCTGGCGGACCGCATCGGCGACCTGATCGAACGTCGCATTCTCAGGCAGCTCGCGCTTGATGGAATTCACGCCGATTTCGGCGCAATCGGCATGTTTGCCGGCGACATATTTCACGGAGCCGGGGTCTGATCCGACCAAAATGGTACCCAACCCAGGTTGGATTCCCCTCGCCTTCAGCAGTTCCACGCGTTTGGCGAGGTCCGCCTTGGTCCGTGCCGCCACCTTTTTGCCATCAATCCTTGTTCCCATGTGGTCCACTTCCTCGCTAAGTCGCTTGTCGTATTGGCATTTGCAAGTATCGTAGGCTATCTTGGTTTCAGTCGTAAGTCGCGCATGTGCTATATGAGATGGACGCGACCGAAACGACGGACGACCCAAGAGGAAGGCAATCGACATGCGCTCTCACCAGCGTCCATTTTTCCGCATCCTTGCCGCGGGAATCACATTGTGCACGGTGCTGGGCACCGCTTCCTGCTTTGGCGCTTCTTCGGAGCCCGATCAACCAACGGCACCCGACACACCAAAGGAGCAGACCACCCCGATCAACGTGGTGGCGTCGGTCAACCAGTTGGGGGGCTTTGGCGGAGCAGATCGGCGGCGTGCACGTCAAAGTCACCTCGATTCTGTCCTCCACAACAGAGGACGCCCACACGTTCGAACCGAAGACCACTGCTGTCGACACCCTGCAGAAGGCACAGGTCGTCGTGTCCAACGGAGCGGGATACGACTCCTGGGCCACAAAAAATCCTGGAAAGAGACACCGTTTCCGTTTCGGCCGCGCAAATGGTCGGAGCCGTTGAGGGAGACAATCCCCATCTCTGGTTCTCCAGCGACGCACGCAACGCCATGGCGAAGGAGCTTGCCGACACCTACAGCCGCATCATGCCCAAGCAAAAGAAATACTTCACAAACAAACTCAAGGCGTGGAACAGACGCGAGACGGTAATCGAGAGAAGCATGAAAGAGTTCTCCGATACACATAGGAACGTCTCCTACGCAGCCACCGAGCCGGTCGCATATTATCTGCTCAGCGACATGGGCCTATCCGATAAGACTCCCGAAAGCTACACGCAGTCCATCTCGGAAGGCTCGCAACCCTCGTCCAAGGAACTCCAGGACTTCCAGAAGATTCTGGAGGGGCATCAAGTGGATATGCTGATCAACAATGTTCAGAAGGCGGATGATGCCACAAATATTCTGACCGGCACCGCACACAAATCCGATGTGCCGGTCATCGACGTCACGGAACAGATGCCGGCCGACAGCAAAAGCCTGATTTCATGGATCGCGCAGCTCATCAAGCAAATGAATGAGGCGGTTTCCTCCAAAGATGATGCGACATCATCAGATTCGGACGTCTCTCCCTCTGAATCGAATGGCGAGCAGCCGTCGAACGACAATCCCGACTCCGATTCCGACGCCGCAACGCCGGACAACACAGGGCAGACGGACCCCGGTAAATAAAGCCACGGTCATCCTCCCTCCCCCGATTCGCCGATGTCGAGTAATTCCCCGACATCGGCGGACTCTTTTTTCCAGCAACGGTTACGATCCAGGCGGATTCATCACGAGACTTTTCATCGTCCATGCATGCTTCTTATTGAGAATGATTGTCAACACCGTTTGTGAGAATACTATCGTTGACTTATCAAGGGAGCGAGCCATGCACGACAAGGCATCATTCTGTATCGAATTCGACGACGCAGGGGTCTCACGCGGCGGACACATCATCTGGCAGCATGGCACCTTCCGTATCCCGCAAGGCTCGGTGACAGCCATCGTCGGCACCAACGGAGCCGGGAAAACCACCATGATGAAGGCCGAACTCGGATTGATTCCCATCGCCCACGGCGGCATAACCGTGCTCGGCAAGCCGGCCGGCGCCATGAATCACCGTATAGGGTATGTGCCGCAGAGCTACGCATCCGACATCGAATCGAACATCACCGCCGAACAGTCGGTGCTGCTTGGCCTGACCGGGGCAAGGTTCGGCATTCATCCCATCACCCGCCTGCAAAAAGACAAAGTACGCAATGCGCTGGAATTCGTCGGCATGCAGGACAAGGCGAGATACCGGCTGTCGGAACTCTCAGGAGGCCTGCGGCAACGCGTCGCCATCGCCCAAGCGCTGGTGTCGGACCCCCAACTACTCATGTTGGATGAACCGCTCGCCAATCTTGATCTGGCCAGCCAACGCGCCACAGTGCACGTGCTCGCCAAACTCAACCGAGAACTCGGCATGTCCATTCAAGTAGTGGCGCACGATTTGAACATGCTTCTGCCGATTCTCACCGGAGCCGTATATCTGCTCGACGGGCATCCGCATTATGCGAAGATGAACGAGGTGCTGGATTCGAAGCTGCTCACCCATCTATATGGCACCACGGTGCAGGTGGTCACCACTCCCCAAGGAGATATGTTCGTCACTCCAAGCGAGGATGAGCCCGATGACATTGACGTCGACGCCCACGCGCCGGAGGAAATCGCAAGATTCCACCAACACAACCGCATTTCGCAGGAGGCATGATCATGAACGAAACCGCTTTCTCCTTCGATCCGGATTGGATGGGCACGCTGACCGCGCCATTCATGACAAACGCTTTCCTCGCCGGCCTGTGCATCGCCTTGGCTGCTGGAGTGATGGGTTACTTCACCATCGCCCGTCATTCCACGTTCGCCGCGCATGCGCTGGCGCACATCGGACTGCCAGGAGCGACCGGAGCCGTGCTGTTGGGTCTGCCGGTCAGTGCCGGTCTCGGCGTGTTCGCTCTCGGCGGAGCATTGGTGATCGGCGCACTGGGCAAAAATGGCATCGCAACGCGAAAGTCGCCACAGGAACCGTATTGGCGTTCGCCACAGGCATGGGTCTGTTTTTCGCACGCTTGTCCAGTTCCGCCTCGCAGCAGATGCAATCGATTCTTTTCGGCTCCATCCTGACGATCACGGACGGGCAGATCGTCGGATTTGCGGTTTTCGACGTGTTGTTGCTGGCCGTTTTGGCCGTTATCTATCGACCGCTGCTGTTCAGCTCGCTTGATGAACAGGTGGCGCAGGCAAAAGGCGTACCGGTGAATCTCATGAACATCTGCTTCATGGCCATTATGGCCGGTGTGATCACCATCGCGGTGCCCGCCGTGGGCACATTGCTGATATTCGCTCTTGTGGTCACGCCCGCCGCGACTGCGAACATCATCTCACGGTCCCCATTCGCCGCGATGGTCGTCTCCACCGTGATCTGTTTGATCTCCATTTGGGGTGGACTGTTGGTTTCCGCCATGTTCCCCGCTCCCCCAAGCTTCATCATCGTGACGATTTCCACACTGTTCTGGATTGTCGCCAAAATAATCGAATCGGCACGCCGCAGGTAGCGAAAGTATCAGCCGATCGGTTCCACCAAGGCGCTGGCGATGGCCGCGATGCCCTCGCCCGAACCGGTGAATCCCATGCCGTCGGTAGTGGTGGCCGTCAGCGACACTTCACAGCCGATGGCATGGCTCAACGCCTGTTGCGCCTCGTCACGACGCTTGCCGATTTTCGGACGATTGGCCACGACGACCACGCTTGCGCTCACCGGCCTCATGCCATGCGCACGCAAATACGCAACCGTCGCGCGGAGCATCTCGTCGCCGTGCTTGCCGGCACCGGCGGAATCGGAACCGACACCGAAAAGCATGCCTATATCACCCAATCCGGCTGCGGAAAGCAACGCGTCAATCAACGCATGGGCTGCGACATCACCGTCCGAATCACCTTCGATGCCGTCACCATCCCAACGCAAACAGGCAAGCCATAACGGCTTGCCTGCATCATGGGACGCGAATCGATGGGCGTCAAATCCCTGACCGATACGCATGGAAATTCCCTTACTTCTTCTTGGACTTCTTGTTCTCCGCCTCGACGCGCGCCAAAGTGTCCATGGCCGCCTCTTCAGGAGCTTCGGTGTGATGATCCTCGTCGCCAGGGCGCGGCGCTTCATAACCAAGGTTCACGTCAAGCAGACGCTGGGCCTCATTCTCATCAAGATGCTCCGACAACGCGATCTCGGAAGTCAGGATGCTGCGAGCCTTGGTGAGCATGCGCTTCTCACCGGCGGACAGCCCATGCTCGTCGACATCACGCTGGGCGAGGTCTCGCACGACTTCGGCGATTTTATTCACATCGCCGGTGGCGATCTTCTCAACGTTCAGCTTGTACCGGCGGGACCAGTTCATTTCCTTTTCGATGATCGGAGTACGCAGAATCTCGAAGACCTTCGCGACCTCCTTGGCGCCGACGATGTCTCGGACACCCACTTTCTTGGCGTTCTCCACCGGAACATTGATGACCAGCCCGTCGGACGACAGCACCGACAGCTGCAGATATTCTCGGGTCACACCCTTGACCGTTCGCTCGGTGATGGCCTCCACCTTCGCTGCGCCGTGACGCGGATAGACGACCATGTCGCCGACCTTGTAACCCATGAATCCTCCGTGAAAAGCTTACACAAAACCCGAATTATTGTGCCATCAGGGTTGGACTTGCCTAAAAATCCGCCGAAAAAAACCCAAAAAAAGACGCGACACGGGCCAATTTTCAAGCATTTCATGCTTACACTTTTCCCATGGCTACAGAATCCAAGATCAAAGAAGATAGCGTTGCCGTTCCTGTTGCACAGGGCGACCTGGATGCAGTAAGCAACGGTACGTTCTACAATCCACACGAGGTGCTCGGCGGGCATCTCGGCCCCGACGAGCATGAGGATGTCGTCACGATCCGCGTGCTTCGTCCGTTGGCGAAATCCGTGACGATCATCACCGAAAATGCCCGAACCCAGGCGGTGCATGAACACAATGGCGTTTTCATGGCACTCATTCCGGCCATCAAGACCGATGACGGCTTCGACGTGCCCGATTATCGCATCAGCACCGAATATGAAGACGGTTCCACCGTGGTGTCCGACGACCCGTACCGTTATCTGCCCACCATCGGCGATTTGGACATGTACCTGTTTGGCGAGGGACGCCATGAGCGCCTTTGGGAGGCTTTGGGAGCGCGCGTGCTGCGCTATGACGATCCGTTGGGCTCCAATGACGGCGTCAAGGGCGAACAGCTGGTGGGCACCGCATTCACCGTGTGGGCTCCGAATGCCCATGCGGTACGTGTGGTGGGAGATTTCAACGGCTGGAACGGACGCACCCACGCCATGCGTGAACTGGGCTCCTCTGGAGTCTGGGAGCTATTCATTCCTGGTGTCGAAGCGGGAACGATTTACAAGTATGAGATCCTCAACGCCAACAACGAATGGGTCATGAAGGCCGATCCGATGGAGCGTTCGCATGAGATTCCGCCGCGCACCGGTTCCATCGTCGTCGACTCCGTCCATGCGTGGCATGACGAGAACTGGATGGACCAGCGAGCCAAGACCGACCCGCACAACGGTCCGGTCAGCATCTACGAGGTCCATGCCTCTAGCTGGCGCAAGGATGTGAAGAACTATCGCGAACTGGCCGACAAGCTGGTCCCCTACGTCCAGAAGGAAGGTTTCACCCATGTGGAATTCATGCCGCTGGCCGAGCATCCCTTCTCCGGCTCGTGGGGTTATCAGGTAACCGGCTATTACGCGATTGATTCGCGCCTTGGCGGCCCTGACGACTTCAAGTATCTCGTCGAGAAGATGCACGAGGCCGGCATCGGCGTAATCATGGACTGGGTTCCGGCGCATTTCCCGAAGGACGCGTTCGCCCTTGGCAGATTCGATGGCACGCCTCTGTACGAGGATCCGGACCCGACCCGTGGCGAGCATCCGGATTGGGGCACCTACGTGTTCAATTTCGGACGCCGCGAAGTGCGCAACTTCCTGGTGGCCAACGCCTGCTTCTGGCTGGACGAGTACCATATCGACGCGCTGCGCGTGGACGCGGTCTCCTCGATGCTGTACTTGGATTACAGCCGCAAGCCGGGCCAGTGGCATCCGAACATCTACGGTGGACGAGAGAACCTCGAGGCCATCGACTTCCTCAAGGAAGCCACGGCGACCGCGTACAAGAACAATCCGGGCATCATGATGATCGCCGAGGAATCCACCGCGTATCCCGGCATCACCGCACCGACCGATGCCGGCGGTTTGGGCTTCGGCCTCAAGTGGAACATGGGTTGGATGCACGACACCCTGCAGTATCTGCATGAGGAGCCGATTAACCGCAAGTGGCACCACAACGAGATCACCTTCTCCATGGTGTACGCATACTCGGAGCATTATGTGCTGCCGATCAGCCACGACGAGGTCGTGTACGGCAAGGGCTCGCTGTTCGGCAAGATGCCGGGCGATGACTGGCAGCGCTATGCCGGCGTGCGCGCGCTGTTCGCCTACCAGTGGGCCCATCCGGGCAAAAAGCTCTCCTTCATGGGCAATGAGGTGGCGCAGTACGGCGAATGGGATCATGACGGTTCGGTGGATTGGGATGCTCTCAATTGGCCTGACCACCGTGGCGTACAGAAGCTCGTCGCCGACCTGAACACCCTGTACAAGGCGTCTCCCGCATTGTGGAGCCAGGACTTCGATCCTGCCGGATTCCAATGGCTGACCAGCGATGACGCCGACCATAACACGCTCAGCTTCGTGCGTATCGGCAAGGATGGCGAGCAGATGGTCGTTGTCGTGAACTTCTCGGGCGAGGCATGGGAGGATTACCAGGTTCCGCTCACCAAGGGCGGCAAGTGGACCGAAGTGCTGACCACGGACGATAAGAAGTACGGCGGTTCCGATATTCACAACGGCACCTTCAAGGCGGTCAAGGGTGAGTATCATTCCCGTGATTGGTCCGCGAAAATCACCGTTCCGGCACTGGGAGCAGTATTCTTGAAGCCGGAACTCTGAGAAAGGCGGAACGCTATGCTCAATTCATCAGCACAATCCACAGTAATTCCACGTACCGTTCTGGTGGTCGAAGATGAACCGACCTTGGCCACCGCCATCGCGCAGCGCATCACTGCGGAGGGTTGGACCGCGCGCGTGGCTTCCGACGGCGCCAGCGCCGTCCAGGCCGCTTCCACACTCCGTCCGGATCTGGTCATCATGGATATCATGCTGCCCGTGATGGATGGTCTTGAGGCCACCAAGCGCATCGTGGCTGAACGTCCTGTGCCTGTGCTGATTCTGACGGCGCGAGACGACGAGGCCGACAAGGTCATCGGTCTTGGTGCCGGAGCCGACGATTACATGACCAAGCCGTTCTCCATGCGCGAGCTCATCGCCCGGTGCAAGGCGCTACTTCGTCGTGTGGACAGGGCGAAGGTCATCGCCAAGAACTCCGAAAACGAGAAACTGCTTGATTTCGGCTCTCTGGTCATCGATCCGGCCCAGCGTATCGTCACCGTCAATGGGGAGCAGGTGCATTTGACCCCAACGGAATTTGATTTGCTGGCCACTTTGGCCCGCAAGCCGAAGTCCGTGCTCACTCGCGAGAAGCTGCTCGAGGAAGTGTGGGATTGGGTGGATGCGTCCGGCACCCGTACTGTGGATTCGCATGTCAAGGCGCTACGTCACAAGCTGGGTTCGAAGACCATTCGAACCGTGCATGGCGTAGGCTACGCGTTCGAACCGCCGGAAGAATAGTATGATGCGCTAAGATTTGGTGGTATGCGTACCACTGATTCAAAACCAGGGCGTTCGGTCAATCCGTTGGATACCGAACGCCCTATTGGTTTGTTCTCTCGCTCAAAATGGAATTGAGCGTGCTGATCACCATTTCCACCATCATCGCATTCATCATGGCTTGGTTCCTGCTCAAAGTCGGATTGAGCCTGTGGATAGCCATGCCGATCACCCTTGCCGTGGCTTTGGGCATCACCTATTTCTTCTCTAGAGGACTCACCTCTCCCCTGCGCGAGATGCGGGATGCCGCGGAAGCTATGGCGGACGGCGACTACACCGTCCGGGTGCATGTCGATGCCAACAGCCGCGACGAAGTCGGACAGCTGGCTTTGTCTTTCAATGAGATGGCGGAGGAACTGCAGCATGCCGACCAGATGAGACGGGACATGGTGGCCAATGTGAGCCACGAGCTACGTACGCCTGTATCCGCGTTGCAGGCCATGGTCGAGAACATGGCCGACGGCGTTGTGGAACCGACCCCATCGAATCTGGAAAGCATTCTCAACCAAACGCACCGTTTGTCGGATCTGATCGCGTTTCTGCTTGATTTGTCCCGCATGGAAGCCGGTGCGGCGAGCCTGCAGATCGATAAATTCAATTTCGCGGATTTCATCGACGAAACCGTGGAACCGTTGGAAATCGCCGATGCCGGGCATGCCCACAATATCGAAATCCACGTGCCCGACGACATCGAAATGGAAGGCGATCAGGATCGTCTGCGCCAGTTGTTCACCAATATCATCGCCAATGCGCTCAAACACTCCGCAGACAATACCGCGGTGCTCATCGAAGCGCATGAAAACAAGGATTTCGGCACGATTGTGACGAATGTCGTCAACTTCGGCTCGCAGATTCCCCAAGAAGCGCGGTCCGATATCTTCCGTCGATTCGTCAAAGGCAAGACGGGACCGGGTACCGAATCGGGAGGAACCGGTCTTGGACTGTCAATCGCCCGATGGGCGGCGCAGTTGCATGGCGGCACGGTACGAGTGGTGGATGATCCGCGCGGCGCCGATTTCGAAATCACTTTGCCGAAATATCACATTTCCGATGACGAGTGACGATTTACGCCGTCAAAGGTCTGCCGGCCGGAGTGTGTGCCAACGCCAGCACGGTAATGACCAAAGCTCCCTGTGAAGTTAGAGCGTCAACACAACGACGCATGGTGGCTCCAGAGGTGACGATGTCATCCACCAGAATCACCGCCTTGTTTTGAAGGGTGACGCCCGGACGAACCATGACATGCCCCTTAAGGCGTTGCGCCCTCTGTTCCGTGCCCTTGGTCTCGACGGATTTGCCTTTGATTCCTTTGTTCGTCAACGCATCGCATACCTGTACGCGGAAACCTGTCCGGCACCGTAGAAACGCCGACAACCGTTTTGCCAGCGGCATCATGTGCCGTCGTCCGCGCTGACGCATGGAAGCAATCGACGACGACGCGGGAACGACCAGTATGGTATCGCAGATCTCACGAACGCCATCCATGGCGTCAATCACACCGGCGCGTTCCGCAAGCCTGCACAACGCATCCGAGAACGGACGGTCGCATTCCTCGTCTCCGTGGTCTTTCCATGCCAGAATCGACTGTCTGGCGGCACCCCGATACCATCCGCACGCGAACCATCGACCCATCTCAGCCGTTTCCAATGGTTGGGACAGTTCGCAGTCGAATGACGCAAGACAGGCATCGCACAACACGTCATCAGGCTTGTCGCATCCCGCACAGCCTCGTGGGAACAACAGATTCGCCATATGCGCGAATGAACCCGCCATCAGATTCACACCGGCTCCGTCATCGGGACAATCTGGCAATGATCTCGCCGCATAATTTCACGGTATCCGCGGGACCGTTCACTTTGACAGCCCTTGTGCCGGCCTTCGCCGCGGGATAATCATTGCCGTCGGGTTCCATCCGGTCTCCGATGAACACGATCTGGCCGACCTCGATATCGAGAATATCCGCGAGTTCACGGACGGCGAACGACTTATCGACGCCACGCTGCGAGATATCAACACTGCTGGAGCCTCCAGGTCTTACTTCAAGATTCGGTAGTTCGGCAGCAACCGCACAGGCCAATCGGTTCTTCTTCTCGTTGGTGGGGTCCCAAGCCTCCTTGGCCTCGACGGGGGCCAAGCTGCCCCAATGCGGAAAATGGTGATCTGACTGCCTCTGTCCTCGATGCGCTCGCCCCTAGACATGAGTGGCCCAAATGCCTTGCTCACGAGCATTCCGTTCCAGCGATTCCTTCGCCTTGGCACGGTCCTCGTCGCTTAGATCGTGGGAGAACACTTTCCCCCACCGTTGCCCGTCCCACCGGTAGTAGCGGGTTCCGCTGGTCGGCATGAGGTGAAGTTTCGACTTGTCGGCATGGTCGGACAGCCTGTCCACCACCTGACTTTGCAGCAACGAGTATTTGCCGCCGGTGATCACCGCGACGTCAATCAATGATGTCAATGCAGAGAAGCATTCGGCCATGTCCGCTTTCATAGGTTTCTTGGACCGCGCCAACGTGTTGTCGAGGTCAAACCCAATCAGCCGCGCGCCTTCGCACAACATGTTGACATCAACGATGTTCCAATAAGGTACGGAAATATCCGCCATGATCATTTCTCCCCTTGTCGAGCAGCCCATACCATGGTATCGCATGTTTCGAATAAGCCCTGATAAGGTAGAAACCATGCAACAGATGCCTTGGGAGACCCCGATATACCGCAACCGCCATGGACGTGGCACGCGTACGCCCATGTTTGGTACCAGACTGCCCCGGTACCGTACCAGAAGCGGTATGTTCGACGATATGCTGGTGGCGCAAATCCGCAGACTCAACGGGGCATGGCCTGAGCTCATAGCTCCGGTCCAATTCGCTGTGGAGGATGTTCCGCCATCCGATCCCGCGCCTTGGGAGGACGTTCCGCATCTTGGATCGCAGTCATTTCCCGCCGGGCACGGCATTCCACCCGTATCGTGCTGTACCGCATGCCGCTGCAATCGCATGCCCGTAACCGTATGGACCTGCAATTCGCAATCAGGGACGAGGTGGTCTCACGTCTGGCGGAAATCTACGGACGCCGTCCGGAAGCAAATAGATCCTGATTGGGGCATGTGACTTTCAACGGACAACAGTCATATCCTGATTCGCCCAGATCTGCTCTCTGGCCTCCTTCAAATCGACGGCGCCGATGATGGCAAGTCCGGCGAGTTTCGCACCGGACACATCTTTCTGTCCGACACGAAGATTCCAGACCACGGCTTGGGCGGGATCCTTCAAACGGATGGCGGCGACATCGCCATCATTAATATCGGCGATGCGCACCGACGTCGAAGCCGAGGGACGGATGGCGATTTCACGCCTGTCCACTTGTTTGCCGTCCGTGTCGTAAGCCGTCATGATCGCTGTCCGATCCTCATCCGCGGTGTTGACGAAGCCTACCGTCGCGGTGGATTGGTCAGGAACCGCGATGGCGGAGATCTTCGCCGGAGCGGACGCATTGACTAGGGCGAAATCGGATTGTCCATCGGGGCCATCGTCTGAAATCTTCGCCGTGGCAGACACCGGTTCGGAAGCGGCTATGGCGATGCCGGTAGCGGATTTTGGAACGTCTCCAAGATCGATGGCGGACGCGCGGTTCGCCTTCAGCTCCTGCTGATTGGTCTGCTGTGCCCCCATTGGAGTCGATCCAGGATACGGTGACATCCGTTTTGCGGGACGTATACAGGTACAGTGTCGCATGATCTCCGCCATTCAAGCCGTAGAGGGCCAGAGATTTCGCGAAAGCGTTATTCGGAAGCGCATAATCCGATCCCCTTGGGGTCAATCCGTCCATGGAGACGGTGCGGACGATTGCGGCCACAGGAGTGTCAGTTCCAGTCACCGTGGCATACAGCGCGTCTTGGCCGGAAGCAGCTGCGGAAAGATTCAGTACCGTTTCCTTGCCTGAGGCCACGGTCAGCGTCGATCCGGTGGAGAGCGCCAGCGCGCCGGATTTGTCGGAGCCCCAGATTCTGATGGTCACCGATGTGTCCTTGGCGGAGGGATTGGCCACAACAAGCTGTTGCGTCAAGCCGGTCTTCGTACCGGAAAGCAGGAACGCCTGTTTCAGCGCCGGCACGACGCAGGAGGCTGCTGATACGCCCTTCAAATCACCGTCCGTGGCCCATGACATCACTGAGGAAACCGCGCCGGTACCGTTCGAAGCCGTCAGCAGACGCGTGTCTTGCAATCGGGAGCCGTCATCGACATTGCCGGAAGCCACAAAGATGTCATCGGACGAGTCGTCTTTTTTGTCCAGCATCGACACGGATGCCGTCATGTCGGCTCCCATCGAGGCGACGGATGAATGGAACACCGAACCGAAGGCGGCGTATCTCGCGGAAGACGCGATATTGCCGTTGGATGCCTGGTATTCGCTATCTCCATAGGCATCGGTATCGGCAATGGTCATGCGAGACGGGCAGTACGTCTGCCGCTGCCGGGGGCTGACGGTACGACCCACCGAGGAGCGTTCCACCGTGGGCGTGTCCGCATGCAGCCATGATGGCCGGTATATGAGCGTCACGGCCATCAGGACCACGATGAGCAACACCGAGATTACGGCAAGCGCAATACGCAAAGGCGTATTGGGACGAGAATGTCTGCTCATGCTTCCTCCAGACCCTGACGACGAATGCGCGGAAGCGCCACCAGGCAATACGCTACAAGAACGACGCCCATGCACCACAGCCATGAACGACGCCACACACTTGAGCCGGCCTTATCAAGCCCGCTTCGATCGATATGCTGCTTGGATAGATCCTGAACCGTCAAACGATAATACGTGCCATTATCCAGACTGACGACATTCTGTGTCCCGTCAGAGGCTCCAATGTTCGAATTGAGCTGGTTCGAGGCCTCTCGCTGCGCTTTGTCGCCGTTCTGCTTGATAACGTAAATGCCGCCGAAGCCCAACTTGCCAAGCTCGTTGATGGCATCGGAATCGGCATTGGCCAGCAACTGGGCGCAATCCTGCGCAATGGTTCTGCTGGACCCGTCGGAACGTCCCGAAACCACTTCGACGCGTTGCGCGGGAGAGCTGTCAATCAAGTCGCCACGACCGGTACGCATCACACTGTAGCTGACCGATTCGGCGCTATCGGCACGCAAGGCAAGCACGCGACGTGCATCATCCTGCCCAAGGAAATCGGTCGCCACCATCGGCAGTCCAGCATCGCTGGTCTTTACCTGGCTGTGATCGCATTCGACATAGTTGAATCCCGCACAGGCCACGACGGAGACGGCCAACAGGCAAACCAATACGGCACGACCCACATGCGAGGCAATCGACACTGCCTTCGAGCCGCGTCCTTCGATTTCGACGGCGCCGGTCTTCTCATGCTGTCTCAGCATGACGAAACGTCGAACCGCGCCGCCCGACATCATGCAGATGCAGGCGAGCAAGCCCATCATCGCATATGTGGTTCCCGGAAGCATGGAACCGGAGACCGGACCATCCACATCGACGGCCACCGCAATCGCCGCGGACAGCAAGGCCGTCGCCAATCCCGCGAACACGGCGACCCACATCATACGGGACACGCGCAGCACGAAAGGCAACACCAATGACACCGCGGCCAGCAATACGATCAACGCCAGTATGGAAACCGCCACATACCGCCATGCGCCACCGTCGGCGCCGATGCCGAACACCCGCAGCAACAGATCAGACAGATTCGCGACGACCGGTTTGCCATCATGCGCGGAGGAGGGCAGCATGACGCTGCCGAACAGCTGACGCCATGTACCGTCGGAAGCGAAACGAACGGCATTGACCAACGTCGGCGCGCATACGAACGCCGCCGGAAGCGGAATCAGAAGCAACGCGGGCTTATGGGAGCGGACGAACAGCAGGAATCCCAGGAAGGTGAGCATCAGCGGCAGCAACAACTGCGGCTGCGCGGCGACGACCGGAATGAAACACAGCGCCGCAACCGCCGCCGCCTGGACCGACGCGTGGGGATTGACCAGATCCTCCGTCCGATACATGCCGACCGCACGGAACGAGAAGGCGAAAGCGGCCGGAAGAAACACCATGACCGTCAGCATCGTGACATCCGCGTCATCATAAAGTCCCATGGACAACGCCAACGCGAACCACGCCAACGCGACCACGCAGCGCACCGCATCCGAGCGGGTGAAGATGCCGGCCAGCGCCCAGAAGGAAAACACCGTGAGCGGGGCTGCAAGGAAGAACATCAGTCCGACAGCTCCGGCAACATGTCCACCAGTGAGCACCGACGCCAGCGCAAGCACCAACAGCCATGGCGCGTTAGGCGCACTGATGCCCGTGCCTGAGGCATACGACCATGACGTGGTCGCGGTATGAAGCAACTGGGTGAAGCTCGCGCCCGTGGGCAACAGCTGTGCGGAATACATCGACGCACCCGAACATACGGAACGAAGCACGTCCCAATACAGCACGACTATCCATATGCCGGCAATCAGCGCCGCGCCGAAGGCCAATCCCCATCTACGCAGCAACCGTTTACGCAGATGGTCCTTCTCAAGAGGACTGAGCAGCACGACATCCCTCTGGTCGCGCAACGCACGGCGACGGTCGAGCCATTCCCTGACCTGCCGATGATTCGCAGACAGCGTGGATAGCGATTTAAGCGTGACCTTGCTTTGCCTGCGCAACCGCGCATGGGCGCGCCAAGCACCCCGCAGACGCAGCAGCGCACGCCACGGCATCGCCAGCTCGCAGCATGCATGATACGGCTGTTTGCGCGCCAAGCAAAGCACGGCCAATCCCAACGACTGGATGATGGACCACAGCCAAAGCAACGGCCACCATGAACGGTGCATGTCAGTGTACGCGTATTTGGCATTCGCCTCGCGTACGGCAAGATACGGATCGATGCGACCGTCCTCGTCTTCCACAGGGCGCCCGTTCTTGGAACGGATTCCTTCGAATCGGGCTCTTCTGTGGGCGATGCGAGCCTGGGGAACCACTACGACACGCCCACCGCCAAGACATATGCGGCGGCACAGGTCCGTGGATTCCGCGAAGGTGCCGAACCAGGGTCAGCCCTTCGAACGCACGCAACGTAGCCAACGGCACCAACGCGCCCGATAGGGAGACCGACAGCACATCCTGACGCCCGTCATATTGCTCCTGGTCAGGCTCGCCGTCGACCACCAAGGAAACGACATCATGGTGCCCGGCATACAAACCCACATTGTGCAGGTTCTTCGCCTGCCAATCCAACTGCTTGGCACCGAGCAGCGCGGCTGTCGGCGTGTTTCTCCACGCATCCAGCAACGTCTCGAAGCACCGGTCATCCGCCGGCCGCGAATCGTCATGCAAGGTCCACAACGCGCGGATGCCGGCATCAATGCCGATCTGATCCATCGCACGCGTTACAGCGTCCATGAAGGACGCCGCCTGCTTCACTCCCACCAGAATGACCCTCACCGTTTTGGCTTCCGGCACTTCCGTAAGCACATCCTGTGATGAGTGAATGACATCGAAGGTCATCTGCATGGGCTGCTCGATCTGCCCCGTGCAATCGGCGATAACGATCATTCCTGGAAGCATGCGCTGCGCAAGCACCGCTCCAACGGTAGAAGCGAGGAATCGAAGGTCATGCTGCGCGGTGATCACCGCAGCCACGGACATATCGACGTCCTGCCGATGCGTATACGGTCTGCTGTTCAGCACATCGGTCACGATTGTCTGGATATCGCTGCTGGCGTTAGAATTCATAATTTAAGTGTACGCACGGGACGCACCATGCCTTCAAGCCCGTTCCTTGTGCTCTTTTTTCGTAGCGACGACGCTCACGCTCGCTCATACCGCCCCAGATGCCGAAACGCTCATCATGGTCGATGGCCCATTTCAGACACTGTTCACGGACTTCACACTGGGCGCAAACCCTCTTCGCATCCCTGGTGGAACCGCCTTTTTCCGGGAAGAATGCTTCGGGATCGGTCTGCGAGCACAGCGCTTTGTGCTGCCAAGACACGTCATCATCCCGCTTGAACAAACCCCACAGTTCAGCAAGCGGATTCTCAGAAGACTCATCAGTCACGCCCCACATGAGTCCTCCCATAATTGTGTGCGCACCTTTTATGCGCATACTTTCACACCGCTTCAAATTACACACACGCAATGTAATTTTGTCAAGTTTCCCCGTGTCAATGCCTATATTTCAGAAAATCCATGCTAAAGTTCAGCCCAATCTGGGGTCTACAGTCGCAGAATCGGTGAAAATCGGCCATTAACCCTATAATTGCCCATTTGGATAGTGGTAGGTTCTAAAAGCATTGCGTCAAACGCGCATCTCAATCAGGAAGGCAACACCGTGGCAACGTCATCAACCGGCAATAAGCTTCCTAACATCAATGGTCTTCAGGATGCGAAACCACGTCACAGCCTGGGATATCGCGTGCAGCATCACGTCAGGACCGCAGTCGCCGCGGCAATCGCCGCGACTCTGGTGTTCGTCGGCACTGCAGCTGCCGCTACTTGGATGGACGTCAATGGCATCATCAAGAACAATTCGGTCGGCGTGATCGGCCAGGGTTCCCTGAATACGGACGCATCCATCATCGATCCGAACTCCGGCAAGCCGATCGAGTTCGTGCTGATCGGACAGGATTCCCGTGACGGCGCGGAGAACCAAGCCATCGGAGGCAGTTTCGATGACGTCATCGGCAACCATCAGGCCGACACCGCCATGATTGTGCAGATCTCCGCCGACCGCAAGGAAATCAACCTGGTCTCCATTCCACGAGATTCCCTGGTGGACGTGCCTCAGTGCGAAACGTCGAAGGGCACGATTCCCGCACAGTATAACGTCATGTTCAATTCCATCTTCGCAGGTGCCTACAAAACCGGCGGAGATCTCTCCTCGGCGGCCAGCTGCACGCTGAACGCCGTGAACAGTCTCACCGGGTTGAATATTCAGAACTTCATCGTCGTGGACTTCGCCGGCCTGGTCAAGATGATTGATTCAGTCGGCGGCGTGGACCTGTGCATTCCGCAGAACGTCAACGACCCGTACACCGGACTCAATCTCGACAAGGGCATGCACCATCTTGACGGCGTTGCGGCGACGCAGTACGCCCGGATCCGTCACGGCATAGGAGACGGATCCGACACCTCGCGTACCACACGTCAGCAGTATCTCATCAAGCAGCTGCTGAGCGAGGCGCTCAGCAAGAATCTGTTCACTGATACCGCGCAGCTGTACCAGCTGGCGAAATCCGCGCTGAAATCGCTCAACATATCCCAAGGCATGGCTGATACCGCGGCTTTGGCGGGACTTGCCATGAGCCTGAAGAATTTCACCATGACCAACCTGCAGACCCAGACCGTCCCCGTGGTCCCAGCACCGTCCGACCCCAACCGTTCCGTCTGGACCGACGAAGCCGACAATCTCTGGGAGAAGATGCGAGCGGGCAAGCCGATTTTCGATACCGCCGATTCAAACTCGGGCGACTTCTCCGACACCAGTTCAGATAATTCAGCCAGCTCCGACGATTCCGGCACGACCGACAGCAACCAGTCGGACACCACTGCCGAGACTCCCGATCCCGTCACGGGACTGATCACCAAATCCGACGGCACGTTGGTCGATCCAAGCACTGGCGGCACCGTCGACCCGGATGACGGCTCCATTCATGACGCGACCACGGGCCAGTACATCGGCCTTGCGGATCGATACCTTAATGCGACCGTATGTGCCGTTCCGGCAAAGAACTGACGTAGACCACGCAATCACGTCCCCTTTCAACGTATGACGCAGGGACGAATCTTTTTGGAGGAACCATGAGTGAAGGCAAAGGAGCAAAAGAGCCTACGAGCGTGCCACCAAGTTTCATTCCGTCATCAGGACGCAAAAAATCCATGCCGTCCACGGATTCCTCCCGCTCGCAAAGCGCACCGAGCCAGCCAGCGAGTTTCGCACCGGCGAAACGTTCTGACCATGCATCATCTGTAAAACCGGCCAAACGCACGGCGCGTCCTTCTTCCTCGGTTCCGCAAAGCTTCCAGCCTGCGGCACGGGCAACGAGCGAGACAAGAAGAAACCCTTCATCATCTCCGGTGTCCTTCGCTCCAGAACATACCCGCACGGCCAATCCAACGCAGCAGTTCCGGGGGTCATCCTCCGTCTCCACGGCGCTCCGATCTGTTCCATCCTCTCCAGCGACGGCTTCCGTGCCAAAAAGAAGACCTCGCGTCGGACGTATCGTCCTTTCCATTTTCCTTGTACTGATTCTCGCACTGGGAATAGGGGTATTCTCCGCTTGGAACTGGGTCGATGACCAGCTCAACAAACAGACCTGGCTGACATCCAAAGCGGACACCGCCGGCGAAAGCTGGCTTATTCTTGGCTCCGACGAACGTGAGGGCACCATCGGAGACGCCGGCGACGTCGAAGGTTTCAGAACCGACACCATTCTTGTACTCACCAAGCCGAAGACAGGATCGTCCTCGCTGATTTCCATTCCTCGCGATTCCCTGGTGGAAATCGATGGGAGCTATATGAAGATCAACGCCGTGGCGCAGCTGTACAGCCGCAAACAGTTGGTCAACGAGGTGGAGGACATCACCGGCCAGAAAATCAACCATGTGGCAATGGTCCGCTTCGGCGGACTCGTCAAAGTGGTCGATGCCTTGGGAGGCGTGGACCTATGCTACGACCAGAATGTGAATGACCCTTATTCGGGTATGAACTGGACCGCCGGATGCCACACCGTGGACGGCAACACCGCTTTGGCGTTCTCCCGTATGCGATATGCCGATGTGCAAGGCGATTTCGGCCGTGCCGCACGTCAGCGCCAGGTGATCAACGCCATCGTCAAGAAGGGCGCTTCCAAACAGACGCTCACGAATTTCAACAAGACCAAAAATGGTCGCCGCAGCGGCGTTGAGCTCCGTAACCGTGGATGAGAAAGCATCGACTTCCTCTCTGCTTCGGATGGCGTTGGCTTTCAAAAGCGCCTCAGGCAAGGATGGCATTTCGGGAAGCGTGTATTGGACCGATCCGGACTATTACGTCGATGGGGTCGGATCGTGCGTTCTGCTGAATGACGCGAAGAACATCCAGCTTTTCTCCGAACTCTCACACGGCACGCATTCCGCAGGAACCGTGGGCACGCTGGCCGAACAGCAAAACTGACGACACGCCGGAGGATGTGGATAACCCACATCCTCCGACCACAACCCTCATATTGGCTTGCGGCATGCCGCCGCTCTTGCCCATGCTGGCCGTATGAACAAAAATGGCCCCTCACCGTATAAGCGAACAACATCTCACTGTATTGAGTTGGAGCGCGCCTTTGCTGGCGCAGCTCATCATGCTGATTGTCATGTGTATGCAACGTCATTGGCTCTATGCGGCGATGCTCGCTCCGAGTCTGCTCGGCAGCGCATTGATGCTCATCACCATGATCATGCGCGTCAGGCATGAAGAAACGAACAGCAACACCATTACTGGAAGCGATTCGCCGGTTCCAACGCATCATAACGGAAACGAAATCGACCATGCTCAGCTTTTCGCCGACATGCCGTCCATAAGTTTTGAGCATCTGCATGGCCTGGACAACGACCCGCTCATATGGCGCACCATCGTGCGTAATTGGCTTGTCCGTTCCCCAACGAACGGCATCGGCATGTCAGAACATGGCATATTCCATATAGATCTGGCATCATCCGGACCACATGCCATGGTCGCGGGGACCACAGGCTCGGGGAAATCCGAACTGCTGATCAGTTGGTGCATGGCATTGGCGATTCGGCATAGTCCTCAAACCCTCCATTTCGTCTTTCTGGATTTCAAAGGAGGATCGACCTTCAACGCTTTGGAGCGTCTGCCGCATACCGTGGGCAACGTCTGCGATCTTGACCTCGCCCATGCCGTCCGTGCGCTGAACGCCATAGAACAAGAATTGGCACGCAGGGAGGCCTTGGTAAGTGCCGAACGCGTTTCCAGATTCGACCAGCTTTCCCATCCCCCTGCACGGCTCGTGGTTGGTCATTGACGAATTCCATGCATTGCGCGACCGTCTACCCGACTATATGCAGCGACTCAATCGATTGGCGTCGCTCGGACGCTCTTTGGGTATGCATCTCATCGTATGCACGCAAAATCCCATGGGTCAGGTCCATGCCGATATGAAGGCCAACATATCGCTGAGCATCTGCCTACGCGTCACCGACCAAATGCAATCGAATGAACTGATCGGCACCAAGGATGCAGCTTTGATTCCACCGGCCTTCCCCGGTGCCGCTTACTGTCATGACGGTCAACGCACTGTTCCTTTCCGCTGCAGCGCGGTCCATGACATTGATTCCTTGGTGCATGCCATCAACACCGCATCGGCATTCAGCGGCACCACCAATCCCTCCCCTTTGTTCTCCGCGCCGCTCGCACCACATGCAGGCAAAGACGATTTGACGGCGCCACAGCGAGAGGCATGGCACCATGTGCCTTTTGCTTTGAGCGACGACGGTGTACTCATCTCCACCGCATTCCTTGACGTAGGACACGGCAACATCGCCGTGATTGGCGCATGCGGAAGCGGCAAAACCAATCTGCTGCTCTGCTGCGCCAGCCGTCTCTATGAATCCGGTCGCTGCACCATCCGGTTCACACGCAAGACGAACAGCGAATGGACCACCGACGACGGCAGAATATCGCCGCAGCACGAACGCACCATATGGTTCGTGGATGACGCCGACGAATTGCTCTCCCCTTTCGCAGCCATGCCCGAAGCCGATAAGCTCAAGACCGCACTCGCCGATCCGTCCGTCACGGTAATCGCAGCTGTGGAAAAGCCGCAAAGCACCCTACTTGAACGTTGCCTCACACGTGTTGCGTTTCCTTGCGGAGAGAGAGCCACCGATGTGATGATGGGGATTCCCAGCGCGGTTCTCGACGGTTTCGGCGTCGATGACTATGCCATTGCCGGGCGTGGGGTCTTCATCCAACAAGCACGGGCATGTCCCGTGCAATGCGCGGAATTCCAAGGATTCTAAAAAAACTTGGCTTCTTTTCGCGAAAAATGTCTTGAAAAATCATCCGATTCGTGGTTATCTAAATAACGGATAGAACGCCACTTATGGCAAGAGGAAGGCGATTACATGAGCAGTGCTTTCGATTGGCGAGCCAAGGCCGCGTGCCGGGATAAGGATCCGGAACTGTTTTTTCCCGGGTCGGCAACACCGGTGCCGCCTATCAGCAAATCGAAGAAGCCAAGGCCGTTTGCCGTACCTGCAAGGTGATTGACGCGTGTCTGAAATGCGCGCTCGACACCAATCAGGACTACGGCGTTTGGGGCGGTCTGAGCGAAGACGAGCGGCGCGCGCTCAAGCGGCGCGCGATGCGTGCACGTCGCTCGCAGGCCATGCAGATGCAGGTCTGATTCTTTTCAGGGCATATGGAAGGGCCGGTCGGATTCGATGGAATCCGACCGGCCCTTCCATATGCCATTCCAGTTCTAGAGGTCAGTTATCTTGCGCGGCACGCAGTTTCATGTCGAGCACCACACGGGTACCACCACCGCGACGTGGCTCCCAATGCACCGTTCCGCCAAAATCATTGGTGACGAACGTGTTGATGATCTGTGTTCCAAGCCCTGATCCGGAAGAGCGAGCCATGCCATCATGCTCCTCATCCGCCAAGCCGGTGCCATCATCCTCCACCACCACGTTGAGGTTATTGCCACCGCGGCCCACGGAAATCGTGATATGTCCTTCCTTACGTCCTTCGAAACCGTGTTCCACCGAATTGGTGATCAGTTCGGTAAGCACCAACGATAGCGGCGTGGCATCCTGTGCCGGCATCATGCCGAATTTGCCTACGAAATCGACATCGATGTGCTGGTCGCGCATCGTAGCCAAATCGACGGCCATCTTAAGCAGGTTGGAAATGACCTTGTCATAGTCGACGATCTCATCGGCGGTCTGGCTCAATCCCTCATGCACCATGGCGATGGTCTGCACGCGGCGCTGTGCTTCCTTGAGCTCCTTTTTGACCTCTTCGGACTTGGTCTTGCGCGCCTGCAAGCGCAGCAACGCGGATACCGCCTGAAGATTGTTCTTCACACGATGGTGAATCTCGGAAATGGTGGCGTCCTTGGTCTGCAATTCCTTCTCGCGGCGGCGCAATTCGCTGACGTCACGGCACAGCACGATACCACCCACGCGACCATTGGCGTCCATCAACGGCAGAGAGCGCATGGACACCGCGGCTTTGTTGGCGTCCAATTCGGAATCCACCGCGGCTTTGCCGCTCAGTACCAATGGCAGCGTTTCCAGCACCGGATCGTTCTCATGCAGCAGTTTGGTGCCGATCTCGCTCAGATACTCCCCCTGCATGGTGCTGACCGATCCCAAACGACGGAAACAGCTGATGGCGTTCGGAGACGCGTATCGGACGATGCCGTCGACGGTGAGCACGATGAAGCCATCCGCCACACGTGCGTTATGGCGCTGGTTCATAACCGGGTTACGGTACGGGAACTGGCCGCGCGGAATCATCTCATACAGCTGTTTGCCGGCGCTGATGCTTTCGGACTCATAACGGCCGTTCGATTCGCGTGTGGCCATGTTGGTCTCGCGGACCACCAAGCCAAGCGTCTTGCCATTATGACGCACCGGGGCGTACACGTTGCAGACCTTGGCCTTGCCGACCGTACGCAGTTTCGAGGAGCGGAACACCGATTCGGAGTCCATGGCCGCGTCAAGCTCGGCGCACAGGGATTCCGGGACGACGTTGCCGACCACATCCTCGGCTCTCAGACTCATCACCGTGGACGGACGGCATTGCTCGGCAATGATGTACTTGCCCTCGCCGTTCTGCAGGATTAGCAGCAAGTCGGCGAAACTCAAATCGGCAATCACCTGCCAATCGGCCACCAACTGGTGCAACCATTCACGATCGTCGTCACCGAAATCCGGACGGGTCATCAGGATATGTGAGAAATCAGCCATGCAACCATAATACGCATCAATGGCGAGGTTGCATACCATATGCCCACGTATAATGCGGAAACGCCGATTGACATATCCGACGGTTACGCTAACGTAGGTTACGGTTCCGTAACTTATAGTGGAGGCATCCGATGGCGAAACCTACAAACGCAGAAATCGAGGCGAAACGCGCGGTCATCGCCGAAGCACGCGAGCAGGCCCTGCAGGCGAAAGCTGAGACCATTCGCGTGAAGGCGCACAATAAGGCCGAGAACATTCGACGCAAGGCGGATGCAAAAGCCAAACGTGCCATCGCCAAAGGCGAAGCCCATGCCGCAAAAATCGAAGGCATCGTCCCCGCCGAAATCGAACGCAAAATCAGACTCGACGTGCATGGCAGGCCAAAGCCGCTCCTGCGTGGCTGGATCCACGCCATCGCCACTCCCCTGGCTCTTGCCGCGGGCATCGTGCTGATCTGCCTCGCTCATGGCACCGGGCTCAAATGGGCGTGCGCCGTGTTCATGACCTGCTCGCTGGTACTGTTCGGCAATTCCGCCTGTTATCATCTGGGAGATTGGTCACCACGGGTTACCGATGTGCTCCGTCGCATCGACCATATGAACATCCTTTTTGCTGATCGCCGGCACTTATACGCCCGTTTCCTTCGCGCTCACGCCATTCTGGCGTGATTCCATCATCGCGGGCATGTGGATCTGCACCACAGTGGCGCTCATCATCCATGTCATCTGGATCAGCGCGCCTCGCTGGCTTTATGTTCTTGTCTATATTATTTTCGGCGTGTCCGGCGTCGCGTTCATGGGATTGTTCTGGATGTCCCCCTATGCCGGACCTACCGTGGTGATACTGCTGTGTGCCGGCGGCGCCTGCTATATCGCCGGAGCCATCGTGTATGCGCTGCGCAAGCCCGACCCCTGGCCGAAGGTGTTCGGCTTCCATGAGATCTTCCATACCGGAACCGTGGCGGGATACGCCTGCCACATGGTGGCCATCTACATGGTGATCGTGCAATTGTGGCCCTAAGGCGTAATCAACCCCACATGGACAAAACAAAATAAGCCCGTCCCCTCATCGTACGAATGCGATGGAGGAACGGGCTGTTGTTTTCGTCACACGTATGTCAGGCGAGCGGCTTGGCTTCCTTGATGGTCACGGAAATCTCACGGCCGTTCGGAGCGGTATAGGTCACCGTATCTCCGGCATGAGCGCCATTGATGGCGGCGCCAATCGGCGATTCAGGACTGATGATGCTGTAATCCGTGGCGATGGACAGGTCTCGCGTGCCAAGCACGTACACCATTTCACGTCCGTTGACTTCAAGGGTCACTAGGGATCCGTCACCGACCTCACCGGCCTTGGGCGCAGTCAGAATCTTCGCATTGCGCAGTTTGACGGTCAGTTCGTCGATGCGTCCCTGATTCACGCGCTGCGCCTCACGGGCAGCCTGATAGCCGCCGTTCTCGCTCAAATCGCCTTCGGCACGCGCCGCGGAGACCTTGGACAGAATCTCGTCACGGTACTCGCCCTCACGCCAGGCGAGTTCTTCTTTCATCTTGTCGTACGCCTCCTGCGTCAGCAGGATCGTCTTTTCTTCGGCCATGTTATCCTCCTTGACCTTGGAAGAATGATACCCGTCAATCAGCGGGTGGAGATGATGTCGATCACGAACACCAGCGTGTCCTCGCCGCCGATGCCGGCCTGCGGAACGCCACGGGAGCCATAACCGTACTCCGGCGGAATGGACACCACCAGGCGGGAACCGACGTTATGTCCCGGAACGGTCTGATCCCAGCCCTTGATGACCTGTCCCACACCGATGCCGAACGTGGCCGGCTGGTGACGGTCGAAGCTGGAGTCGAACGGGGTGTCCTTGCCCCAGACCACACCATGGTAGTTGACGGTGACGGTGTCTCCACGGCGGACCATCGGGCCATTGCCTTCAAAGAGCTCCACGACCTTCAGGCCGGCGGGAGCGATCTCAGTCGGGAATTCGATGGTCGGGCGATCGCCGAATTCGGCATTGACAACAGGCATTTCAGATGCCATGGTGAACCTCCTTGAAAAAACACAGTGTCACCAAGATTAGCACCATCCATCGCTAGCATTCAACAACATTGACCGCAAGACCGCCTTTCGACGTCTCCTTGTACTTGGCCATCATGTCCTCGCCGGTGTCCTTCATGGTTTTGATGGCTTGGTCAAGACTCACGATATGCGTGCCGTCGCCCAGCATGGCCATACGGACCGCGTTGATGGCGGTATTGGCCGCCATGGCGTTGCGTTCGATGCAGGGAATCTGCACCAGACCACCGACCGGATCGCAGGTCAGTCCCAGATTGTGCTCGATACCGATTTCCGCGGCATTCTCCACTTGGTGAGGCGTGCCGCCCATCACGGCGCACAGCCCCGCCGCGGCCATGGAACAGGCTGTGCCGACCTCGCCTTGACATCCGACTTCGGCACCGGAAATGGACGCGTTGCGTTTGAACAAGTATCCAATCGCCCCTGCGGTCAGCAGGAACGTCACCACACCATCCTCATCCGCATGATCCACGAAATGCCAATAATAGTGGAGCACCGCCGGAATGACGCCAGCCGCACCGTTGGTAGGCGCGGTGACGATGCGTCCGCCTGCCGCGTTCTCCTCGGAAACCGCCAATGCGAACAGGTCGACCCATGCGGCGTCCGATGATTCGAGTACGGCGTCGGAGCGCCTGCCGTCCCGTTTGAGCACGTCGCTGTTGGATGCGAGCCTTGCATACAATTTTTGGCGCCCTGCGGGGCACGTCAAGGCCGCCAGGCAGAACGGTTTGGTTGGTATTGCAACCGTGCTGCACGCAGCGGCGCATCACATGCCATACAGTGTCCAAATCGCTGCGCACCTGCACGGCGGACCGCATGGCCGTCTCATTGGCCCACACCACATCGGCCACACTCATGTGATGTTCATCGCACAGCGAGATCAGTTCGTCGCATGTGGTGAACGGATAGGGCATGTCCATATCGATATCGGTTGAGGAATCGTCGGTCTGATCGGCGAAGGCCGTTCCCGCAGGGGGTTTCTCATGGATGCCGATCATCAGGTCGTCGGCGTCGCCTTGTCTGACGAATCCACCGCCAATGGAATACCAGACCTGTTCGTCGATGAGATTGTTCTGCCGGTCGAAGGCTTGGAATCGTATGCCGTTGGGATGGGCCGCCATGCGGTGCCATACATCCATCACCACATCGCGTCCGTAATCGAAATCGATGCGATGCGTGCCGTTGAGCATCAGCTCGCCGCCTGCCTCGCATTCCATACGGATATTGCTCATGTGATCGGTATCGACGGTTTTCGGTACGTTGCCTTCCAAGCCCGCCACCGTGGCGCGATCGGTACCGTGCCCAAGACCGGTCAGGGCGAGCGAACCATACAGTACCGTTCGCACGCGGCCGACCCGGTTCAGTATGCCGTCACGTTCAAGGGAGGCAGCGAATCTGCTGGCCGCGACCATCGGCCCTACGGTGTGCGACGAGCTGGGGCCGACGCCGATGGTGAACATCTCCAGAATGCTGAACATGTATATTGCGCTCTCTTTTCCGCGTCTTCGCCGTCACGCCGCGTAAAGCACGCTGAACATGCGAATCATGATGAGTAGGCCGATGATGGCAATGACGATTTCCGCGATAAGCAGAATTATCGCAACGATTTTGCGATTGCCGAGTTTGACGTCGAGCAGTTTTGCGAAAAGGAAAGCGACGAAGCCCAAGGCTGCTCCGTTCAGCGCGATCGCGCCGACCTGGCCGTTGGTAAGAACGCTTTCCCCGACTTTGGCGAGTATCGAATTGATGGTGGCGGTGAACACCAGCAGGCTCCATACGCCGTATCCAATCAATCCTACCGCCGCATAGCCGAACGGGCGGAATCGTTCCTTGAGTTTGAAAGTGAACGATTCGGCGCACCACAACAATGCGAAGCCCACAACGAAGGTGAACGCCACGGCAAGGAATGCGGCTTCCAATGCCCACGGAACGAGTGCCAACGAATGGTCCATCAAGGTAAAGTACAGCGGAGAACATGCGATTTCGCCGATAGCGAGCACGCCGGCAACGATAATCACCTGCGCAAGCATCAGGGGGATTTCAGTGGCGGGCTGTTCGATTACAGGCTTGATGTCTTTCGAAGTCATGCGTCATCCGTTTCAGTCGGTGTCATACGGTTTGTAATGTCCGACAGTGTACCTACGGAATGTTTCGGGAACGATATGCCACATTTTGCCTACACATTGCCCACATTTTTCCATAACCCACCGTGGAAAAGGGTTGAATCGCAGTGAATCGCGATGATGCCAAAACCGTTGGAGAATAAAGGAAAACCGCCATCTCTGGCGGTTTCCAAAAGTGCCTCCAGCGGGACTCGAACCCGCAATCCGAAGAGGTCGATTTTAAGTCGACTGCGTATACCGATTTCGCCATGGAGGCTTTGCGCCGGCCAGAAGAAAAAGCCGACGCCAAGCTATTATGCCACGTCAGCGCGCAGCAAGCAATCTCTTGCCGTAATCCAGCACGATGCCGTCCAACAGACCATGCTCGCTGGCCATGAAGGAGTCGATGCGCTGGCCATGATCCTCATATGCGGCTTCAGACACCTTGGCAAGCACACGGTTCCACACCAATGCGCCGCCGCCGACCACATCGACGCGTCCGGGATGAATGGTCTTGTAGGTCAGACGCTCCTCACGAGGCATGTGCAGGAACCGGTCGTCAACGGCATAGGCATCTTCCAGCGTGCAGCGTGCGCCGTCCACGGCGGTGTGGTCGTATTCCGTCAATCCCATAGCCAATGCGGTCATGGTGGTGACCGTTCCGGACACGCCGATGATGGTGTGGGTCTTGCCGGCGGGAACGATCTTGAACGCCTCGTCGATATGCGCGTCGATATCCGCGACCGCCTCGGCGATCTGCCCCTCGGTCGGCGGGTCGTTTTTCAGATGACGCTCCGTCATACGGACAGACCCGATATTCATGGAGAACGCGGCCTGCACCTGCGTGCTCGGATGGGTGACGCCGTCGCCTCCCAGCACCAGTTCGGTGGAACCTCCGCCCAAATCGACCACCAGATAGGGGGCCTCGACCTCGCGATGGACGATGCTGGTGGCACCAAGGAAGCTTAAATCCGCTTCCTCCGTGCCTGGAATGACTTCGGGACGCACGCCCAAGATCTTCTCGATGTTGTCTTCGAATTCCTCACGGTTCTCGGCATCACGGGTGGCCGATGTGGCCACGAAGCGGATGCCGTCCACGGGATGTTCGGCAAGCACGCCGGCGAATTCTCGGGCGGCCTCATAGGCGCGCGCCAACGCCTCGTCGGCGAAGCGATGGGTTTTGTCCACGTCCTGACCGAGACGAATCACCCGCAGGATGCGCGGAACGATGTCTTCCACACCGTCCTCGCTCACACGCGAGACTTTCAGACGAATCGAATTCGTGCCGCAATCAATACCGGCAACGGTTACCGACTTCATTACTCCCACCTTCTACTCTTCGTTTTCCACTGCGCAACGGCATACGGCCGGATCGAACTCATGTTTGATGGCGGACAGGGCCATATCACCGATGGGGTTGGCGCCCTCACCCATCACCAGCGTCTGGGCCAACAACGCGTGCAGGCATTTGACACGCACCGGCATGCCGCCGGCACTGGTGCCTTCGATGTGTTCCTCGCTGTCTTCCAAGGCCAAAGCGATTTCATGGCGGAACGCGAGGTACAGTTCGTGGGCACGTTCGTATCCGGCACGCAGATCCTCGTTTTCGGCCAGCATATCGTTGTATTCCTTCATCTTGCCTTCGGCTTCGATGTGGGAGATGGCCTTCACCGCTTCGGGCCCGGTCAGATAGCAGGTCGTCGGGAACGGGACACCGCCTGGAAGCAACGGCCGGGTGACCACAGCCAAAGGCCGGCCGCATACGCAACGGGCTCCGACGGCGACCATGCCGCGCGGGTAACGTCCAAGCTGACGCTCCACCACGGCGATATCATGTTCGGTGGCGGGTTGGGCAAGCACTTTGTCCGCCAAACCCTTGGCCTGTTCGATAATCGTCATGTCCATGTCACTCCTGTCCGTCTTCCGACGGCTGCTGACCGTCCTGTTGCGATTGGCCAGTCTGTTGTTGACTGTCCTGTTTGTCTTCTTCGCCGGCATGCTGCGACTGTTTCGTCGAGTCGGCCTTCACGGGATCCGACCGATCCGCCTGCTTGAAGGAATATGCAAGTTCCTTATACCACGGCAGGGCGGTTTTGCGGTGATTCGTCGTATGTCGTCCCTTTTTTGCGGCTCGCTCTTGCCGGTCACCGCTTCGGGATGCTCGACACGAATCGCCTGTTCGCCGGGAAGACGAATCCCAAACGATCCCTGGCCTGGGCGGTGACATACGCCTTGTCATCCCATCTTGCGATATCGTTCTCCAGCTCGCGTTTCTGCGCGACCAACGCCGCCTCCTGATTTTTTTCAGTCCGTTAAGCTCTGCCAGATTCAACGCATAGGTATGGAATGTCGATGCCAACTGGATGGTTCCCAAAGCCACGATGAACAATGCCACGAAGAACGCGACCGGGCCGGCGCCGCCGCGTTGTGATGGCTTTTTTTTCGTGCCTTCGAACTCATAGCAACGAAAATACCCGTCGCGTTCGACTTGGAACACGACGGGTATTTCTATGTCAACGCATTCATGATGCGCTGGCTACGCTCACTCGGCGATGTACTTCTTGCAGGCCTTGAAAGCGCTGTAGCCGGCGTACTGAGCGGTGGAGCCGAGCTCCTCCTCGATCTCGAGCAGGCGGTTGTACTTGGCGATACGCTCGCCACGAGCCGGGCACCGGTCTTGATCTGGCCGGTGTTCTTTGCCACAGCCAGGTCGGAGATGGTGGTGTCCGGGGTTCTCGCCGGAACGGTGGGAAACCATGGAGGTGAAGCCGTTCTTGGTGGCCAGCTCGATGGCGTCGAGGGTCTCGGTGACGGTGCCGATCTGGTTGAGCTTGACCAGCAGGGAGTTGGCGGCGCCGAGCTTGATGCCCTTGGCCAGACGTGCCGGGTTGGTGACCAGCAGGTCGTCGCCGACGAACTGCAGGCGATCGCCGAGCTTGGCGGTGATGG